>Ga0181527_1004011_pt1 | contig 12816 bp, 10 predicted proteins | sample PEATcosm2014_Bin_30_FD_119762 | JGI IMG/M metagenome (GOLD analysis project Ga0181527, IMG submission 119762) | Peatland microbial communities from MTU Mesocosm Facility, Houghton, MI, USA - PEATcosm2014_Bin06_60_metaG | ecosystem: Environmental > Terrestrial > Soil > Wetlands > Peat | place...
CAGGTTGCCGAGAGGATTTTTGAAGAAGGCCAGAACCTTGTTGGCGGGCACGCAGCTCGCACGGGTGATTTCGATGGGACGTGCAGCGGTGTCGTCGGAGCGCATAAAGGTGGTGGCGGCGGTGAAGTCGCCGTAAGAATAGATAATGGCCAGCGATGCGCGGCCAGCGTCAATTCGCTTGTCCGCGATGCCCTGCGCAGCCAGCAGCCGCACGGCTTCATCACGATCAAAACGCAGGGTCAGATCCTGGCTGGGAGTGATCATGGCCTGGACTGGAGAGCGCGCGTCGAGGCTGAGCGATTCGGTGCGCAGAAAGAGAATGCCCACGCCGATCAGCGAGGCAATGATGCCGCTGGTGCCGAGGATAAGCAGGAATTTGCGTCCCTTGCGATCCACCAGCGCCATGCCGACAATGGTAAGCAGAAAGTTCATCGAAGTGAATACGACATAGCCCCAGTGGGCAGAGAGATCGGAGAGGCCGCTTTGCAGCAGGATGCTGGTGTTATAGCCGATGAGCGCATTGACGCCGGTGGCGGTGTTGCAGAAGAGAATGATGCAGGCCAGCAGGAAGGGCACCATGTACTTACGGCGCAGGAGCGAGTCCTGAATTTTCTTGCCGGTGGAAGTGTGCGTTTGGGATTTCCGCCCCGACTCTTCCATCTCCCGCAATTCGATGGCGGCTTGCTGCTCCGTGCGGGAGTGAAGCAGGGCGAACATGGCCTGCCCTTTTTTGCCGCGCTTGAAGAGCCATCGCGGAGACTCGGTGACTACCAGGCAGCCGAGCAGAAACAGGATTCCGGGTGGCAAAGCAACCCAGAAAAGATTGCGCCAGGCATGATTCTTGTAGAGGAAGAGGGCCGAGGTGTCGCCGGTTTTGGCCACGGCGGCAACATGGTAACTGAAGTAAATTCCCAGCAGCGCAGCGAAGACCATGGATGCTGTGGGCAGCCACTGAAAAACTCCGGTTCCCTTGCCGCGATCCTGCGCCGCCAGGCACTCGGCCAGATAGAGGGGAATGACGACGCCGATCAGCCCGGCGCTGACGCCTTCAAGCAGGCGGCCGAAGAACAAGGGCACATAGCCGTGCGAGAGGGCGATCATGGGAATGCTGACAACGAAGGTGAGGCCGCTGAGGATCATCAACGGCTTGCGGCCCATCCAGTCGGCCAGCATCCCGGCAAAGAGCGTGGAGAAGACCGCGCCCAGCATCACCACCGCCACAATCATGGACAGTTCCGCGGCGGTCAGCGTCGAGGTGTCTTGCAGATAGGGCAGCGCGCTGCCGATGATGCCGATGTCCATTCCATAGAGCAAGCCGCCCAGCCCCGCGACCACAAGAAGAAAGAGGTTGTAGCCACGCTTGGAGAACAGGGTGGGATGGGAAAGCTGGATTGCGGCGTCATGAGCTGTCTTTGTCACGGGAAGTGTCCTCTAGCGCAGTTTATGCTCCCGCCCGACGCGCTCGATACCGGTTGGCTGGAGAGTCCCTGGAATCCGGACCATGGAGCGCGATTCAGGCTGAAGAACAGGACGCACTTCCAGTCTACAATCCTGGAAGCGGGATAAGGCACACAAAGTGAGACGCTGAAGTTGTTGGAAATAGAGGACTTGAATGGCTGAAAGGCCTTTTGGGGATGCGGGGGTGGCTTGGTGTTTGCCCTCCGGACACGCCCAGGCAAGGCAGGCCGGGCACAGGTGGTCTGGAGCGGCGAGTTACGGCGAGAGGGAATGCCCGGTAGCGGCCATCACTGCACTATTCATTGAGCTGCGATAAGCCTAGACTTAGGCAGTGGAACCCGCGACGGTCCGTTCATTTCAGGACAATGTCCTGTTTTGAACGGATTGCTCGCAGGTGTCACAATTGGCCCCTTTTTGGAATCCTTTACGAGGCGGGCTGGGGTTCAACGGAGAATACAAATGAGAACTATGCACAGCAACAGCCGCAGAGATTTTCTCAAGCAAGCTCTCCCCGGAGCTGCATTGCTGTGCGTGGGCGGGACGATGGAGACACTGGCCGCGGCGGAACCTGCCGCGGCGAGCGCGAAGTCGCGGGTCGTTGTGGCGCGCGATGAGCAATTGCGCGGCACAGGATCTACGGTAGATCCGCAACGGATGCTGGCGCTCGCGGATCGCGCCATGCAGGCTCTCTTCGGAAGCGCTCATCCGCTTGTTCAGATTGATGCGTGGAGACGTCTGGTTCGACCCGGCGATACGGTAAGCCTGAAGGTGAATACGCTGGGAGGCCGGGGAATCTCAACGAATGTTCATCCCGCTGAGGCCATCTGCGAACGGCTGCAGGAGGCCGGCGTCAAGGCCGGCGACATCTTGGTTTGGGACCGCGACAGCAGCGAGATGGAGCGAGCCGGTTTTCACATCGTGGCGGGCGGCGACCGAGTGCAATGCTACGGCACGGACCGCGTAGGCTATGAGCAGGAGCTTTCGGCTTGGGGCAGCGTGGGCGGCTGTCTGTCGAAGATTCTCACCAGGCGCACCAGTGTGCTCATCAATCTGCCCGTGCTGAAAGACCACGACGGCGCGGGCGTCACCATCGCTCTCAAAAACATGTACGGCGTGATTCACAATCCCAACAAGTACCATCCTAACGGCTGCAATCCCTACGTGGCCGACCTGAATATGTTGCCGGAGATTCGGAGCCGGATGCGGCTGACGATCTGCGACGCGACGACCGCGATGTACGAAGGGGGACCGGGATTCAAGCCGGAACACAGCTGGAATGCGAACGCCCTGCTCGTCTCCACCGATCCGGTGGCGTTGGACTACACGGGCTGGAAGTTGATCGAGCGCAAGCGCGCCGAAAAAGGATTGAAGACGCTGAAGGCCGAGGAGCGCGAGCCGAGTTACATTGCGACCGCGGCTGACGGCGACCACCGGCTTGGCGCGAATGATTCTAAAATGATTTCGATAGTCGAGGTTTAGCTGAAAGAGTTGCGGAAAGGTTCATCATGTTGTGTGAACTCGATGTTGAGAAAGCGATGAAAAGCCCATTGGATCGCCGCTCGTTTATGAAGTGCGCTTTGGCGTCGGGCGCGGCGCTGGGCGGGGGCTGTGCGTTGGGATTAGCCAGTGTTGCAGAACCCGCCGCTGCGCAGCCATCCGGCGCTACATCCGATACTGAAAATGATGCGGATTTCATTGTTGAGGCAAAGTTCTACCAAAAGCTGCCCGACCGCAAAATCAAATGCAAGCTGTGTCCGCGCGAATGCTCGGTGGGAGACAAGGAGCGCGGCTACTGCGGGGTGCGCGAGAATCGCGGCGGCGTTTACTACACGCTGGTGCACTCGCGGGTTTGCGCGGCGCACGTCGATCCCATCGAGAAGAAGCCGCTCTTCCACTATCTGCCGGGGACGACGGCCTTCTCGATAGCCACAGCCGGCTGCAACGTCAACTGCAAATTCTGCCAGAACTGGGATATTTCGCAATCGCGCCCTGAACAGGTTCCCTCGCACTACATGCCGCCGCAAAGCGTCGCCGAATTGGCCAAACAATACAGCTGCCCCACGATTGCCTACACTTACAGCGAGCCGGTGGTCTTTGCCGAATTCCTGATGGATGCCGCCGACGCGGGACACGCTGCCGGGGTGCGCAGCATTGTGGTCAGCAACGGCTACATGCAGGAAGAGGCGATGAAGGCGGCTTATGGAAAGATGGATGCCGTCAAAATCGATCTGAAATCCTTCACCGAGTCGTACTATAACAAGGTTGTCACTGGCCAACTGAAGCCAGTGCTGGATTCGCTGGTCACGTTGCGCAAGATGGGCAAGTGGACGGAGATCGTCTACCTGGTACTGCCGACGCTCAACGACGGCGACGAGGAGTTTCGCGGCCTGGCGCAATGGATCAAAACAAACCTGGGCACGGATGTGCCTCTGCACTTTACGCAGTTTCACCCTGAATATCTGTTGAAGAATTTGCCCATCACGCCGGTGCCCACCCTGGAACGCGCCAAGGCGATTGCCGACGCCGAGGGATTGCACTACGTTTACATCGGCAATGTGCCCGGACATCCGTCGCAGAACACTTACTGCCCCAAGTGCCGCAAAATGCTGGTGGAGCGCGTGGGGTTTACCGCAAGCCAAGTGCTGATTCGCAAGAACAGTTGCCCGTATTGCCAACAGACGATTGCGGGCATCTGGCACGCATAGGAGGTATCGCACATGAATTTCGCCATGAATCCAACCGCCTATTTGATAGCGGCGCCGCTACTGGCTCTGCTGGTGTTTTCGCCGCTCAAGCACGATAGCTCCGGAGCTCAACCCAAGGTGCGTCAAGCGGCAGTGGCGGGCACCTTTTATCCAGCCGATCCCAAGGTCCTTTCCTCGATGATCGACGACCTGCTGGCCAAAGCCTCGGGACCGCAAATCAGCGACCCGATACTCGCCGTGGTTGCGCCGCACGCCGGCTACGAGTACTCCGGCCCCGTGGCCGCTTACACCTACGCCCAGTTGAAGGGGCATAAGTACACACGCGTGGTGGTGATTGCACCCACGCACTTCGTGAGCTTCGACTTCACCTCGGTGTACGACGGCGACGCCTACACGACGCCGCTGGGGCAGGTTCCCATCGACAAGGAATTCGCGCGGCGGCTGGTGAAGATGAGCTCGACCATGCAGCTCTCGGACAAAGGCCATCAGGCCACCACCGATGCGCCGGAGCATTCTGTCGAAGTCCAACTACCATGGCTGCAAAAGATTCTGGGCAACTTTGAGCTGGTGCCGATTGTGATGGGCGATACGAGCTACGAGAGCAGCCGTGCGCTGGGCGTGGCCCTGGCGAAGATGCTGCGCGACGATCACAACACACTGGTGCTGGCGAGCTCCGATCTCTCTCACTACCACCCTTACGATGATGCGGTGAAGATCGATCATAAAACCCTCAACGCGCTGCAGGCGTGGGACTACTTCAGCATGTCGCGCAACTTCCAATGGCGCGGGCCGGGTCAGCCGGGGATCTGGGAGGCTTGCGGAGGCGCGCCCATTGTGGCCGCAATGATTTACGCCGAGCACATGGGAGCCAACCAGGCGCGGGTGCTCAAATACGCAAATTCAGGCGACATTACGGGCGATCATTCACGCGTGGTCGGATACAGCGCAGACGTTTTTGTGAAAGCAGAGAGCGGAAAAGCAGCGGAAACACCCTTTTCCCTGACAGAGGGGGAGAAGAGCGAGCTGCTCGCCCTGGCGCGCAAGTCGGTGGAATATGTGGTTCAGGAGAGATATCCGTATGAGCCGCCAGCAAGTATAAGCGAAACGCTGAACCAGGAGCGCGGAGCATTCACGACGCTGAAGGAAGCGGGCGAGCTGCGCGGATGCATCGGCTACACCTCCGCAGTCAAGCCTCTCTATATCACTGTGCGCGACACGGCTACGCTGGCCGCCACGCAAGATCCACGCTTCCCGCAGGTAACAGCATCGGAGTTGCCCAAGCTGGAATATGAAATTTCCGTGATGTCGCCGCTGCGGCGCGTGACGGATGTTCTGCAAATCAAGGTTGGCCAGCACGGGCTGTTGATGAAGAACGGAGACAACGAAGGTATTCTGCTTCCGCAGGTGCCGGTGGAACAGGAATGGGACCGGCAGACATTTCTAGAGCAGACTTGCCGCAAGGCGGGGATGGCCTCCGGCTGCTGGCAGGACGAGAACACGGATATCTTCAGCTTTACAGCGGTGGTGTTTGGGGAGCACAAGCGGTGAGGAACTTTCGGCAATGCCGCAGTTTCCGGATTGGCGGTTATCCGGCCGAAGCCACTACTTGTTGCGTGCTGTGCTATTTGCGCTGCGGATACGCACAGTTTTGAGCCATCCCGCTTTCGCTACGAATGACTGAGATCGCAGCCCAGAGAGAAGCGCAAAGCGGCACAAATAGCGCTCATTCGCCGGGGACTCAGTTGGGCCACGCGCCGACCCAATCGATCCTGGGAGACGGTGACCGCATTGTGCAGGTTCACCGCGCAGGATGCCTTCATGCCATCTTCTTCATTCAAGACAACCTCAGATGGCACGCCACGAATCGCAGATGTAATGGGCGCGACGGTTACAGTCGAGAGATAAGCAATGGCGCTCGAACGAGTGAGAACCACCACCGGCCTATTCTTATCGGGTGGGGCAAAGTTGTACAGGCGAACATCCCCTCGGACTATTCTACCGGCCATGCCGCCTCCGCTTCCCAAAGGCAGGATTCATCGCGCGCCGGCTGCTGCCGCAAGTAACCCTCGCGGTCGCGTTCTTCCCAGGCGCGCACTTCCAATCTCCGGAGATGTTCCCGCAGAGCTTCGCGCACGAGCGCGGAACGATTCCGTTTCATTCGGCGCGCGACCTGGTCAGTGGCGCGCAGCAACTTCATATCGAGAACAATCTGGACGGTTTCCATATATCGACCCTATTCCACAGTATACTCCACATACCGGCTTCGGGTCGCATGAAACGCACTGATCGGGCGCTCATTATGCCTGGATCACCGGCAAGCCGGAAACTACGCCACAACCGACCTCCGCTATCTCCCTCTTCTCTTCTCTTCCACGCAAGCTTGCGCTGCCAGAAGAACCGGCGCCAGGTTCACCGCCGCAGTGAGCCATGCTGTTTTCCAGAAGCCGAAAACCGGAATCAGATAGCCGCTCAGCAGCAGCGCGCCCAGGCAACCGCCCAGCAGGTCGATGGCATAGAGCATGCCGATTCTGCGCCGGCTGCCGGCCTGGTGAAGATAAATCTCTGTTGCTAAAGAAAACTGGAAGCCACCCAACATCCCGCATAGCGCGGCTAACGCAGGAAAGACACACTGCGCGGCCAGCCAGCTTGCCGCCATGCCGGAGAGCTTGGCGAGCAGGCTGACCAGCAGCATCAATATAGGAGCGGACAAAGCAAGAAATAACTGCGTAATTGCAACGGCTCCGGAGGGAAGACCTTTACCACGACGAATGCGGCGCATGCCCAGCCAGCTTCCCAGGGCAATGCCTGCCATGCACAGAGCAATCAGAATGGCGAGCTGGTGGTAGACGTAGCCGTAGATGGATTGGAAGGCAAGCAACAAAAATATTTGCAGCGCCATCAGCGTAAAGCCTGTCGCGGCCATACAACAGCCGGCCGCTGCACGAGCGCGATGCCCGCGAGCGGGAACAAACGCAAAAAGCGCCGCTATGGTCAGTAAAACAATCAGCGTTGCACCGAGGATGACTTTGAAATCCACTTGTCCCGCGACCCGCAACCAGTGCGCGTACGCCGGCTTGAACTGCGCGCTCCACAACACGACGTCAAAGTAATAGGCTCTGGGAGAGAAATCGCGATTGATTTGCGTAGTGGCCAGCGGCTGCAACTGATCGTGTACCTGCGTCATGCGATCGGGCATCATGCGGTAGGGGATAAAGTATTCGCGGACATAACGCGTCTTCAGATTGCGCTCAAGCAGCCGCGCAACCAGCGTATGCGGGTCGTCCGTGAGAACATCGGGGCGCGTTGCGGCAGAAAAGTGGATCGTCTCTCCGGGAATGGCTACGACGTAGGGAAATACTTCTTTAAGCGTGCGGTTGATGCAGCGCAGAAACTCCGCCAGATCAGGGCTGATAGTTTCCTCCGACGAGCGCAGTTCCAGAGCCAGCAGGCCATCCGGCGCAAGATGATCGCGCGCGGAACGAAAGAATTCGACCGTGTAAAACCTGTTCAACTGCGCCGTCTGCGGGTCGGGCACCGTCACGATGATTACGTCGAAGGTGCCGTGAGTTGACCTGAGATAGTAGCGGCCATCCGCATAGTGCAGATGCACCCTGGGATCGGACCAGTAATCTGAATTGCCGGATGTGGACACTGATGAAAAGAATTCTCGCGCCATGCCGATGAGCGCAGGGTCCAGCTCAACCAGGTCGATGCGTTCGATGGTGGGATGCCGGAGCGCCTGTTCGAGGGCGCCGTTGGCGCCGCCGCCTATCATCAGAATGCGACGCGGCGCCGGGTGCTCCAGCAATGCATAGTGAACTGATTCCTCGGCGGCGCTCTCGTCCGGCGAGTTGGCCAGGATGAGGCCATTTTCATACAGGCTGCGGATGTTGCCTGTTTCGACGACGGTCAGGTTGCCGTAAATCGAATCGCGCGATGCGAGCAGATGGAAGCCGCGCCATTGCCGCGTCTGCGCTTCCCTTTCCATCCATGGAGCGACATGAAATAGAAGAAAGACTGCGAGCAGCGCCGCCACTGCCGTCGCCAGACCCATCTGCTTGCGGCTCAATCGCAACAAAAGGACGAATACCATCAACAGATTCAGGACGAGGACGATAGAGGCAATCTGGAACGGCTCAAGAGATCGTAGCAATACAAGGCTGGCAATGATGCCTCCCAGGCCGGAGCCCGCCGCCTCAAGAAGGTAGGCAGCGCTGGTGGCAGCACGCGCGTCAACTGCGCGCTCACGGCTATACATGCGCGCTGCTGCTACGAATAATGCGCCGGCGACAACGCAGAACACGCTCAGACAAAGCAGCGACGCCAGCAGCACCGGGACCGGCCCAACAAGCTCGCCCGGCACAGTTTGAAAAAGACTCTTGCTGGCGCGCAAGGCCCAGACGGTAAGCGGCAGGCTGATGCCGAGCAGACATTCGAGCACAGCCACCACAATTCGCGCACGATGTTCGCCCAGCGCAAGACTGCTGCACAGAATGCTGCCGGCCGCTGTCCAGAAAAGCCATGAGGCAAGCATGATGCCCAGCGACATTTCGTTTCCGCTGAAGACAACCATCAGCTCGCGCATCAGGACGATTTGACCGATGACGGCGCTGAAACCTATCAGCAACAGAGCCGGCTTAACGGCAGAATCTTGGCCAGATGCATCGCGGCCTGCGACGGTATTGACGCTGTTTCCCATCCGGGAAAATTAGAATTCAGTTGACTGCAGAAAGCAATAGCAACAAAGATGCATCTGAAATTGTTACGATCTCTGATTTCGTGATGGCATGGAGGAATTGAAATGCATCACACTTATGTAACCGATAACATCGTTGTAATTCAAGAGTAGATTTATGCATAATTCGGATAAGTGCAATTAAGAACACTTTTGGGGTTACTTGCGCTGGATAATTCGTCCTAAGTGGTGGTCGATGGAGACTTATAGACAGAGCCCTGTGATAAAAAAGTAACCATATTTGTATGTAATTGATTCTAATGGCATTATGCACTTTCATATTTTTAATACCCTTTTCCTCTAATTACTGCACTTTACTTATGATGATTTAGCGGCATCGATTATTAACACTCTTATCTTTTTGCGATGAAAACTTTACATTCAGCAAGCATCATATCTTCGAGTATATTCCGCATATAAGAAACGTGTGCTGGGTGACACGCGTCACAGCCGCTCACCTCTGCTAAGCTCAGAATGATTTGGGTTTTGTGGAAGTGCATTCCTAGAAAGCAGTGAAGCTATTTTGAGTGTGTGCATGATGAACTGGCGCGAAGAATATCGAAATAAATGCATGGATGCTGCTCAGGCGCTGGCAGCAGTCCGGTCCGGCGACCGCGTTTGGATCCAGTCGGGGTGCGGCACGCCGTCGCCGCTGGTGGATGCGCTGGTGGCGAGAGCTTCTGAGCTGCGCGACGTCGAGATCATTCACATGAAGACGCTGGGCGACGCGAATTACACCAAGCCGGAGTACGAAGGCATTTTTCGCCATCGCGGATTGTTCCTGGGAGAAAATGTGCGCGAAGCGGTGATTGCGGGACGCGCCGATTACACGCCCATCTTCCTTTTCGAAATTGAAGAGTTGTTTTTTAACGGCGCACTTCCCCTGGATGTAGTGCTGATGCAGGTTTCGCCGCCGGATGACCACGGATACGTGACCCTGGGAACAACCGTGGACAGCACATTGAACGCCACACGCAGCGCGCGGACGATAATTGCCGAAGTGAATGAAAGGATGCCGCGCACGCATGGAGAAACGGCTATTCATGTGAGCCGCATCTCCATGATCGTGGAAACATCGCGCCCGCTGCTGGAGCTGCTTCCGGAGCCAACCACGGCCCTGCATCGCCGAATTGCTGAAAATGTGGCATCGCTGATTCCCGACGGGGCAACTCTGCAAACCGGGATCGGCGGAATTCCCGAAGCGGTGCTGGCCTGCCTGGGAGACAAGCGCGACCTGGGAATTCACAGTGAGATGGTCGGGGATGGCGTGATCGACCTGATGGAATCCGGAGTGCTGAACGGAGAGCGCAAATCACTGCATCGCGGCAAGGCAGTGATTGCATTCATCCTGGGATCGCAGCGGCTCATCGATTACGTCGACGATAACCCGGCCTTCGATTTCCATCCTATTTGTTATACCAACGATCCGTTTGTGGTGGCGCAAAACGACAGGATGGTCGCCATCAACTCTGCGCTGCAGGTGGACCTGACAGGGCAGGTGTGCTCGGACTCGATTGGAATCAAGCCTTACAGCGGTTTTGGCGGACAAGTGGATTTTATTCGCGGCGCAGCGCGTTCCAAGGGCGGAGTGCCGATTATCGCGCTGCCTTCGACGGCGAAAAACGGAACGGTATCGCGGATTGCGCCTATGCTGGATCCGGGCGCCGGCGTAGTGACTTCGCGCGCAGATGTGCATTACGTGGTTACCGAGCACGGCGTCGCGTATCTGCACGGGAAGGCTCTGCGGGAGAGAGCAGAAGCGCTGATCGCCATTGCCGATCCGCGTTTCAGGGGCGAATTGGAAGATTTCGCGGTCCGCTCGCATTACATGGAGCGCAAGACCGCGGGCGCGCTTGCCTGAGGGCTTGCGGCTTGCCGGAGAGGAGTGGGTATGGCGGATGTGGAAAAGCAGGACCGTGGCGTGCTGCAGGTGGATGTGGATGAATGCAAGGGCTGCGGACTCTGCGTGGAAGCGTGCCCTCCGAAGGTGATCACCCTCAGCGAGCAGTTGAATCACTACGGCTATCACACAGCGACATATGCGGGCGCGGGCTGCACGGCTTGCGGAATTTGCTTTATGGTGTGCCCCGAGCCGGGAGCGATTACGGTTTTGAAGATCGTGCATCATCCGGCCGATAAAGGCCACGGCATCGATAAAGGCATTGTGGGAGCTAGCTCATGCACAAGCAACTGATGAAGGGCAACGAAGCGATTGTGAAGAGCGCGATTCTTGCGGGATGCCGCGCGTTTTATGGATATCCCATTACGCCTGCCAGCGAGATTACCGAGGCGGCAGCGCTTTATATGCCGCAGACGGGCGGAGTTTTTCTGCAGGCGGAGAGCGAAGTATCGGCCATGAACATGCTCTACGGCGCGGCCTCCGCGGGCGTGCGCGCCATGACGGCGTCGAGCGGGCCGGGAATCAGCCTGATGCAGGAAGGCATCAGCTACATGGCGGGCGCGGAATTGCCCTGCGTTATCGCGGACATCACCCGCGGCGGGCCGGGATTGGGAAACATTGCCGCCGAGCAGGGCGACTATCACCAGGTGGTGAAGGGCGGCGGCCACGGAAACTACCGGACCATCGTGCTGGCGCCGCATTCGGTGCAGGAGATGGCGGATTTGACGGCGCTGGCCTTCGAGCTGGCGGACCGCTATCGCAATCCGGTGGTGCTGCTGGCGGACGGATTCATCGGGCAAATGATGGAGCCGGTCGAGTTTCCGCAGACGGCCATCGAGCCGCGGCAGCCCAGCTACGCCGTGACGGGCACGGCCCAGACGCGCGGCAATCTGATCACCTCGCTGCACCTGGATATCGACGAGATGGAAGCGCATCTTCTCCATCTGGAAGCAAAGTATCGTCGCGCCGAGGAGTGCGAGGTCCGCGCCGAAGAGTGGCGCACGGAGGATGCTGAGATTGTGCTTACCGGCTACGGAATCATGGGAAGGATTTTGAAGGCCGTGGCGGCGGAGGCGCGCGCCAGCGGGCTCAAGGTCGGAGTGCTGCGTCCCATCACGCTCTACCCATTTCCGAAATTGCATTTCCAGCGGCTGGCCGAGAGAGCGCGGGTCTTCATTGTCGTCGAGATGAGCAATGGCCAGATGCTGGAAGACGTTCGCATGGCGCTCAACGGCGCGCGGCCGGTTGAGTTTTTAAGCCGCGTGGGCGGCAATGTGCCGTCGCACGAAGAGGTGCTCGGGTTTGTGCGGGAGCAGGCGCTGCGAACCCTGCCGGCCATGGAGCCGGAGGAAGGGCGGATGGCAAATGTCTAGCGAGATGGCTTCTGAATACGAGGTATCGCACGGCAGGGCGAAGGCGTTCTACAAGCGCTACGAGCGCAAGGAAGAGCTGCAGCATCAGACGCACTTTTGCCCTGGGTGCGGGCACGGCCAGGTGCACAAGATGCTGGCGCGGGCCATCGATGAGCTGGGCATCCAGGACAGAACGGTTCTGGTCGGCCCGGTTGGCTGCGGAGTCTTTACGTACAACTACTTCGACTTGGGCAACATATCGGCGGCGCACGGGCGCGCGCCGGCGGTGGCCACGGGGGTCAAGCGGAGCAGGCCGGATAGCATCGTGATCGGCTACCAGGGCGATGGGGATCTGGCGGCCATCGGGTTGTCGGAGATTCTGCACGCGGCCAATCGCGGCGAGCACATCACGGTGATCTTCGTCAATAACGCCATCTACAGCATGACCGGCGGACAGTATGCGCCCACGACGTTGATCGGGCAGAAGAGCGCGACCACTCCGGAGGGACGAAACGCGGCCAACGAAGGCTATCCGCTGCACATCAGCGAACTGCTGGCCACGCTCGAGGCTCCGGTCTTCATCGAGCGCGTGGGCCTGGGAGACAACAAGCAGATTGTGCAGGCCGCGCGCTCCATCAAGCGGGCAGTCGAAAACCAGGTGCGCGG
>Ga0181527_1004013_pt1 | contig 12812 bp, 12 predicted proteins | sample PEATcosm2014_Bin_30_FD_119762 | JGI IMG/M metagenome (GOLD analysis project Ga0181527, IMG submission 119762) | Peatland microbial communities from MTU Mesocosm Facility, Houghton, MI, USA - PEATcosm2014_Bin06_60_metaG | ecosystem: Environmental > Terrestrial > Soil > Wetlands > Peat | place...
CAGGCCATCGCGTACCGCGCGGGGCTGGCCTTGGAGGACCCGGAGTTCCTGCAGTTTCACCCCACCGGGCTGGTGCCATCGGGCATCCTCATGACGGAAGGCTGCCGCGGGGAAGGCGGATACCTGCGCAACAACCGGGGCGAGCGCTTCATGGAGAAGTATGCGCCCAAGATGATGGAGCTGGCGCCGCGCGATATCGTCTCCCGTTCGGAGATGACGGAGATCCTGGAGGGGCGCGGTTTCCCGGGACCGGACGGCCTCGATTACATCCAGCTCGATTTGACTCACCTGGGCGCCGAGCGGATCAACAAGCGCCTGCCACTGATCCGGGAAGTGTGCATGAAGTTTCTGGGCATCGACCCGATCACGGAGGCGATCCCGATCCGGCCCGTGGCGCACTACTCCATGGGCGGCATCGAGGCCGACATCGACGGCCGGACGAAGGCGGAGAATGTCTGGGCCGCGGGCGAGGTGGCGTGCCACTCCATGCACGGCGCCAACCGGCTGGGGTGCAACTCCACTGCCGAGTGCCTGGTATGGGGCGGCATCACGGGCCGTGAGATCTCGAAGTACCTGGGGCAAGGCGTCAAGCTGGACGCGGCGCCGGAAGGCCGGGCGCGGGAAGAAGAAAAACGCATCTTCGACGGCCTGCTGCAGCAGAACGGAACGGAGAATCCAGCCCACATCCGCCGGGAACTGCGGACTTTGATGGACCGGCACGCGGGCGTCTATCGCACCGGCGAATCGATGCAGGAGGGTCTGGACAAGATCGCCGAGCTGCGGCGGCGCTTCCGAAACATTGTTGTTCCGGACAAGAGCCGCGTCTACAACTCCAACCTGATTCAGACGTTGGAGACCGAAAATATGCTCGAGTTGGCCGAGGCTCTGCTGTTCGCCGGCCTGGCTCGCCAGGAATCCCGCGGAGGGCATTCCCGCACGGATTTTCTCAAACGCGACGACGAAAGATTCCTGTGCCACTCGATGGTTTACTACACGGGCGGCACGCCGAGGCTGGAATCGAAGCCCGTGACAATTACCACCTGGAAGCCGGTGGAGCGAAAGTACTGACGGAAGGAGGCCGGCATGGCCGAAATCAAAAGGCACGATAATCGGCTCGGGCTGTGGGGATGGCTGGGGGGCGGGCGTTGGGGCGCGGAGCGCTACGCCTACATTCTGCATCGTCTCACCGGCCTGGGCATTCTGCTCTATTTTTTGATTCACATCGTGGTCACCAGCCTGCGCGCCCGCGGCATTTACCTGTGGGTCGAGGGTGGATTCTTCCACCAGCCCATGTTCAAAATCGGGGAGTTTCTGGTCTTCGCGGCTTTTGCCTACCATGCCCTCAACGGCGTCCGCCTGGTGCTGGTGGAACTCGGATTTGCGGTGGGCAAGCCCATTGAACCGATCTATCCTTACAAGACGTCGCTCGACGTCCAGCGGCCCCTGCTCATAGCCATGATGATCCTGGCAGCGATTCTGCTGGCGGCAGGCGGCTATGATTTCCTGGGCCTGGCAAAGTAGGAGGCGAGATGCGCGAAACGAAATACTGGACCTGGCACATGGCGGCGGGAGTCGTGATTCTCTTCCTGCTCGGCCTGCACATGCTGATCATGCACCTGGGCGGCATCACCCATCTGTTCGCCCCTCACGGCGGCGAAGCCACCTCCCGGGCAAACAGCTTGTATCGGGATGGCCGCTTGTTCTTTCTGGCGACTTATATCCTTCTGCTCGGGGTGGCGCTGTACCACGGGCTGTACGGCCTGCGGACCATCCTGTTCGAGCTGACGTTGAAACCGGGGGTCGAGAAGGCGGTCAGCGTGGTTCTTCTAATCGCGGGGCTGGGACTATTCGGCCTGGGCGTGTGGGCGGCGTTCGCAACGCACGCCATTGCGATCGCGGGAGCCAGGGGATAGCCATGCCAGCAGAGATCAATTTTCACGTCACCCGATTCAATCCGGAAACCGACCAGGCGCCGTACGTCAAGATCTACCCGGTGCCGGTGCGCGAAGGCATGACCGTGCTGGACGGCCTGCACTACATCAAGGAGAACCTGGACTCATCGCTGGCATGGCGCTATTCCTGCCGCATGGGTGTGTGCGGCTCGTGCGGCATGCTTTTGAACGGGCGTCCGACGCTGGCCTGCAACACGCAGATCCTGCACATCGCCACCACGGATCTGACGGTCGGACCGCTGCCGAATTTCGACATCATTCGCGACCTGGTCCCCGACCTGATGACCATGTTCGAGAAACACATTGCGTTGCAGCCCTATATCGTGCGCGCGGACCAAGCCGAACTGGACGACCCGGAGGGGGAGTTCTACCAGTCTCCGGAGGAGCTGGACGCCTACCTCCAGTTCACTTATTGCATCAAGTGCGGCTGCTGCATGGGCGCTTGCCCTACCCTGGCCACCGACGCGCGGTACCTGGGGCCCATGCCTTTAGCCGCGGCGCAACGGTATAACGCCGACACGCGCGACGACGGGCGGCGCGCCCGCAACCAAGTGACGGGAAGCTCGCATGGCGCCTTCCGCTGCCACTACGCGGGCGAATGCTCGCGCGTGTGCCCCAAGGGCGTGGACCCGGCGAGGGCGATCCAGTATCTCAAGCGCCAGTTAGTGCTAGACTACCTGCACCTGGCTCGGCGGAAGAAGCCGTGCAAGAAGCTGCACGGGCCGGGACAAGGGAAGCTGCTCGCCAACATTACGCCGGCGCCGGCGAAGACGGTTTGAGGAAGCTTGTTGAATCATTGGAGGAACTGAGCATGCCAGTTACAGTAAAGAAGATCACCTTGTGGCGAGCCGAGGTCGACAACCAGCCGGGAACGCTGGCCAACATAGTCGGACCGCTTGCCAAGGCGGGTGCGGACCTCAAGGTGCTGATGGGCTATCGTATCCACGGAAGCGGAGGGAAGGCAGCCATTGAAGTCTGCCCGATCGCGGGCAAGAAGCTGGTTGCCGCCGCGCAAGCAGCGGGCCTGATCCCCTCGGCCACTCCGACGCTGCTGGTGGAAGGCGACGACAAACCCGGATTGGGGCACGCCACCGCCCATGCGGTGGCCGGCGCCGGCATCAACTTCTCGTTTTTTGTCGCTCACGTCATCGGCCGGAGGTATTCCGTGGTGATGGGCTTCGAGACTGAGGACGACGCCAAGAGGGCGGCGCCCTTAATCAAGAAGGCCACGGCGGGCAAAAAGCGCTGAGCAGAGCGTCATACCAATTGCGTATTCGCTCCTTAAGGGTCGCGGCTCAGGGTGAGGCGTCGCCCCCGCTGATCCGCGAGTTCATCCGGCCCGCCGTGCGCGCCGTTCCGTCGCGGATGGCAAGCCAGTTGGGCCTCTGCCGGGTGTCGCTCGAGTCCAGCCTCGGCAGCCCCGACCTGGCTTCGCAGTGGACTGCGACCGACCGGGGAGTGGAAATCTCCCTCGCTGCCACGGACCGAGAGGAGCACGACGTCGCCATGGAAATGCTGCTGTGTATGGGCCAAGCGCTCTGGGAGCGACTGCCCGACAGCCAGCGCAAAGCCTACTGGCTACTTCTGGATGCGGAGATTCGTGCGGGCATCGCCGGTGAGATCGACGAAGAGGCCCTCAGGGAGAAGCGCGCGCTGATGGCCAGCCGTTTCAGCGCCGCCAGTGGCACGCGGCTGGAGTGGTATGGAGGCGCTTCCTTCGCCGGAACGGCGGCAGAGTACGTCCATTGCCTCTGGCACGACGTGGAAGTTCGCAGCGGTCCGGATTACCTGCCGGCGCTGCAACTACGGCGCCGGCTGGAACTGCTGTCACGCTGGTTTCCGCCCGATCGTGGATATCGGCTGTTCGGAGCCGGCTGCCTCCCGCCTCGAAAAGTTGTATAGAAGGATATAGGAGCCTCATAACGCGGAGGAACCTGCCGCTGCTGGCCCAACTCACGGTGTGGCGCGGCATCTTCGCCAGGGATTCGCGGTTTTCCGGGTGGTGTCGCAACACTTCCAGTGTTCGAAGAACACCCGGAGGAAGCCGATGCCATAGTCTGAACGTACCCGGCCAGCGCCGGGAAGGAAAACGAGGAGGATTCATGTCGATCATCACCATTTCCAGAGGCACCTTGAGCGGCGGCAAAATGTTCGCCGAGAGTTTGAGTGCGAAACTCGGCTATCGGTGCATCGATCGGGACGCCCTCATCGAGCGGGCCGTCACCCCGCGGGTCTCCCAACAGGATCTGCTCACAGCCATGCAGGCCCCGCCTGCCGCGTCGGGCAGGTTTGACCACAACCGCTACGTCCGCCTCGCTCTGATTCAAGCAGCCCTCATGGAAGAGGTGCGCTGCGGAAAGGCGATCTATCACGGCCTGGCCGGCCAGGAACTGCTCAAGGGAGCACCCACTCTTCTCCGCGTGCGCATCATCGCGCCCCTCGATCTCCGCATCCGCATGGCCCGGGAGCGGCGGAAGTTAAGCCCTGACGAGGCAATCGCGTACATTCACAAGATGGATGAGGATCGCCGCAAGTGGACCCAGTTCCTCTACGGCGTCGATTGGCAGGATTCCTCGCTTTACGATTTCGTCATCAACCTCGAACACCTCAGTATCGACCAGGGCTGCGACGCCGTTGCGGCGGTAGTCGAGCGTCACGGCTTCGAGTTCACACCGGAATCCCAGGCGATTATGAACGACCTCACCCTCGCCAGCCGCGCCCGTGCCGATCTGGCCCTCGATCCATTCACCTCTAACCTCGAAGTCGAGGTGGAGGCGCACGGGGGCTCCGTATGCGTTCGGGGGTCCCATTTTGAGCAGGCGGAGGAAGTGGAGAGGGTTGTCCGTTCCCTCCCAGGAGTCGTTTCGGTCCGCTTCGAGGAGTCGGCCGAAGCCCCGACGGCGTAGCCTCAGGCGGGCCTACCCCGACCGCCAGCGGCAGTCGGGCGGCCCGTTCGCCAGGAACCGTCCCACCAGTCCCACCACCTCGGGAATCGCGATTGCACATCGGGATGGATAGGGCCTCCGACGGTCGTGCAAGCGCCCGCCGCACAAAGTGGGACAGACGGACCCAGGGGGTACCCCGTCTGTCAACCCGCTTACCGAGCCGCGACCTGCTTGGGCGCCGACGGCTGCCGGGTCCTGAGATAGGCGGCCATATCGGCGATTTCGGATCTGCCGATACGGGGCCAGGCCAGGCTCTTTGTCTTCATCTCGGCTCGCATGGCAGGCCCGTGCTTCGAGACCGCGGATATCAGGGACACCGGAGAGAGATCGCGTTCGCTTAGAACCGGGGCGTCCTTGGCCGAATCGGAATGGCAAGCGGCGCACCCTTTTTTCGCAAAGGCGAGTTCGCCGCGGTGCGGGTCGCCGCGAGGCTCCAGCGACCACAAATAACCGACCAGACCGGCCATCTCGTCATAGTTCACGGCCGACCGCGTTCGCGGTGTGGTGAGCACGTGGTTCCACATCATGGCTTGTACCTCGGCCAGCGAGATTGGGTCGGTACGCTTGTCCAGCGCGCGCTTGTCCTTATGGCAGCTATCGCACTGCAAACTCTGGAACTCAGCGCGGCCCGAATCGCCAGCGACAAGCTCGAACTTGGGCTCCTTGGAGCGAATCCCGACCAGGTTATCCAAGTAGATGAGAAGATCGTTCATCTCCCCGGCTGTGAGCCGCGGATAATGCACGCCTTTTTTCTCGTACGCGGGGTCCATGGCCGCCTTGCAATTCCAGAGGTCGCGCGCCAGCCCGATGGGATCGCGCAGCGAACGCCAGGCGACAACGGCAGGGGCATCCTTGGCAATGCGCTCGGTGATGCCGTGGCAAGTCGAGCAGTGCTTCGAAGTGAAGACCCGCCTGCCGCGCTTGGCGTCGCCCAGCGGATCGAAATACCTTCGGGAAGCGAAGAAGGCGAACAGGTCGGCCCCTTCGGCGGGGCTGAGGGCGGATGTCCCCGGCGGCTGTGCGCCGGCTGGCACCCACGCGGAAGGAGGGTGGCTCCACAGCACGCCGGCCAGGTCCGCGGGCGTGAAGTTGCGCGACCTCCGCGTAGTCAGATCCGAGGCCTTATTGCCACCCGCTCCATTGAGTTTGTGGCAACTGACACAGCCTCGATCCCGCACCAACTGCTCGCCACGAGATGCATCGCCCATAGTGATCTGCGCGGATAGGCCGCCGCAGCCGGCCACTGCAAGACTGACTATTGTAAGAAACCGTGTCATCGCACTGCCTCCAGTTCCAGGAACTGTCCCACCAATTCCACCACCTCGGGAATCGCCGATTGCACATCGGGATGGATGGGGCCTCCGACGGTCGTGCAATCGAAGGCCTCCACCGCTATCACAATCGTTTCCTGGGGCACATCCAGATCGAGCTTCCTGCCCACCGCCAGCACCTCGAAGAGTCCCAGGAAGTGAGGCGATCCACCGGGCGCCGCCGGCTGCACCCGATCGGCGGTGAAGACGGAGATCGCGCCGGGCTTGGCGCGGCCGGTAACGATGGTATCGACAACCAAGAGGCGGCGGGCGCCGAGCAGGTAGTCCATCAGGTCGTAACCCGCCGCCGAAGAATGCGCGACCTCGATTCGTCCGTGGAAACGCCGTTCGACCGCGCGCGCGGCCAGGATACCGAAAGCATCGTCGGCCAGGATCTCGTTTCCAAGGCCAAGCAAGCGAACTACGCCGGACTCATTCTCTGTGGATGCTTCCATCGGAGTCGCGCCTCAATACGGCCAGCGGCGCTCCGCGCGGGTCGCGCACCTGAACCATAAGGGGCATGCTGCCAGGAAGCGCGTGAGTGGCGCATCCCAGGCAGGGATCGTAGGCGCGGAACGCCATCTCCACCATGTTCAGAAGGCCCTCCGGAACCTGGCCGCCGGTGATCAACTTCTTGGCGGCCTTCTCTACGCCCATGGCGATGCGCGCGGCATTGTTCTGCGTGGCGACAATCAGGTTGGCCCCGGTAATGATGCCTCGCTCGTCGGTCTTGTAGTGGTGGAACAAGGTTCCACGCGGCGCTTCCACCACGCCCACTCCTTCGCTCGGAACGGCCGTCGGCAGCGTGCGCACGTCGGGGTCGATCAGCTCGGGATCGTGAGCCAGCTCCAGCATCCGCTCGGCGGCGTACAGCATTTCCACCACCCTGGCCCAATGATTGGCCAGGGTGTGATGGACCGGCCGGCCGCCCAGCGTGGCGTGGTACTTCAGGTAGGCCTCGTGGGCCTGCGGCGTGGCCATGCCGTCGGCCACATTCAAGCGCGCCAGCGGCGCTACGCAGTATACGCCGCTTTCCGCGCCCTCGGAAAAGCCTTTCCAGCCGAGCCCTTTCAGGTAGCAGAATTTCATGTAGCTCCAGGGCTCGACGCGCTCGCCAATGTGATCCAGGTATTGGTTCGGACGGAACTTGGCCCACTCCTTCCCATCGGGCGCCACCACGCGGAGCATGCCGTCGTAGAAGTTGACCTGGTTCTTCTCGTCCACCATGCCCATGTAATAGGTGCGATGGGTGTACGCGTCGGATAGGATCAGGTCGACATAGTCCGAGTTCTGGAGCACGACTTTCTCGAAGATCCCCAGCGTGAACCGCGCGAACTCCACGGCTTCGCCCGCCACTTCGCGGAAGCGCGCCGCGTCTTCAGCGGTGAGCGGCTTGGCGACGCCGCCCGGCAATCCGAACACCGGGTGGGCGGCCTTCCCCCCGGCCAGCACCATCAGCTCGCGCAGCCGGCGCCGCATGGCGATGACTTTCTGCCCGGTCTCGATGCCCACTTTGGCGATGACGCCCAGCACGTTGCGTTCGGCGGCCGGCGCCTGCGGCCCAACCACGAAATCGGGGCCTCCCAGGAAGTAGAAGTGCAGCGCATGGTCCTCCACGTAAAACGTCGAGTAAATCAGCTCGCGTATTTTCCGTGCGGCGGGCGGCGGCGTCACCTGGTAGAGCGCATCCAGGGCTTTGGTCGAGGCCATGTGATGGGCGGTGGGGCAGACGCCGCAAATGCGCGAGGTGATCTGCGGCATGTCCTCCGCCGGGCGGCCCTGCGCGAACTTTTCGAATCCGCGCAGCTCGGGCACCTGGAAATACGCGCGCTCCACCACTCCCTGCCCGTCCAGGAAGATCTCGATTTTGCCGTGGCCTTCGAGCCGGGTGATTGGTTCGATGGTGATTCTGCGACTGTCCATAAATTACTCCATCCTCCGCCGGCCCAGCAAAGAGGAGGGCAAGCTATATCGATAAAAAAGTCCCGCTGGGTCCGGCAGCGCATCCAGAACCCGCGCGATTTCAACCTCGTCGTCGCTGTCGATGACGGAGGCGAGGGCGGAAAGAGCCTTGGCGCCGAAATCCCGCACGCGGCTGGTGGGTCCGAAGCAGCCGGTGCAGGGCATGTTCCCGCGCGGGCACATGGCCTCACAACCGGCGCGCGTGCCAGGCCCGAGACAGGCCAGGCCCTGCGCCAACAGGCAGGTCTGCTGGTCGGCCACCACCTGATGCACGCGTTTGAATTCCTTGAGCAGCAGTTTTTCGGGGCGCGTGTCCTTGCGCGGGCACTCCTCGCACAAAGCCTGGTCCGGCGCCAGCACCGTGCCTTTGGGGGGCAGTTCGGAACCGAGCAGAACGCCCAGGGCGGCGCCAATGATCTTGGGCGTGGGCGGGCAGCCGGGCAAATAGTAGTCCACGTCGATGACGCGGCCCAGTTCGACCACCGTGTCGAAGAACTCGGGCAGAGACAAGGAATGGCCGTTATCGCGGTGAAGCCGAACGGGCGAGACGCCATCCTTGAAGACCTCCGCGAAAATGCCTTTCGCGTCGGTCAAATTGGCCAGCCCGGGAATACCGCCCAGTTGGGCGCAAACGCCGAACGCCACCACCACCTGCGATTTGGCGCGCAGCAGTTTCGCCATCTTCAACTGGTCGCTGTTGCGGATGGCGCCATTAATGAAGCTGGCCAGGATGGAGCCGTCGGGCATGGCGTCGACGTCGTGCTCCTTGAAATCCAGGGCCACCGGCCAGAACACGATGTCCACGGCGTTGGCCACATCCAGGATCTTCTCGTCCAGATCCACCACGGCTTCCTCGCATCCGCCGCAGGATGCGCACCAGTAGAAAGCCACTTTGGGTTTCATGCGACCTCCTTCCGGCGGGCGGGGACTCGGGGCCCCAGCGCGCGCACCTTCTCGACCATATCGTTGATCACCGTCTTGACCCTCTCGCCCTCGGCCGCCGAGATCCACTCCAGGCGGAGGCGCTCGTCTTCGAGGCCCATCTGCTTCGCCAGGCGCTTGAGCAGCACAAAACGGCGGAGCGCTTTGTAGTTTCCTTCCTGGTAATGACAGTCTCCGGGGTGGCAGCCGCCGATGAGAACGCCGTCCGCGCCTTTGGCGAACGCGTCCAGTATGAATTGCGGATCCACGCGGCCGGAGCACATAACGCGAACGACACGCGTGTTAGGCGCGTACTTGATACGCGAGGTTCCGGCCAGGTCCGCGGCCAGATAGGTGCACCAGTTACAGAAAAACGCCACAATTTTGGGTTCAAAGCCTTCAGGCATAAGTTAGAATCCCCTCGATCTCCGCATAGATCTCTTGGTCCTCGAACAGGTTCTGCCGGATGGAGCCGGACGGGCAAGCGGCCACGCAAGTGCCGCAGCCCTTGCAAAGCACTTCGTTGATCTGCGCCTTCTTTTCATCCAGATAAGAGATGGCGCTGTACGGGCACAGCGGAATGCAGGTCTTGCAGCCGGAGCAGGCCTCCGCCACAACGTAGGCGGTGTTCGGTTCCAGTTCCACCACCCCCGCGTCGATGAGGGCTAGCGCCTGCGCCGCCGCCGCTCCGGATTGCGCGACGGTGTCGGGTATGTCCTTGGGACCCTGGCAGCATCCCGCGATGTAGATGCCGTCGGCAAAAGTATTGACCGGCGCCAGCTTGGGATGGCGCTCCAGAAAGAAACCGTCGGCGGAGCAGCCGATGTTGAAAAGCCGGCGCACTTCGTTGGCATCGGCCTGCGGCTCCAGGCCCGCCGACAGCACCAGCATGTCCACCGGAATCTTGCGGATCATCCCCAGCAGCGTGTCCTCGGCCTTGAGAATCAGGCGGCCGCCGCCGTTCCCCTCGGGATATACGTCGGCCAGTTTCCCGCGGATGAAGTTGATGCCCTCCTCGGCCACGTGGTTGTAGAACTCCTCGAACGCTTTGCCAGCCGCCCGCATATCGATGTAGAAGTTGTAAACTTCGGCGCCGGTCTTTTCTTTGATCAGGTGCGCCAGTTTCAGCGAGTACATGCAGCACACCCGCGAGCAATATTTGTTGGTGTGTGAGTCGCGGCTGCCGATGCAGTGCGCGATGCCCACCGTCTCGGGCTTCCGGCCGTCGCGCAGAACCACCTCGCCGCCCGTCGGCCCAGAAGCGTTCACCAGGCGCTCGATCTCGAGCGAGGTGTAAACATTGGGATAGAGGCCGTACCCGTAGTAAGGAATCCGGGTGGCGTCGAATACCTCAAAACCGGTCGCCAGGATGATGGCGCCGACGCGGATGTCCCTGATCTCCTCTTGCTGCTGGAAATCGATGGCATTGCGCTCGGCGCAGACCTCCACGCAGGTCTTCTTGCATTTACCGCTCTTGAATTCGATGCAGGCTTCCCGGTCGATGACCACCACCGGCGGCACCGCCTGCGGAAAGGGAATGTAGATCGGCTTGCGTTTGCTCAGCCCGAGGTTGAACTCGTCGAACGTCTTCCCCTGTTTGAAGACGCAGGCCTGGATGCACTCCATGCAGCCCACGCACAAGTCCTCGATCACATAACGGGGTCTCCGCCGGACCTTCACCTCGTAGTTGCCCACGTAACCTTCCACCTGCTGGACATCGGAATACGTCCACAGCGTGATGTTCTTATGGCCTTTCACCGCGGTCATCTTGGGCGTAAGGATGCAGGCGGCGCAGTCCAGGGTGGGGAAAGTCTTATCGAACTGCGCCATGTGGCCGCCGATGGTCGGCTCGCGCTCCACCAGGTAAACGTGCTTTCCGGCATTGGCCATGGTGAGGGCGGCATCGATACCCGCGATTCCCCCTCCCACCACCAGCACCTCGGAGTGAATCGGCACCTGCCTGCGCTCCAGCGGCACATGCCACCTGACGCGCCGGACGGCCGCGCGGACCAGGTCCATGGCCTTTTCGAGGGCCGCCAGCTTGTCCACGTGCACCCACGAATCGTGCTCGCGCAGGTTGACCATGTGGAAGTAGTACGGATTCAGGTCCGCCAGGGCCACGGCATTCCGGAACGTCTTGTCGTGCAGGTGCGGGGAGCACGCTGCCACGACAATACGATCCAGTTTGTGGTCGCGGATGTCCTGCCGGATCAGCTCCTGGCCCGGATCCGAGCACATGTACTTGTACTCCCTGGCCACCGCTACCCCAGGCAGAGTCCCGCAGTATTGCGTCAGAGCATAGACGTCGATGGTCCCTGCGATGTTGGTGCCGCAGTGACAGATGTAGACGCCGATGCGTACGCTCTCTTCAGCTACCCCATGGCTTGCTCCACTAGCTCGCATAGTTCTCTCACTTCCAGCTTGTCTTCCAGTCCCAATGTCTTGATGGCGTCTTGGAACATCACCAGGTCCTTCGGGCAGACCACCACCAGGGTGTGAACACCCTTGAGCGACGCCGCCTCGCGCACGCGGGTCAGCGCCGGACGCTCCTTGATGACGGGCGGGTCTTCCATCCAAATCCGGCCGCCCCCGGCGCCGCAGCAATAGGCAAACGTGCGGTTCTGCGGCATCTCGACCAGGTCCAATCCCAGAGCGGCTATCACGCGGCGGGGAGCGTTGAAAATGGCGTTGTAGCGCCCCAGGTAACACGGGTCGTGGTACGTCACCTTCATCCCCAGCTTCTTTCGCAACGGCAGCTCTCCGCTCAGGATGAGGTCGCTGAGGAGTTGCGTGTAGTGCCGAACCGAGCGCGCGCCGTTGGTGGCGGGATATTCGTGCTTCAACACGTGGAAGCTGTGCGGATCGGTGGTGACGACCTCGTCGAAATGCGCTTTGGCGAACGATTTCAAATTCTTGTCCCGCAGCGTCTCAAACAGCCCCTCTTCGCCCGCCAGCCGGACGTCGTTTCCGGAGTTGTACTCGCCCTCGTGAAGGATCCCGAAGTCGAGACCGGCTTTGCGAAAAACGCGCGCGGCCGCGCAAGTCGCCCCCGCCACGCGCGGATCGTACGATGCATAGTCGCCCACGAACCACAGGTAGTGGACCGGCTCCTTGCGGGCATCCTTGATCGGGAACTGCAGTTGCTGCGTCCACTTCGGGCGGGCCCGCGGGGCCGTTCCAAAAGAGTTCCCGTAACGAGTCAGGTTCTTCAGCGCTTCCTGAAGAGATTTGTCCATGTCACCCCTTCCCACCAGGTGCCGGCGCATTTCGATGAGCACGGGAACATGCTCGTTCATCACCGGGCACCGGGTCATGCACGCCAGACAACTCGTGCAAGCCCATATCTCCTCCTGCTTCACCACATCGCCGATGAAGCCGGCTCCATCGGCACCCCCCGCCTCGCCGCGCACCAGCAGCTTCATGTGGTGCATGAGCATTTTCGGTGAAAGCGCGAAACCGCTGTTAAACGCCGGGCACGCCCGGTCGCAGCGCCCGCATTCCGCACAGGCCAGCCCGCTGAGCAATTGCCGCCAGGTAAACTCGTCGCGGCGGGCCGCTCCTTCCGAAGCCGCCGGCACGCTTCCGGGCTGGAGCGATCCGAAGAACACGCCGAACGGAGCCACCAGAAGATGCATGTGCTTGGAATAGGGCAGGTAAGCGAGAAATCCAAGCACCGTGACCATGTGGACCCACCACATGGCCCGCGAAACCTCCGGCGCCGA
>Ga0181527_1004015_pt1 | contig 12812 bp, 9 predicted proteins | sample PEATcosm2014_Bin_30_FD_119762 | JGI IMG/M metagenome (GOLD analysis project Ga0181527, IMG submission 119762) | Peatland microbial communities from MTU Mesocosm Facility, Houghton, MI, USA - PEATcosm2014_Bin06_60_metaG | ecosystem: Environmental > Terrestrial > Soil > Wetlands > Peat | place...
CGCGCTGTTTGGCGTGGATGATCGGAAAGCAACAGAGACCATGCAACTGGTGAAAATTGGACCAGTTCGCCGTTTGGCCGAATCCGCGCCGGCGAAGTAGCATACCTAATCTTTGGGTCCGGTATTCGTTTGCTCTCACCACCTTTTTGCATACCTGTTCTAGCGGATAGACAGGTCTGTTGACGGCGGATACTGGGAAGAGAGGAATGTTTGTAGGTGGGTGGACGAGCAGAATCCCACGCGCATCGAGGGTGAAGTTAAACTGTTCGCTCGATGGCTGTACTCACGGGTCACGTAATGCCTGTACGAGGCTCGAATCGCCGATCTGCACATTCGTTCGGATGGAACATTGAGGACTTGAAATCCCTTTCCCTTGTTGACTGATGATAAAGTAGAGTCTACCGAAGCACAGGTCTGATTCAGAAGGAGTTATTAGTATTGGACGCGACGAAAGAGCATTCGGCAGGCCTGCGGGAGCCGGGTATGACAGATCGGCAGTTGGAGAAGTCGCTGCCCTCGCGTGTAGTATCATTGTGTTCCCATGCTTGGGAACATCGGCGTCTCATTACGAGGGTAACGCTTGCGGGCGGAGTGCTCGCCGCCGGAATCGCCTTCCTGATCCCCAACACGTATCAAGCGACGACTAGCCTGATGCCGCCCCAATCCCGGGCAGGAAACCCAATGATGATGGCGGCTGGGATGTCGTCTCAGATGGGTGATCTGGCTCCCCTCGCACAGAACATGCTCGGAATGCAGGCCCCCGCCGCTTTGTTTGTGAAAGCGCTCGCCAGCGAAGCCATCCTGAATCAGCTGGTCGAACGATTCGATTTGGAACGGGTTTACCGGGTCAATACTGGCATGGCCGCACGAAAGATACTGATGGGCAGGACCGATATCGCCGAGGACCGCCGCAGCGGAATAGTGACCATCTCGGTGCAAGACCACGACAAGTACCGTGTGGCGCAGTTAGCCGATGCCTATGTTCAGGAACTTGATAAACTCCTGACCCAGATCAGCAGCTCAGGAGCATCGCGAGAACGATTGTTTCTGGAAGGCAGACTCGCATCCGTCAAGCACGATCTTGATGTTGCTTCACAAGACCTTTCCCAATTCTCTTCAAAGACCGGCGCGGTCGATATCACCGAGCAGGGAAAGGCCAGTTTCGAGAGTTCTGCGAAACTGCAAGGGCAGTTGATCGAAGGAGAAGCCGAACTCAAGGGGCTGGAAGAGATTTATGCGCCGGATAACGAACGCGTTCGGACGATGAAGGCGCACGTGGCCGAGCTCAGACATGCGTTGGAGAAGATCAACGCAAATGCTGGTTCGAGCGTCGATTCGGATAATGGCTCGCTTCCAATCCGAGAGCTCCCGATTCTGGGAAGAACGTACGCCGCGCTGTACCGCCGCACCAAGATCCAGGAAAGCGTCTACCAGATGCTTTCGGAACAGTACGAGATGGCCAAGCTGGAAGAAGTGCGCCAGGTTCCGACTGTTCGTGTGTTGGATCCCGCCCTGGTACCGGAGAAGAAGTCCGGCCCGAAGCGATCAATCATCTGCCTGGCGGGGATGCTGTTCTCGTTCTGCGGCTCGATCTTCTGGATCATCGCGGCGAAGAACTGGCACGAAACAGATTCCGACAGTCCGGCCAAGGTTCTTCTGCAACGCGTTTTCACAGACGTTCGTCAGAATCGATTCTTTTCTCGTCATAGGTCGAACCGCTCAATGTGAACATGTGCCCCGTTGTTCAGACGAACCACATCCATTGTCACCGATTTGTACACAGGTTGCGAATAAGAAGGCTGGTTACTTTCAATGAAGATTCTCATGGCCGAGAACCTTGTCTGGAATGATTCCGTCCGGGTTGGCAGCCACCATATAGCCAGACAATTTCTGGATCATGGACACGAGCTTTTCTGGATATCTCTGCCCTGGACGCCGGCTCACCTGATCGGTGGCCTGAAATCCGAGAGGATTCGGCAATGGAATTGGGGCACGCCTCTTCGGCCGGATCATAATCTATGGACCTGGTGCCCCCTGACCCCGCTCCCGTACCGGAATCATCTGATTCTACGCAACTACGGGCTAGGCAGAACGCTGTTGCGCCGTAGTCTTCCTTCCGTTCGATCTGTGCTCAAGGCCGCGGGGTTCTCCAAAGTTGATTTGCTCTGGATAACCGATCCGCGGATGCTCTCCATACGCGAACTAGTCGATTTTCGTGCATCAGCGTATCGCTGCGTTGACCAGATGAATGCATTTTCTGATGTTCCACCGAGTGTCGATAAGTTGGAGCGCGAGTTGGTGGGATCGTCCACGGTCGTGTTTGCAACCGCGGAAGACTTGCTCAACAAGCTACGTGAATGGCGGCAGGATCTGGAGTTCCTGCCGAATGCCGCGGATATCGATCATTTCCGGGTGCCGGCACCTGAACCTCAGCCGTTGAAGGCGATCGCACGGCCTAGGGTGCTTTATGTGGGCGCGTTGGGAGAGTGGTTCGATACAGAGTTGTTGAGGGCTTTGGCGGAACGAATGCCGGACGTCTCATTCGTCATTGTTGGACCGAAAAGGCGTTCTCTTCATGAAATCGAAGGAGTATCCAATATCCTCCTGCTAGGACCCCAACCTTACACCTCGATTCCTGGTTATATGCAGCATTGCGATACAGCTATTATTCCCTTTACGGCGAGCGCCCTCAGCCGCGCCGTGAATCCGATCAAGCTCTACGAGTATTTGGCAGCCGGAGTGCCAGTCGTATGTTCCGATCTTCCGGAGGTCACTCGGTCGGGGCTCCCTGTGCGGATTGCAACGGGAGCCGAGCAGTTCGAGGCAGCGATTCGCGAGGCCTTCCGGCTCAACGCCGGTGAACGCACTGGTCTTGCGCAAAGCGTCGAAAAGTATTCGTGGAAATCACGTTTCGAACAGGTTGCAGCCACGCTGAAAAGCCAATCCAACCTGGAACTCATAACAGCTTGATGGGTGACGGCTTATGAATTTCATTCCAAGAATCAGCGGTTTTACGAAAGAGCACCTACCCCCTGTTGCCCGTCTGATTCGCCGCGCCTACGGGGTAGTTCCCATTGAAAGGAGATTGGGCGAGCATTTCACTAAGACCCGCCTGCTCCTGCAAGGGGCAGAATTCTGGGATGAGGAGAAGATTGCGGATTTTCAACTCCGTAAGCTAAAGGAGATTGTTACCTTTGCCGCTAAGAATGTCCCTTTCTATGAAGATCTTTATCGAAAACATGGGGTGGATGTGGCGGAGATTCGCACGCTTCAGGATGTCAAGCTCCTCCCCTCCATTTCAAAGGAGGACCTGCGCGATCATCTTGAGCATTTTGTGGCAAGAGGATTTCAAACTAACAAGCTGGAATACATGACCACAGGCGGTTCGACCGCACTCCCTGTGAGATTCTACCTTGAAGGGACAAAGTCGAATGCCATCGAGTGGGCCTTCCTCTATAACGCTTGGTCAAGAGTGGGTTACCAGCCGGGAGTTCGATGTGTTGTGTTTCGCGGCGGTTTTATTGGGTCCGACCAGAATCGTCGCTATTGGTCGTTCGATCCGCTCCGGAAAGAGCTGCACTTTTCTTCCTATCATTTGACGAACGAATTGATTCCGGCTTTTCTGAAGCGGGCTCGGGACTTTCATCCGGAATTCATTCAGGCATACCCTTCCGCGATCACGATTATCGCCAAGTACATCAAAGAACATGAACTGACCGCAAAAGATTTCTTCCCCCAGGTAAAGGCAATTCTTTGCGGGTCGGAGAACCTGTATCCAGCCCAGCGCGAGCTTCTTGAGGGTATTTTCGAGTGCAGGATCTTCAGCTGGTATGGCCATGCAGAGCGAGTGATTCTTGCCCCGGAGTGTGAGGTATCAAACAGCTATCATATCTACCCTCAGTATGGGCTTACTGAAGTACTTGCGTCGGACGGAAAGGACGCCGAGCCGGGTCAGGTTGGCGAACTCGTCGGGACGGGTTTTCACAACCTGGCGTGCCCGCTGATTCGATACCGGACGAAGGATCTCGCCGTCCCATCAAAAGACTATTGCGCCTGTGGAAGAAAATGTCGCCTGCTTGAACGAGTGGAGGGGAGACTGCAGGAACTGGCCGTAACAGCGGGGGGGCGGCTGATTTCGATGACAGCCATAAACATGCACTCTGGCGTTTTCGACGAAGTGAAGCAGTTCCAGTTTCTGCAGAGGAAGCTTGGAGAACTGGAGCTTCACCTGGTCCCCAATGATCGCTTCGACACCAGCAGCTATGCCAAAATCAGAAAAGAGATCGAACAAAAGCTGGGTCTGGATATGACTCTCGAGTTGCGTATCGTGCAACATATCCCCCTTACTAAGTCAGGAAAGAGCCGGTTCCTCGTACAGGAACTCCCCATTGATCATTTCGACGGAGTGAATCGATGAACTATCTCCTTTGCAACGACGTTTCGATCGCCCGCAATGCTGATGCGAAATACTGCGCATCCCCTCCATTTCACCCATCGATCGAATATCCTGAGTACCCTTTTCGAGGAAAGGGCGCGTTGTGTGATCGTAATGATGCGTATGATCTTGTGCGCCAGGCGCTCTACCTGCATGGTCTAGACACAACGGCATTCGGAAAACCTGAGTGGAACCCCTTCGGCAAGCTGGTTTCTCCAGGCGATCGAGTCGTGCTGAAACCGAATTTCGTTTTTCATCGTAACAAGTCAGGGGAAGATATCTACGCAGTTGTGACGCATCCAAGCGTGATTCGCGCGATCGCAGACTACGTGTATATCGCCCTTCGTGGCGAAGGCGAGATCATCATTGCTGACGCCCCACAGGCCGACTGCGACTTCCAGCAACTCCGAGAGTTATGCAAGGTCGACAGTATCGCCGAATACTACGCTAGCCATGCGCGTTGCTATCTCGGAGTCTATGACCTGCGTAAGCTTCAGCACGTACCGAACAGTGATGGGTTTCTCGACAGCCAGTCTCGTCGCTTTCTGGCCGGCGATCCCAACGGCTACCGGATCGTCGATGTCGGGAATGAAAGTGAGTTGTCAAAGCTCCCAAATTTGAGCCGAGTTTATGGCGCTGACTACAATAGAAGCGTTACTACCGTACATCATAGTCCGACCACCAACGAGTACTGTATTTCGGAGAGCATCCTCAGCGCGAATGTTGTGATTTCGATGCCCAAAATGAAGGTGCATTGCAAAGTCGGCGTCACCATTAACCTCAAGAACTTGGTGGGCATCAACGGCGACAAGAACTACCTGCCCCACTATCGTGTAGGTCCTCCATCCATGGGAGGCGACGAATTCCCGGACAGCCTGAGGGCAACGGAGAAGGCTGTATTGCTCTCGCAGAGGATGTTGATTGATAAGCTTCTTGTCCGTAATTCGGCTGCAGGCGATCGTCTCTACAGGATCGTGAAGGGCACTTACAAGTTGCTTGGAACCAAGCTCGGCTTTCGAGTGAACCATGACGTATTGCGCACAGGAGACTGGTATGGGAACGACACGGCGTGGCGTATGGTGATCGATCTGAATCGAATCCTGATGTATGCTGACCGCGAAGGGCGCATGCGCGACGTCCTGCAACGAAAGTTCTTCTCGGTTGTAGACGGCATCATGGCAGGTGAAAAGGAGGGGCCGCTTTCGCCCTCCGCAAAACATTGCGGGACGATTGTGTGTGGTTGGAATCCAGTGACCGTGGATTATGTGGCCACGCGGTTGATGGGTCTTGACCCGATGCGGATCAGGATGATTCGAGACGCATTGGAAAACTCCGCGTACCCCCTTTTCTTCGGAAGCACGAGCGACATCCGCGTGAATTCAAATCTAGAAGCTTACAGGTCTGTTGCGAACGGCAGTGGAGAGAATCTCGGCTTTGTACCGCCGAGAGGTTGGATTGGGAATGTCTAAGGTTTTGTTGGCGGGCGCGCGAACTAACCGACCAGTTGGTCGGTCTATGCCGGGGCAGGGTATTGATGACAAAGACTGGAAGTGAGGCACGAAAGCTCGCTCACGGCATGGGCATCCTGGTCCTGCTTTTCTTTGTAAGCCGAGGCCTTGTCTCGGTATCAGTATTTTTTCTCACACGATTTCTTTCCCTGGCAAGTTTTGGAAACGTCGTTCTTGCGCGCAACCTGGTTGACCTAATCTTCGTGTTGTTCAATGTGGGGTTGCCGTACGCGTTTGTTCGCTATTTTTCTGAATGCCATGCGGACCCAAAGCGTTTGTATGGCACCACCATTATTCCCGTCTGCGTGTTCAATGCACTCGGAGCGGTGATCATTCTTAGCATGCATGGGTGGTTCGGCCATCTGTTTCACCTGGACGCAGAGTTCAATCAGTGTATGATTTGCGTTGCGTTCATCGCCATCTTCCAGACATTCAGTCAATTGGTGTTGCTGGATTTTCAGGCGCGCGAGAACTTCAAAGGCTACCTGGTGGCCCAGACCACTGTCACCGTTGGGACGCTCATTCCCATGGTGCTTGCTGGATACTTTCTAAGAACCGCAACGGGCGCCATGGCCGGCCTGTTGTTGGGGTATGTATTGACAGCCATTCCATTCGCGCCCGCCATCCGAGCCCGCCTGGGAGGTCTGCACGAGTTCGACCTGAGTCTGCTCAAGAGAATGCTCGGATTCGGGATTCCGCTCCTGCTGACAAACGTCTCCTACTTGGCCGTATCCTTCTCCGACCGCTTCGTGATCGAGTACTTCAAAGGGATTCGCGAAGTAGCCGTGTATGCGGTGCCGGGATATCTCTGCGCCGCGCTGGCCATGATGTTCACGGCGCCAATCAACAGCGCCCTCGCTCCACAGGTGTTTCGCCTGCACAGGGAGGGTCGGAATGAAGAGATCGGCCGCCTCGTCCGCGGATCATTTCGCCTTTATCTGCTTGCGGTTCCATTGGCATTGTTTGGGATCATCGCCACCTCTCCTTACCTGGCGCGATTGCTGGGCAAGAAGGAACTTATGGAGGGCCTCAAGGTCTTGCCGTGGATGGGGCCGGCTTTCGCGTTATTTATCCTGTATTCGATTGCGAATGTCATCCTGTCTGAGCACGGCCGCACCGGTGTTATCGGAATAGCATTTATCGTGGCGTGTGTGACGAACATCGGAATGAATATTGTGCTGGTTCCGCGGCTCGGCTACATGGGTGCGGCTTACTCCTCGTTTGTCTCGTATTGCCTGATCTTCACGATCACCTATGTGGCAGCAAGCCGTTATTGTCGGCTCGACCGCCGAGTCTGGCTTGTGGCGCCCCTGTGGATTCTGCTGCTTTCTTTGCAGACCAGGTGGACCGCATCGCATCCGGGCGCACTGGGCAGCTTTCTGGTTGCCGCAGCAGTGAGCGCCATTTACCTGGGAGCCGCCGGGATTCTCAGAATCATCCACATCTCCGATATCCTGGTGCTTTGGAAAGTTCTGAAGAACTTCCGGAACAAGCAGTTTGATGCTAACCAACCGGTGCTGGTCGAGAATGCGTAAGCCAAGCTTTACGAGATTCAGTAAGGTGCGGTCAGTGGCGCACGTGGGACGGGTCGCCGCTCGCAGACTCTATCGCCAGTACCGGGCCTCGTGTCAGAAGCCAATTCTCGACGATTGGGCACGGCTCGCAGAGGGTCTTCGTTCGGATCTCAGGAACGCTGCTCCGTCTTCGATTGGCCGCCTGCTTGCTCTCAAACGTCCGCCGTTTTTCTTCAGGGCCGAGGGTTCGCGAGATTGGGTCCTGCGGATGAGCACGCAAGGCTCCGCAGTGGAGCGTGAAGCCACCTCCGTCTTGCACCATCAGTTCCGCTTTTTCGGCAAGGATTTCGACCTCCGCTCTGCGCGAGACGATTCTGAATATGCCCCGCTCGACTGGAACATCGATTTTTTCAGCAGCTACCGCTGGGAAGCGGACCGTGTTGCCGCGCCGGGTGGGCCCGGAGCACATGGCGCAGATATTCGCGTAGCCTGGGAGTTGAACCGCTTCCATCATTTCCCATTATTGGGCCAGGCATACTGGTTGGCACTTAACGGCAAGACGCCCGGGCTGGATGCGGAGTGTTTCGCGCGCGAGTTCCAAAACGAGTGTCTCGACTGGATTGCCAAGAACCCAGCTCGATGTGGAGTGAACTGGGCATGCGCAATGGAAGTTGCCATTCGGGCGGTGAACTGGATCATCGGTTTCCACTTCTTTCGCCTTTCGCCATCGATCTCTGCGGAGTTCTGGACCCGATACCTCACCGGGATACTGGATCATGGAAACTTCATTTGGGAGAATCTCGAGAACGATCAACTCTTCCTGACAAATCACTACCTCGCCGACCTGGTGGGACTGTTCTATATCGGTATCAACTTCCCAGAACTGGCAGATAGCAGAAAATGGCACGAATATGCGTTAGCCGAACTGATGCGCGAGAGCGCTGTGCAGGTCGACCGGGACGGTGTTCAATACGAAGGGTCTTTGAATTACCACCGGTTCTCGACCGAACTCTTTTGTTCGCTGCTGGCGCTGTGCCGTATATCGAATGTTCCGGTCCCACCCAGCTTTGAGCGGCGGGTTGAAAAGATGATCGATTTCGTGCGCAGCTATACAAAGCCGGACGGTAACGCACCCATGATCGGCGACTTCGACGAGAGTCGGCTGCACTATTTCTCCGAGTACGGTTCCTGGTCTCCTACGGATCACCGCTACTTGCTGGGGATTGGTGGGCATCTCTTTGGACGCAGCGACTTCATGGAAGCGGCAGGCCCGCGCATTGAAGAAGCGCGCTGGCTTGCGGGAGGCAATCTGTCATGATGCTTCCTGTGCCAGAGTCATCTCCGCGGAAAGACATGGGCGAAGAGGATGGAGTCATCGTTGCGGGTCGGCGGACGGCCGCCTCCACGGTATGTCCAGCCGCCTCGGCTGCTTTTGCGGCTTCCGGCAACTACATCATGCGATCCGGCGCGGACTACATGATGATTCGGTGTGCGCGGGTCAACTTCGGCGGCGTGTCATGTCATAACCACAACGACGCGCTAAGCTTCGTGCTGCAGGCGGGAGGGCACGACTTCATCATTGATCCTGGAACGTTTTCGTACACATCCTACTCGGAACTGCGAAACGCCTTCCGGTCCACTGCTGCGCATAACGTGCTCCAGGTGCTTGGGCAAGAGCAAAATGACTTCGGAAAGTCGGTATTTGATTACGCTGCGGACCGCGCCAAGGCAAAGTGCCTCGAATGGCAAAGCAGCGAGGATGCCGACCTCTTCCTCGGCGAGCATCGCGGATTTCGCAGTGGCAAAGACGAACTGATCTGCACGCGGCGCATCGAGTTCGAAAAGACGCTGCGCCAATGGATAATTGAAGATAGCTTGAGGCTGGCGCCGGAGCGCGGCAGCCGGAAGAAGAGCAAAGAGCCGAAAGCTTCGCTTCCTCCATTCGAATGGAGATTTCACCTGCACCCGGATGTCACGCTCGTGGATCAGTCAGAACCGGCCAGGATAATTCTCGAAAATCGGGGCGTCCGCCTACAGCTAGATGTACAAATGGAAGAACCGACCGTACGTCTGGAGGATGGCTGGGTCTCTAACCGATATGGTAGCAAGCAACCAGCGTCGGTTTTGTGTATCAGATCCGCAGTGCAGGGCATAGACGGCGGAGGCTTTATTTGGTCCTGTCTGTAGTATGCTTCAAGCCTGGACCATGTATTTCAGTTGCTGGATTGCAGCCAGAAACAGAACGCCTTCAACAACGGAGTATTTGCAAACGTGGATCACGAGCCAAATGTCGCGCTGGAGTTGACGCTCTACTGTTTAGTCGTCGCGGTTGCGATTGTTGGGTACAGACTGGCCCCTTCCCCCCTGAAACATCGCAATCTCGGTGTATTCCGGCCACTCCGCCTGCTCTTCACCTTCTGGTTGGGTTCACTTACTGTCAGTTATTTAGGATTCTTTCAGTTGGTTAAGCTTATCGATGTCTTTTCCCCAATCGATTTTCGGCTTGCGCTCGAGATTGAACTCGTCGCGGTTGTCGGTGTTTTAATCGGCTTCAATCTGAGCCAATGGAGCCTGGCGGTTCTACGCCCTTGGAAGAGCAGTCAGGAGACGCAGGGGCCTATCGCCATGGATCTCCCGCTCCTTGAGATACTCAGCAGCCTGATGGTATTTGCCTGCGCTGCTGCCATATTCCTGCTCTTCAAGCGGACTGGAATCGTGCCTATGCTGGCGGAGGGCTCTCGCGATGAGCTTCGGTTTCAGATGGTACAATTCCCTGGCTCCGGCTTGTTCACCCGCTTCATCTACCTTAGTCCGCTCGTCATCTCGATGAAGCTTACCTGCTTCGCGCTGTCTCCGAAAAGCCGCGTTGCTATCCCGAGGTGGATTGACTACATTGGACTATGCGCGCTGTTTGTCGGCCTGTTCCTATACGGTTCGAAGATGATTTACGTTGCTCCCGTCATTCTGTTCGCGATGAATTACAACGTCTTCGTACGCCCTTTCAAAATCACGCTCCGGTGGATTGCAGTCGGCCTTGTCTCGATCGTTCTGCTCACCCTCTTTACCAATCTTCGCGGTACCCAAAATGCCATTATCTTCGATCCGTTCAGCGACCTTCTCGTCGTATGGCCGGAATTTCGCGATATGGCGGAAACGGTCAACATCGCCAATCGCCAGCACCTTTACATTAATTCGTATTGGGTTTTAGGCGCTGCTGCCATTCCCAGGGAGTTTTATGAGATGACAGGCGCGGTAAAGCCGGATGCTCAGATCGAAAAGATGGCGTACTTCACAAAGGATCTACTGGGAGAGAACTTCGCCGGTGGATCCTCTCGGAGCGGAATTTTTGCCGAGTTCTTTCTCAATTCGCGCTGGCTGGGAGTGTTGATCGGATCCGCCATCTTTGGATCGATCTTTGCAGTACTTGAGGGCATGCTGGCCGAATCCAGACGCTTCGACTTCAAGGTGATCATTGTCAACGCTCTTGCCTTTCGTCTCTCCTGGTGTGTCCTCGCCGATTTATCGACAAATGCTAGTGTGGTCTACCTGGATCTTTATTTCCTCATCTTCATGTACGTGCTGGTGCGTCGAAGAGATCGGACCCCCAAGGCAGAAGCGCTGATCTCGGCACCCAAACTTGCGAGCGAAGACGGGATCGATGGAAACTGACATGAGGAACATTTAAATAGCGACGATCGGTGAGTAAATTCACAAGCAGGAGCAGGAAGAAGAGCGGTTAGACCCGTTGGACGCGTTGAAGTGGATAGCCACCGTAAAGGTGGCCTAAAGTAACCGGGGTTGAATAAATGACCCCTCTTAAGCCGCATTCAGCGGTTCACACTGTAACGCCCTCGGCTCTGCCGGGGTACTAACCCGGCGAGCTTATGATGCCTCATGGGCAGGAGAGTGGGCAATGGAGACTATCAATTGCGTACTGTGTGGTGGCGACGGTTCGGCCGATCCGATAGTGATCACAGAGAACGGCTGGAATGGCAGGCAATGCAAAGAGTGTGGGCTCATCTATATATCCCCAAGGCCTAGCCTTGAAGAAACTATAAAGCTATACTCTCAGGATGCGGTTGAACGGTATTCGGAAGAGTTTGGAGCCTGCGAGGACTATCTCAGATATCGCTCGGCATACACCGTGAAGAAGTTGATGCGTTATGTGAAGTCGGGAGACCTTCTCGAAATTGGAGCCGCTCACGGTGTCTTCTGTGAGGAGGTGCGCAAGGCGGGCTTCAAGCCGTTTGCTATTGAATTTAATCCGCTGGAGGCGGCCAGCATTGTTTCGCTCGGAATTCCCTGTGAACAGCGGCCAGTTCACGATGCGTTCCCGGGCTTGTCTTTTGATGCGATCTATCATTGTGATCTCACGAGCCATCTTCACGATATTGTCGGCGATTTCCGGGCTATGGCCGATCGATTGCGTCCGGGTGGAATCATGATCTTCGAGACGGGGAACCTCGGAGATGTCAGGCCAAAGCACTACTCGCTGTTTTCGAAGTTTGACTATCCGGATCACCTCTTCTTTCTTTCCCTCAAGAGCCTTCGTCTACTGATCGAGAAGAGTGGATTTGAGATCCTGTCGATATCGTCTTATTCTCTTCTGGCGCAACTCGCCATTCGGTATCTCAAGAAGAAGGTGATGGGAGCACCCGGTTCTCAAAGACCAGTGGAAGGGGGAGATGCCGGTGAACCGTCGGCTGGTGCAGGAGGAAGCCGCGCGAGCGTGAAAAGCCGGCTCAAGGACTACATTAACTTCACCCTCAGGTACCGGATGGGAAGAATCATGCCATCTACCCATGTTCCTGCGACGCAGATAGTTGTCGTCAGAAAAGCGAAGTCATAGGCGTGAGCACCGTACTATTCTCGGACGATATTCCGGCATTGTGCTTCCATGATGGTGTAACAGGAAAGAAGTTTCGCCGCCAAACGCGCACGACGGTTGTACTGTTAGGCTGTAGATTGTGGCTGAGATGAGTGACCTTCAGGTCGGTGTGTCAGGTTACATTGGGCCCGCGAAGACCGGAATCGGGCGTACGCTCGAGAATTTGTTGCGGGGTTTCGATCCGCTTCTCGATCGCGAGAAGATTGCGGTTTACAGAAACTACGATATGAGCGGGCTCGATGTGCCGCGTAGCAATCGGTGGAGAGTTTTTGATGTCGGAGTCTCCTGTAAGAAGTCTCTGCCCAACCTGCTGTGGCACCAATTCGTATACCCACTGCGCCTGCTGCGACAGCGTGCGCAAGTATCGTTCGTCCCAAATGTTACGTTGCTGCTCTGGAAGGTGTGCCCGACTGTTGTGATGATTCACGACATGATCGAATTCCGGGTGCCGGACAAGTTCTCGCCTC
>Ga0181527_1004019_pt1 | contig 12802 bp, 13 predicted proteins | sample PEATcosm2014_Bin_30_FD_119762 | JGI IMG/M metagenome (GOLD analysis project Ga0181527, IMG submission 119762) | Peatland microbial communities from MTU Mesocosm Facility, Houghton, MI, USA - PEATcosm2014_Bin06_60_metaG | ecosystem: Environmental > Terrestrial > Soil > Wetlands > Peat | place...
ATGTCGGGCTGCTGGTCGGCGGCGGGCATGCCGATCGCGCAGGGCGACGATGTTTTCACCGTGCTGCCGGCGACATTGCCGGAGGCCGAGCTGACGCGCCGCCTCGCCGATGCCGACGCTGCCGTCGTCATGAAGGTCGGACGGCATCTGCCGAAACTGCGGCGCGCGCTCAAGCGGAGCGGCCGGCTCGAGCGCGCGATCTATGTCGAGCGCGGCACCATGGCGGACGCCAAGCTGATTCCGCTTGCCGCCAAGCCGGACGACGACGCGCCTTATTTCGCAGTGGTGCTGGTGCCGGGCTGGGAGGAAAAGCCGTGAGCGGCCGCCTCGCCGTTGTCGGTTTAGGGCCAGGCGATCCGCGCTACCTCACGCCGGACGCCGCGGCGGCGCTCGCGGCCGCCGAAGCACTTTACGGCTACGGGCCGTATCTCGACCGCGTGCCGGAGCGCGCCGGCCAAGTCCGGCACGCTTCCGACAATCGCGAAGAAGGCGCCCGCGCCGCCTCGGCGCTCCGCCACGCCGCGGAGGGCGCCCAGGTCGCCGTCGTCTCCGGCGGCGATCCGGGCGTATTCGCCATGGCGGCGGCGGTCTGCGAACAGATCGAACGCGGCCCGGACGCCTGGCGCGCGCTCGAGGTCGCTTTCGTTCCCGGCATTACCGCGATGCTCGCGGTGGCCGCACGGATCGGCGCGCCGCTCGGCCACGATTTCTGCGCGCTGTCGCTGTCGGATAATCTCAAACCGTGGCCGCTTGTCGAGCGGCGGCTCGATGCGGCGGCGAGCGCCGGTTTCGTGATCGCGCTTTACAATCCGGTTTCGCGGGCCCGGCCGTGGCAATTCGGCAGCGCCGTCGAGCGCCTGCGCCGGCACCTGCCGGCAACGACCCCGGTCGTGTTCGGCCGCGCGGTCGGACGCTGGGACGAGCGCGTCGAGGTCACCTCGCTGGCGCAAGCCGATGCCAAGCCCATCGGCAGGCCCGCCGATCTGGCCCCGGTCGATATGGCGACTTTGGTCATCGTCGGCACGCGCGAAACCCGCGTGATCGCACGGCCCGGGCGCTCTCCTCTCGTCTATACGCCGCGCGCGGCGGCGGAGGTGAGCGCATGATCGAGCCAGCCGATCGCAGCCTCGACCGTCGCCACCGCGGGCGCATCCGGAAGCGCTGGGCGGCGCAGCATGATGACGTCGATCCCGAGCGCGCGCGCCGCGGCGATCTTGCCGTAAGTGGCGGCGCCGCCGCTGTTCTTCGCCACCACGGCTTCGACGCGATGCGATACCATGAGGGCACGGTCGTGGGCTTCCGCGAATGGACCGCGTCCGGTCACATAGGTCGCATGCGGCAGCGGCAGCGGCGGATCGACCGCATCGACGCTGCGGATCAGATAATGGTGCCAGGACGCCTCGATAAACGGCGCGATTTCGTTGCGCCCCAGCGCAACGAAAACCCGTCGCGGCCGATTGCCCAGCGCGCGCACTGCCGCGACGACGCCCTCCACTTCGATCCAACGATCGCCGTCGACGGCAATCCAGGGCGGCCGCCGCAGCGCCGTGAACGCCACGCCGGTCTTGCGCGCCGCGACGGCGGCATTGGCCGAAATGACGTTCGCATAGGGATGGGTGGCGTCGATCAGCGCGTCGATGCGTTCCGTCACGAGATAATCCGCGAGCCCGTTCGCGCCGCCGAAGCCGCCCACCCGAGTAGGCACGCCTTGCGCGGCGGGCACGGCAGTGCGCCCGGCAAGCGACAGCGTGATATCGAGATCGGCACGGGCGGCCAGACGACCGGCCAGACGACCTGCCAAGTCGCGCGCTTCGGTGGTGCCGCCGAGAATAAGGACGCGTGCCATGTCGCTTTCTGATTTGCCGCTTCGCGACGCGGATCGCCGCAACATTGCCGCAGCGCGACGCTGGCTGTCCATTGTCGGCATCGGCGAAGACGGCGTCGAGGGACTGACCCCGGTGGCGCGCGGCCTGATCGGGGCGGCCGAATTCGTGTTCGGCGGCAAGCGGCATCTCGGTCTGGCGGCGCCGCTCATCCGCGGCGCGGCAAGGCCATGGCCGAGCCCGTTCGACAGCGCGCCCGAGGATGTCATGCGGCACCGCGGCCGGCCGGTCTGCGTACTCGCATCCGGCGATCCGTTCCAATACGGCGTCGGCGCGGTGCTGGCGCGCCACGTGGATGCCGCCGAAATGCTCGTCGTCCCGGCGCCGTCCGCCTTCAGCCTCTCCGCTGCACGGCTCGGCTGGTCGCTGCCGCAGACGGCGCAGCTCTCGCTCCACGGCCGCAACCTCGATCTGATACGTCCGCACCTGCAGCCGGGCGCGCGGATTCTCGCTCTGACGTCCGACGGCGACGAACCGGCGACGATCGCAAAGCTTTTGGCGGATTGCGGCTTCGGCGCCTCGCGCTGCACGGTTCTCGAAGCGCTCGGCGGTCGGCACGAACACATCCGCGGCACGACGGCGGCGGATTTCGCCTTCGGCACGGTCGCGGCGCTCAATACGCTTGCGATCGAAGTCGAGGCCGCGCCGGACGCGCGCATATTGGCGCGCACGCCCGGCCTGGCGGACAATCTGTTCGAGCATGACGGCCAGATCACCAAACGCGAAATCCGCGCCGTGACGCTGTCGTCGCTTAAGCCGCGCCGCGGCGAGCTGCTCTGGGACATCGGGGCGGGTTCGGGCTCGGTCGCAATCGAATGGATGCTGGCCGACCCGCAGACGCGCGCGATCGCCGTGGAAAAGCGCGCAGAGCGCGCGGCCCGTATTCGCCGCAATGCCGCGGCGTTCGGCGTGCCGGACCTGGAAATCGTGGAGGACGCCGCACCGGGTGCGCTTGCAAGCCTCGCGATACCCGATGCCATCTTCATTGGCGGCGGCGGCAATGACGCGGTGCTCGAAGCGGCGCGGCGAGCGCTGCGGCCGGGCGGCCGGCTCGTGGTCAATGCGGTGACGCTCGAAACCGAAGCGCTCATCCTGGCGCGGCACGCCGCCTGGGGCGGGGAGCTTATTCGCATCGCCATTTCGCGCGCCGAGCCGGTCGGTGGAAAAACCGGCTGGCGTCCCGCAATGCCGGTGACGCAATGGCTTTGGACCAAACCATGATCGTCGCGGGCGTCGGCTGTAAACGCGGCGCGGGAGCGCCGGATGTCGAAGCGGCGATCCGCACGGCGCTCGCGCGTGCCGGCATCGCCGCAGGCGATCTCGACGCCATCGCGACCATTGCGGCGAAACGGGACGAAGCCGGGATCGAGGCGGTGGCGGCAAAATTGGGCGTTGCCGTGATTGTCGTGTCGGACGCCGAACTGAAAATCGCCGGCGATCGCACCACGACCCGCTCCGAGCGGGTCCTTGCGCTCACCGGCGTGCCCTCGGTCGCCGAGGCCGCGGCGCTCGCCGCCGCCGGCCCGGCTTCGCGGCTCCTTGGTCCGAGGCACGCGACCACCGCCGCCACCTGCGCGCTTGCGGTTTCGGAAGAGGCGTCATGACGGTGCATTTCATCGGCGCCGGCCCCGGCGCGGCCGACCTCATCACCGTTCGCGGACGCGATCTGATCGCCCACTGCATGGTCTGCCTCTTTGCCGGCTCGATCGTCCCACGCGAACTGCTGGATTATTGCCCGCCCGGCGCCCGGATCGTCGACACCGCACCGCTGTCGCTCGACCAGATCGACGCCGAATTCGAAGCGGCCCATGCCGCAGGCCATGATGTGGCCCGGCTGCATTCCGGCGATCTTTCGATCTACTCGGCGCTCGCCGAACAGCTGCGGCGGCTCGACCGGCGCGGCATTCCCTATACGCTCACTCCCGGCGTGCCGGCCTTCGCCGCCGCCGCGGCGGCCTTGCAATGCGAACTGACGGTGCCGGAAGTGGCGCAGAGCGTGGTGCTCACCCGGGTCTCCGGCCGCGCCTCACGTATGCCCGAAGGCGAAAAGCTCGCGACCTTCGCGGCAAGCGGCGCGACGCTTGTCATTCATCTCGCGATCCACGCCATCGACACCATCGTCAAGGAGCTCATAGCGTTTTACGGCACCGATTGCCCGGCCGCGGTCGTGGTGCAGGCCAGCACGCCGGCGCAGCGGATCATCCGCGGGTCACTGTCCGATATCGCCGCCAAGGTAGCGGCGGAAAAAATCGAGCGCACGGCGCTTATCCTTGTCGGCCCGGCGCTGGCCGCGCGCGATTTCCGCGACAGCGCACTTTATGACGCCGACTATCGCCGCCGCTTTCGCGGAGGCGCCGCATGAGCCGGTGCTTAATTCTTGAACGGCGCGCGGCCGACCAGATTTTGCTCGCGGTCGAACACGGCGATCTCGACCACCATGTCGGTTCCGGCGATCACCTGTACAGCGATTTCCTGCGCGGCCTGCGCGACCTGATCGCCGAGCGCGATCGCCTCTTCGGCAGCGAGGCCGAATGCCTCGGCCGCGGTATTGGCGGCCACGATGCGCTCGCACAGCCGGGCGGAGCCCCCGGCCGCAGCGGCGAGATTCGCGAGTTCCACCAGATCGACGGCGCCGCGTTTGGAATGCAAATCGGTCAGTCCTTGGGCGAGCTTGGTCATCTTGGCGACGCCGCCGGCGATGGTGACGCGCGGCACCGGATGACGGCGCAGATATTTCAGCATGCCGCCGACGAAGTCGCCCATGTCGATGAGCGCGATCTCCGGCAAGCCGTAGAGCGCGCGCACGCCGGCCTCGGAACTGGCGCCGGTCGCGCCGGCGATATGCTGCAGGCCCGCGGCGCGCGCGACATCGATGCCGGAATGAATCGAATGGATCCAGGCCGAGCACGAATAGGGCACGACGATTCCGGTCGTGCCGAGGATCGACAGGCCGCCGACGATGCCGAGCCGGCCGTTGAGCGTCTTGGCCGCCAGCGCTTCGCCCCCCGGTATCGATATCTCGACTTCGGCGTCGGCCGGACAAGCCTTCGCCGTTGCGACCTCGGCGATGGCATCGCGGATCATGCGGCGCGGTACCGGATTGATGGCCGGCTCACCGGGCGGAACGGGAAGGCCGGCGCGCGTCACCGTCCCGACGCCTTCGCCGGCCCGGAAACTGATGCCGGCTCCGGGCGCGGCGAGCCGAACCGTGGCGCAGACCAAGGCGCCGTGAGTCACATCCGGATCGTCGCCGGCATCCTTGATCACGCCGGCGGTGGCGGAGCCTTCGTCCTTGCGCGTCAAAGCGAGCGCGAAACTCGGCCGTTCGCCGCGCGGCAGCGTTACCGCGACCGGGTCGGGGAATTCGCCGGTGACGAGCGCCGTATAGGCCGCCTTGGCCGCTGCCGCGGCGCAGGTGCCGGTGGTCCAACCTCGGCGCAAGGGGCGTTCCTGGTTCGCCATGCTCAACCCTTTAGTCCCGCCCGGTGCAGGCGTCACCACGGCGGCGCCTCCGTGAGCGCGCCATGACCGCATGGGATGCTCTCGCAGCGCGCCGCGCCGGCGTTCCGGTCTTTGCGCCGGGCCATGTCTGGCTGGCCGGCGCCGGACCCGGCGACCCGGGTCTCCTCACGCTCGACGCGCTGGCCGGCCTCGCCCAGGCCGACGTCGTCGTGCATGATGCGCTGGTCGATGAGCGCGTGCTGGCGCTGGCCGGCCCGCAAGCGCGGCTCGAATTTGCCGGCAAACGCGGCGGCAAGCCTTCGGCGGTGCAGGCCGATATCAGCGAGCGCCTGGTCGCGCTCGCCCGCGCCGGGCAACGCGTGCTGCGGCTCAAAGGCGGCGATCCCTTCGTGTTCGGGCGCGGCGGCGAGGAGGCGATGACGCTCGCCGCGGCCGGCGTGCCGTTCCGCGTCATCCCGGGCGTCACCGCCGGCCTCGCGGCGCTCGCGGCGGCGGCCATCCCGGCGACGCTGCGCGGCGTCAATCGCGCCGTGATCTTTGCCGCGGGACACGGCACCGACGAGGATTTCGACTGGGCGCCGCTCGCCCGCGCCGGCCAGCCGATCGTGCTCTATATGGTGATGCATAATCTCGATCGAATCGCCGCGGCCTTGCTGGCAGCGGGCCTTCCCGGCACGACACCGGCGGCGATCATTGCTTCCGCGACCACGCCCAGACAGCGCGTGCTGGTTGCCAAGCTGGCGGAACTCTCTGCCGCCGCGTCCGAGCAAAATTTCGAGCCGCCGGCAATCGTCGTCATCGGCGACATCGTGACGCTACGCGGCGCGCTGATCGGCTTCGCAGAGCCGGTCGGGCAGGGCCTGCCGTGACGGCGCGAGGGCTCATCATCGCCGCGCCGCATTCCGGCGCCGGCAAGACCACGGTGACGCTCGCCATCCTGGCGGCGCTCTCCCGTCGCGGGCTTGCCGTGCGCGCGGCAAAGGCCGGGCCGGATTACATCGACCCGGCGTTTCATGCCGCGGCGGTCGGCGCCGCAAGCGTCAATCTCGATTCCTGGGCGATGCCGGGCGCTCTGCTCGACGCGCTCGCCGCGCAGGCCTCGGACGGAGCGGATCTTTTTATCGTCGAAGGCGTCATGGGCCTGTTCGACGGCGCCGCCGGCAGCGACGGCCGGCGCGGCGCCACCGCCGACCTCGCGGCGCGGTTCAATCTGCCCGTCGTCCTGGTGCTCGACGTGGCTCGGCAGGCGCAGTCGGCGGCCGCCGTGGTGCGCGGCTTCGCCAGCCACGATCCCGGCGTGCGCATCGCCGGCGTGATCCTCAATCGCGTCGCCAGCGAACGCCATCGCGCGCTGGTCGCCGGCGCGATCGAAACTCTCGGCGTCCCGGTGCTCGGCGCCGTGCCGCGCGAGGCGGCGCTTGCCTTGCCGGAGCGGCATCTCGGACTGGTCCAGGCCGGCGAGCATGCCGATCTCGACGCGCTGATCGCCCGCCTCGCCGCGATGGCCGCGCGCCATCTCGATCTCAACGCGCTGGTAGTCGCTGCCGAACCGGTGGCGGTGACCGCGCCACAGGGTGCGACGCTGTCTTTGCCGCCGCCGGGCCAACGCATTGCGCTCGCCAGCGATCGGGCGTTCAGCTTCGTCTATCCGCATCTCGTCCACTCCTGGCGCGCTGCCGGCGCCGAAATCTTGCCGTTCTCGCCGCTCGCCGACGAGCCGCCGCCCAAGCGTGCCGATAGCTGCTGGCTGCCGGGCGGCTATCCGGAACTGCACGCCGACACGCTCGCCGCGGCGCGGCGCTTTGTCGACGGGCTGCGGCGCTTTGCGGACACGCGGCCGGTGCACGGCGAATGCGGCGGCTACATGGTGCTCGGCCAAAGCCTGGAAGATGCCGCCGGCAAACAGCACGCCATGACAGGCTTGCTCGGCCACGCGACGAGCTTCGCCAAACGCAAATTGCATCTCGGCTACCGCACGGCGCGGCTACTGGCCGACGGCGTGCTCGGCAACAAGGACGCGATCGTGCGCGGCCATGAATTCCATTACGCCACGCTCACCGAAGCCGGCGACCAGGACGCGTTCGCCGAACTCGCCGACGGCGAAGGCCGCTCGCTCGGCAAGTCCGGCGGACGGCGCGGCAACGTCAGCGGGACATTTTTTCACGCCATCGCAGCAGGCGATCAGGCTTAGCCCGCAACCTTCGGCTCCGCGTCCTCGTCGGCCGGCTTGTCGGACACGCCGGCCTCGGCGAAACTCGCCATGCCGGTATGGCAGGCCAGCGCGGCGCGCAGCACCAGCAGCGCCACGGCGGCGCCGGATGCTTCGCCGAGCCGCATATTGAGATCAACGAGCGGCTCGAGGCCAAGCTCTTCGAGCAGCATGCGGTGTCCGGCTTCGGCCGAGACGTGGCCGGCGATGGCGTGCGACAGCGTGTCGGTGCGCAGCTTCGACAGCGGCGCGACCGCTGCGGTGCAGACGAAGCCGTCGAGCACGACCGGGATGCGTTGCCGCCGCGCCGCCAGACAGGCGCCGAGAATGGCGGCAAGCTCGCGACCGCCGAACGCCGCGGCAATGGCGAGCGGATCGTGCAGCAAGCCTGAGTGACGCGCGAGCGCGGCGTCGATGACTTCGCGCTTTCGCACCAGGCCCTGGTCGTCGACGCCGGTGCCGCGGCCGGCCCAGCGCGCGCCGCCGCCGCCGAACAAGGCCGCGGCGATGGCCGCCGCCGCCGTGGTATTGCCGATGCCCATCTCGCCGAGGCAGACGAGATCTGAGTCCGGCGACACGGCTTCGTAGCCGGCCGTCACCGCCGCGATAAATTCGCTTTCCGTCATCGCCGAGGCTTGCGTGAAATCCGCCGTCGGCACTTCGAGCGACAGCGGGATGACGCGGAGTTCGGCGCCGCCCGCCGTCGCAAGCTGATTGATCGCCGCGCCGCCGGAGGCAAAATTCGCCACCATCTGCGCCGTCACCTCGGCGGGATAGGCCGATACACCGAGCTTGGTCACGCCGTGATTGCCGGCGAACACCAGGATTTCGACACGGCCGAGGCGCGGCGGCGCATGGCCCTGCCAATGCGCCAGCCAGGCGACCAGATCTTCGAGCCGGCCGAGGCTGTTCGGCGGCTTGGTCAGCACCGCCTCGCGTTGGGCCACAGCAGAGCTGGCGGCAGGATGGCCGCTCGGCAGGTCGAGACAGACGGCGCGCAGATCGGAAAACGAGGTAAAGTCGGTCATGTCGGTTTGCTTTCGGGCCGGCGGGGATAAGGCGCGGTCTTAGCAAATTCATCGTGCTACGGCCACAGCGCGGTCGGTCGCTTACATTGGGTCGCTCACGATGACAGTCTCCGCCGCCTGGGTCGAAGCACGCACCGAGGAATTGAAGGCGAGCATCGTTTTCTGCACGCGGCTGCCGCTGCTGCGGGCGACGCCGATCGCCGGCGCAACGCTCGCCAATTCGGCCTGGGCGTTTCCGATCGCGGGGCTCGCTGTCGGCGCGATCGGGGCGGTCGTTTATGCCTTGGCGCATCACGAAGGCTTGCCGGCATGGCCGGCGGCAGCGCTGACCGTCGCCGCAACGCTGCTGGCGACCGGCTGCTTGCACGAGGACGGTCTCGCCGATACCGCGGACGGCTTCGGCGGCGGCAAGACGCGCGAGCAAAAGCTCGCCATCATGCGCGACAGCCGCATCGGCACCTACGGCGTTTGCGCCCTGACGCTGTCGCTCGTCATCCGCATCTGCGCGGTGGCGAGCTTTCCCAATGCGCATGCGGTGGTGTGGGCGCTCTTCGCCGCTCACGGCGCCGCGCGCGCGTGCATGCCGGTATTGATGTACGCCCTGCCGCCGGCACGCCGCGACGGCTTGTCGTTCGATGCCGGCCGGCCGGCGGGCAACGGCGTCGCTGTCGCCGCAGCGTTTGGCTTCGTCATCCTCGCGTTCTGCCTGCATCCCATACGCGGCCTCGTGGCGCTGATCGTTCTCGGCATCGTCGGCGTTGTCATGGCATGGCTGAGCAGCCGCCAGATCGAAGGCCAGACCGGCGACGTGTTGGGCGCGCTCGAGCAGGTGAGCGAAATCGCCGTTTTGCTGGTCGCGCTGGGTTGATACGAAATCCGGATCATTGGTTCATATTCCGCTCGTCCCCGCGCAAGCTGGGACCCAGTGCTGGATTCCCGCTTGCGCGGGAATGAGCGGAGTATTTCTGAGTCATTGGATTCCGTACGAGTGCATATTTCTTTCGTCATTGCCGAATGGAATTGGCGCGTCCCGCGTCGGGCTCCAGCGGCAGCTTCACCGGCTGTTTGAGTTTCGCCGAGAGATCGAGCGCCTTGGTCAGCATCAGCCGGTTGTGCGCTTCGGCGGCGGTCGCGGCCTGGGTCGGTAGCCCCAGCGAAACGCGGTTGAGGAACGAATCGGTCTCCTCCGCCATCGGGCCGCGCAATTCGCCGAGCACCATGTCGCCCGGCGGATAGGAGCCGAGAAAATCGACCAGCCGGCTCTGATCCGGCGCATAGCCTTCGCTCTGCGGCGCCGAGACCGCGAGCACCATGTCGCGGTGGGTGTCGTCGATGGTCAGGACGCCGTGGGTGCCGTTGATGCCGACTTCCAGGCTGTAGACCGCGCCCGGCCAAGTCACCGGCAGCGCCCAGGAAATGGCGAGGTGATAGACCGTGCCGTCTGAGCACATGATCATGCCGGCGGTGGCGTCGATGCCCTGGTAGAGCGGCCCCAAAACCTTGTCGACCGAGCGCGCGTAGCATTCCACCGGCTGTTTGCCTTCGAGGTACCACATGACGATGTCGAGCGCATGCGTGCCGGAAATCACCATCGGCGAGATCGTCGTCGGATCGTCGGTGCGCTTGTAATTGTCGATAGCGACGAGGCGATTCATGAACGCGCGCGACGTCACCATGGTCACATCGCCGAGCGCGCCGGTGCGCACCTTTTCCTTGCCGGCGAGCCATTTGCGGCGGAAGCGCTGGGTGTAGCCCACCACCGCGTCGAGCTTGGCGTCGGTGATCGCTTTGAGCACGCGGGCGGATTGCGCGAGATCGGTGGCGAGCGGTTTTTCGATCAGCATCGGCACGCCGCGCTCGACCGTGGCGAGGACCGGATCGACATGCAGGTGCTCGTCGGTGGCGATGATGGCGCAGGTGACTTCCGGCCGCGCCAATAATTCACGATGGCTGGTGGTGACGAAGTCGGCGCCGATCTGCGCCGCGACATCGCCGCCGCGATTGTGATTGAGTTCGGCGATGCCGATCCACTCGACGGCGGGATGGCGCGCCGCCACGGCGCCGCGAAACAGGCCGACGCGGCCGGCGCCGATGATGGCGAGGCCTACGCCCTTTGCACCTTTCTTCATACGTTCAATCCCGCGCGGTTCTTCGCTTTAAGCTCGGCAATTCCGGAAATGGTCTCGTTGCTGAGCGGCAAATCGACCGGCTCGTTGCGATCGGCCGACAGATCGGCCGCGCTGTAAGCCTCCATCACCCGCCGCGCGCTCTGCGGCGACACCATGACATCGGTATCGCGGATGCAGGCTTCGAGGAAATGCATGGTTTCCGGCCCGATGCCGCCGGCATAGACGTGATCGACCCACTCGCCCGGCATGGTCGACATCGGGAATTCCTGGCCCCGCTTTGCGGTATTGAGCCAGTTGTCGCGCTGGGTGTCGTCGAGTATCAGCGCGCCCTCGGTGCCGGTGATCTCGATCCAGGTCGAGCAGTAATTCGGATAGCTCGGCGGAAAATTCCAGCCGCCGCCGATCATCACCACGACGCCGTTGTCCATCGTCACCGTGGTGAACATGACGTCGTGCGAGCCGTTGATCGGCTGCATGTAGCCGTAGGCGCCTTGGCTGTAGACGCGAACGGGCTTCGCCGGCTCCAACAGCCAGAACACGAAGTCGAGATCGTGAGTCGACTCCATGACGACAGGCGACAACCGCACCCGGCTCGCGATTTTCTTGCCGAGTTCGCGCGACAGGTGCCGGCTCACCAGCACCGAAACCACGTTGCCGAGCGTGCCGTCGGCGATCTTCTTCTTGGCGAAGGCCACTTTGGTATTGAAGCGCTGCGAATAGCCGATGGTGAATTTCAGATTATTGCGTGTCGAGAGCTGGATCAGCTCATCGGCCTCCCACAGCTCCAGCGCGATCGGCTTTTCCAGCATGACGTTCTTGCCGGCCTTGAGACAGTCGCGCGCGATCGGATAGTGGTTCGCTTCCGGCGTGGTCGAAACATAGACGACGCGGATATTGTCGTTCTTGATGAGGTCCTGATAGTCGAGCGTCGCGCTTGCCGGCTGGTACAGCTTCTTCACTTCGGCGAGCCGGTCCGGCCTGATCTCGCACAGATGCAATTTGTCGACCAGCGCCGTGCGCGACAGCGTTTCCGCGCGCAACCCGCCGATCCAGCCGACACCGATGACGCCTGCTTCGACCGTTTTCACTGAGCATTTCCCCTGTTTCGCGCCGGCGGATAAAAACCATGCCGCGACGGGACGTGCAATGATTTATACGGGATTCGGTTGATCTCTCCAGAAGCATGCCGCTCATTCTCACGGCGACAGTGCGCTCATTCCCGCGCAAGCGGGAATCCAGAACTGGGTCCCCGCAACGGGGGTCCCCATCGCGCGAGCGCGATGGGGACCCCTCGCGGGGACGAGCGGTGATATGGATTGCTCTATTCAAAAAGATCGCGCGGCATGCATTGTCGCGCCTCGCGCTCGGGAGCGCCGAGATTGCGCGGCATCGCCGCGATGATGTCTTGGCGCGTGCGCCTTTGTTCGCTGTGCGGTACGCGCGCGAGCGCACGTTTCAGGCAGGCACCGGCGTCGCCGTGACAGCTCTCGTGCCTGCGGCATTGGTGTTGCCCGCAGCTTCGCCACTGGTCGAAAGCATCGCAATAGCGCCTTTGCAGCGCCAGTTTTTCGAGCGCAACGCGACGTGCATATTCCACCGGACTCGCCGTCGGTTTGCGTTTGTAGCCCGCCTTCAGCATGGCGGAGTAGATGGCGAAGTCGTCGTTGGTGCGGTCCATGGCCGAGTTCTCCCGTTGTCGCGGTGTTTGCTCCTCCTTCTCCCCGCGTGCGGGGAGAAGGTTGGGATGAGGGGGCGTGGCCGCTGGGCTCGGGCTGCGAGGCTCAGAATCGCGGAGAGGCCCCCTCACCCTCGCTTCGCTCGACCTCTCCCCGCGCAGCGGGGAGAGGTGAACAAGCTTCACCGTTCTCGCGGCGCGCCTTTGCGCCCGAGCTTTGCAAAGCGCCGTCACGTGAAGCGCGAAACCGGGAGGGAAAAGGAAATCGAGGGGTGGCGCCTCGTTGTTTCTCTTCGCTACGCCCGTTTCGCCGATACCGAATATGTAGCCCGGATGGAGCGGAGCGAAATCCGGGGACGATCTCTCAGCTTGAACGCCGCTCCCGGATTACGCTGCGCTCCATCCGGGCTACGAAG
>Ga0181527_1004024_pt1 | contig 12794 bp, 7 predicted proteins | sample PEATcosm2014_Bin_30_FD_119762 | JGI IMG/M metagenome (GOLD analysis project Ga0181527, IMG submission 119762) | Peatland microbial communities from MTU Mesocosm Facility, Houghton, MI, USA - PEATcosm2014_Bin06_60_metaG | ecosystem: Environmental > Terrestrial > Soil > Wetlands > Peat | place...
GAGGAGTGCATTATCACTTCCGTGGAGAGCGTAGCGGGTGCCGTAATCGGCAATGGCGGTACCCACATCGTCGCCCCCTGGCGCAGGACTTCCCTGGATTTTGCGGAAGAATCGAAGACGCTGTAGGCGGCTCATACAGCAATCACGAGCTGGCTTGCATCTTAAGAAAGACCATGTTGAAGGGCCAGAAACACATCTGCAGGGCCATGATTGAGGCCAAATTCAGTAGGCGGCCAGGTAACTCGGCAGGAGACTCGTCCCTACCCGCACGCACTGTTGTCAGACTTGCGAGGCAGGAGGCCGGCAGAGGGAGGGAAAGCGCCCGGATGGCGCTTTCCGGGAGTTGACTGGCCGGCTCAGCAAGCGCCCGGCTGCAACTATTTGCCGGATGGTTTCGTCCATCAAATACCATGCTCGGGCAAGGTAGGGTGAGTTGTGGGATTTTGCATCCCGATCGCTCAGTTTCGTGCTGAAACCAGCGCAATTTGAATATCGAGCGAATTTTCCGTGATCGGGCGCACCGCATGACGGGACGGCAAGTGGTAGCTTCTAGACGCCATTTTGCGTATGAGAAAATGTTTCTGACAATCCGAATGTTTTGAAAACTGACATTCGAGAAGAAGAAGACGATGGACCAGCCTTTGTCTGTTTCGCACTCTGCCTCGGGGCTTGAGCCCGCCAATTCCGAAAAAAAGCGCCGCCACCGCTGGATTTGGGCAATCATCCTGCTCCTGTTCGGACTCCTGTTTTACTGGGTGTACAGGCAGCATAGCGCCAGTACGGCTGCACCTGCCGGGGGCAGCAACCGCCGCGGAGCCATGGCCGGTCCTGTGCCTGTCACCCTGGCCACTGCCACAAAGGGCAGCATCGGCGTCTACCTGAACGCCATCGGCACCGTCACGCCCACGTATACCGACACCATTACCTCGCAGGTGACGGGCGTGATCACGGCGGTGCATTACCGCGAGGGCCAAACGGTGCACAAGGGCGATCCCCTCATTGACATCGATTCCCGGACCTATGAGGCGCAACTCGCTCAGGCGCAGGGCGTGCTGGAACGCGATCAGAACATGCTCGCCGAAGCCCAGATGGACCTGAAGCGCTATCAGGATGCGTGGGCCAAGAATGCCATCCCGCGGCAGACCCTCGAGGACCAGGAAAAGGTGGTGCTGCAGGACCAGGGAACCGTGAAGAACGACGAAGGTACGGTCCAGTACGACACGGTTGAAGTGGCTTTCTGCCACATCACCTCGCCGATTGATGGGCGCGTCGGGCTTCGCCTGGCTGACCCCGGAAACCTGGTGACCGCCAATTCGAGCACAGCCCTCTTGGTCGTCACGCAGGTGCAGCCGATCACCGTGATCTTCACGCTGGCCGAAGATAACCTGCCACAGGTATTGGAGCAGATGCGGAAGGGCAAGGCTCTTGAGGTCGATGCCTACGACCGCACCAATACCAAGCTGATTGCGAAGGGCAAGCTGATCACTGTCGACAACCAGATCGATACGGTGACCGGAACCGTAAAATTGCGCGCGGCATTCGACAACGCCAACGGCCAGCTCTTCCCCAATGAGTTCGTCAACACGCGCCTGCTCGTGAATACCCTCGACAATCAGACCCTGGTTCCCTCTTCAGCCATCCAGCACAACGGCGCCGTAGATTATGTCTATCTCATTCAGGGGCTCACCCCGAAGGCTTCCGGCAATTCCGGCGGCTCGTCAAGCGGCGGCCAGGGCGGCGGACACCACGCAAGCGGAACTGGTGGCGGCACTGGTGGCACCGGCGCTGGCGGCGGCACCGGTGGGGGCAATCAACCGGTGGGCAAGGCCGTCATGACCACCGTGAAGTCGGGAATTTCCGATTCCGGCAATACGGTCGTGACATCCGGTCTCAAGCCCGGCGATGTCGTTGCCAACAGCAGCTTCCAAAAGTTGATTGACGGTTCTCCGGTCACGCAATCCACAGTCCTCATTCCGTCCACATCCACCGATACCACTGAGGCCGCTCCATGAGTCCGTCCCGCCCATTCATTCTGCGGCCGGTTGCAACGTCGCTGTTGATGGCCGCAATTTTGCTGGTGGGCATCGTCGCATTCACGCAGTTGCCGGTATCGGCGCTGCCGGAAGTGGATTATCCGACGATCCAGGTGCTCACCTTCTATCCCGGCGCCAGCCCGGACGTGGTGGCCACCACGATTACCGCGCCGCTGGAGCGCCAGTTCGGCGAGATGCAGGGCCTGAGCCAGATGACCTCGACCAGCGCCGGTGGCGTGTCGGTCATCGTTCTGCAGTTCAGCCTCTCGCTCTCACTCGACGTCGCCGAGGAAGAGGTACAGTCCTCGATCAACGGCGGCCAGACTTTTTTGCCTTCCGACCTGCCCGTGCCGCCGGTCTACAACAAGACCAACCCCGCCGATGCGCCCGTTCTTACACTTGCCATCAGTTCCGACAGCATGCCGTTGTCGCAGGTCGAGGACATGGTGGATACCCGCCTGGCGCCGAAATTATCTCAATTGAACGGCGTCGGCCTCGTCAGCATCAGCGGCGGCCAGAAGCCCGCGGTGCGCATCCAGGTGAACCCGGTCGCGCTTTCCTCGCACGGCCTCAACATGGAGGACGTGCGCACAGCTCTGGTCCAGTCCAGCGTGAACTCCGCAAAAGGCAACTTCGACGGGCCGCGCCAGGATTATCAGATCGACGCCAACGATCAAATCAACACGGCCGATGACTACAACAATGTTGTGATCTCCTACAGCAATGGCGCGCCGGTTTACGTGAAAGACGTCGCCAATGTAGTGAACGGTGTAGAAAACACCAAGCAGGCCGCCTGGATGGGCCTCGCCGGCGGATCTTCGGCGCCCACGCTCACACCTGCCGTCATTCTCAACATTCAGCGCCAGCCCGGCGCCAATACCATCACGGTCGTCAACTCCATCCAGAAGGTTCTGCCCCAACTGGAAGCGAATCTACCCGCTGGCATCACAGTGACGACCATGACCGACATGACCACGAGCATCCAGGCGTCAGTGCACGACGTGGAGTTCGAGCTGTTGCTGACCGTGGGACTGGTGGTCATGGTGATCTTCCTCTTCCTGCGCAGCCTGCGCGCCACCATCATCCCCAGCGTGGCCGTGCCGCTGTCGCTCATCGGCACCTTCGCGGTGATGTATCTGCTTGGTTACTCGCTCGACAATCTGTCGCTGATGGCGCTCACCATTTCCACCGGCTTCGTGGTCGATGACGCCATCGTGATGATCGAGAACATCAGCCGCTTCCTGGAAGAGGGCATGCCCCCGCTGGAAGCCGCGCTGGAGGGCGCGGGACAGATCGGCTTCACCATCGTGTCGCTGACGGTTTCTCTGGTTGCGGTGCTTATTCCGTTGCTGTTCATGGGCGACGTGGTCGGCCGCCTCTTCCGCGAATTCGCGGTGACGCTGGCCGTGACCATCATCATTTCGGCGGTGGTTTCGCTTACGCTGACGCCGATGATGTGCTCGCGCATTCTGCGCCACGATCCCAAGGAGAAGCAGACGCGCTTTTTCCGCTGGTCGGAGCACGTATTCAACAGCCTGATTGCCTTTTACGGGCGGACGCTGCGCGTGGTCTTGCGCTTTCAGACCGTTACGCTGCTGGTGGCTGCCGCAACCCTCGTCCTTACCGTCGTTCTGTATATCTTCATTCCCAAGGGATTCTTCCCGGTGCAGGATACCGGGGTCATTCAGGGCATCTCCCAGGCATCGCAATCCATTTCCTTCGCCGCCATGAGCGAGAAACAGCGGGAAGTTGCGCAGATCATACTTCAGGATCCGGCGGTGGAGAGCCTGTCATCCTTCATCGGCGCCGACGGCATCAATACCACGCTGAACAGCGGCCGCATGTCCATCAATCTGAAACCCATCAACGAGCGCATCGGCGCCTCCGATGTGATCCGGAGATTGCAACAAAGTCTGCAGAAGGTACAAGGCATCCGCATGTACATGCAGCCGGTGCAGGACATCACGGTGGACGATCGCGTGAGCCGCACGCAATACCAGTACACGCTCGAGGATCCCGACACCGATGAGTTGAACCAGTGGACCAACAAATTTGTTGCGCAACTGAATAAGCTGCCCGAATTGGAAGATGTGGCCACGGATCAACAGACCGGCGCCAAAGCGGTGCAGCTGATGATCGACCGCGTGACGGCCTCGCGGCTGGGCATCGCGCCCACCACCATTGACAACACCCTGTACGACGCCTACGGACAGCGCGAGATCAGCACGCTTTATACGCAGCTCAACCAATATCACGTGATCCTGGAGACGGCTCCCGAGTGGCAACAGAACCCCACCAAGCTCAGTGATTTGTATATCCAGACCAGTGCGTCCTCGGGCGCGAGCGGGGCCAGCGCGGCCACGTCGTACTCTTCGTCCGCCTCGGCATCGGCCGGCTCCAACGCTACCACCACATCGGTACGCTATACGCCTTCTTCCCAGGTGATGAGCACGCCAGCCTCGGTGCTGGCCGGAACCACCAGCGGTGGAGGCTCTTCGCCCTCGGGCGGCTCGACCGCGGGCACCACGCCCAACACGGTCACCTCCTCGGTGGGCGCCAATGCCATTCCGCTCAGCGCCTTCACGCAGGTGACCAGCACCACTGAACCCCTTTCCGTCAATCATCAGGGACAGTTCCCGTCGGTCACGGTGTCATTCAACCTGGCCTCGAATGCCTCGCTGGGAACGGCGATCAGCGACATTGAAAAGACGGCTAAGAACCTTAACTTCCCTGCCAGCTTGCAGTCCGGTTTCCAGGGCACTGCTGCGTCGTTCCAAAACTCGCTGTCCAACGAGGCGCTGCTCATTCTCGCCGCTCTGGTTGCCGTCTACATCGTTCTCGGCATCCTTTATGAGAGCTTCATCCATCCCATTACCATTATTTCCACGCTGCCCTCGGCCGGTGTGGGTGCGTTGCTCGCGCTCATGATCTGCCGCGAGGATCTAAGCGTGGTGGGAATTATCGGCATCATCCTGCTCATCGGCATCGTAAAGAAAAACGGCATTCTGATTGTGGACTTTGCGCTGGAGGCTGAGCGCAAGCATGGACTGGATTCGACGGAGGCGATTTACCAGGCCAGCTTGCTGCGCTTCAGGCCCATCATTATGACCACCATGGCCGCGCTGCTGGCCGGCATTCCGCTGGCGGTGGGAACCGGCCTGGGTTCGGAACTGCGCCGGCCGCTGGGCATTGCCATGGTCGGCGGCTTGCTCTTGAGCCAATTGCTCACGTTCTACACCACGCCGGTGATTTACATCTTCTTCGACCGGCTCGGCCAGCGGGTCATGGGCCGTCGTCTTTCCCACATTTCGGTCGACACCGAACTGCCCCCCGGCACGGAGAATGCATGAACATCTCGGCTCCGTTCATCGGGCGGCCCGTGGGCACCACGTTGCTCACGGTGGCAGTGGCCATCGCCGGCGGGATGGCGTTCGTGGTTTTGCCGGTGGCTCCCTTGCCGCAGGTGGACTTCCCCACCATCAGCGTGAATGCGGGCTTGCCCGGGGCCAGTGCAGAGATCATGGCGGCGTCAGTAGCTACGCCGCTGGAACGCCAGTTCAGCCACATCGCCGGCATCACCGAGATGACTTCATCGAGCTCGCTGGGCTCGAGTTCGGTCACGCTGCAATTCGATCTGAGCCGCAACATCGATGGCGCGGCCCGCGACGTGCAGGCTGCCATCAACGCGGCGCGAACCTATCTGCCTGCCAACCTGCCCTCCAATCCTTCCTACCGCAAGGTGAATCCCGCCGATTCGCCCATCATGCTTCTCAGCCTCACTTCAGACAAGTACGACGTGACCAAGCTCTATGACCTTGCCTCCACCATCTTGGAGCAGAAGGTGTCGCAGATTCAAGGTGTGGGGCAGGTGGGAGTGCAAGGCGGAGCCACGCCCTCGGTGCGCGTCGAGGTCAATCCCACCAAGCTGGAAAGCTTCGGGCTCACGCTGGGTAGCGTGCAATCGGTGCTCAGCCTGCAAAACTCGCACTCGCCGAGGGGCCAACTCTCCAATAATGGCGTCACCGAAGACATCCTCACCAACGACCAGATCTCCGCGGCAGCGGACTACCGGCCGCTGATCATCGGATATCACAACGGCGAGGCCATCAAGCTTTCCGACGTGGCCGATGTCGAGGACTCGACGCAAAACCTGCGCTCTGCCGGATACGCGGATGGAAAAAGGGCCATTTTCGTCACCATCTTCCGTCAGCCCGGCGCCAACATTATTGACACCGTGGACCGCATCAAGGCGCAACTGCCATTTCTCGAGGCGGTGCTTCCCCAGGGCATCACCACGACCATCGTTCTTGACCGCACGACCACGATTCGCGCTTCGGTGAATACCGTGTACAAGGCGCTGACCGGATCGGTTTGCCTCGTCATCCTGATGGTCTTCGTATTTCTGCGCAGCCCGCGCGCCACACTCATCCCCTTTGTTGCCGTGCCGACTTCGCTTATCGGGACCTTCTCCGCGATGTACCTGTTCGGCTATACCCTCGACAACCTGTCGCTGATGGCGCTCACCATTGCCACCGGCTTTGTGGTGGACGACGCCATTGTGGTCATGGAGAACATCACCCGCCACGTCGAAAGCGGCATGGAGCCCTATGCCGCCGCGATAAAAGGCTCCTCGGAGATCGGTTCTACGATTTTCACCATCAGCATGTCGCTGATTGCCGTTTTCATTCCCATCCTCCTGATGGGCGGCATCATCGGACGCCTCTTTCGCGAATTCGCGGTCACGCTTTCAACCGCCATTTTGATCTCCATGATCATTTCTCTCACCGCGACGCCGTGCATGTGCGCACATGTGCTGAAAGCCCACAAGGAAGGCGAGAAGCACAACTTTCTTTACCGGGCCAGCGAAAAAACCTTCAACGGCATGGTCTCACTCTACCGGAACACTCTGGAATGGGTGCTTGATAACTCAGGATTGACCTTGATCGTGCTCCTGCTCACCATCGTACTGAATGGTCTGGTCATCTGGAGAATCCCCATGGGTTTCTTCCCCACGCAGGACACCGGCGTAATCATGGGCGGCATACAGGGTCCGCAGGACGCCTCTTTCCCGTTCATGAACTTCTCGGCTGTGTCACTGGTCAATGTCGTCAAAGCCGATCCCGCCGTGGCCCACGTCAACGCGTACGTCGGGAGCGGCAACGGCGGCATGATGTTCATTGCGCTCAAGCCCCTGGGCAGCAACTGCAAGGAGGGCCCGAAGTGCGCTGTGCGCCAGACCGCGGCCATGGACGTGATCAACCGCCTTCGCAAGCCCATGAACAGCCTGCCCGTCGCTTCCGCCTTTTTGCAGCCCGCGCAGGATCTGCGCATTGGCGGACGTGGCAGTAGCGCCACGTATCAATACACCATCCAGTCAGACACCACTACCGACCTGGCTCAATGGGGCCCTATCCTGCTTGCGAATATGTCCAAGCTGCCTGACCTGCAGGACGTGAACACCGATCAGCAAAACGGGGGCTTGCAGGAAATGCTCAGCTACGACCGCGTGACCGCGGCGCGGCTGGGACAGACCCCGCAATCGCTCAATAGTTCGCTTTGCAGCGCGTTTTGCCAATCTGAAGTCTCCGTGATCTATACGCAGCTGAATCAGTATTACGTGGTGATGGAAGCGGCCCCCCAGTATTTGCAGGATCCGTCGGGATTGAACAACATCTATTTCGCTTCCGGCAAGTCTTCATCCGCCGCCGGACTCAATGAGGTGTCGCCGCTGTTCTCCGTTGTCAAGGCGCGCACCAATACCACACCGTTGCAGGTAGCCCATACCGGTCTTTTCCCGTCGGTTACCGTCTCCTTCAACATGCGCACCGGAGCCTCGCTCAGCGACGCCACCCGGGAAGTGTCGGAGATGGAACAAAAGTTGGGAATGCCGGCAACGGTGCGCGGATTCTTTGCCGGAACCGCACAGGCTTACCAGCAATCGCTGGCGACGCTGCCGATTCTGGTAGTCACCGCGTTGCTTTCCGTCTTCATCGTGCTGGGCATTCTCTATGAGAGCCTGGTTCACCCGCTGACCATCATTTCCACGCTGCCCTCGGCCAGCGTCGGCGCCATGCTGGCCCTGATGATCTTTCACATCGATCTCAACGTCATTTCGATTATCGGCATCATACTGCTCATCGGCATCGTGAAGAAGAACGCCATCATGATGATCGATTTCGCGCTGCAAGCCGAGCGCAACGAAGGCATGAACACGCGCGACGCCATTTTCACCGCCTGCATGCTGCGCTTCCGGCCGATCATGATGACCACGATGTGCGCCATTTGCGGAGCTTTGCCGCTGGCCTTCGGGACCGGCACCGGCTCAGAGCTGCGCAAGCCTTTGGGCATCACCATTGTGGGCGGACTGGTTCTAAGCCAGTTGCTCACGCTTTACACCACCCCTGTGGTTTACCTGACGATGGACCGGCTCCGCCTGCGCGCGCTGGGCCGGACGCATGACACACTGCCGCCCACCGCGCAAGAAGCAGTGTCGTAACACGTGAAGGACGTTTACCATGCCTGAGCTGAAAACCATGCCGAAGCATAAAATTCGCACCACGCTTTCCATCGCCGCCGGCACACTGAGCCTGCTCGTGCTTCTCTCCGGCTGCCACGTGGGCCCGTATTACCACGCGCCCACGCCGACGGCAGTGACGGCCCCCAACTACAAGGAATCGACCGTCAATTTTCACGACACCGGCGGCTGGAAGGTGGCCAGCCCGCAGGACGCCATGCTGCGCGGCAACTGGTGGGAGGCCTTCAACGATTCCGAGCTCAATGCTCTCGAAGATCAGCTCAATATCAATAACGAGAACCTGAAGGTGTATTTCCAGAATTACATGGCGGCTCGCGCCCAGATCGCCGAGGCGCGCGCGCAATACTGGCCCACGATCACCACGGCTCCAACATGGAACCGGTCACAGAGTTCCGGTACGCTGAGTAATTCCTCGCAGGCGAACGCGGGCAAGATCTCGACGCTTTGGAATGCTCCGATTGACGTTTCCTGGACGCCTGATTTCTGGGGCAAGATTCGCAACGAAGTGCATGAGGCGCAGTACGCATCACAAGTGAGCGCCGCCGACCTGCAGCTGGAAAAGCTGACCGAGCAAGCCAGCCTGGCTGAATATTTCTTCGAGATTCGCGGCCAGGACATGCTGCAGCAGATCCTGAATGAGACCGTAGCGGACGATCAGAAATCGCTGGATTACAACCAGGCCCAGTACGACACGGGCGTAGGCGATTACATTTCCGTGGCCGAGGCCAAGACCACGCTGGAAGCGGCGCAAGCCACAGCCATCAACGTGGGACTGTTGCGTGCGCAATATGAGCACGCCATCGCCATGCTGCTGGGTAAAATCCCGTCAGATTTTTCCATTCCTGTAAAGCCGATGGTCTACACCGCCCCCGCAATTCCCACCGGCGTTCCTTCGCAGCTTGTCGAACGGCGTCCCGATATTGCCGCGGCCGAGCGCACGCTCGCCGAGGCCAATGCGGTCATCGGCGTTGGCTACGGGGCGTTCTTCCCGCAGGTGACCATCAGCGCCAGTGGTGGATTCGAGAGCTCTGCGTTGACCAGCCTGTTTAGCGGGCCCAGCCGCACCTGGTCCATCGGACCGGCGGTCACCGAGACCATCTTCAATGGCTTCCTCTATCGCGCCGAGCTGCACCAATACGTCGCTGAATATAACGCGGACCTGGCCAACTACCGGCAGGTCACGCTCAACGCCTTCCAGCAGGTTGAAGACGATTTGGCCGCCACGCGCATCTACTCGCAGCAGATCCTGCGCCAGCAGCAGGCAGTGAAGGATGCACAGGATTATCTCAGCCTGGAACAAGTGCGCTACAACACCGGAGTGGATCCGTATGTCGATGTAATGATCGCGCAGAATACGCTGCTGAGCAGCCTGGAGACGCTGAACGCACTTCAGGTGAACGAAATGACCTCGGCGGTCCAACTGGTGCAGTCGCTGGGCGGAGGATGGGACCGCACACAGCTTCCCACTCCGGAGCAGGCAGGGGCCAAGACCACCAGCGCGGATTACAAACTGCAGCAATAGCCACCAGCTCTTAGCTCTTAGCTCTTAGCTTTTAGCTCTTAGCTTTTAGCTTTTAGCTTTCGGAAGTATGTACTTTACGCAAGGCGGGGAGTGAACTATGATTAGCCCACTCCCGAAGCCGCATCTCATTGTCCCACGTCCATTTCCCGGTCCAAAACTCAAGCGGCTTCCGAAAGGTCCGAGACCGATGACCCTCGTCGCCGCTTTCCGATGCCATAAAGGAGGGCTCCTGCTGTGTGCGGATCGTGAAGAGAATTACGGAGATGTTAAACGCGAGATCGACAAGATTTTTCAGATCGACCTTCCCTCGCTTCAGGTCTTTATCGCCGGGAGCGGCCCTAGCAGTGTAATAAACCAAGCCTGCTTAGAAATCCGTCATGGCCTGACCCTAGCATTTGCAGAGGGTAAGGATATGGTACGGGAACACAAGCCCCTGATAGAAGACACGCTGAAGTCCATCAATAAGCGGTATGCAGCAAATTTGAAGAATTGGCCGCTCGGCTTAATTGTGATCTTCGCCCCATTTGACCGTTCAATGGTCCCGCTTCTCTATCGCACAGAATTGTCCATGATGGTTTCGGAGCCGCTTTACGTTGGATACGGGGCTGGGAAGGCTCTTTGCGATTACCTAGCAGACCGGCTGTATGGAGACGTATACGAACGCCTAGACGATTGCACATTATTGGCAGTTGCGGCGTTCATTTTTCGGGAAGTGGAACATTCTGTCGGAGGCGTGGGGTTGGGAGTGGACATGATGTTTATCCGCGAGGGATCTCCTCTTGGCATGAAGTTCGGAAAGCACCACGTAAAGGCAATTCAGGATAAAATTCCGCCGCTTGGTGATTGCATTTTCCCCTGCTGGAAAGACTCTGTTTCGATCCCTGCCGAGCTTATCCCGTGAATTTTTTACTTGACACAAGTTGCGCTAAGTAGCATAATTAAACCATGACAAAGAAGGATCGCAAACATCAGCTTTCGGACTCGCCAGTAGTTGAGCAAATTCCCGTCGCTTGCTCGAACGAACTGGCAGCGGTCGAGTTTTTGGAAGGACAGCGTTGGGGCGCGAATCCATGCTGTGTCCATTGCGGAAGTGTGAATGTGTACAAGATGGTCGATGCCAAGACTGGCGAACGTAACAGCCGCTATCTGTGGCGCTGCCGGGACTGCAAGCAGCAGTACACGGTTCGCATTGGCACGGTCTACGAAGAGTCCAGAATCGAACTGCGGCATTGGTGCTACACGTTCTGGAGAGCAGCTACATCGAAGAAAGGCGTCTCGGCTCTCGAAATCAAGCGGCATTGCCAGATCAGCTATAAGTCGGCCCTGTTCCTGATGAATCGGATTCGCTTTGCGATGGCTCCTGACGGCTCAGAGCCTCAGTTGAAAGGGACCGTCGAATGCGATGAAACGTACATCGGACCCCGCAGGCCGCGCCAAAAGGGAATGAGCAAAAAGGGACGCGGCACAAACAAGATTCCGGTGTTCGTCGCGGTAGAACGTCAAGGCGGCATACGTCGCCGGATCGTTCCCAACGTCACTCGCGAAACCTTACATCAGGCCATTCGGCAAGAGGTAGACAGGTCATCGCGGATCATGACAGACGAATGGTTCCCCTACCGTGGTATCGGTAACGAGTATGAAGGGGGCCATCATACGGTAGCTCACGGGACCGGAGAATATGCCCGTGGTGACGTTCATACGAACACAGCGGAAAGCAGCAATGCTCTCCTCAAGCGGAGCATTGTGGGAATCTACCACAACGTGAGCACCGAATACCTGCATCGCTATATCTGGCACGCTGATTTTCTCTGGAACAATCGCAAGATGAACGATGGTGAGCGGATAATCGCTGCAATCAAAGCATCCGAAGGAAAGCGGCTCATGTACCGGCAGTCAACCGCGAACTAAGGGAGCGGTTCAAATGGCAACGAAAACGAAAGTCAAGAAACGACAACCGGCAGCGAGAGCGGGCGCAAAGCGCGGTCCTAAGCCAGACGTGTTGAAAATTCGGGGACGATGGCAGGACGCCATGAAACAATCCCTGCAAAAAAAGAAACCGCCCGAAGGATGGCCGAAGTAGGCGAGAGATGCCAGATTACAACGCACGTGCATTGAAATCGTGGAAGACGCGCCGCGCCAAGAGCGCATTCATCAAGGTACGCGCGTCCGAAGCGGCGAGTAAAGAGGCGCTGAAAGAACACCTCGGAAAGCGCGGCTGGCAGGTTGTGTTTTTTGAAGGCAAATCGGGATCGCCGCGCACTGGGATCATTGACGCATTCGCTTATAGGCTTGCACGTAAGAACGCCGATCTATTGGAAGTGAAGCTGATTCAGTTGAAGGGCGGCAAAGCGGGCGCATCGGGCCGCGAGATCGCCAGACTCAAACAAGCCGTCGAGACTATGGCGCTAACCTGGGCTGTTGCCAGTTTCGACGGCGAGACGGTCCATTTAACCTCAGAAGAACGCGGGGGAGCTTAGGCCATGTCCTCTTTGCGTAAAGTACATACTTCCGTTAGCTTTTAGCTTTTAGCTTTTAGCTTTTAGCCGTTTGTGTAAGTCCGTGCGTGAAAGGGCACGGCTTTACAGCTTGCTGAAAAAGTCCCTTTGGAGTCACTTTTTCTCCACAGGGAGTTGATTTAAGAAGTAGGTATGCGCGGAGACGACAAGCAACAGGCGGCGATGTTCAGTTACGTCACGATGGAGCA
>Ga0181527_1004025_pt1 | contig 12791 bp, 6 predicted proteins | sample PEATcosm2014_Bin_30_FD_119762 | JGI IMG/M metagenome (GOLD analysis project Ga0181527, IMG submission 119762) | Peatland microbial communities from MTU Mesocosm Facility, Houghton, MI, USA - PEATcosm2014_Bin06_60_metaG | ecosystem: Environmental > Terrestrial > Soil > Wetlands > Peat | place...
CTCATTCAGGACCGCCCGCTGCTCGGCGGCAACGCGTCGAGCGAAGTGCGCCTTGCCATTCTGGGCGCCGCCTCCGACATGGGCAACAATAACCGGTGGGCTCGCGAGGGCGGCGTTGTGGACGAAATCCTGGTAGAGAATCTGCACCGCAACCCCGAAGGCAATCCGCTTATTCTCGACACCATCCTATTAGAGAAGGTTCGCGTCGAGGCGAACCTCACTCTGCTCCTCAACACGGCTGTCGACAGCCTGGAAAAATCGGCCCCGGACACTATCGCTTCTTTACTCGCCTTTTGCCCACAGAATCAGACGCGCTACCGCGTAGAAGCGCCGCTCGTCTGCGACGCATCCGGCGACGGAATCGCTGCTTTCCTGGCGGGCGCGGCGTTCCGTATGGGCGCCGAGAGTCGCGACGAGTTTGGCGAAGGCCTCGCCCCGTCGAAGGAATACGGCGAGTTGCTGGGTCATTCGCTCTATCTTTACAGCAAGGACACCGGCCGCCCCGTGCGCTTTGTCCCACCGAGCTTCGCGCTCAAGGACATCACCGCAATTCCCCGCTATCGCGATATCCGCGCGGCCGACTCGGGCTATACCTTGTGGTGGCTCGAATACGGTGGTCGCCTCGACACGGTCCACCAAACCGAAGAGATCAAGTGGGAACTCTGGAAAGTCGCTTACGGCGTGTGGAACTACATCAAGAACTCCGGCCGGTTCCCCGAAGCCGAGACGCTCACCCTCGAATGGATCGGCGCCATCCCCGGAAAGCGCGAAAGCCGCCGCTTCGAAGGTGACTACATCCTTTCGCAGCAGGACATTGTCGGTCAGCGCACTCATCCCGACGCCGTTGCCTTCGGGGGTTGGGCGATGGACCTCCATCCTGCTGACGGAGTCTACAGCAAGCTCCCCGCTTGCATGCAGTCGCACTCGAAAGGCGTGTACCAGATCCCCTACCGCTGCCTCTACAGCCGGAATATCCGCAATCTTTTCCTGGCCGGACGTATCATCAGCGCGTCCCATGTGGCCTTTGGTTCCACCCGTGTGATGGCGACCTGTGCCCATGCGGCCCAGGCCGTGGGTCTGGCGGCAGCCCTTTGTTGCCGTCACCATTGGGAGCCGCGCGGCGTGGATGTGAGCCTTTTGCAGAGGCAACTGCTCCGCGCTGGTCAGCACATTCCCGGCGTGGCTCTCGAAGACCCGGAGGACTTGGCCCGCCGTGCGACTCTCACCGCCTCCTCTCGATGGTGCCTCGCGGAACTCCCCTCTGGCGGTCCTCTGCTGCCGCTTGACGTCGCCCGAGCCATGCTTCTCCCCGTGCCCGCCGGACCTGTTCCCGCGGCGACCTTCCGGTTGGATGTTTCAGTGCCCAGCGAACTCACCGTGGAGGTGCGCGGCAGCAGCCGCTACGGCAACTTCACCCCGGACGTCACGTTGCATCGCGAGACCATCCGGCTTCAACGCGGACCTAATCAAGCTATCCGGATCACATCGCCGACTGCCGTCCATCGGCCTTCTTACCTCGCTTTCTGCTTGCTGCCTGCGGCTGGCGTTTCCATTCACACCTCCGACGTGCGGGTCACCGGCATTTTGAGCCTGTCGCAAACCCTGAACCAGGATGTCGCCAAGGGCGCACGCCAGGATCCACTGCAGGATAGCGGCATCGATGCCTTCGAGTTCTGGCTTCCAGGCCGACGCCCGGGTGGGCAGAATCTCGCGGTCCGCATCGATCCTCCACTCGACGTGTTCACTCCCGCGTCACTCGTCAACGGCTTCGCACGGCCCACTACGCAACCTAATGCCTTGGTCGCCGCACTCGACGATTCCACACCTCGGCTCACCTTGCGCTGGCCGGCGCCCCGGCGTTTCCGGCGAATCGAACTCGGATTCGACACCGATTTCGATCACCCGATGGAATCGGTACTCAAGGGCCATCCCGAGCGGGACATCCCATTTTGCATCAAACGGTACCGCATTACCGCCGCAGATGGACGTGTCCTCTATTCCTGCCCAGAGAATCATCAGACCCGTAATACCATTCTTTTGCCGGAGCCGGTCGTGACGGATGAACTCCACGTGGAAGTCCTCGATACCCATGGCGCCCCAGCTGCTCTGTTCGAGGTGAGATGCTATGAGGTTTAGCACGGACTGCCCATCCAATGCTTCAACCCTGGCCTCCTGTTACGATCACGAAGAAAGCTGCTGCATCGGCAAAAGCGTTCACGGCCGCGTAATCGTGCTGGCAACCTAACCAGCGCTTGCATCCCTGAGGGAGGTTGTTTCGTTATGGATTTCCTTTCCCGGATTAACGCCGTTCTTCATCACCAGAACCCGGACCAGATTCCCTTCGCTCCTTGCGACAACCTGGTGCCCCGCGGGGAATTCGCCAGGAATCTCGAGAACCGAGGGATGGGGCTGTGCTACCGCCGCTCAACGGTCTTCGCCGAAATGCCCCACGTCACGGTCGAAACTCGGGCGCAGGACGGCAACCTGGGTGTAGCGCGTAGCGGTTGATGACGTCCCCACCATCTCGACTCCAGCGCCGTGGTTGTTCGAGATAATGTTTCTGATGAAGTAGTTCCGTGCACGGATGTCGCTTTTCTTCACAAGAAGCGAATCTACAACTGCAGCTTGAGGAGCATGAGATGAAAAGATTCTATCTGGTAGTGACCGGATTGGTTCTGGCCATGCAACTAGGTTGGGCAGAAGCCGGAAACCCTCTCACGGTGAGGAGCGAAGGCTGGACGGTCACCGGTGACGGACAACAGGGTGCTATCAGCATCACATATGAGAATCTCGGAATGGTATTAAAGGACGTCCGGCTGAATCTGCGCGGCCAGCACGGGCTCGAGCAACTAAAAGGCTGGTCAGTGGGGAAGGTGGGGGAAAACGGACTTTTCATTCACACTGCCGAACCGCGCACCGTGTGGGCGATCAAGCTGGGTCCCGCGGCATTGACTATCTCTACTACCACGGCGGAAGGGGTGTTGACGGCAGAAGCGCCGGCTACGCAGGATCGAATTGTGGCGCGCGTGCGGGACCCGCAAGGGACGCCGGTGAATTGGATGATGACACCTGAAGTCAAGAACGGTTATGGGGGTACCGAGGCAAGCAACCCTTCCTTTCTTCCCCGTCGCAACCCGGAGGTCATGTACTTTGCTCTGGGTCAAGTGTCTGGTTCTAATCCTCACAGCCTCTTCGACCGAAAGACAGACACCGTGATCGACTTCTCAGAGCAGACCTTAATGAAACGCGGCGCGCGAGATTCGAACCTGCTCGATGTCACCCTTCCCGTACCCGGCAATACCTTAGTCAGGATTATCCCGGGTTATTTTACGAAGTTTCTAGGTGCTCCCTATTATGCCTCCTTCGATGACAGTTACTTCCACCGCGCACCCATGGTCTGGGACAGATGGGACAGTTACTACGATCAGGTGAGGGAGGAGGACATTGTTCGTAACACGGATTGGATTGCTGCGCACCTGAAGCCATATGGGTACGAATACGTGCAGCTTGATGACGGCTACGACCGCGGCAAGTCGGGCGAGCACTACTGGACTGAAAAGTGGGACAAAGAAAAGTTTCCCCACGGGCCGAAATGGCTGACGGATTATATCAAGTCAAAGGGTTTGAAAGCCGGCATCTGGCTTGTACCGAGCGCTTACGCGGGAGCTGTGGAGCAGCATCCGGAATGGTACCTGCGTTTTAAGAAGGACGGCTCTATTATCCTGGACTATAGCACTCCCACCCTGGATTCCACCAATCCCGAGGTTCTCGACTTCCTCAAGAAGGAATTCACCACTCTGGATGATTGGGGATTCGAATACTACAAGTTTGACGGCGAGCATGACTTCCTGAAGTACGTCCCGGGGGTTGACCTTGATAAAATCGCCAATAAATCTATCGACCCCATTGTAGCTTACCGGAACCGCCTGCAGATGATTCGAGACATCGTGGGTCCGCACCGGTTCATCGAAGGCTGCCCGGCGGGCACGCCGCTGAATGGAATTGGGTACTTCAACTCGTACTATACCGGGGAAGATCTCTACAACAGTTGGCAGGGGATGTATGCGCTTTTCATCTCCATCAATGCTAACCCTTTCTTGAATCACCTGTTGGTTTATGTGATGGCCGGAGAAATGGATTTGGAACCCCCTATGACCGTCGCGGAAGCCATGAAGCGGAGACCCTCCCATGTGGTCGAGACAGCCCGCACACGCGAGGACCCCATGGTGGGATTCGGGATGACACTGCCCGAAGCCCATACGGTGGTCACCTATGTGTCACTGACCGGTGTTGTCTATTCGACAGGTAGTCTGATGCCAGAACTTCCGGAAGAGCGAGTCAAGCTCTTGAAGATGACGTTGTCAACCATGCCGATACTTCCTATCGACTTGTTCAGTCGCGGGACCGACATGCCAATGTGGGATATGTTTAAGCATACAACGCCTGACGATTATATTCACAACTACCCAGAGATCCTGGACGTAAAGGTGAACGCCCCGGCAGGGGTCTACGATGTTGTGGGGTTGACCAACTGGCGCAGTTGGACAACCAATCGAGAGCTTTCTTTAGCGGACAAGCTGGGAGTTGATCCCGAGGCTTGCCTTCGGGTGTGCTGAATCCCCGATACCAGCCGGATCTGGGCGTCCGTGCTTCATCGTAAATGGGCAACGGATGAGGGACAGTACCAGGTCCCTGTAAGTCCACCCAACCCGGCGCGAGGCACTTGCATATCTCCTCCGGAGGAACCCAAGAGCCACCCAAATCCCAGCCGGGGCCGAACGTGATCGCCACTTCCATGTCGAGCGCCGCAGCCTTGTCGACGGCGTGGCGCAAGATGTCGAACCACTCCGCGGATAGGTACTGGATATTGCCCTTCTGGTAAAGGTTCCACGCGAAAATAATCTCGACTCCGCCGATTCCCTTGGCCCGCATCTGTTCGAGCTGCCAGTCAATCCCTTGCTGGCTGACAGCGCTTCCGAGCCACCACCACCGGGTGTGCGGGCGGGCACTGCGCGGTGGATTATGCCATCCGGCTTCCAACTCCGCTAGCAATGGTGCACTTGGGGCCGTCGCATTCTGCGACCGAACCAGTGAAGCCGCACAGACGGTCATGAATTCCCGGCGAGTCCATCGCCGCCGCGCTTCCATTTGGTTCCCGGGACCCCTTACTCTTAATAGCTGTAACAGTGGCTTTCGAAAATGCGCGCTTCCCCGATGCCATTTACACTGGTCACATCAACTCGTAGCGACTTGGTTCCTACGGGATCGAATCGCAGCCGGTTTGCTCGTTGATAGTCTTGGCTCACTGAAACGAGCACATTGCCGTCCGCCGAAGTGTTGAAGATATGGCGACGTTGCAGGTGACCCTCCGTTGCCGATCCAAGCTGAATGCTCAAGGGTTGTTGTAAATCCTAACCTCGTATATTCGAGCGGCAGGGTTTCCGTTGGTTTCGAGGATTGTAATCCGCAGTCGATCGGAGTGCACGGGTTCGAAGACATGAACTCGGCGGCGTAAATAATTGTCGTCGTTTTGGGCCACGGTTTTCCAGCCTGCGGCCGTGGCAATGGCCACCTCGTACTTCTTCACGCACTCAGGGTAGCGAAAGAGGGGCAACCGAACGCGCCGGTTGCAATTCGTGTCAAAGGTGATCTGCACCTGATTAAACGGAACCGGATGGGGCAGTCGCACCTCAACCCACGCGGGCAGGCCGCGCGCGGGGTCCGACACAAAGATATTGGACCAAAGGTCCGGACGGTTGGTGCCCTGCACGACGTTCTGCGCACCGTACGGGCGCTGCTCCGGGAGCACCCGAAGAACGAACGACTTTCCATTCGTAAACGGTCGCCACATGCTGCCGTCGGGAAGATCGGCTGCCGTCGTGCCCACCGGGACGGCGGATGGCTCATCTTCCTTTTCAGAAAACAGGGCCCAGCCAACATCAGGATGGGGGTCGAGATGAACGAAGTAAAGGCTGCCAGGTTGTGTCCTCGCGTTCAGGTTGAAGCGGACATATCCTTTATGGTTCGGCGGCAGGGTGGCATGGGTGGTCGCCAAGTCCTCCGACGAGCGGAAATCCCAAACGTGCGGGGCTTTGCGCAGGCCCAGGGAAAGCGTCACGGGCGCGTTGGCAGTCGATTCCAGGAAAAGCTCCACGCCCTCGAGGCGTTCGGTAGAAACCGGGAACAGTTGGGCCAGGTGGAACTCTGCCTTATGGAAGGTCTCCGACTCGGGAAATCGCAGGATGGCCTCACTGCTTGCTGTGACTTCGGCTTCCCGCGCCAAATCGTTAGGGTCGGTGTTCTCGACTCCCGGGATGGAAGCGTCTTGCCGGAGCAGTAATTGCTGCATTTCGCGGGCATGCTCAGCCCCGACCGTCCGAGGTTCACACTTGTACTTCTTGCAAAGGCCTGCTGCGACCCCGACGCCCTGGCCCACAATCGCCCCGGTCGGCAAGACGCGGGAAGAAGCAAAGGCGACGTAGCTGGCGCTGATGGGCCGGCCCGCAGCCAACAGATTCCGGACGTTACGGGAATAACAGGAACGCAGGGGAATCCCGTAAGGAATCGTCCCATACTTCTTAAAATTAGCGTCACTCAGGGGAGCCGGGTAGGGTGGAACGTGTCGCTCCTGGATGCCTCCGGGGATGTGGATATCGATGCCCCAGCTACCGTAGGCGAGGTCATCGGGATGAACAGAGGGATTGCGAACATCCTTCTCCGTCAGGATGTAATCTCCCAGGACGCGCCGAGACTCCCGCTTGTAAGGCCAGAAGCCCACGAACTCCAAAGCATAGTTTTGTGCGCGTGCTCGGACGCTATCATCCGTACAGCGGTTCTTGATATGGTCCCACACGCCCAGCAGTTGACGAAGCGCCTCGTCCCGGATCGCCTCGTTATCCTTAATGGGGTGAAGAGGGTAGCCCACTTCGATCCACCAATAGCCCCCCTCGAAGAACCCGTGACCGCGGCCGGTTAAATCTTGTTCAGAATCGAACTCGGCGGCCCATTCCGGCCGCTTGAACTGGACTGGCCGCCCCGTGTCCCGGGCTCGGAAGAAGAGGGTGTTCCCCATGAACCCATCGCTGGCTTTCTCCGGGGCTAAGGCTTCCTGATATTCCGAGCGCGTCTCGATACCCCATCGGAACTCGGCGCCGGAACGATACACCAGGACGCCATCCCCTGTGGCATCCACAAAGAGGGGCGCCTCCAGGATGAATTCCTTCTCTGTTCCTAATTGCGCCGCATGGATCGCCAGGATATGCGAGGCATCGGCCATCTCCACCTCCCGCATGGTGGTATTGAGAAACAGGGCGAGCTTTTTCTCCCTCCTCGCCCACTCATAGAGCACCAAGTCCCAGTGCGAGTTCATCAAACCCTCGATATACGGCTCCCAGTTGCGAACCCGCTCCTCGGTGTGGATCTCGTCCAGTATTCCCGACTCTTTGATCCAGGGGCTAAACACGCTGGTTTCTTCCGGGTAGAGTCTGACCTCGCTGGAGGAATTTCCGCCGAGGGCAGAGCGCTCATGAACGAGGGCGACGTTGACGTCATTGCGAGCGGCGCTGATCGCTGCACACGTGCCCGAAATACCGCCTCCCACGACCACTAAATCGAACTTCTGGTGAACGACCTCGATGGTTCCTGGACGGATGTACCCTCCCAAGCGGGGCGCGGCGTCGGCAGGAGGCTGGGCAGAGGGGCTCGGCCCGTTTGGAGGCACCAAGCCGCGCGGCGAAGCCAAATTCAAGCTGGTAATGCTCGCGCCTCCGGTGAAGCCCAGCGCCAGAGCCAAGCGCTTTACAAAACTCCTTCGATTCGTCGCCATGGAATCCTCCCGTGATATCGCAGCATTCAAGAGGCTTCAAGCTTCATAGCATCTCACCTCGAAAATGGCCGCTGGTGCGCCATGCGTCTCGATCACATCAATGTGAAGGGCGTCGGTCACAACCGGCACGGCCAGCCGTACCGTGTTTCGTGTTTGGTGGTTCTCATGGCACTCGAAAAGCTGATTCTCCTGGTTGTCGAGAACGCGGTAGCGGTCGATGCAGAACGGCACCACCCGTTCGGGGTGGCCCATCAACACGGATTCCATGGGATGGTCGAAATCTGTGTCAAAGCCGAGTTCGACGCGGGCGATACGTCTGGGTACCGCCCAGCGGAGCGTCAGACGCGGTTTGCGGTCGTCTGTGGCCGCCACCCAGGCATTCGGCTGCCGCGTGGGACGGGCCACACCGTTGCAAACATTCTCCGGACCAAACAGGTCAAGCGGCGGATCCACTGTGAGTGCGAAGTTCTTACCGCCAGGCCGGCGCGAAGGTAGCCAAAACTCGAATGAATCGATACCGCTTCCTGCCGGCGGCTCTTGCCGCGCACCTTTCGCCACGGCTGCATTCATGGAATGCGAAAGGCTTAGAATGCCAGTCACCCGCATGCTGCTTGTGTGCAAGGAAACCGCTGGATTGCCCATCAGGCAGTACGTGAAATAACCCGACTTCGAGACGCGTGCCTGTGGGCGTAGCCAGATTTCCTGCGCCTGCCCTGGCTCAACTTGGAGGCGCTGGGAGTAAAGTGTGACGTCCGGCGTGTAATTGCCGTCGACGGAGGTGCCGCGAACTTCCACTTCGAGGGTGGTCGCCTCCCGCACATCCGCCAGGAATGCCACCGCAGGCAGTGGCCCTGCCTCCACCGGGAGCAGCATGGCACGCGGGGAATCCAGCCCAACTGTTTCGCCGTCATCGGGAAGCTGGCCCAGCACGAATCGGCTGGAGGAAGAAACCGTGGCATGGCGGGCGAGATCGGCGGGATCATCCAGCGCCAGCCCGGGGACGTATTGGCCGCTACGCAGCAGATTGCGTTGCAGTTCCTGCATGCGTGAGGATACGAGCAGATCGCGCGGGAGCATGTCCCCCCGCCGGCATAGCGCCGCGGCCATTCCCACGGCTTGGCCGCTGTTGGCGCACGTGGCCATAACCCGCGCCGACCCGAAAGCCACGTGCGATGCGCTGATGATCCGCCCGGCGAGAAAAAGGTTGCCGACGTTCCGGCTGTAAAGGCAACGATACGGAATCTGGTAAATGCCTTTGGAGTGCCATTGCGAGCAGCTAGGAAACTTGCTATATACACCGTCGGCAGGATGCAGATCGATGGACCATCCCCCGTAGGAGACGGCGTCGGTGTGGATGTGCTGCTCCACCACATCGCGTTGGGTGAGAATGTGATCGCCTTCGAATCGGCGGCTCTCGCGTTTCCCGGGGATGGTCCCCACCCATTCCAGAGTCAGGTTCTGCGCCTCCGGAAAGCGGCCGGAGTTCTTGATGTAATCCCACACTCCGTAGGCCACTTTCCATAATTCCCACTTGATCTCCTCGGTATCGTGAACGGTGTCCAGGCGCCCCCCCCACTCGAACCACCAGAACCGGCATCCGAAGTCGGAGGCGCGAATGTCGCGGTAGTGCGGAATCTGCGTGATGTCACGCAGGGCAAAGGCCGGCGCCACGAAACGTACCGGCCGGCCCACGTCCTTGCTGTAAAAATAGATCGAGTGGCCGAGCAGTTCGCCGTACTCAGCCGATGGGGCCAGGCCTTCGCCAAACTCCTCCCGCTTCTCCGCACCCATGCGGAAAGCAGCGCCGGCCAGGAATCCCACAATGCCGTCACCCGAGGCGTCACAATAAAGCGGAGCTTCAATACGGTAGCGCGTCTGGTTCTGCGAGCAGTACGCGCTTACAGCCGAAACCATCCCGCGGTCTGACATTTCGATCGTATCCACCGCAGTGTTAAGCAACAGCGAGAGATTCGGTTCCGCGCGCGCCATTTCCAGTAGAATCGTATCCACGATCAGGGGATTGCCTTCCGGGTTCCGATAGAGGTTCTCAACCAGGATCTCGTTCACCACTCCGCCTTCGCGGGCCCAGCGGTTGTTGTTGCCCATGTGGGAAGTGGCGCCCAAAGTCCAGAGCCGCACTTCGCTCGAAGCATTGCCACCCAGGACCGGTCGATCCTGCACAAGCACGACGCGGATGCCGGAACGGGCCGCTGTTATCGCGGCGCACGTGCCCGCCAGACCGCCTCCCACAACCACGAAATCCCCAGCAAGCCGAACGGATTTGAGTGACCTCGCGCCTTCATTGCCCGAGCTTTGGATCATCGGGCCTCCTCCTCGGAGCGGAGAAGCCCAATCTGCGCTGACAATGCTCGTGCCTCCTGTGAAGCCCAACGCAAGGGCCAAGCGCTTCGCAAAACTCCTTCGACTCGTTGTCATGAATCCTCCGCAACCTCGCGTCCCTCGCTTCTTGCCGCTCTCCCCTCGCCCCGGGAACACTGCAGTACATAAACGGTTAAGTCGTTTATGTACTGCAGGTTATGGGTAGCCGACTTGCGGCAATAAACGCTCAGAAGTCAAGCCGAAGCGCGAGTTGAATTTGTCGCCCTACCGACGAGGCATTCGATAGTATGCCGAATGCTGAAGACCCGTAGGTCAGATTCGGCGAACTGGCGCTCGCTAGGTAGAAGGTCGGGGTGTTCGTAATGTTAAAGGCTTCCGCTCTAAATTGCAGACGCACTCTCTCCGTGATGGGAAAGTTCTTAAAGAGCGAAAAATCCAGATCAAAACTGCCCGGCCCCCGAGCTGCGCGCTGAGCCAAGTCGCCATACAATACCTCCGAGACGCCCTGGTTATTGAGAGCCGTTGGCGCCGGAGCAAATGCCGCGGGATTGAACCATTGGTTTACCGACGGATTGGGCACTTCCAGACTTACCCCGGGCACACGGTTCGGCACGTTGATCGTTGAAAAGTTTGCAACATGCGACCCGTACCGGAGGTCTGTAGGGAAGCCGGAGTGGCGAGTCGTGATCCCGTTGATTTGCCAGCCGCCCAGCACTTTTCCTACCGGGCCATGGACATTTAGGAAGTGTTGGCCGGGGCCAAAGGGAAGGTTGTAAACAAAGCTGGCCACAAGGTAATTGGGGACATCCGTAACTGCCGGTCCATACTCACGCTCCATGTTATCGCTGTCCAAAGGAAGTGCGGTTCCGCCAGCCTGTGTCCATGTGGCGACAACCCCCGGAGGACCTAGCTCGAAGTCTCTCGAGTACGTGTAATTAACCAGGACCTCCAGCCCATGGGAGAAATTCTTTTGCACCTTCAGATTCAAGGCGTTGTAGTTGGAAGTGCCGTAGGCTCCGTCGTAGACCAAGACACCATTTATGTAAGGAGCAAAGCGATTGGCTTGCGTATTGGTCCCGTTTAAGACGTTCTGCCAGGGTTCCTGGTTGAGGTTGAATCGGGATCCCAGTTTCCTTCCGAACGATCCTGAGTACGATAACTCAAAAAGCCAGTTTGCCCAGGGCTGGTATTGATAAGCCAGATTGAACTGCTCGACATACTGGGCGGGGTTATTGGTGAAATTTTGCGTGAAAAGGGTGGTTGCCCAGGGATTCGTGACAGAGAAATTGCTCAGTGTAGTGTTGAACGGCACTGACGCAATGGGGGTCGTGATGGTAACGGGCGGAGTCACCGTGGTGGAGGGACTAATTGCGGGAAAGGAAAGCAGCGGAGTATTCGGCGCCTCGGTTCCCATTACGCCTGAGCTTGCGTTCTTTTCTTGCTGAGCATAAAAGAACCCGAAACCGCCCCGCACGACCATCGTGGGGTTCACCTTATAGGCAAACCCGAACCGGGGCGCAAAGTTGTTGTGGTCCCCGTTAACGATTCCACGGCTGTAACCGTTTTTGCCAGGCAGCGCAATTTGCGCGGTTCTCACATCCAGCAATCCACCCACGTTCCGCGCATCCACGGGCACCGTCCAGAGGTCGTAGCGAACTCCCAGGTTGAGCGTCAGACGCCCTGTGGCCTTCCAATCGTCCTGGAAGTATGCACCCGAATAGATCTGACGGAACCGGACCCAATTCAAATCTTGGCCGCCGTCGACGGAGCTTGGCAGGCCCAGGAGGAAATCGGCAAAGGGGGCTCCCGAGTTGGGAACGTTAGGGTTAAACGTGAAGGTAGGACCGAAGTAGAAGTCCCCGAAGTAATTACTCCCGCCGCTCAAATCCAGGCGAGTACGGAAGAAATCCGCGCCGGTCTTGAAAGTGTGGTGTCCTTTGACAAGCGTGAGGTTGTCTGTCCACTCGAAACCATTCTGAATGCTAATCCCCGAGCCCGCGTCTCCAATATCATCGAACTCGTTCGTGCCGCTCCGGGCTCCGGTAGAGTCCCACCAGATTCCCGCCAAGCCTTGAACAGGAAAGGGGAACTGGCCAATTCCGGGGACGATGGCGTTCTGGCTGGCTCCAACGCTGGAGTTGTTGTACCGGGTGGCGGCAAACTGTGTGGCATTGACAACTGCGGGACTGAAAATGTGGACGAAGTTGATGGAAGCATCTCGAGTGCGATTGATGCCCTGGCTTCCACCAAGCGGGGGCGGAAGTATGGCCGGATTCGATGACCACTCGTTCTGCCCAGAAAACCGCAAATAGACCGTGTCGGAAGAAGAAAAGTTGTGATCGATTCTCGCGTCATAGTTACCCGAATCGGATGGAGTCGGAGCCGTACGCGTGTAGTTTAGGGCTTGGGCGTTGGCAGCGCCGTAGTTAGGTTCGGGAATCAATGCATCGATCGCCTGTGAAACTGCACTGATGCGCGCGGTGGGAATGATATTGCCCGGGAAGGCCGTTGCCGTCACCACCCCGTTACTACCCATGCTTCGGGTGTTTGGGTCAAAAATGGGGATAAGACTTCCGCTCGAGGTTGTCAAACCGGAAAAGTCTCCCTGCCGAAAAGTCATCGGAGC
>Ga0181527_1004028_pt1 | contig 12788 bp, 11 predicted proteins | sample PEATcosm2014_Bin_30_FD_119762 | JGI IMG/M metagenome (GOLD analysis project Ga0181527, IMG submission 119762) | Peatland microbial communities from MTU Mesocosm Facility, Houghton, MI, USA - PEATcosm2014_Bin06_60_metaG | ecosystem: Environmental > Terrestrial > Soil > Wetlands > Peat | place...
CCTCCGCCATGCCGCGATGGACCGGCTGCCCTACGGTTTCCCGCCGGCATCTTGCGGGTCGAGCAGCTTGCGGGTCTCCTTATCCCAACGGACTGTGCGAAACGTCAGGCGATGCTCTCCGTGGCAGTCGGTGCAGACGATTTGCGACGGCTTGGTCTTGGCGGGGCAACGCTCCTGCCAGCAGGCGATCACTTTCACGGCGGGCGCATTGTGGTCCTCGTGGCATTTCTTGCAGGCCGGGTCGATTTTCGCGGCCGGGTAGATGACGTCGGGCGGAGTCACGTTGCCCTCGTCGTTGCGATGCGCCAACGACTGCCCGTGGCAGTCCATGCAGCCGGTGCCCTCCTTGGCGTGGGAGGCGGCCATCGGCTCGTCCTCGTAGTTGGCGTGGCAAACCAAGCATGCGCCGTTGTTGGCCGGGGATCGCTTCGCCGGGGTCGCGGTCTTGGGGGCCGCTGCGGCGCCCGGCGTCGGGCTGACGGCGTCGGCGGACGTGGCGGCCTGCGGCGCGCGGCCGCTGGGCTCCTTCACTTCCCCCTCGCCGGCAAGCGCCAGCATCGCAATCGCCGCCAGCGGCAGTAACACCGCCAGCATCCAGCCCGCCGCCGCAGCCGCGCGGCCGGGCCTTGGCGCTGCCCCCGCCCGTCCCGCGCAATGCGCCGCTTGTGATCTCCGCTGTTGGTTCATCGGTGCGAATCTTCTCGGGGTGAGAGGAATGGGGTGGGGGGAATACGGGATTGGTAGGGACCAGGCCGGCACCTTGATCCTAGCAAGCGTGGTGGGGCGCTGTCAACATTCTGGCCGGGCGCGCTACTTGTTCCCCAGCGGGATGACGCCGTCCCACTTCGGCGGCGGGGTGCGGTTCCGCTCGGCCATGTAGACCGTCAGGAAGTCCTTCGCCCGATCCTCGGCGGGAATGTGGTGCAGGAGTTGGAACGCCTCGGGCCAGCACCCGGCCAAGAAAGCGTCCAGCGCCGCCTCGTAAAAGCCGAGGTGTTCGTCGGTCAACTGTGGATCGGCCGAGGCGGGGGGCAAGAGCTCGCTCACCACCAGCGGGGTGTCCATGCCATAAGGCAGCACCACCGCCAGGCGGCGAATGCGGGCGATCTGCTGCGGCACCTGGGCACGGATGGCCTGCGCCGTAGCCTCGTCGAGCAGCACCGGCGCGCGGAGGATCTTCGTCATGCCCTCCAGGCGGGACGCCAAGTTCACCACCGGCCCGAACACGGTCACCTGCACCTGGTCGACGGTGCCGATCTTGCCGGCCACGGCCCGGCCGGTGGCGATGCCGATGCCCGCGTGAAAGCCGGCCGTCGCCTCGAACTCGGCGCGGACGGCCACGGCGGCGCGCGCGGTGCGCAGGGCGGCGTCGGGCTGCGGCAGCGGCCAGCCCCAGAAGCCCATCGCCGCGTCTCCTTGGAAGTCGCCCACCACGCCCCCCTGCTCCAGGATGTGGTGCGTCATCACGCCCAGCGCCTTGCTCACCCGCTGCAAGAGCCCCAGCAGGTCGTCGGCGTGTCGCTCCGTCTCCCGCGAGAATCCGCGGAGGTCGCAGAACATGACCGTCGCCGTGGTTTCGCGCGGGGCCAGCACGACTTCCGGGTCCTGCGTGGCCAGCGTCTCCAGCACCACCGGCGAGAGGAACTGGCTGAGCGTGGCGTGGCGGTGCTCCAACAACCGCATCTGGCGGAGCGAGCCGAGCATGGCCGCCACCAGCTCCGTGAACTTCACGTCCTCGCGGAGGTCGGTGGGGTCGGAGGTGGGGGTCAGGCCGGTCCGCTCGACGCCGAACCGCCCCGCCACGTACAGGCCCCAGCCGGGACAGGCCTTCCCCAGCACGGGCGTGCAGAAGGCCCAGTCGAACGTCTCGCTCTCGGTGAAGCCTTGCGCGGGGACGGCCTCGCCGCCCCGCCAGACGTGCAACACGCTCTGCCGCTGCCGCACGGCCTCCAGGATGAGTCCCTGGCTGGACTGGAAATCGCTGGCGATGGCCAGGCGCTGGTCCCAGTGCAGCACGCGGACCGGCAAGCGCTGGGAGGCCGGCTGCTCCCCGGAGGGCCGGCTGCCGCTCGGCTCTTGGCCGGGGGGCCCCGCCGCGGCGGCGGGCTCGACTGCCACCACCGCGGCGGCGTCCGCCCGCGGCACCCCCGCCAGCAACATGCTCACCAGCCGCACGAACAACTCGGCGTCCCCCGCTGCCCCCGAGATCACCTGCGGCAACCGCCCGAGCACCTCCAGCCGATGGTCCGGATGCCGGAAACGCACCTGCCGCAGGTACTGGGCACTGAAGGATTGCTGCTGGACGGGCTCGGGGACGTCCGCGGTGATGGCCACCCGCTGGTCGGCCAGCGTGAAGGTGGTTTGCCCGATCACAAAGTGCTCGCCCGGCGCCAGCGCACAGGCATCCATCTCTTGGCCCTGGACGAACAACGGGTTCTTGGCCTCGGCCAGCCGGCTGACTTCCAGGCGGGTGCCGTTCCACTCGACGCGGGCGTGCCGCCGCGAAACCTGGTGGTCCCAGGGCACGGCCCACGGGCCGCCCTCCCGCCCCAGAATGACCGGCTGTCCTTCGGGCAATGGCCGGCGCCACCGCTGCTGCGCTTCAACGCCTTGGGCGATCAGGTCCGGCATGGGGGGACTAGGGATTGGGGATTAGGGATTAGGGATTAGGGATTAGGGATTAGGGATTAGGGATTAGGGATTGGGGATTGGGGATTGGGGATTAGGGATTAGGGATTAGGGATTGGGGATTGGGGATTGGGGATTAGGGGGCATAGCCGCGGCGACCACGCCGCGCGTGGTACCCGATCCGCGCGATGGGGTAATCCCCAATCCCCAATCCCCATTCCCTTCTTCACGTCCAGCGGCCTCCGACCCGCGTCGCAAACAGCCACAGGCCCACCATCAGCAACGCCACCAGAAACAAGGCGATCAGTCCGTTGCGGATCAAGTCCCATTGAAGCCTGGCGATGGTCGCGCCGATGGCCACATCGTAGGCCTCCTGGACGATCACCAGCCAGCCCGTGTCCTCGCCGCGGACCTCGACGGGCTTCATCTGCGCCAGCCAGCGCTGGCGATAAGGGCCTCCCGCTTCGTCCTCCGCCAGCGGATCGAGATAGTTCTCCTCGCGCTCGCGGGTGTCCGGCAAGTCGCCGGCGGCGAGGCGGTACGCCATAAACCGGTCGGGCACGCCCCCCCGCTCCAGCATCGCGTCCAACAAGGGATGCTGCACGACCAGCCCCTGATTCTTCCCCGCGCGGAAGTCCACCAGCACGGCGAACTGCTCCTGGCTGCCGGGGAACTTGATGAAGCGGCCCACCTCGACGGTCCGCGAGATCACGCCCAGGAACATCGGCTTGTTCTTCGGCGGCGCGTCGTCGTAAATCGGGGTGGAGATGCCCACCAGCCACTGCAGCACGGCCTGGGAGCGGAAGGCATTGGCCTGCGTCTTGCGGAGGTGTTCACCCGCGGCCGGCCGCCACGTCTCCTCCCGGTCGGACGGGCCGCCGTGGAAGTAACTCCGCCAGGCGAAGCACTTGCCGATGGTCGGGCCCTCGGGCACGCGGGCGATCGTTACCCCGAGCGGGTCGCAGAGCAGCCAACTGACCGCCGCGTGCTCCTCGCCCGGCTTGGTCCACGCGGCGGCCAGCCGCGCGAATTCCTGTTGCACTTCGGCCCGCTCGGGCAACTTGAGAAACTGCCGGCGGAGCCGCTCCGCCTCGTGCTTGTTAAGGGGCAGGGCCGGGTCGCTGAGCCGCACGAGCATCTCGTGCATTGCCGGCTTGGCGAGGCTGTCGGTCAGGACGCGATGGAAGCCGGGCGCGGCGGCCGCACCCTCGACCGATTGGTACCGCTGCTCCAGCTCCGTGCCGGCCGCACGCGCCACGTGATGCGCGGCGAAGGCGTCGCTTTCCAGCGCCCGGTGCACCAGCGCCGTGCTGGAGTCGCGCACGGCCGCGCTGAAGCCCCACCAGGCGAACCAGCCGACGACCGCCAACAGCAGGGCCGGCCCGACGGCCCCCAGGACCATCAGCGGGCGGCGGGCCCGCCGCGCCGTGTACGCGTCCAGGGCCTCCAATACCGCGCCGACGCTGGGGAAGCGTTTCTCGGGCTGGGGGGCCAGGCAGCGGTCGATGATCTCCGCCAGGCCGCGCTCGACGCCGCGCACCCGCCGGTGCCCCACCGCTTGCGGCGCCGTCTCGATCCACCGCCGATAGTCCGCCAGGCGGGTCTTCAAGTCGGCCGTCGTCTCGAACTGCTCGACCGCTTGCGGGAGGCGGTGCGGCGGGCTCCCGGTCAGCATGCAGTACAACAGCGCCCCCAGGGCATACACGTCCCAGCGGACGTCGGGCACCGCTTCCAGGTCCGCCTGCTCGGGAGCCATGTAGAACATCGTTCCCAGCGCCGGCGCCTGCTCGGTGGACAGCCGCGACTGCCCGAAATCGGCCAGCCGCGGCTTGCCGTCCTGGTCCAGCAGGATGTTGGCCGGCTTGAGGTCGCAATGCAACACGCCCTTGGCGTGCGAGTGGACCAGCCCGGTGGCCACGTCGCGGAAGGTCTGCACCGCTTCGCCGACCGCCAGCGGGCCGGCCTGCAGCCGCTCGGCCAACGAGCCGCGCTCGAGGTACTCCATGACGTAGTAAGGCGGCTCGGCGTCCCAGCCCACCGCCAAGAGCTGCACGACATAGCGGTCGGCAAACAGGAAGGCCAGCTTTTCGACCTCGCGGCTCAGCAGCGACCAGTCCAGCCCTCCGCGATGGGCATAGAACTTGATGGCCACACGGCGCCCCGTGTTCCGCTCCAAGGCCACCCACACTTCGCCGTAGGCCCCGGCCCCCAGGAACAGTTGCGGGTCGTAGCCGGGGACTTGCGTCGGGGGGTGCCCGCGCTGCAGGCTCATCTCCTGCGAGCGGCGGCGTTCCTGGTCGCCCTGTTGTTGGGTCAGATCGGTGCTCATCGCCTTTAAGTATACCCACCCCCTGCCGGGCAGCCAGCCCCCGCGATACCGGAATCGGCTGGTCGCCAGCCAGCCCGGCTCGGGAACCGGCACGCCGCTCAAATCCGAAATCCGAATGTCGAAATCCGCGACCCGGGCACCGTGCGAAGCATGGTCGCGCACGGTGCCCGGTCCAAAACTCAAAGCCCGAATGTCCCAAACGGAGCATTCGGGGCTCCGCGGGATCGCGCCCGAATGTGCCGGCGCGCTGCCAATGTTTCTATCATTGGCAGTCTTGGTCATTTGCGTTTGTTTCGGATTTCGGATTTCGTGTTTCTCTAACGTGTGTTGTCGGCCGAGTACTACGTGCTGGCGCACTTCGTCTTCGCTAGTGGGTGAAACTGCTGATAGCCTTCGCGTTTCGGGGGTGCGGCAGCTTTTCCTGGCGGGGCTTCCAACGATCTACCAACCCGAAGCGCCAGCGAGGGTCTTCGCGCCGGCCCTCGCTGGCGCTGCGGGTTAGTATGCAGCCGCCAGGAAAGCTTGCCGCACACGTTTCGGGAAGAGGTTGCCGTCGGCCGCAGGTGCATCTATGATGGATAATCCCCTTCACGCCGGAGTCTGCGACCATGCCCCGCACAATCCTCTTCCTCGCCCTTGCGATGCCCCCGGTCTGGGCGGCCCGGCTGGCCGCGGCCGAGGTCACGGCCGAGCGATCGCCGGGCGGGGTGACGGTCAAGATCGACGGCCAACCCTTCACCGAGTACCTGACCCGCTGCGGTAACAAGCCCATCCTCTGGCCGATCTTCGGTCCGATGGGAAAGCCGATGACCCGCGCCTATCCCATGCAACTCGATCCCCGCGAGACCCACGATCACCCGCACCAGCGATCGCTGTGGTTTACCCACGGGAGCGTCAACGGAATCGATTTTTGGGGGGAGTCGGGCAAGAACGTGGGCATGATCGAGCATCGCGGGTTTGTCCAGGTCCGCGGCGGCCCGACGGCGGTGATCATCGCCCGCAACGACTGGCTTGGCCCGGACCGCCGCAAGGTCTGCGAGGACCAGCGGGCGGTCACCTTCGGCGGCGACGCCCAGTCGCGGTGGATCGACTTTCTCATCGCGCTCAGCGCCACGGCCGGCCCGGTCACGTTCGGCGACACCAAGGAGGGCACGTTCGGCGTGCGGGTGGCGGAGTCGATGCGGGTCGAGGCCAAGCCGGGCGGCCGCATCGTCAACAGCCGCGGCCAGAGCGACGCCGCCGCCTGGGGCCAGCCGGCCGAGTGGGTCGATTACCACGGACCCGTGGACGGCCAGACGCTGGGCATCGCCATTCTGAATCATCCGGCCAGCTTCCGCTTCCCCACCGGCTGGCACGTCCGCACCTACGGCCTGTTCGCCGCCAACCCGTTCGCCCAGCGGAGTTTCCGCGGCAAGGGCGAGTCGGCCGAGGGATACACGCTGGCGGCCGGCAAGACCTTGTCGCTCCGCTACCGCGTGCTGCTGCACCGGGGCGACGAGAAAGAGGGCCGGGTGGCCGCGGCCTTCGCCGCGTATGCCAAGCAGTGACTATTCGATCTCGATAATGCTCTGGACTTCCCCGTTGCGGCGGAAGCGGGCCACAAGGGTCTCCGTGGCCAGATTGTGTCCCAGCAGGCTGCGGTTCCGCTTGCGGGCCAAGGAGCGGTAGACCAGCCACTGGCCGCTGCCCACCGCCACGCGGTAGCCCACCGCAACGTCGGCCGCCTGGGCGCCGAGCGACTCGGCCACCGTCAGTTGCCGCCAGGTTCGCCGCCGGCGGACGCGCAGCGGGTCGAGGTCCAGCCAGAGCGGGGCGAACAGGCGGCTGCCCTCGATGGCCTGGCACAGCTCCATCCCTTGCGGCCCGCTGGACAATTCGCCCACGCGGTGGTCGCGCCGCCACTCGGGCAGGGCCAGCGGCAGGACAGTCGCCAGGCGCTTGCCGGGCCGGGAGGCGGAGGCCGCCACCAGGAATCCCTCGCGGGTAAGCCCCGCACCGCGCAGGGCGATTCCCGGCCCCAGCGGCAGCAGCCCGCGATACGCCAGCCCGCCGGGCCGCGTGCCCAGCACCGCGTCGGCAAGCAGCAGAAAGCGGTCTTTCCTGGCCAGGACGAGATGCCGCTCGATGCGGAGCCCGCCGGCAAGCTCCATCGTCAATTCGAGGTAATCGACATTCTCATCGGAGGTCCGGCACGTGGGCTGCCACGGCGAGACCACACGGGCCGGCCGGCGGGCACCGGCCGAAGGCTGGTCACGCAAGACTTCGCACTGCCAGGGCCCCGACACCAGGACTCGCCCGGCGCGAACCAGTTCCAACCGGACGACGGCGCCGGCGTAGCAGATGGTCAGACGCTCGGCCTGCGACGAGCGGTCGCGGCGAAGGATGGCCCTGGCGGGCCGCCCGACGGCAGGCCGGCCCTTGCCCGGCAAGCTGTGCCCGTGAATGATGCTCATGGTGCGGCAGCAGGGTTAGACAAGGGCTCGAAAAACCGGTATCTTGTGGGTAACATCGTACCCCATTCTATCGAGAGGTCCACGATCATGAAACGATCCAGACTGGCGGGAAAGGCCCTATGGGCCGCCGGGGTCCTGGCGGCGGTGATGTGGTGTGGCTGCCCGGCCGGGCAGGAGCCGTCCAAGCCCGGTCCCTCCGGCAAGAAGACGGCGGAGGCGGCCCTGAAGACGGCCGAAAAGGCCGAGAACACCGCTGAAAAGGCCGAGAAGACGGCGGAAACGGCCGAGAAAACCGCGGAGGGGGCGGAGAAGACGGCCGCCGCCGCGAAAACCGCCGAACTCGAGGAAAAACCGCAGCCCAACAAGGAACTCGACCTCGGGCCGCCGCTGGTGGACGACCCCAAGGCGCTCAAACCGCTCGACCCAAAACTGCCCGTCTGGGTAGACATGCAGCACAAGCAAGTCGTTTTCCTGGCGGCGTCTTGCCGCGCGGATTGGCCGCTGGAGTTCTTTGCCACGCTCCGCGATCGCAGTTATGAATCCGTGGTGGTGACCGACGTGCGGCCGAGCCTGGTCCACACGGCGCTGTTGGCCGTGGGGGCCAAGCCCGGCAAACCGGTGCAGTTCGAGCCGAACTACACCCCGCCCAGCGGGATGCAGATCGATATCGAGGTCCGCTGGAAGGACAAGCAGGGCAAGGTCCAGAAGGCCCCGGCCCAGCAATGGGTCCGCAACATCCGCACGAAGAAGGCGATGGACGCCACCTGGGTCTTCGCCGGCAGCGCTTTTCACAAGGACGAAGCGGGCCGCGACCATTACGCGGCCGACGGGGGCGATTTCATCACCGTGCTGAACCTGCCGACCGCGATGCTCGACGTGCCCATGAAGAGTGTTGGGGCGTTGGAGAGCCGCACCTACGAGGGCTTCGTGGAGAACATGCCGCCCGCCGGCACGCCCGTCACGGTGATTCTGAAGCCGAAACTGGCGGCGCCGTAGCGGCGGAGCGTGGGCTTCGCACCCGTTTTGCACGTGGTAACGGAGGACTGGGGGGAGATGACAATGAAGGCAGAATTCACGGCAATCATAGAACCCGCACCCGAGGGCGGCTACTGGGCCATTTGTCCGGAGGTGCCTGGCGCCAATGGACAGGGCGAGACGATCGAGGATAGCAAGGATAGTTTGCGGAAGGCGATTGAGCTCATCTTAGAGGATCGCAGGGCGGACATCCTCCGTGGCTTGCCCGAGGACGCCATCCAGGACACGGTGCTGATTGGATGAGACGCCGGGCGAAAAACGGGAGGCTACTCGTTTGCGTCTCGCACGGGACTGTTCCGCCGAATATCAGTGATGTGCCCTTCTCCGCCCTCTCTTGTCCGTCGCTTCCTTGATGGCCACGATCCCCCCAACCTCCCACACACGGGAACAAAGCCAGCTATCGCGCGCGTCTGGCAAGCCAGTTCGTAAGCGCGTCGATAATTCCGGTCAGGTGTTTGTCCTCATCGGCCAGGCTAGACTGGGATTGCACGTGTCGCTCATCACCGGGAATCTCCTTATGACATTTCGGGCACGTTAGCCCTGCTTCTTCCGGCGGAAACACTGTGCGACATGCCGGACAAGTTAGCGGAACGCTGTCGGCATTATCGACCGATAGCGGGATCGTATGGCCGCGTTCAAAGCACTTTAGCTGAAGTGCCTTTTCCGCCCCCTTCCATCTATCGACGAAGAACGTCTCTCTGGCACCACACCTTGGGCAACAATGAATAGAGATGAAGGGAAAAAGCGAAATCCATTCCTTGCCGTCCTGAAGTACGTACAAATCGTTCTTCTTGGGGACGCCAGAGTATTGCTCGTCAACCTTTCGGCATCCAGGATGATCGCCTGAGTAGTCCAGGCATGTCGCTCTCACGGAGTCGGTGCCTCCCCTCACGGCATCGAAGTCCAGGACAAGCCGCAAAGGGTGTTGCAGCAGAAACTCGGCCTGTTCAAGGCAGACCTCGAAGTGCCTTCGGGCTGCCGGAAGCACCTTTTCTCTCACCTCATCCCGCGACTTGTGATGCAGCTTGTCCCGACGAGTCTTGAGCCAGTGAAAAGACCTTCGTAGCGTGGTCGGGGTCTCCTCCGTGCCCCACAGGTGTTTCATGATACGGTGAAGCGACCCTCTCGTATCGTCCAGCAAAGGAGTGATATGTTGGATGATTGACAGCCAATCGCCAAAAGACGCTCCATTTCCACCCCAAGCTTTTGTCACGGCATTCGACGCGTGTTTTGGAAGCGGGGGAGCGAGGGCCATCACGATTGCCGCCAAGAATGCCACAAGCCCTTCGGCGTTTCTGTAAAGTTCTGGCAAAAATGTATCCGGCTTGTACTCTGCCTGAAGCAATCGGTAGGGATAGGCCAGGGGCAAGGGGTAGAAGTTCCTGAGCCGGTAGGTTAGATCATCAGCCTGAATCAGACTCGAAGACACTACCTCCCGAACGGCTCGAAATTGGGTCAGATGTTCCTGGAATTGGGATGGGCTGGAGGATGAGAATAGTCCCGCCCTTTTCTGTAGTAGAAGGTCCATCATGCTTCGGATGCGGCCTTCAATGTCCGCGGATTTCACCAGCTCGTCCCTGAGCGCAGGCGGTGGAATCAGGACGACAAGCTGAGATAGTATTTGGGCGGTGATCCGAATATGGCCGTGAAGGCTGAAAGCGGTACGGGCGAGAGCCTCTGTTGCTTCCGCCGAATGCAAGTATTGAGACACGATCTGAACGTCAACATTCGGACGCTGTGGTCTGAGAATCAGGAGGCTGTCCCCAACAACACAGCCGTCGAGGTCCGTGTCCACGATTCGGTGTTTTGGAGAGGCCGCAACACGCTGGATGAGAATATCACCGCTTTTGGCAAATCTCTCCTCGGGAACCGCATCAGCGAGCCGGAGCCGCACTAAATCGGCCCTCGAGAGGGACGGTTGGCTCAGGTCCGCCCCTCGGACGGCACAAACACCTTGCTTGTCGTCTACCTCTCCCCGTAGCGGAACACCGGCGATGATACGAAAGGCATCGCCGAGAAGCACCCGCTCGCAGACCTGTGGAGTTGACATCGCTTCACCTTGTACCAATCTACGTGAGGGCTGATCGCTTTCTGTTCTGTGTCGAGACCGGAAAGGGGACACCCATTTACGCCTCCTTTGTGCTTGTTCTGCCTGAATATCAGGGTCCCCTTTTCCGTCCCTCCCCTTTTGCGCCCCCCGGCGCTCCCCTTGGCCGACCTCGCGGTTGTGGGGGCGGTCCGTCGGGCCCATCGGGGTCAAACTTTCAACAAATAGGATCGCAGCGTTCCAGGAGCGTCGTTTGCTCGCTCAAGGATCATGTCAGGCGCTCCTGTTAAGGGGTGGTGGGCTGAGTAGTCTGCTTGGTCGGGGTGGCGGTCTGTTGTGGGGCCGTTTGGCTCGCCGGCCTGCCCTTGTACCAGTCGTAGGCGTTACATCCCCATGTAACGTATTGGGCAACGATTGGGGCCAGGATGAAAAGAGCTGTTAAGGGGATTGAGCACCGATAGCTAAACCATTTGTCCAAGAACCTCTGCCAGTAATTGACGGGTGGGCGATGCTCGAGTTCCGAGAGTAAGTCGCAGATCTTCGGCGTGACGGTAAAGGCAACCCTTCCGGTACATGCAAAGGCTTCCAGGTCGAATTCATGGCCGCCCTCGATTGCCTTCTGACTTTGAAGGCGGGTTAGTATGTACGCTCGCTCCTCGCTCGTTAGGTTGTTATCCTCACAAATCTTGTCGGCCAAAAGTGACGAGTTATCGCCAGTGGTGAAGTGCTTGTACAAGTACCGAATGACCTGCTCTTCTTTGGCGTTGAAGTCTGGCATGATCTACCTCGCGCAATTCCTGTAGAGACTCCGTGAGAACGCCCTGTGGACCTCTCCCGGCTTGCCTTCCCGGGACGGCATCGGGGTCAGGCTCCCAGTGTCGGCTGTCGGTCGGTGGAGGTCCCGGGGCACCATACGCGATTACCTGCTCAGTGCCCGCCCCGAGCGAAGGTGGCTCGCTGCCACTGCCCTGCTCGCCCTCCGGGCTGGCGTTTGGCGATTATGAATGATCCGCCCTAGCCCAGCAAACGGCCGACGCTGTCCAGCAGCCGGTCCATGGCGAAGGGCTTGCGGATGTAGTCGTCCACGCCGAGCATCTCGGCATAGGCCTTGTGACGGCTACCCTCGTTGGCCGTAATCATGATCACGCGGGTCGGCACCGGCCGCGTCCGCCGCAGCTTCTCCAGCACGAGAAAGCCGCTCCGCTTGGGCATCATCATGTCCAGAATCACCAGGTCGGGATTCTCCCGCTCAACCAGGGTTAGGCCCTGATTGCCGTCCCGCGCGACCAGGACTTCGTAACCGCCGGCCTCCAGCGCCAACCGCATCGACTCGACGATCTCGCGGTCGTCGTCCACCAGGAGGATCCGCTTCCGCGGCGTGCTGCTTGCTTGTGGGTCCATGCCGATTATTGGTAACTCATGCCGTCCCGGATTGCAAGGGCTGGGACTGGATCTCGGCGAACGAGACGGGCTGGCGGAGGGCCTCGCCTAGCCGGCGAAGATACTCCCGCCGGGGAATCTCGACGCCGCCGAACTGCGCCGTGTGGGGGGTGAGCTGCTGGATGTCCAGCAGCCGGTAGCCTCGCTGGCGGAGGTGCTCGACCAATCGCACCAACGCCACCTTCGAGGCGTCGCGGAGGGTGTGGAACATCGACTCGGCCGCGAACAGCCCGCCGACGGCCACCCCGTAAACGCCGCCTGCCAAGCGGCCCTCGTGCCAGACCTCGACGCTGTGGGCGTGGCCCAGCTCGTGCAGCCGCTCATACGCCCGGATCATGGCAGGGATCAGCCAGGTTTGCCCGCGACGGCCCTCGGACGTAGCACAACCCCAGATGACTCCGTGGAAATCCTGGTCGCGGGTGACGGTCAGCCGGCCGCTGCGGCAGGTGCGGGCCAGTCGCCGCGGGCAGTGAAACGCGTCCAGCTCGATGATCGCGCGGGGATCGGGCGAGCACCAGGGGATGGGCAGCCCGGGCTGGCCGGTCGGCCACGGGAAAATCCCGTGGCGGTAGGCATCCAAGAGCCAATCGGGCTGGAGCCGTCCGCCGAACCCGACGATCCCGTCGGCATCGGCCTCCTCGGCCGCCGGAAACAGTCGCGATTGGGGCAGGATCGACATGGCTGGTGGCGAGTGACTGGCGAGGCGGCAGGTTCGAGGTGGCGGCCGCGGGCAAAGCCCCCGGACCACGCCTGGCGTGGTGCCCGCGTCCGGGGGTTGCAGCGGCTCGGGGACCGCTCAATTATATATAGTTTCTGTTGCGAAAGGTGCCAAATCGTGGGTGCCATGCCCACGCAA
>Ga0181527_1004029_pt1 | contig 12786 bp, 7 predicted proteins | sample PEATcosm2014_Bin_30_FD_119762 | JGI IMG/M metagenome (GOLD analysis project Ga0181527, IMG submission 119762) | Peatland microbial communities from MTU Mesocosm Facility, Houghton, MI, USA - PEATcosm2014_Bin06_60_metaG | ecosystem: Environmental > Terrestrial > Soil > Wetlands > Peat | place...
ACAGCCTCGACGACGACGGGGTCCTCACCCCTACGATGAGGAATTACAACTTGCGTTGGGTAACATTCTTACGTTGCAAGACGATTAGCCGAAAGTAACATTCTTAAATTGCTTGACAGGGCCTGACAAATGAAGTTCGGTGGCGCATACATCGAATGGGTGCCCTCAAGGAACCTGGCTTGAGGTCGGGGCAGCCGCAGGCACCCTGGGGCGCAACCGTAAGGTAATTTCCCGCCGCAACGTTACTCGCCATTTTCGGTCTTATGAAATTTGCCATACTCAACCATGAGCTGATCGTAGAGCATGTCGGCCAGTTTCTGATAGCCCAGTCCGGAGAAGTGCACGTAATCATAGCTCGCCAGTCCCGCCCGCACCCAACGCGTCATGGCGCCGGGTCCTCCCATGGCGGCCTGCTGATCCCAATAGGCGCAGCCCGCGCGCAGCGCCGCCCGCCGCAGGGCAGGTTGAAGTTCTGCTTGCGCCGCCTGAATGAAGGCTCGGGTTTTCTTTCGCGGGCTACCACGGTCCGTGGGACCGGTGACCAGGATGGAAGCGTCGCCGGCGTCCTCCTTGAGTTTGCTGAGAATGCGAAAGGCGCTCTCCTCGTAATCGCCGGCGGTGAAACCCTTCGTCCCAATATCGTTGGTGCCGTAGGAAACAATAATCAATGCGGGGTGGGATTCGTGCAGGAGCGCCTGCCGCAGCGCGGGCAAGGGCTTCTCAAGGTCCGCCAACCGCGCCCCATTGACTCCATCTGTATCGTAGAGGATGCCTTTTAAACTATTGTTAAGTTCTATGCCCAGCAAACGGGCGTTGCTCCCGCAACTGCTGCGGATGGAAATCCTGTGGGGCCCGGCGGCAAGCGGCATGGAGTTGCTGAGCTCGAGAAGATCGAAAAGAGAATCCGCTGGCCAAGGCCTAAAGGGCGGCACGGGAGGGGCGGTCTTACGACGCTTCCGCTTCTGCTGGACGGGAGCCAGCGGGGCTGGAGGATCAGGGGGATCTGCCGCGCCCCCACCCAAGGATTTGCTGCTGGGTTCGGGAACCAGCGAGCTTGGCGCGGGGGGAGGACCCGCAGGAATCACCGGCTCAGCGTGCGAATTGAGGTCGTGAAAATCCACGCCATCCACCTGAACCTGTAAGCAATCGGCGCCGGGACTCGTGGCGGCGAGGATTTCAAACTGCGTGAAAGACGCGAGGGCCGAGGCGGGATTTGCTTGGCGATAGCTCTCCAGGCTCATGCCGCCCAGCCCGACCACCCCGTCATTTTCCCCGGGCCTGAGCCCATCGGTTCGCCAGCCCTGTCCATCAAGAGATTTGGCTTCCGCATAGCGAATGGTTTGCCAGGGCCGGCCGGGGAGGACGAAGCCGGGCCCGGCATCGCCGAAGCGCCCCTGGAACTTTTCGCGTATTTCCCCCGCCCAGTAGTCCGAGGCCACGTGAGAATCCCCGAAATGGATGATGTGCACCACCGGCGGCTCCAGCGTATCTGCCGCGGGAGACTCGATATTTGCCAGCGCCTGGAAGAAAGTCCCCAAGGCGTTTCCTTCCCCAGTTTCGATCGGCACGGGCTCCAGACGGGACAAAGGAACAGGCTTCATCGGTTTGGGTTTCGGGCGAGTGCGACGCTTGGTCTTCTTGGACTTGGTTGTGGACGTGTTCTGCGTTGTGGGGGTAGTGGAGTCGTCAGCCGCGCAGGTGCGGCTCAACTGAAAGTTGATGGCCAGGAAGAGAACGGCAGCGATCCCTACAGCAGTCCAACGCCAAAATGATCGCCCCGTGATCACCATCGCGTGGCATTATCGCAAGGGCTGGCTTTCCCGCGCAACAAACATCGCGCCTCTTCCGGACTGATGACCTTGCCCTGGCGGGGGTCAATCGTGGAAAGATCATTGGTAACAACAACTTGGCCATCAGGCATGAGGAAATAAAAAATTTGCGAAGGCGCGGAAAAAGGTTCCGGAAAGTATCCGCCCCGAGACCCAGCCGAAAGAATTGCGCCCCTCGTCAACTCTGGGTAGAGCGGAGGCAGAACCTCGCCGAGGTTTTCTTTTCCTTCCAGTGAACCGGGTGGGGAGGAATCGGCGGCATCTGCTCCCGAGCCGTACAGCTTCATGATTCCGCCCACAATATAACGGCCCAGCAGGCTATAGCCCTCGTTGGTGAAGTGGGTCATGTCGGGCCGCGCGCGCGGGGGTTGCATGGTGGCCCAACGTTCGGCGCTCCCCGCGCCACCCATCGCCGCGTGCAGGTCCATCAGAACGACTCCCTCTCTCCCCGCCACCTCCCGTTGCGCCGCCATGACTTCCTGCAAGATTCGTTGAATTCGCTGCGCCTGGCCGGGGCGGCTGTCGCCACGATCCGGTGGGGTGAGAAGAATAACCAGCGCCGAGGGAGCGGCACGATGCAGGCGCGAAATGATGGTAGTGAGAGCGGTTTCGTACGCGTTTTCATCCAGGTAGGACCCGCTGGTTTCATTGGTCCCGTAACCCAGAATAATTAAGTCCGGCTGCTCGGCGGAGATTTGCGCCTCGAAGGTTTCCTCGCGGCATTTCAACAAGTACTCCGCTCGTGCGCCTACCAGGCCCATGGCGCTGTAAATGACCCCCGGCGCGGCTTTCTCCACCGAGACCCCGAGAATCCGCACCCTGCCGTATTCCAGGGTGCGGATTTCAAAACGGTGCGGGGCATCGGGCCCCGGCGCCTGGAAGCGCGCTACTTCCACCTGCGGGAAGCTGGCGCTCATCCTTTGCTGCCCGAGGGACATACCGTCGAGCAAGAATTCGGCCTCGCCTCCCTCCGGTTGGGCCAGGAAATAGACGCGAAACTCGCTGCCCGTCGCCTCGATCCACGCACTCTGGTTGGGAGATTCGGCTTCGATGTAGCTCAGCGACAGGCCGGTGTCTTCCACGGGGCTGTTATAAGTCGGATGAAAGCGCTGCCAGCCATAGGTGTTCCCATAAGTGATGTTCAAGTTCGATAGGCGAGGTCCCCCCCAAGGAAGCTCCAGACCAGGGCCGGCATCGCCGAAAAGATTTTGAAGATAAGATCGCACCACGGAGCTTTCGGTGTCGGAAGCGATGTGCGAATCGCCGAAATGCAGAACGTGGACCTTCCGCGCGTGCTGCGTCTCCAAAGAACGCAATGAAAGTACGAAGGAATCAATGGGCTGGGGGGCCATGCCGTCAGGTGCGCACCACATTGCTGAACACAAAACCCCTAGGATCAGAGCCGGGACAAGAACCGTCAGCCGGATCAGCTCCCGCTGCCGCGAGAATTCGGGGACTCGGGATCGCAACCCGACGAACCTCATCATCCGATTCACCTCGATGGCCTTAGGGGTGAGCCCCTCCGCTCTGTGAGCGGCGAAAAACCATTGATTCTAAGCCGGATAACTATTACCCAAGGTCTCGATCGTGTGTTCACCAGTACCCACTGCCTCAGGAACTGGCCTTTGAAAAGGTGGTCAAGACTATCTTCTTCGACCCTAAAAAACTCGTCCGTGGCAAAATGCCCTAAAATCAATTGCTCAATTCTACCTCAATTGGCCGATTTGGGCAAATTGCGGGTTGTAGGCCCAGGGTTTCGTCAAAGCGCACAGCAGTGAAAACTCGAGTGGACCTTGAATTCAGAGGCGCCCGGCTGTATGTTACCGGCCGGCCGGAAAATGAAAACGGAAATTCCGGACAAATCTAGGACACTGCCTGGATTTGGGGAAAGGTGCCTCAACGTATGATGCTGAGCCGTCGCAGTTTCTTTCAGGCTGCTGGTTTATCCGCCGGACTCGGTCGAGGGTCGCTGGCTTCCGCTCTGATGTTGAGCCGTCGCAGTTTCTTCCAGGCTGCCGGGGTCTCCGCTGGACTCGGGCGAGGGTCGCTGGCTTCCGCCGCGAACCCGGCTGGCCCTTATACCTACGCTGCGGTGGCCGGTGGGTTCGAAATCATCAACGGGCGCGGCTTTTACAACCGTCCAATCTGGGGCCCACACTGTCGCGATCTGACCGAGGTGCAGCGGTTGGTGGCGATGGCCGGAGACCTTCCGGCGGCGCTGCTTTGCCCGAACAGAGGCCGGCTGAAACTGGGACACCTCTTCCTCGGGCTGAAGGGCGGCCGGTGGTTCCATGAATTCGATGCCATCAAGGCCCGCTACGTGGAGGGCCGGCAGGAATATGAACTGGCAGATCCGTGCGCTTCAGGCCCCATCCGGCTGGTATTCGTGCGGCCGGTGGACTTCTCTGGCTTGCTGGTACGAGTCGATTTGCCCGCGAAGCAGCGCGCCGACCTCGTAGTGGCCTGCGGCGGCGCTACGGTCCCGAATCCTCCCGCCCACTACAATGTCATCCCGCCTTGGCTCTTCGAACCCGGCGAGTGCGAGGGCAACACGGTCAAATTGGAAGCGAACGCGTTCCGCATCCGCCGCGATCCCAAGTGGGCGCTGCTCGTCACGGCCGCAGTGCGCATGAATGTCGTGGTCGCCGATGCGGCCCGCTTCGAGCAAGGTCCTGCGGCTTTGCTGGGTTCGAGCGGGACGAAGCTGCCGATGGCGGCCGCGCTTTGCGCCGCCCCAGCGGACGGAACCATCTATCTGCTGCTCACGACGGATGACCTGGCGCTGCCAGAAGTTCGGAATTGCATGAGCGATCCCGCCACAGCTTTCGACGTCGCCGGGCGGCACTATCGCGATCTCTCGCGAACGGTAGAGGTCCACACGCCGGATCCCTACCTCGACGCGACGCTGGCGGCACAGGTTCTGGCACTGGACGCGTCCTGGCATGCTCCCTCCATGATGCACGGCACCTTAAGTTGGCACTACCCTTACGCCGGATGGCGAGGGTGTTACGGCGTGACCGTCGCCGGCTGGCACGACCGCGTGCAGAGCCATGCGGCCCAATTCTTCAAGGTGCAGATTAAAGAACCCGAGTATCCGCCGCCCCGTGCCGAGCCGCACCAGTTCGGCGAAGGCCCGGTATGCCGCGGGGCGATTCCCGGCCTTCTCCATCACCCCTCGCTCTTCTACAACATGGGCGAGGTTTTGCTGGACATGATGTTCTACGACTGGCTCTGGACCGGCGACTTGGATTATATGTCGCGAGCGTTCGACTTCATTGCCGACAAGCTCATCTGGCAGGACCGCGCGCTCGACCCGGATGACGACGGCCTCTATGAGAATTGGCTCAATGCCTGGAATACGGACGCGAAATGGCACAATGGCGGCGGTTGCATAATATCGAGCGTGTATACCTGGCGCGCCAACCTCATCATGGCCGACATCGCCAGGCGGCTCGGAAAAGATCACAGCGTGTTCGAAGCCAGGGCCAAAAAGATCAAGGCTGCCTGTGAGGAGTTGCTATGGGTACCCGAAAAAGGAGTGTACGCCGAGTACAAGGATCTTCTGGGACTGAAGCGGCGACATGAGGCGCCCGACCAGTCGAGCGTGTACACCCCAATCGACCTGCACTTCTGCGACGACTTTCAGGCCTACCAAATGCTGCGTTTTACCGAGTATTCTTTCTTGAGCGAGCCGATGCCGCGCGGCGGGCGGCTACTCTGGTCCTCCAACTGGCTGCCCCCGTTCTACTCCTCTCTCGGTCTGTTTACCGCGGTAACCCTCAATCTCATCCTCTGCTATTACCGCTTGGGCCTGAGCGCGAAGGCCGACGCGCTCCTGAGAGGAATCGAAGCCGCCGCGTTTTTTGGCCCGTTTCCGGCCAACCTGTCCTACGCTCAACGCCCGGACGGCTCCACGCGCGATATGGACGTGGATTTCACCGACACAACTTCGATGCTCGTCCGCACCGTGGTGGAAGGGCTTTTCGGTGTGCAGATGAACGTGCCGGACGGCTGGGCGCAGGTGCAGCCTTCCTTTCCCTGGGACTGGGAGTCGGCCTCTCTTCGCACGGCTGACGCCAGTTGCGAATACACTCTAACGGGCCAATCCGAGACCCTGAAGATCCAGACGTCGAGATCGCTGCGATACCGCGTGCGGTTGAGGGCCCGCAGCGCCGATGTGCGGGGAGTGGCGGTGAACGGAGAAAAAAAGAACTTCCGCATCGAGCCGGGCATCGGCTGGGCGTGGGTGGTAGTGGAAACTGAGATCGCCAAGCAAGCTGAGATCCGAGTCGAGTACGGCGAACGAAAGCTGCCCGTGTCCGCCTGCGAACCGGTCGGCGCCATCGGCGAGGACTACTCCTTCTCGGTGATGAACGGCCGAATCCTGGAAGTGTACGACCCGCAGGGCATCATCGGGCAGAAGCAGATCAGCGGCGGGAATTGCACGGTGCGGTTCACGGGGCAGCCCGGCTGGCACACGTTCTTCGTGTTGGCGGAAGCAGATCAAATCCGGGCCTGGCTCCCTATCGACCTGGAACTGCGTGTTCCGCTGGAGATCGTCGACGCGCGCATGACCAATGGAAAGTGCGCGTGCGCGGTGCGGAATAATTCGCAACGGCCGCGCCCCCTTAACGCTCAGGTCGAGGTCGCCGGCTCGAAGGCCCGGCTGGAGGGCACCGTCCCAGCTCGCGGTACGACGCCGGTGGAAGTGCGGGTGGATGATATGTCGCGGCTAAGCCCCGGCACCAATCTGATCACCCTCACGGCGAGGGACTACAGCATCCGGGGTGAATTGATCGACTGGAAACAGCCGGTGAATGACCACGCCGTCCGCACCGTGCCTCTGGGCCCGTTCGTGAATCAAGAACTCGCTACGCTGCACGAGAGAAGTTACGGCTGGCCGAGGACCCAGCACTATACGATGACCGTGCTCGAGGACGGCAGGTCGTGGTGGGAGGAGTGGGACGGCAAGGAGTGTCAGAAGCCCGTGGTGAAGCTGGAAAAACTGACGCCGCGAGACGGCGTGTTTCTCTCCAGCATCGGAATCCCCTTCGCCATACCCGCCCAAGGTCCCAATGGCTGTTTCACTTCGCGCTTCGAGAACTTTCCGACGGAGATCACAATCCCGGTGGGACGGAAGGCCCGCAAGCTCTATTTCCTGTTGGCAGCTTCTACGAACCAGATGCAGAGCCGGATCGAGAATGGCCGGCTCACCGTGAACACTCCCGGCGAGCGAAAGATCCTGCCGCTCATCAACCCGGACAATCTCGATGACTGGTTGAGCAACGCTAAATATGATCCACGCAAAGAGCTCTCCAAGCCGTATGCCCAGGGCGGCTTCATTCAGGAATTCGGGGCTAACACCCACGGTCTCATCCTGGATATGGATCTCGGAGGCCTGTGCCAGATCGACAGCGTCGAACTCGAATGCTTGAGCAACGAGGTCCTTCTCGGCCTGCTCGGCCTGACCCTGGTGGTTTGACGGCGAGAGGCGTGATCGAAGAGTCGCCTGATCGTGAGCATGATTTGAGCCTGTGCGAAGCGCCTTGTGACCACCCTCTGGTGATACGGTCAAGGCGGCGGAGGTTTCTTCAACCTCGATGCTCAAGTGTGACAGGGCCGTACTTCCATAGGTTTCAGAGTACGGGAAAATCAGCTTTGGGGCAACGGCGAAAAAATTTGGGCGGGTAGCCATCACGGTCAGCGTTTTTGAACGTGGCGCCGCCCTTTAGGGCGGCCCGTGCCGGGCTAAAGCCCGGCGCTGGAGTTTCACGCGGCAAGGCCCGCGCGGGAGCGTGGCTGATGGCGGATCTCAAATTCCAGATTTCAGACTCGAGCGCCACAGTGCGCCGGGCCATTCATTTGGTAGCATTCTCCAGTTCTTCCGTCGCACGCAGGATCAAGGCCGACTCAGCGTCGAGGATTTTGCCGATTTCCACCAGTGCGGCGTCGGCTTCTTTCCACTTTTTCTGTTCAATCGCCTCGCGGGCGACGGGAATGGTTTTGACGCCGTAGCCGGTATAGAACCCCGGCGCATAGACTTGGTGCTGGAACCACGGGCGGCCGGGGAGGCCATCGGGACGGGTGAGTTGGCGCTCGCTTTCGATGAGCGTCTGGTTCACCTGCTGGAGCGACGCGTGGGACAGCGCGTCCGCTCCGTTGGCCTGGGCTTTTTCCAGCGCTTTCTGGTAGCGCGCCGCGCTGCGGGTGAGCGCGTCCGCGGCGTTATCGAGCGGGGCAAAGTTCAGGTAAGGCGGCGGGTCTTCCTTGGCGGGGGGGACGAGCGGCTCCTTAGGGTCGAGGGTGGCGGTGAAAACGCCCTCCTCGATTTCCTTGTTGCGCTCGCGCACGGCCTCCTGCTTGTCCTTCAACAACTTCTTCAACTGCTCGGCGTAGGTGTGGATGGTATCGGCGAAATCGGTAAAGTCGAAGGGGAGCAGGTCCGCGTCGGCAAGGCGCAGCACGGCGGTGCCGGCGGTTTGGGCCAGCGCCCGGCCATAACGGAAGTCGGTATCGCCAAAATGTGTATACCAATAGAAGTCGTCGTAAATTGAATGGTAAATACCCCCGCCGTCTTCGCCGCCGTAGCCAAGGTTGAGCGAGGCAATGCCCAGATGATCGACGAAGACCGTATAGTCCGACCCCGAGCCCAGCGCGCCCAGGCGCCAGTCGGGACGGGTGCGAGCTTCCCTGCGTTCCTCGGGCGTGCCGTCGGCAATCAGGCGGAACTGGTGGCGTTTCCAAACGGAAAGGGTCGTTTCCGGGTCCTCGACGTCGCGCGCCACGCCGTTCATGAACTTTTCCAGCGTGTGCGAGCCGCCGACCCCGAGGTAGCCGCGGCCGTTGGAGTCGGAGTTGATGTAAACCGCCGCGTGCTGGCGAAGTTCATCGGCGTGCGTCTCGCCCCACTCCGTGGAGCCCAGCAGTCCTTCCTCCTCGCCGTCCCACACGCAATAAATGATGGTGCGGCGCGGCTTCCAGCCTTGCTTCAGAAGTTCGCCCATCGACCGCGCTTCTTCCATCTCATCCACCAGCGCGGAGACAGGATCTTCGGCGCCATTCACCCACCCATCCTCATGATTGCCGCGCACAATCCATTCGTCGGGGGAAGTCGAGCCGGGAATCCGGGCGACGACGTCATTGAGGGTTTTGGTGTCCCAGTTGGCCTTCACTTTCAAATGCACTTGGGCAGGGCCCGGGCCGATGTGGTAGGTGATGGCGAGGGAGCCGCGCCAGGCTTCCGGGGCCACGGGTCCACGCAAGGCGGCGAGCAGCGGTTGCGCGTCGCCGTAAGAGATGGGCAGAACGGGAATCTTGGTGAGGGTCTGGGCTTCCGCCAGCGGCAGGCGCTTGGCGTCTTTGGTAGCGCCCACGCCGGGCGTGAGGGGGTCGCCGGGGTAAAGCACCATGTCCATCACGCTGCCGCGCTGCACGCCCTCCAGCGGGCGCCAGGCGCCACCGGGGAAAACGTCGCCGCGGAAATAGCCGTCCTCATGCGGGTCGGAGTAGATGATGCATCCCACAGCGCCGTGCTCAGCCGCCACTTTGGGTTTGATTCCGCGCCACGACGCGCCATAGCGCGTAATCACGATCGCACCCTTCACGGATACGCCCAGGCGCTCCAATTGCTCGTAGTCCGCAGGGATGCCGTAGTTGACGTAGACGAGGGGCGCGGTGACGTCGCCATCGGCCGAGTAGGCATTGTAAGTGGGGAGTTGCTCCGCATGTTGGTCCGAGGTCGGATCGCTCTCCACCGTGGGTTCCTCGAGTGCCGCCTTGAAGTGCGTGGGCGCCACCAGTTCCACCAAGCGCTCCTTGGGTGTGGGGAAGAGAACATCAAAGTTCTCGATGTGCGCGTCCCAACCCCACTGCTGAAACAGCGAAAGAATCCACTGGGCGTTGGCACGGTCATAGTCCGTGCCCACGTGATGGGGGCGGGCGGAGATTCGTTGCATGTAGCTGCGCAGGTTGGCGGGGCTAGGGAGGGCGCGGAACTTGCTCTCCCAATCACGTTCCGCGCGTGCGGAGTCGGCGGAAAAACCGTCGAGGGGGGCGGGGGAGTCGACCGCGGCGGCCGCGCCCAGCGCGGGGTTGGCGGCGCCTGCGGGGTGCGCAGCGGCTGGCACCGGATCTACTGCGTGAGCCATCAACCAAACGATCATCAGGCAAGCGATTACACTCAGAACGAAACGACGCATCGAAAACCTCCCGCAAAAGTGTGCGGCGAAGTATATCCCATTGAGCGCGCCTGGCAAGAAGAGATCGCGGGCGAGTTCGCGAGAGCGGCTTGGCGCTGTCATTCTGAGCCCGCATTTTGGGCGAAGAACCCCCGTAGTTTACTCTCTTCACCCACCCCCGCGAACTGCCGGGGCCCTTCGCGAAGTTTAGCGTCGTGGATGCTCGAAGGGTTCCGGGGTGGCCTGAATGTTCTTGGCGATGGGGTCTGGTATCCGGTCCTTCCGTGGATTGCTTGTACCCGAAGAGCTTGCATCGGGATGCCTTCCGCTCGAAAGGGGCTTGGTTGTCCAGGGGATTTGGTGTAGGGTGACAGGTGACAACACAGCGACGGAAACTGCGCTTATGGGAACCCCTGCGAGAACTCTGGATCACCTGAACAAGGTAGTTGTCGGCTTCCTAAATGGGGACCGCATCAAGGGCTACATTTACGAATTTTCTTCACTGGAGGAGTCTTTCAATCTTCTTCCCCAAGAAGACCCACTTCAGGGACAGGGAATAAAGGTTGCGATGAAGGACCTCAAGGCGGTTTTCTTTGTGTGGGAGTTCACTGGCAACCCCGAATACCATGATTCCCTGCGTGCGGACGCACCTATGCACGGCCGGAGAATCGAAGTGACTTTCATCGATGGAGAAAAGATTGTCGGGAGACCAGAGGGATATAACTCGCAGCGAATCGGCTTTTTTATGTATCCCGCTAATCCCAAGGGCAATAACATTCGCATCTTCGTGGTCACCAGAAATACCCGCCAAGTTAGACTTGTCTGAACTGTTCCTCTTTGTTTCGTGCCACTCAGGAAAGAGACTCCCTCCAGTTACCAGATATGTGAAGTGACGCGATGTACCGAAAGCCCTCATGAAGTCATGCTTCGCTGACCTATTCGGGCATGTCAATTGACGCGCGAGGTCGTGCGGACGCAATAGTGAACCGAGCACGCGAGTCCTGGCAGTTGGGAAAAGCCGTGGACCTCAGACAGTGGAGGTCCGCGCAACGCTTGCTGCGCTACTCGGGACAAGGGCCTGGGATTCTTGGGCCAAAAACGAGAACGGGGAACCGCCTCCGGCTCCCCGTCTCAGGTGTTCGTCGTTTCCACCTTGGCAGCGTCCGCGGGACGTTGCCACGGTGCGCACCGCAAGAGCGGTGTAGTCATTCGACCATCGTATGCATGCCCGGTGGAGTCATACCTCCTCCCGTGAGCATGCTTCCTTCATACTCCTGTGTGCGACGAATTGCAACACTCTAAAGTACTAGTCGCCTCGGGAGGTGATGGCGCGAATGGCGCTGCATTGCGCTGGTCGAGCGTGACTGAGTTTGCGCCCCGTTTCAGGTCTGAATGGGACGGTGGAGCGTGGGGTGCACGGGGAGATGACATGCTAACGACACTTTCGTGTTTTTAAATCGACAATAGAGTCAGCCAGTGGCACAATAGCCCGATCACCATTGGCCTAATTTCTTTTTGAGGTGCAGGTCACATGAGGTTAGGAGTCATCAGCCGCCTTTCGTTGTCCCGAAAGGGTCTGTGTGCCCTGCTCGCCTCAAGCAAGAAATGCTCTATCGTATTGGAGCTTCCCACCCTTCCCGAGGATGTCGATATCCTCCGCAAGGCACAGCCGGAGGTTCTGCTCTTTCACGCCAACGGCAGTGATGCGGATTTCGAAGTCGTCTCCCGGCTACGCAATCTCGCGCCCGAAATCAAAATCCTGCTCTTTCTCGACACGGCCGACGAGGAGATCGAGTTTCAGGCGATCCGCGCGGGGGCCTGCGGGTGCGTCTCCAATGCCTCCGACCTGGACACCTTAATCAAGGCTATAGGCGTTGTCGGACGCGGTGAAATCTGGGTGAGCCGCCAGGTGGCGACGCGGCTCATCCATAAGCTCGCGCAGTCGGAGACCGCGGAGAGCGCAACCTCGAACGGGCTCACGCCCCAGGAATGGAAGGTCCTGGGTCTGCTGGCCAGCGGGTCCCGTAACAAGGAAATTGCTAACCGCCTTGCCGTTTCCGAGAATACGGTAAAGACCCACCTTTACACCATCTACCGGAAGATCAACGTGGACTGCCGACTCGCGGCCACCCTTTACTATTTCCAGCATGTAAATTCGGACGGAAAATACTCCCACAAATCTGCCGCGCCCCAGGCCAAGCTGAAGGAAGAAGGATGATGTCCGTGCCCGGCTTAGCCATGACATCGACTCGCAGACTACAGAAAGCTCGCATGGGCGCGTTGCCTCCCAGGTATTCTCTTGCGATTAATCCCCACGCGGATTATCGCGCCACGAGTTGTCCTCGCTGCAAAGCCAAAACCAGGGTACGTAAGATTCCTCTAGTCATTCACGTGGAGGGAGTGGGGCTTTTGATTCTGCGGAAGACGTGCCGTCTCTGCCTCAATTGCGAGACGGTGATTGTACACCAGGCGGAAATTGAGTCGGCGATAAAGGCCTCGGCGGGGCAGGCAGCGGTCGCCACGCCTGACTACTTGGTGCTCGGAACGGTCAGCCCACGAGTGTGGCGTCAAGGCTTGTCCGGCGATATGAGCATGGACGAATTGGTTCGCCATATGGCGGACTTCAAGGCTCATCTGCAAATCAAGTGCACCCCGGGAGGCTGGTATCCCGCGACGGCAATCGACAGCGCCGAGCAAGTAGACGCGCGGCCATAAGCACGACCGCTTCACTGGCACTGCTGTCCAAAATAATCGGTTCTCCATCGTCGACGCACTGTAAG
>Ga0181527_1004031_pt1 | contig 12778 bp, 16 predicted proteins | sample PEATcosm2014_Bin_30_FD_119762 | JGI IMG/M metagenome (GOLD analysis project Ga0181527, IMG submission 119762) | Peatland microbial communities from MTU Mesocosm Facility, Houghton, MI, USA - PEATcosm2014_Bin06_60_metaG | ecosystem: Environmental > Terrestrial > Soil > Wetlands > Peat | place...
ATCGAGCCGATGAACGGCGCGTATCTGGATTCGCTGGGCTGGGTCTACTTCAAGATGGGCGAGTACGAACTGGCCGAGGATAATCTGCGCCAGGCGGTGAACCGCGACCAGACCGATCCCACGGTGCACATGCACCTCGGCGATTTATACGAAAAGACAGGACGGATCCGGCTGGCGGCGGCGCAGTGGGAGCTTTCGCTTGGCGAGTTTGCCAAGTCGTCGCCTGCCGACATTGAGCCGAGCGACGTGGCCAAGGTGCAGAAGAAGCTGGAAAGCGCGCGGGAGAAGCTCGCCAAAGAGGAAGGCGCTCTGAACCAGACCAAGCCGGAGTAAGCGTTGCGGATGCGGCACGGCGCCCCTCAAGCGGAAGCCGCGCCTTCAACATCAATCAACATGAATGGCGGCGCGCGTGTGCTGCGCGCCGCAAACGCAATGGATGGTTACTGCGCGTGCGCCGTGGCATCGGCCAGGAACACATCCACGTTGCTCTTATCCACGAGCGCCGTGCCGGTATCGATAAACGCCGGGTAGGGCGCGAAGGCGTCGATGCTGAAGTCCTTGCTGAGCTGTACGGGTGGATCGTGATAGATCTCGTCCAGCGCCTTGAGCCCGATGAAGCCCATCGTGAAGGGCTTCTGCGCGATCGTGGAGTCGATCACTCCGTCCTTGATTCCGTTCAGCGTGTCGGTGTTGACGTCCCACGCCACCACGAGGCGGCTGGTGTCGCCGGTGCGCTTGACGGCATCGGCCACGAGCTTGCCGGAAGCGGAATCGAGACAAACGAAGGCATCGATTTTCTTGGCGCCGGTCAGGGCCAGCAACTGCTGGGTGCGGTCGAAAGCCACGGTGGTGTCGCCCTTGATGTCGACCACATCGACGATGTTGATGCCGGGCCGGGTGGCAAAGACATCCTTGAAGCCCTTCAGACGCTCTTCAGTGTTGGGCTGGCCGGCGATGGTATAGAAGACCACATTGCCCTTTCCGCCCAGCTTGTCGACGATCCGGCGGCCGCCCAGGCGGCCGGCCTCGAGATTGTTGGTGCCGATGAAGTAGAGCCTGCGGCTGCCCGCGGCGTCTGAGTCGATGGTGATGACAGGAATGCCGGCATTGATCGCGGCATTGATTTCCGGCGTAAGCACGGAAGCGTCGGAAACTGAGATGAGAATGCCGGCCGGCTTGGCAGCAACCGCGTTCTTCAGTTCCGTGAGCTCAGCCTGCGGGTCGTAGTTGTCGGGCCCGGCTACCTTGGTCGTCACCTGGTATTGGGCCGCCGCCTTCTTGAATCCCGTGACGGCCGTTTGCCAATAATTGGATGACATGTTCGAGCCAACCAGGTAGAAGACCTCTTTGAGCGAGTGTCTTGATTCACACCCCGGGATCAATATCGCTGCCAGCGCCGCGAGCGCCAGCGCCATTCCCTTCATCGGTTTCATGGTTTCCTCCCCTGAAGCGGGAATTGATGTGAGAAGTTTTGCCCGGACCGGCGATGGCCGTTGCGGACATGCGCCGGTCCATCAAGAAATCCGGCAGGATAGTACTCCCGTGAACCCGGTATTGTCCATCCTGCGGCGCACAGGCCCTTTTGTATCAGCCTTGGTATGCATGGCCCGGTGATACAGGGCACAGAGATGCATCCCGTGTGCCGCAGCGTCCCCTTTTGCGGTATAACCAGACCTGGGTCTGCTAACGCTGGAGCCGATGACTGCGCTCAAGAATGAATCTCCGGCCCCGCTTCCGGCGGGGGTTGCCGCAAGTGGCCGGGCCGGCAGCGAACTCGTACGCCGCGTCCATGCGGAGCCGCCGCACGCCTATCGCACACCTTTCGCGCGCGACGCCGCACGCGTTTTGCATGCGCGCGCCTTTCGCCGTCTGGCCGGGAAGACGCAGGTGTTTACCCGCCTGCCCGCGGAGGGACTTTCCGATCACTTTCGCAGCCGCCTGACGCACACCCTCGAAGTAACACAGATTTCCCGCACCGCGGCGACCGCGCTGGGACTGAATGCGGAACTCGCCGAAGCCCTGGCGCTGGTGCACGACATCGGGCATCCGCCCTTCGGCCACGCCGGCGAAAAGGCGCTGGACCGCGCGCTTCGCGGCCAGGGCCTGAGCTTCGATCACAACCTGCACGCGCTGCGCATCGTCACCTGGTTTGAGGAGCGTTATCCGGCCTTTCGCGGGCTCAATCTCACGCTCGCGGTCCGCGAAGGCATCGTGAAACACTCGCGCGATTACTCCGTTGCGGAACATCCTGAGCTCCAGGAGTATTTCCTCGACGAGCTTCCGCCGCTGGAGGCGCAGTTGATCGACCTGGCCGACGAGATTGCGTATCTGACCGCGGATCTCGACGACGGACTGGACTCGGGCATCATCGCGCTCGAGCAGGTGCGCGAAGCCGTGCCGCTGTTCCGGGGCTTCCACGACGCCGCGCTGGCGAGTTACCCCTGCGCCGCGCCCAAGGTCGTGGTTTATGAAGCGCTGCGGCGCGTGTTGAACGTGCTGGTCACGGATTTGATTGAAGAAGTGCGCGCGCGCGTGACTGCGCTGGGCGCGACCACGCTCGACGAGATCCGGCACGCACCCGAGCGGCTGGCCACGCTCAGCCCGCGGATGGAAGCCGCACGCCTGGTGATGAAGGACTTTCTCTACGCCAGCCTTTACAACTCTCCCGGGCAGGAGCAGGTGCACGCACAGGGAGAAAAAGTGATCGCCGAACTCTTCGATTTCCTGATGGCCGAGCCGGGGTTGATGCCGGAGGACCACCAGGCGCAAATCCCGACTGAAGGTTTGGCGCGCACTGTGGCCGACTACATTGCCGGCATGACCGACAGCTACATTGTGCAGTTGCGGGAGCGCTGCGGGGGGCGGTAGGTCGGCCTACCAGCCTTCTTCTCGCAATTCGCGCTCACGCCCGCGGCGGCGATCTTCGAGCAGTTCGTCGCATAGTGATCGCTTGCCCGGCAGACGCTTATCCGCCTCCAAGGCCAGCCTTATCTTCTCGGCGACGACCTCAGGTGGATCGGTGATCTCGAAATCAAGCTGCCTTGATTTGATGGTTGACATAGCCTCTTCCGTATATCGGCATAATATTCGCTCACTACAAACATCGGATTTCTTGCCTAAATAAGAGAAATGCAAAGGCAAATGCAGGTCCTTCGACTCGTCCGCCTGCGGCGGGCTCGCTCAGGATGACCGGGGTTGATTGGGGTTCGTGCTGTCCCACCCATTCGCCCCAAAAACGGGCGAAAGGATGGGGCACGGGAAGGTCCCTCTTCAGGCGGTCAGTGACCTAGTTCGCGGGAAGAAATTCGATCCGCGCCAGATCGTTCACGGCCTTGAACTCGTAATCGGCCGTCACGAGAATGTGTTCGGGCGAATCCATCGCAAGATCTAGAGCGAAGGCGTCCGCGTAGGAGATCTTTCTGTCCACCCTGAACTCTGCCGCATGAACTGCGCGCTCCGCAGTAGCAGGAATAATTGTGGCTTCGCTTGGCAGGATCGTGCTCATAATGTAGATTTCCTGTGCCGGGCCGAAGCGTTTGCGATAGTTGGCAGCAACCTCGCCCCATTGCACAGCGGAGATGCATATCCTCGCCTGTGAGGCCGCGCAAGCACTGAGAATCACCTCGACTCGCTCAGCCCCAGCCTCATCGTCCACGAAACGAATTAACGCCGAGGCGTCGAGAACGTAAGTGATCATCATGCCTATTCCTAAAATCCGACATTTCGCAGCTCGCGTTCGCGCTCGATGCGGCGATCCTCGAGCAAAATGTCAGTCCCCGATGGACCCCCCGCGGTATAGCCTCGCATCGCTCTGATCCGGCGGAGTTTTGCCTCGATACTCTGGGGATCGAGAATCATCTGACCTCCATCGACACGAACTGCGACGCGGGTTCCCGGCCGGATTCCAAGTTGTTGGCGAATCGCCGCAGGAATGACCAGTTGGCCTTTTGTACTGACGGTTGTAATGACCTGTTCCATGGCTTACATTGTATCGGAAGTAAGACGAAATAGCAATAGTAAGAAATTTGAATACCGTCTTACTTTTTCGGCTCCGTCTTACTGTACCGTCCCCTGAGGCCGCAGGCGGCGCAGGTCGAGCGCGCACTGCACGGCATTCTGCGCGCTGAGGCGCAGGTTGTCGGCCGCGGCCCAGAGCCACAGCCTGGATGCCTGACTGGAGTTGCGGCCCAGCAGCTCCGGACGCAGCCGCACCAGGACATCGTTTTGTCCCGTGGCCGCCAGATTCGAGGGCGAATCCGTGTCCTCGAGCACCAGCTCGATGTGCTCGCCGGTCAGCGCCTCTTCGAGGGCGACAATTTCCACGGCCCGCTCGAGCTCGACGGCGATAGAAAACGCAAGGCCGTGAAAGACCGGCGCGTGGAGGACCTGCACGGCCAGGGACGGGCCGCGGCCGGCGGTAAGCGCCTCGTATTGGCGGCGAATCCGCGCTTCCACGTGAGGCAGACTGACAGTGGCGTCTTCGCCCATGCCGCCCAGCAGGTTAAACGCGACCTGCGCATCGTAAATGCCGTGCGGTACTGCCTGGAAGTTGAGCAGGTTGACCGTCTGCTGATGCAGCTCATCCATGGCGACGCGGCCGAACTCGCTGGCTGGCTCAAGGACCGTGGCCGCGGCAAAACGGATAGGGGCGGCCAGCTGCAGCCGCTGGAGAAGCAGGGCGAGCGCGATGACGGCGGGATGCGCCGGCACCACGGCAGGAGTGAACAGATCGACGGCCGCGGCTTCAGTCCCCAGCCAGGGAGCGCGGATCAAAACGCCGGTTTCCCGATCGAGTGCGCCGGAGAGATCGAGGACCGTGGAGCCGGAGCGAAGCGCCTGCTGCCAGTGGCGGCGCGTGAGGCTCTCGGAGCCGCAGAAAAAGGTGAAATCGGCGCGTTCGAATGCCTCGGCGCTGATGGCCTGGATGAAGGTGACCTCGTCGCCCACCTGCTCCAGCTGGCCCTTGGCTTCTTCTTCGTCGAGGAGGGTAAAGTTGGAGGCGGCAAGCGGCGACTCGGAGAGAACGTCCTTCAACTCACGGCTGAGCAGGCTCGATGCGCCGGCGATGACAATCTTGTACACAGGCATCCTTTATCTGGAAGTGGACTACGGTGTCCCAGGGTCAGGCCCGGTTACGGCAGCCGCGGGATCTGGCGTGTCGATTGGCCTTCTGCGGCGGCGGCGTTGCCACCCATAAGCCGCGCGCGCCCAAATCCCCGAGAACATATACACCAGCGCCACCAGGAACAAGGTGACACTCGAATACCGGATCACGATGTAGGCCACCAGCGCCAGCGGCAAGAGCCGCCGGAAGGGATGGCTGCGGGTGAGAGAGAGATTGATCTCCTTGGCCGACCAGAAGCGCCACGTGCTGACCATGAGATAGCTGCAAAGCCCGACCATGATGAGCCAGGGAACGGCAATATACCAGTAGACATTGGGAATTCCGTAGCAAAGGTGGACGCTGGCGGCGAGCAAACCGGCGGCTGCGGGAATGGGCATGCCCACAAAATACTTGCGATCGGATCGTCCCGGGTTGCGCGGCTGCGGGTCGTGGCTGATGTTGAAGCGCGCCAGGCGCGATGCCCCGCTGAGAAGGAACAGGAAACAGATAAAGGCTCCGGCTTGCATCAGATGCACGTGCAACTGCGCATTCATGGAGTCGGGCAGAAAATGAAATCCCCAGATGAAGGCCAGCAGGCTGGGCGCCATGCCGAAGGTGATGACGTCGGCCAGCGAATCCAGCTCCCTGCCGAAATCGCTGGTAGTGTTCGTCATGCGCGCGATGCGCCCGTCGAGCGCGTCGAAGGGAATGGCGAAAAGGATCGCGATGGCGGCCCAGTCGAGATGATGTTGCGCGTCGCCGCTGATGGCATCGATGGTCTGGGTGATGGAAAAGTAGCCGGCGGCAATGTTGCCCGCGGTGAAAAACGACGGCAACAGGAACATGCCGCGGCGCAGGCGGGGATGCGGCCTGGATTTGATGTGCGCAAAATCAAAGTGGTTCATGCGCGCTCTCCGGGTGGGATGCTCGGGGTCCCCACCTGCAGATCTTCGCCTGCGGAGTGAACGGCGGCGATCACGCTTGCGCCGCCCTTCACCCGATCTCCAACTTTTACCCGCAGCTCGGCATTTGCCGGCAGCAAAACATCGACCCTGGAGCCGAATTTGATGAGCCCCACGCGCTCGCCGCGCTTCACGCTCTGGCCTTCGGCGCAACGGCAGACGATGCGCCGCGCCAACAGTCCCGCAATTTGCTTGAAGGTGATTTCGAGCCCCAGGTCCGCGCCCTGGCCGCGCAACGTGACAACGCTTTGCTCGTTACGCTCGGCCGAGGCCGGGTTCATGGCGTTGAGGAACTGACCCTTTTGATATTGGACGCGGCTCACCGTGCCACTGATGGGCGCACGGTTGACATGCACATCAAAAACGCTCAAGAAAATACTGACGCGCTGCAGTGCGCCTTCCGGGGTCGCGATGGATGCAGTTTCGGTGACCAGGCCGTCGCCCGGAGAAACAACTAAACCTTTGCCGGCGGGGATGGTGCGATGAGGATCGCGGAAAAACCAGAGGAAAAACGCCGCCAGGAGTACCGGGGCGATGCCCCAGGCCCAGGCGCCTGTAAGCCACGTAAGCGCTGCGGCCACGGCCAATAAGCTGAGCGCGTAAATGTAACCGTCACGAACCATTGTCCCCAACGATTATACGGTGCTCGCGGGCAACGGTTCGGCGGGCAAGGGTCTTAAATGGCACACACTGCACACGGTAACGCCCCGGGGCGTCCCGATGGGCAATTGACCGTCAAAAGCCCTTTAGACTGCGGGCTACCTTGCGATCCAGCTTGCGACCTAGGCCACGGCCGGCTGACGCCGTTCGAGCGCGAAGATCAGATCCTTGGCGTGCAGCTTGAGTTTCTTGAGCCGCACTTCCTCGAGCTGTTCGTCTTCGGTGAGGTAGGGCTTTTGAAGCAATTCTTCCAAACGCTGAGCGTAGCGGCGATGTTCGGCGTGCAGACGATCGAGCTCATCGCCCAGCGTGGAACCCTGTATTTCATCCATCAAGCACCCCCAGTGGCGGCTCAGTTTGGATTATCAGCCAAGACCGTCAATTTTCTTAGAACATTTAGATATATCGCCGCAATGGTGGAATGGGCAAGCAGCAAAATCACCGAAGGTAATGGAAGGCTGTGGATTTCAGCAAGGGAGATAGCGGAGCTAGCGGCGTTAGCGGGGTTGGCGGAGTTAGGCCGATTCGGCCGATGCTGATGGAAGCTTTGCAGCAAACCGGAGGCCCATAAGAACCGCATCTTCAATCGGATCAGCATAATAGCCCGGCCGGAGACCGGTCTTGACGAAGCCGATGGCACGGTAAAAAGACTGTGCCGGCCGGTTCGAGGCGCGGACCTCAAGCAGGACATGGCCCACGCCTGCGGCCTTGAGTTCGGCGGCCAGCGCCTGAAAAAGACGTTCGCCGAGACCCAGCCGTTGGCTCTCCGGGGCCACGGCGATGGTTTCCAGCTCGGCCTGCGGGGACAGGAGGCTGGCGACGGCAAATCCATGGATGGAGCCGGGCTGGGGGCCTGCCCATGGCGCACCAATGACCAGGGCGATGCGGCGCGGCGTGGATTCCGGCTCAAATTGCGAATTGATGGCGTTCAACCAGGCCGACTGGGGCCAGTGCGGGGCTTCGGGAAGGTTTCGAGCGATGGCCAGCACGCGATCGAGGTCGCTGGCGGCCATGCGCCGGATTTCGATCTCCGAATTCACGCGCCCTTCGATTCTGGAACGACTGGGTCTGCGGCTGCTGGGCCCGCCGCGTCCGCCTGGGCGGCAACATCGACGCCGAAGATTTCGGCATCGGAGCGGCGCAGGTAGTGGCCGTCGAGCAGCGCCAGGTCGGCGGCGGCGCCGGCGATGAGCCGCGCCTCGCCAGGACGAAGCGCGTCGGAGGCGAGAGGCGGAGGCGTGGTGACAAGCTGCGTTTGCGGCCAGACGCGGGCCAGCAGGGCTGCGGCGCCTTCGTCGCATACGGCGACGCGGGTGGGGACGGGATGGACGGCGGCGAGCTCCTCGGGACCGGCCAAAATCTCGACCGGCGCCGATCCTGTGCGCTCGAGGCGCAGATAGACTTCGCCGCGATGCGCATCGAGAGCTGCCGAGGGGACACCGGATTTACGCGAGAGAACTTCGAGCCGCGAAATCGCCACCACGGGAATTCCGGCGCCCTGCGCAAGACCCTTGGCGGCGCTCACGCCCACACGCACGCCGGTAAAGCTTCCCGGGCCGTTCACGACGACGATGCCGTCGAGGTTGCGGAGTTCGAGGCCGGCGGCGTGCAGCAAGCCAGCCACTGAAGAGACCAACGTGGCCGAGTAGGTGCGTCCGGCAAGCTCCGCCTGCCCAAGAATCTCCAGATCGCGGCCGGGAATCCGCCCCAGCGCTACCGAGCCCGACGGGCCGCAGGTGTCAATGGCGAGCAGGAGCGGAAAGGCACTGAGAGCGGGAGCGCGTTTGGGAGTTTCCGATTTCACTTTCCGCGCCGATGCTGACGGACGATTTCAGTCAAGGACATATCGGTTTCTTCGCGAACCGTGGAGAGCTTCGCGTCACTTCGCCAGTCGCGCAGGAAATCCGCGCCGTATTCCCGTCGCAGAGTGCGGACGAGAGTGTCTCCACGCTTTTCCTCGATGCGCCCGTCTCGATCGCGATGGCGGCCATCTAAACCGACACGCATCGTCGGCCTCCCTTTCATTCAAGAATCATTCAGGCTACTTTGCGCTTCGAGCTTCGTCTCGCCTCGACAATCGCCAGTTTTCTCCCCTGCTTATACAGCGTTGCCATCCACTTTTCGGTGCCATAAACTCCTTGCAACATCGCCGGAACGTGGTGGGCAATATCGAGGAGCGGCCAGAGCAGACCCGTGCCATTGCCGATAATCTGAATCCGATTCAGCTCTCGCTCCGTTGCATCGCCCAATCCTTGAATAAGGCGGCGCGGAACTGTGTAGATGGCTCCGTCGTTCAGGACCAGGCGCAAACAGTCTGCCGATTTTGAATACGCTGCCTTGACCACTCTCCGTGCATATTTTTCGTATTCGCGCGCGCGACCAAGCGCCGCATCGATCTCCGCGTCCGTCACCAAAACTTTCGCAGTTTCAGGCATGAGCTTCCTCCCAAAGTTCCACCAATTCCTCAAAATGGGCGTTGGCGACGTTCACGATGTGCCGCACCTAATTTCTCTTAGCATTACCGGGCTGGATTGCATCCCATCGGCCAGCGAGTCGTGCAATTCTATCTTGGCCCAATTCCAGGATGGCGACAACTCCCTGATATTGGGCGTGGATATGCGGAGGAGCGTGATCTTCCGGGTACACACGGAAGGTGACTCCATCAAATCGATAGGAACCCACGCGGCAATCATACGCCGAGAAGGGCTCTCATTCGGCGCTTACACAGCCGCCAGCGCCTGGTCGAGATCGGCGATCAGGTCATCCTTGTCCTCGATGCCGATGGAGAGGCGGATTCGGCCCTCGTTGATGCCCATCTTGCGGCGCACTTCTTCGCTCACCGACCCGTGCGTGGTGGTGGCCGAGTGCGACGCCAGCGATTCCACGCCGCCCAGCGACTCGGCGTTGAGGAAGATCTTGATCGCGGTGAGGAACCGCGCCGCTTCCTCGCGAAATTTGAGCTCGAAGCTCATCATGGAGCCGAAGCCCTTCTGCTGTTTCACGGCCAAATTGTATTGCGGATGGCTCTTGAGGCCGGGATAGGCGAGCTTGCTCACCTTGGGATGCGTGGAAAGGAACGCTGCCACCGCGCGGCCGTTTTCCTCGTGCTGCTGGATGCGCAGCGGCAGGGTTTTGATGCCGCGCAGCACCAGGTAGCACTCAAAGGGCGACATCACGCCGCCGGCGGCTTTCTGGACGAGCAGAAAACGATCCTTGTGCTCGGGCCTGGAGCCGATGAGCGCGCCGCCGAGGCCGTCGGAGTGGCCGTTCAGGTACTTGGTCGTCGAGTGCATCACAATGTCGGCGCCCAGTTCGAGGGGGCGCTGCAGCGCGGGCGACAGAAACGTGTTGTCGACACTTACCTCGGCGCCATGCGCGTGGGCGATCTTCGCGACGCCCGCGATGTCGGTGAGCACCATGAGCGGATTGCTGGGCGTCTCGATGTGCACGAGTTTGGTGTTCGGCTTCATGGCTGCCTCAACGGCGGCGAGATCGCTGGTGTCGACATACTCGATCTCAATGCCGTAGCCCGAAACGATCTGGTCGAATAAGCGGACGGTGCCGGCGTAGACGTCCCTCGAGCAAACGATGTGGTCGCCGGAGCGCAGCATGGCCACAAGCGCGGAGATGGCCGCCATTCCGGTGGTAAACGCATGACCACTCGTCCCGCCTTCGAGCGCGGCCAGGGCCGTCTCCAGCCGGTCGCGGGTGGGGTTCCCGGCGCGCGAGTAGTCCCAGCCGCGGTCGCTGCCGATGCCGGTGAGTTCAAAGGTCGAGGAAAGGTAAATGGGCACGTTCACCGCGCCCGTCAGCGGGTCAGGGTGCTGCCCGGCGTGGACGGCAAGGGTTGAGTACTTGTATGGGGACATAGGGTTAGCTGTCAGCTACTAGCTCCTAGCTTCTAGCTTATCGTGGCGGGGGCGGTGATGTGGGGACGAAGCAAATGCAGGTCCTTCGGCTCGTCCCGGCCCGCCGGGACTCGCTCAGGATGACCGATCGTTGGGGGAGTGCAGCGGGGAAGATTATCTCTACGTGAACTGGCTGCGGAACACCGCCTTGATGTGCGCCAGCCGCTCTTCGAGCGCCTTGGTCTCTTCCTCGAGTCCCAACCGCTGGGCCAGCCCGATGGCGTCGTAAAAGCACTCCTTGGCGTCGCTGTAGCGGCCCGTTGCGCCGCTCGACGAATGGGCCTCGTACATATCGTCGTAGTACTTCTCGCCCATGGCCTTCAGGTGCTCCAACTGTTTCAACTGCGCTTCGCGTTCCGTCTCATCAGCCATTTCGTGCCCTCACTTTCATGGCATTCAATCCTGACTGGGCCCTGAAACACAATCCTGCGCTCATTTCGGCGACCCGTGCGTGCCTTTCAGCTTGCCCATGCTGCGGATTTCCTTGTCCTGCTTTCGCTCCGTCAGTTCGATCCAGCAATGCAGGCAGATAGGCCGGCCGTCGCGGCGCATGGTGGTGGGCTTCTCGCAGCGCACACAGGGTTTTGCTGGCATCCTGCGCTGCGCGGTCCCTCGGAGCCCAAGCCCACTCACGGGAATCTCCCTATTTTGAAGCCGCCGCGGCCTGGCCGACCGGCCGCACTGTGGGGTAGTAGCCGGTGCGGGTGCGCACAGTGAGCTTGCCCCCGCCCTTGGAATCGGCCGTCACCTCCACCTTGCGGAATCCCGGGACCGAAGTGGGCTTGGTGGAGTGGTAGCCGATGGTGTACTGGCTGCGAATGTCGCGCGCCACTTCTGCGGCGATCTGATCGACCTGATCGATGGACTTGGGGAAGAACGCCAAGCCTCCGGTCTCCTGGGAGAGCAGCTCGAGCGTGCGGCGCGCGTTGCGCACCTCGGCGCGAGTCATCTCAGGGCCGAAGAGCAGCCCAATGGTGTAGATGACGGGGCCGGAGAGCTGCTGCACGCGGTAGATGGTCTGCTCTCGAGTCAGGCTGGAGGCGTTGTCTTCGCCGTCGGTGATCACGATCAGCACCTGTTTGGGCCGCTTGGCCTTGCCGGCCAGTTCGTCAGCCGATGCCACCACGGCGTCGAAGAGCGCGGTGCCGCCGCGGGAATCGATGTGCGAAAGCCCGTCGCGCAGCTTCTTGATATCGGAAGTGAAATCGCAGTCGATGAAGGCTTCGTCTGAGAAGTCGACCACGAAGGCTTCGTCCTGCGGGTTCGAGGCCTCGATCAAATCGAGCGCGCTCTTATTGACCGAGGGCCGTTTGAGGTACATCGACCCAGAATTGTCGATCACCAGTCCCATCGACACGGGCAGATCGGTGTGCTGGAAGCTGATGATGTTCTGCTTGACCCCGTCCTCGTAGACCTCAAAATCGTCCTTGGTCAGGTTCTCGACCAGCTGCGTGCCGTTGAGCACCGTGGCGTTGAGCACCACTTCTTCCACGTCGGTGTGAAGCAGGTAGCCGCTGCCTTCCTTGCGGAGGGTTCCGGCGGGCGGCGCCGGGGGCACGGTGTCCGGCGAGCGTACCGGATCGGTATCGTGCGTGAGCGACGGCGACGGCGCGGCCGGGGGCGTGCCTGCCGGGGCATGCGCCTGCTGGGCCGGAAGCAGAAGCCCCGATGCGATGAAGAATGCGGCGAAAACCGCTTTACTGCAATGGCGCATAGTACCCGGTACGAGCATAAACGGTGAGCGGAGGCAGTCCTGGTGGAGGATTCACCTTCACCTTCACTTTACGCCACTTGCCGTCGCGGGTCAGATCCCTGGGCTTGTAGCCGATCACGTACTGGTTGCGTAGTTCGGTGGAGATTTTCTCGGCAATGTCGCTCATTTCGTCCACATCGTCCACGCGGAACATGCGCCCACCGGTGGCGGAGCTGATGTCGTCGAGCAGCTGCGGACCGGTGCGCTCCTCGGGGGTGGGCGCATAGGGATCGAAGATGCCGATGGAGTAAATCTCCACATCGGCTTCGCGCACCTCAGCCCTCACCTCGCCTTCGGTGTAGCGCGAACGGTTGTCGCCGCCGTCGGAGACCACCAGCAGCGCCTTGCGCTCGTGGTGGGCATCCTTCATCTTGGCCAGGCCGTAGTAGAT
>Ga0181527_1004033_pt1 | contig 12776 bp, 11 predicted proteins | sample PEATcosm2014_Bin_30_FD_119762 | JGI IMG/M metagenome (GOLD analysis project Ga0181527, IMG submission 119762) | Peatland microbial communities from MTU Mesocosm Facility, Houghton, MI, USA - PEATcosm2014_Bin06_60_metaG | ecosystem: Environmental > Terrestrial > Soil > Wetlands > Peat | place...
CTATTGTCAAAAGCCTGTTCTTGGAAAGCAATCCGCGAGTGCAAATTGAGGCGGCCATCTTTCTCTGGAACACGGGCGACGCCGGCGACCGCGAAAGCGTGCTGGCCTTCCTTTCCAACCTCCTCTCTGTAAAGAGTTCAAACAGGCGTTCGGGAGGGCTCTTCCTTGTGGGAGCGCTGCGGCCCGAAGGGTGGGAAAACATCCTGCTCGCGAATCTCCATTCGTCGTCGCCGCAGGTGTTTTCGAAAAGTGTGGAGATTATCTTCTCGTCGGCCTCGAGGCAGACGCAGCACGATACCATGAGAATCGTTGACAGCCTCACGCGAAGGCATATCGCCGTTGCCGGGAAGGTACTCCAGAAGCGGGGCACGGCGGTGATCGACGCGATCACCGAATGCGTGCGGAGCGGTCCAAGCAAACGCATGATGGTGGAACTCATTCACGCCCTTCGCGTGATCGTAGAATCGAGCGCCGAGGGGCTCAAGGGGCATCCCCTTGACTCCCACACGGCCGCGATCCTGTCGTCGTGGGTGATACGGGAGTTGGAGGATGTGTACAGGGATTGCATGGTCTGGTGGCGCCTTCAACAGGAAGGCGGGAAACAAACCGGCGACGGATGGTCGTTTGTGCTTGAGGATGCGCTGCGCGACCATCTTGCGAGGGTGTGCGATTGGTCGCTGGACGTTGCGGCCCTGCTCGATCCAAGGGGTGTGATGGTGGCTGGGAGACGCGATTTGGATGTAAAGGAATACACGCAGCGGTTCAATCTTATAGAACTTCTTGACAACTTCGGGCCGCACCATATCACCATGCTCATCACCCCCATACTGCGCCGGGATTCCTGGAACATCCTGGCAAGAACAGGCAGGGACTTTTTCTCCTTTGACGAAGGCGTGGCGGCCGGGGGCATCAGGTATTTTATTTCGTCCTCCAACCGCTGGATTTGCCTGTGCGCCCTCTATTCGCTCTGGAAGATGGCCGGAACGAGGGTTCTTCTCTCACAGGAGAGAGAGGCACTCCAAAAACTGCGCAACGACACGCGCTCGCACGCGGCGAGGGCCAGCGTGCAGCTTCTCTCACTTAACAAGGATCCCGATTCCATGAAAATCGAGGCTTTTGAACTCCTGGAACGCGTTATGTCGCTCAAGAAAACGCCGCTCTTCGGCACCGTATCCGCAGAGAAACTGATGGAGCTTGCCGAAATTACGCAGCGGGTGAGCTACAAAAAGGGAACCCTCATTTCCCGGGAAGGCGAGCTTTCCGACCATTTGTATGTCGTCGCAAGCGGCAGCCTAAAAATTGTTAAGGTAAAGAACGGTGTAAAAACTATTTTATCTATAGTCCGCAAGGGAGAGACCTACGGCGAGATAGGACTGTTTAACCAGGCGCCCAGGTCCGCCTCGGCAATCGCGCACGAAGACTGCGACCTGTGGGTCATCCAGCGGAGCGCGCTCAAGAGAATTCTGCTGGATATGCCGGAAATAGCGTACAACCTTCTGGAAGTCTTCAGCGAGAAACTGCGCCGGAGCGGAGAGGAAGTCGCGCTGCTGCATACGACTTTGTCAACCAGTATCAAGGAACTTTCAGCAGATCAAGAATGATATACACAATCTAAAAGAGCAGGAGGATGTATGAGGAAACTGCGAATTGCGCTTGCGTGCGCGCTCGTGGCCGTCGTGTCGCTGGGTCTGGCCGGATGCGTTGGCATGAAGAAGGCCAAACAGGAGTTCACCGTCCTCATAAGGATGATGCCCGCCCAGCAGCGGTTTTTCGAACAGGAGATCGTTGCAAAATTCAACAAGGAGCACAACTGCAAGATCACCGTCGCCCCGTTTACAAACCAGCTGGACATCGAGAAGTTCCTCAAGCTCGATGCGGGAAAAAGGCAGCCGGAAATCGGCCTTGTCAAGACGCCGTTCGAGGTAACGCGCGTGCTGGTGTACAAAGGGTATATGCAGCCGCTCACTGCCGTCGTCGATTCCGTGCAGGTGATGCAGGACCTTGCGGAATATCACCAGCTCGCGACGGCTTTGGGCTACGTGAACGGCCTGCCGTACTATATTCCCCGCAAGCTCGAAACGCGGGTTCTGTTCTACCGGAAATCCATGGTTGCCGATGCGGTTTCCAAATTTGACAAGTACAAGAAGCAAATCGGCGAAGAACTCAAAAAGCAGAACAAGTACGGCCTTCCCAAAGATTACGTTCTGGAAAGCGATCCGGCACAATGGGATCTCTACGACCTTTTCGTGGTGGGCTACATCTGGTCCAAGGAAGAGTACAATGGCGTGAAAATGCCCCGCCTTGCTCACCGGGGTGCCAAATACGAAGGAACGGCACTCGACTTGGTAGACCGGGCCCTGCAACTGGGAGCTACCCACCAGGACATTCTGTCCCTCGGGGACAAGACGGTGCAGGCGTTCTTGTGGGAAAACGTGTTTGTCCGCAACGGTCTTTACAATCCCGGTATGTGGCAGGATCCATGGCGGGGTTCCGATTTGTATAACGGCATCAAGGACGGCAAGGTGTTCTGCGCGAATCTCCAGCAGATCGACTGCTTCAACGTGCATGGATGGGCAGACGACCCCGGCATGCCGAGTTATTTGCCTGATGTCAAAGACATGGGATTGTGCGTAATGCCCAAGGCGGTGTCGTTCGATCTCAACGCCGAGGGCCGGCCGGCCGTGGACGGTACCCGCATGATCTCAACGGGAGGCTGGTGGTGGGGAATACCAAAGACAAGCCCCAACGCCAAGCTTGCTTACGAGTTTGCGCGGTATGTCACCAATCACGATAACCAGGCTAAGGAGTGCTCGAAATTCGGCATGATTCCTGTTCGAAAAGATATTCTGCTGAACCTGCCCAATGTTTTCGACGAGGGATGGGTAGGGGACATTTTCAAGACGTCGGTTGAACAGGTCAACGACAACCAGCTTACCACGGTGCCTCTTGTCAAAGGATATCCGCTGGTTGCGCAGAATCTGGTGGACGCTTGGTACAAGCTGTGCGTCGGGTACAACGAGAAGAAGGACGGAAAAATGGACGCCGACATCATGAAACAGAAGCTTGCCAAGGATTTTGTGCCGAAAGAAAGAGAGATTTTAGGCACCGATTATCCCAGATAGTTTCTGTTCAACAGGTAGTGGTGTGCACGAACCGGTGGCATAAAGCAGCGATCTTGAGCAGGCACCAAATTACCCTATGAGCCCATGACTGAGGTGTGGCCAAACCCAAAGCATACAAGGATCCACGAGGTGTGGCCGCTGATACCCGCAGCGGTCTATCTCGTGGGTTTTTTGGTTATTGTCGGGGTGTATCTTCTCGGGTTGAGTCTCTCGTTTGAAAAGGGTGGAACGACGGTTTTCCCGTCCATGCGGGCCGTAGGGGCTGTATTTTCCAACCCCGAATTCGGCCACGCCCTGGTGCGCACGACCCTGTTCGTGCTTGCGGGCACGCCCCTCGAACTTGCAGCGGGGCTTTTTCTGGCCCTCATCCTGTACCAGAATTTCCTGTTCCGGAACGTCGTTCGGGGCCTGTTCTTGATCCCCCTCGCCATTCCCGCGCTCGTGACCGCCACCCTGCTGTTCATTCTCTTCGATTACCCGGGCGGCCATGTCAATATTTTTCTCTTAGGTAAATATGGTTTCTTTCCGGCGATCTTGCACACTCCCGTCAATTGGCGCGGCTCCGCATTTTTTGCTCTGGGAATATCCATGCTTGGAAAGGTCTGGAGGGACATGCCCATATCCATGCTTATCCTCCTTTCGGGTCTCAGCGCGATCGATCCCGAGCTGTTCGACGCTGCACGAACCATGGGCGCGGGCCTGCGGGCCAGAATCTGGCGGGTGGTGCTTCCCCTCCTGATTCCTTCCATCTCGGCGGTCGTCCTGCTCCGCTCCATCGAAATGTGGAAAGAATTCATATTTCCTTTTATTCTTGCCGGGAAGTACGATCTCCTTGGCACGCTCATCGAATCGTTGTACAATGACTGGGGGAACTCCAACGCCGCCGCAGTGGTGGCGTTGGTCCTGGTCCTGTGCATCATGGTGACCACGTTCCTGTTTCTTTCCATAATGGAAATTCTGAGAAGAACCCTGGTCAAGATCTGAGGACACCAGTGCGAATCGGTTCCTTTGCCGCGGAAAGTACGAAAAAGGCCCTTTGGGCGGCGAGCATTGTCATTGCCGTTCTGTTCATCGTGGCGCCGTTGTATCTGCTGTTTAAGTATGCCATTAGCGACAGCGCGAGCATCAACACCGGCGGTGCGCCCATACCGCTGTGGCCCTTCCATCCCACCTTCAGGTCCTTTACCTACCTCTTCTCCGATTCCCAGTTCTACGGCGTCATTTTCAACAGTCTCATCATCGCTTCCTGCACGGTTGGAATGTCGATGCTTCTGGGTGTTCCCGCCGCGTACGTACTCGGCCGCTTTAGGGTCCCGGGAAGGCGAGCACTGCTGCTCGGGCTCATATCGGTCCGGCTTTTTCCGGATATCGCATCCGTCATTCCCATTACCGAGTTCCTCATCAAGCTCAGGCTGCAGAACACCTACACCGGCGTCATTTTCGCCCATACCCTGCTTGCATTACCGTACGTCATCTTCATCGGCATGAGCGCCTTTGAATCCATACCGGGCGACCTGGAACAGCAGGCGCGGGTGATGGGAGCCGGGGGCTTCTCCATTTTCTTCAGGGTCCTGTTTCCGCTGGCGCTACCGGGGCTCGCGGCCGCAGCAATCTACACGTTTCTGCTGTCGTGGGACGAATTTATCTTCGCTTATTTTATCCTGGGACTGGGGAAGATATCCACGCTCACTTTGTTCCTCAAACAGAAGCTGGCGTATGCTCCGCCGCAGAACCTGCTGGCGGCAATCTCCGTCCTTCTGAGCCTGCCGGTCATTGTTTTTTCGCTGCTGCTGCAGAAATATATGACTGCCGGCATTACCGCCGGAAGCGTGAAGTAGGAACACCATGGCCGAAGTGCTGCTCAAGGCTATCTCAAAGCGACTGGGTTCAAACCAGGTCATCGATTCGTTGAGCCTTGACATAAAGAACGGCGAATTCGTCACCCTGCTCGGGCCCTCCGGGTGCGGGAAAACCACCCTGCTGCGGATGATCGCAGGGCTCGAAGCAATTGACAAGGGAGACCTGGTCGTCGGCGGCAGGCGGTACAACGATATTCCCTCCCAGCACCGCAAGCTTGCCATGGTGTTTCAGAGTTACGCGCTTTTTCCGCACATGACCGTGGCGCAGAACATCCGGTTCGGGCTTACCATCAACAAGACTCCCGCCGAAACGATTTCCCGGAAACTGGCATGGGCGCTCGATCTGTTGCGGCTTGCCGGCCTTGATGACCGGATGCCCAGGCACCTGTCGGGCGGTCAGCGGCAGCGCGTCGCGCTCGCCCGGGCGCTCGTGCTGGACCCCGAGGTGCTGCTCCTTGACGAACCGCTCAGTAATCTCGACGCGGCGCTGCGCGAAACGGCGATGGAGGAGCTTAAGAGAATCCACCACCAGGTGGGCACAACCATCCTGTACGTCACGCACAATCAGGTCGAGGCCATGACCATGAGCGAACGCATCGCGATCCTCAACGCGGGCAGGCTCGAGCAATTCGATACTCCCCGCGTGGTGTACGATGCGCCGGCAACGCGGTTTGCCGCGTCCTTCATCGGCAGCCCGGCAATGAATTTTCTCGACGGAACCATCGAGGTCCGCGAAGAGGACGCCGGCGTCGATACCGCACTCGGGTTTATCAAGCTCGACAAAGACCGGTTCGGCCGCGCCCAACAGATGACCGGAAGAAAGGTGACGGTAGGCATCCGGCCGCAGAACATTGCCTACGCGGAACACCACGAATCCAAGCGGTATTCCGATACCACGCTCCGCGTTTCGGTGGAGCTCGTCGAAACGCTCGGCGACCGGAGCCTCGTGGTGTCGCGCGGGGAAAACGGCGCCGTGCTTCGCTTCCTGATCACGCGCGATATCGAGATAGAACCTCAGGAGATGATCGAAGTATTCCTGGACGGCAGGAGAGTCCATCTGTTCGATCCCCAGACCAACAGCAACGTGTTCGTTTCCTGACAAAGGCTTCCTGTTCATGACGACAACGAAAGCAACGGCCGGACGCATGCTGCTCGTATGCGCGGTTGCGAGCGCGGCACTCTGCGCCGGTTGCCGCGGCGGGGAGTCGGACAGTCTTGTCCATAAGAAACTCGACGTGGTCGTGGCCGCCGATTTGAAGGCGATCGTGAGCGAGATGCCCACAACAAGCCTGAGCGATTCGGTGTACAGCCGGATTGCCGACTATTCGACCTACAAGAAAAGCCTTTACAGCGTGCGCGCGGTGGTCGATTTCTATTACCTGCGCGGCGTTCAGATAAAGCGGACCGTCAAGTACCGGTATCTCAGGAGCGCGGGAAAATGGGAACGATACGACAATGCGTACAGGTTTTTTTCAGATAGTGCGTCACGCTGACCGGTGCGCCGTACTGGTGGCCGTGCTGTCGGCGTGCTGCGGCGCGGGCCCGTCGCTCTCTCCGGAAATGCACGATATGATTACAGCCAGCATCGATCTTGTGTACAAAGAGAAATTTCTATCCGCCGAAGATGAGGCAAAAAAAATCATAAAGAAATATCCCGAACACCCGGCCGGATATTTCTTTTGCGCTGCGGCGCTGGAATCGTGGATGAGCTTCTACGAATCGGACAAGCGTGAGGAGGAATTCTACAGGTACTGCGATCTGGCCATAGGAAAGGCGGAAAAGCTGCTGGCCGGCAGCGGGCCGGACAAAGACTGGGCGTTGTTCTTCCTGGGCGGCGCCGACGGCACCAAAGGCACCTACGAATCCCGCTACGAAAAATGGATCACCGCGTTCCGGCACGGCTGGAGAGGCGTGTCCGCCCTGCAGTCTCTGCACAAGAGGAACCCCAAAATCAAGGACGTCAACTACGGTCTCGGCATATACGATTACTGGCGCAGCTCGCTCACGAAAATCCTGTGGTGGATGCCGGGGATCGACAACAAATGCCAGCAGGGCATAGACGAATTATTTGACGCAAAGAAGAACGGCGTGTACACGAGCATTTCCGCGAGCGTGGCCCTTATCACCATCCTCTGCAACGAAGCACGGTACAAGGACGCCTTGACAATTGCGGACGAAATGCTCCGGAAATACCCGGCGTCGCTCAAGTTCTCCTGGGGAAAGGCCGCGGCGCTGTTCGGCGACGGCCGGTATGACGAAGCGGAGAATGTCTACCGGTACATTCTGGAACGCGTCGAGGCCGAGCCGTTCGACAACCACTACAATGCGGTGCTGTGCCACTTCTGGCTTGCCAAGATTTACCTGAAGATGAAACGGAATACGGAAAGCGTTGCCGAATGCAACAGGATGGGATATTACAATCTTGACGACGACATAAAGAAGCGGCTTGGCAAGTTCTATGCCGAGGCGGGAAAGATAAAAGAACAGGCAAAGGCCGCCGGCATCAAGAATCCGCAGGCGGAGATTGTGCCGTAAATGGCTTCATGTACACACAATTCAAATGCTATTGGATGGCTGAGCCGGGTGACCCCAAAGTGGGTTTATTTGCAAGAATCCAATCCTTGGCTGTGGGGCACCCGCGAGGTGCAATTGTTAAGGCCGAGGAAAGGGTTCCAGTTTGTGAATTGATAAACAAATACATATTCATGCATTTGCATCTTTCATAGAGAAGCTTGACAATTGCGGCAACACTCATCTGTCCAGCGCCAGGCTGGACCGGCAGGTGCGCGAGAGCGCAGGGCCGGCCGACCCGCGCGCCGAAGGCGCATTGGGCGGCCCGGCACCGAGGCCCAAGGCCGAGCCTAGAGGGAGAGCCGCCGCCGGATAGCGGCGGGGCGCCCAATTTTCTATCCTGATATTAGCCGCACACGCTCAGCACACAAAAATATTATCTTGATTTTGCCGCACCGGCTCGGCAAACCAGAATCACATTTGATCATGGCTGCATTTGTCTCCCCAGAAATTCTCCTCCCGATAATTGTTACAAACTATTTTTAATTACCCTCAAGTGAATCCGTGCTGCCGAGATAGCTCAGTTGGTAGAGCAACGGTTTCGTAAACCGTAGGTCCCCGGTTCGAGTCCGGGTCTCGGCTCTCACAAAACTCCTCCTGAAGCATGCATTCGGAAACCATTTTTCAAACATCAAATTCCACGAACATCCTGTGGAGGAAAATCAAAACATGAGTGCGAATGCCTCTGTTGCTCAAACGGTTCGCGAGTTTTATGACGGAAAAGGGTGGAAAAGAGGTTCGGACGGCAGGTTTGCCGATGCCGCACAATTCGAGGACCTTCGTCCTGTATCGGCTGAATATCGCAGCAAGTGCCTTCTCCGCGTCAACAGGTTTCTCACCAAGGGGGGAAGGTTTCTGCTCGATGTTGCGTCCGGGCCCGTTCAATTTCCGGAACATGTTTCCTATTCGGCAGGTTACGCCCGGAGAATTTGTGCCGACATCAGCTTCACGGCGCTTATTGAAGCACGAAAATGCCTTGGCGACACGTGCTGGTGCGTTCAGAGCGACATCACGAATCTGCCTTTCAGGAGCGAATCCGTGGACGGCGTTGTTTCACTTCATACGATGTATCACGTTGAGGAGACGATGCAAGTTCAGGCTTTCGCGGAAATCGTGCGGGTTCTTGGGAAAGACTGCACCGCGGTTGTCGTTTACACCTGGGGAAACCGCAGCTCGCTTATGGCAATCGCACTGGCGCCATTCCTGCCGCTCAAAATCGGCAAAAGAATTCTGAGGCTCCTGGCCAGGGGCCCGCTAGGATCCGCACTTCCGGCCACGGGTGAACCGCAGCTCTATTTTCATCCGCTTTCGCGGAACTATCTCATGAAGCACCTTGGTCGGGAAACGCCGTTTGATACCGTTGTCTGGCGAAGCCTGAGCGTTCCCTTCTTGAAGACGTATGTTCATCGGTGGTTGTTTGGAAAGCTGCTTCTCAGGATCGTTTACAAGATGGAGGATCTTTTCCCGGAATTGCTCGGCTCTGTCGGAGCGTATCCCCTGTTCGTTTTCCGGAAATAGTCATGCCTTGTCCGGAGTGAAGACGTGCGTAGTCGCACTGCGGAGCGGGGGCGTGCTTGTCAAATAGAAACCCCCTGCTACGACCCCGACGCCGCGTGCCGGCCGGAGAAACCCTTAAACGACGCGATGAGAAACGGGACGCAAAAGGTGAAATAGGAAATGTCGAACTTGGAATCGTAGAATCCCCGTTTCCAGCCGACGGACGCCGCGTAGCACGCCGTGGAAATCGCGACTATCAGGAACAGCATGATGCCGCAGAAACGCAGGTACCCGTCAAAACTTTTCAGAAACAAGCCGCCGGCAAACGAGATCGCCACAAACGCAACGGTAACGGGCAGCGGTGAAAAGCTGGATTGAAGAAATATCGGATTGTTCTGAAGAAAGGACCGCCATCCCCAGCACACGAGTGGCGCAAATGTCAAACAGAACCCCGCGGCCATCAACGCGCCGATCTTTACGTACGTGGACACGTCCTTGCGACGCAGCAAGCTGTACGACAGGTAGCAGACAACCGGAATGGCCGCAATGGCCCGGGTCGACAGCAGGAACCCGCCAACGAGCCCGGGTACTACGACACGCTTGCGTTCTCCGGACAACACCCGTTTTTCCAGCCAGTACACATACAAAACAATAAGCCCCATGTTGAAGAAAATCGTGCTGCGAACGACTATCTCGTACACGATGGCCGGCGACGTGACGAGCAGCACGGTCTGGAAAAGCAGGGTCCTGTTTTCAGCGGATTGTTTGTTCAAAAGAAAGAAGTATGCAATGAATACGGTGAGGGTCGAGAGCCCGATCTCATTGATTAAGTAGAACGGAAAGGTGAGCACGAAATAGAACGGGAATGGACCGGGCGGGTTGTCCTGGTTCGATTTTGCAAGGTAGGGATACTTTCCCTGAATCAGGTCGTCGAAAAAAGCCCGTATCACGCTCCACCGGTCGTTCATGATCGTATCGACCCGTATGAACCACAATGCCGCGAGAAAAAACAAAACGAACGCCCCGGCAATCAAGAAGGCGTACCGCCTCCGGAAGAGATCCTCCGGGAGCCGAACGGTGCACAGGATCAAGGCGACGCAGAAACAGACATACGCTCCGCAGAGAACAAGGGCATAGCCGGGGTCAATTCGTGAGGTATACTTGACCGCGAACAGTACGTTGACAGTGCAGAACAACAGGAGGGAAAGGGCGTTGTTGATCATCTGATTTCTCACCATGCTGCCAATCCCATGCGATAAACGAGTTGTCCGGCCGATTCCATGCAATAACGATGCTGCGGTGTGTTTCATTCGAACGGAAGGATCGAGAGGCATCAAAAAGAAAAAATATAGGTGTTTCCGTTCACGAGTGTCAAATCCCGGAATACCTGTCTGCGGTTTCGGGTAAAGGTCGCGTATTACTGCGACTTATCGTTCTGCCCCGCGGGCTTGCCCTGCGCATTGCCTTGTCCCCGGTCGCCCCTTTCCTTCTGCCGCTGGGCGATCATGGCCTCATACTTCTTCCGTTGGGTGTCGGTGAGCACCGCAGAAATCGCCTTGTCGGCGTTTGCACGAAGGCCGCTCATCGCCTGCCTCATGCTTTGACGGTCGTCGCCGTACTTTTCACGAAGCGCCTGCATCGTGTCGCGCTGAGTCTGCATGATTGCAGTGATTTTTGTCACCTGGTCCGCCGAAAGACCAAGTTGTGTCTTCAACTGATTCACCCGGTCCTCCACCGACATCATCTGGTGATGCGGTCCCTGGCCTCCCTGGCTTTGCTGGGCAAGGGCGACCGAGAGCGAACCCGCGAGCAAAAGTGACCCAAAAAAAGGCAAGCAACGCATGAAACCTCCCTGATGAATGTGAAGAAAAATATGTCCGGCTTTGGACTATCAACAACGGCCACCGGAATCTTCGATTTGACAGGGTGAAGCGCCGGAGTGTTACGGGGCTCGTCTGTTGAGGCGCTCGCACCAATGCGGTGATTGAGGGATTTCTCCGTCAAAAAAAGACCAATCCTGTTTTCTTGGTGGGTTGGGTGCTTCGACGAGCACAAGCCTTTGTATAAGGACTTCTTTTACGGTTGAAAACCGCGCAGTAACAGATGTATTTTACTACTACCATATATTGTAGCGGAAATGCTAAACTAATACTATAAGGCAGCCCGATCGCAATTTTACCGGTAAAACAACACCACCAACGCAAGGAGCCAGGCGATGAAGTGCCCCTACTGCGGACATGAAGAAGACAAAGTGGTCGATTCCCGTTCGAGTAAGGAGGGACAGGCGGTGCGGCGCCGCAGGGAATGCCTGAAGTGCGAAAAGAGGTTTACAACATACGAATACATCGAAACCGTTCCGCTCACGATCATCAAAAACGACCAGCGAAGGGAGCCGTACGACCGCCAGAAGCTGATGAACGGCATACTGTCGGCGTGCAAGAAACGGCCCATCAGCATGGACAAGATCGAGGCCGTTGTTGACAGAATAGAGAACCAGATCCAGAAGCTGTCGAAGACCGAGATCCCGAGCAAGGAGATCGGCGGCCTGGTGATGACCGAGCTGTATCAGATGGACGACGTCGCCTATGTCCGGTTCGCCTCAGTCTACAGGAAGTTCAAGGACAAAGGCGAGTTCATCACCGAGGTCAAGGAGTTGGCTGCAAAGAGCGATACGCAGCACACACGGGAGAAAAGCAGGTAGCGCGCACGCGGGGCTTCGCCGCGGCGCAGACTAATCGAGCCGGATTACACTTCCCGACGTATTTGTTTCGTCGAAAAAGTCTTCCTTGAAGTAGAAAAACCCCTGATCGTCGTCCGAATAGAACTCGGACGCCTCTTCGGAGAAAAACGACTTTAGTGCGGAATCCTGGTCCTGACTTTCGATGATGCGGTGCCTGAGCGCACTTGACTTGGCCGGCACAATGAACGCAATTGAAAATTTCGGCATACTGACGCTGACCTCCAGACCTTTCGAAGAGTATGACTCACGGTGGCTCAAATAACTTCTTCTAAAAATAGGTTGTGAAACCATGCAAGAAAATAAAAATAGCATAATTATTTGTTTGCCCCCCCGGAGCGTTGCTAAATACGAAGGCCCCGGCAGCGGCCGTTTCCGGCGGGCAAGCCCGGTTGAAAGAAGGTTTTCGCGGGCTTTGATTCTTGCGGTGCTCCTCTGCGCCGCCGCAGGCGCCCGTGCGGCGCAGTCCGCCGCTGCGGCGGCTGCGCCCGGGCAGGCGCAGGATACGATGGGGGCCCCTGGCGGCTACACTCCGGTTACGAAACTGGAAACGCTCCTCAGACGCGGCAGGTATGCGCTTCAGAATGTGGGGGTGGTGGTAAAAGATCTCGACAGGGATTCGGTGGTTGCGGCCCTTAACGCGGATTCCCTGTATAATCCGGCATCCGTGTCCAAGCTCCTCACCACCGCCATGGCATTTGAAAGACTCGGAACCAACTATGCCTTTAAGACAACGGTGTACGCGGAGAAACCTATTTCTTCCGATACCGGAATATGCCGCGGCAATCTGTACATCCGGGGAGGCGCAGACCCGTATTTTGTGATTGAGCGGATGTGGCTGTTTGTCCAGCACCTTGTGTGCATCGGACTCAGGTCGATTGAAGGGGACATAGTTCTCGACGATTCATTTTTCGATTCGGTTTCGGTGGGGCCGGGTTTTGACGAAGACGATTCCAGCCATCCGTATGTGGCTCCGGTGGATGCGGTAAG
>Ga0181527_1004036_pt1 | contig 12773 bp, 10 predicted proteins | sample PEATcosm2014_Bin_30_FD_119762 | JGI IMG/M metagenome (GOLD analysis project Ga0181527, IMG submission 119762) | Peatland microbial communities from MTU Mesocosm Facility, Houghton, MI, USA - PEATcosm2014_Bin06_60_metaG | ecosystem: Environmental > Terrestrial > Soil > Wetlands > Peat | place...
AACAATTGTTGCATCAATTCGTGACAGCGTGACGCAAGCAGTATGTATGCGTGTGAGTGATGAAGCGTCATTGCGCAGTATCGGCGTTGATGAGATGGACGTCGGTATTGTTGCAGTAGGCGAAAATTTTGCGCAATCGATCTTGGTGACTGCATTACTTAAAAAGCGTCTTAATATTCCTACCGTGATTGCACGTGGCACTAATGACATGCACAAAGAAATTTTAAAATTAATAGGCGCAGATCGCGTTATTCTGCCAGAGCGCGCTATTGCTATTCGTCTTGCAGATAATTTAAGTTCTCCCTTTGCCGAACTCACTCGGTTGACTAAAAATTATTCCGTAAGTCAGATTCGCGCGCCAAAATTATTTGTCGGAAAGACAGTCAGTAGTCTGAATATGTATGAAGAATACGGCGTGTATTGCATCGGCATGAAAGTTTCCGATGAAAAAATCGTTCCGATAGATCCCGATCATACTATCGAAGAAGATGACAAATTAATTTTTTCTGGATTAAATGCCGATCTAGAACGCGTAGCACAGCTTTAATTTTCATCTTCTTATGGTTCTCTATTGCAAAATGATCATCCTCGCTATACAGTAATGGAGAATTTATAAAAATAAGGAGATTGTATGAAGAGCGTGATATACAAAAAACCATTCTTACTGTCAGTAGCTATTGCCATTTTAATGGTTGGTAGCCTGAGTACAAAACATTGCACGGAATTTGCAGATATATTTATACCATTCCCGAGTGCAATGGAAGGTCATCCTTACATGAATGCCATAGCTACGTGTGATACAAAGAGCGAATGGCAGTTGATTAAAAGATTGTATACGCAATATCTCGTAGATGATCTTGATTGGTCAGAAAAGCCGCGCATTCCTAAAGTTGTTCATCACATCTGGTTGGGCAGTCCATTACCAGAAAAATGCAGAATCTTGCGAGAAACATGGATGCGTAATCACCCTGATTGGGAATTTAAGTTATGGACCGATAGCGATGTCGAAGCATTCGGTCTCGAAAATAAGGCGCTTTTTGACGCATCTAATAATTGGGGAGAAAAATCTGACATATGGCGCTATGAAATTATATATCGTTATGGCGGATTATATGTAGATACTGATTTTGAAAGCATCCGGCCAATGGACGTGCTCCATCACTCACTTGATTTCTATGCCGGTATTTATACGAGCCAAACACGTGGTAGTTCACCGAGCGTTGTTATGGGTATGGGTATGATCGGCGCAATTCCAAATCATCCGATAATGAGGGCATTAATTGATGGTCTTAAGAATGCGCAACCTGGTAATGGAACCTCATCTGCGATCCTTGCGCGGACAGGGCCATATTATTTCACTAAAGTGGTATTGGCCAATGCGGGCAAAGGCAACTTGCGCAATACGATTCTTCCTCCACAGTTTGTTTATCCAACGCCAATTGCAGGCCGCGGCTGTACTCTTCAGGAACAACACAAAAAATATGTAAAGCATTCAACTTTTGCAAACCACGTCTGGCATATGTCTTGGATTAAAGGCTGTAGTAAGAAAAAATAGATTATCTCCCAGAGTAATAGCTAAAAATTGGCGATCATCCCTCAGTGGATGATCGCTTGCTTTAAAAGACTATTAAATGCAACTTTTATAAGTTTTTGCTGGCAAAAGATTCGTTTTTATGGTACAAATATGAATAACTAATGCGCCTGTAGCTCAATTGGATAGAGTACCGGACTTCGAATCCGTTGGTTGTAGGTTCAAATCCCACCAGGCGCACCAGCCTTCGCTAAAGCTACGGCTGGCGGGGCCAGTTTCTTAAATGATTTTAAAAAAATATTATGAGCGGAAATTGAGCGAAGGCTGTCCGCCGGAGCTTGCCAAGCCGGAAGGCATGGATAAGCGTAGGCTGGACTTATACAACGCAGAAGAAATTTGCTTCGCTAAAGCTACGGCTGACGGGGCCAGTCCCCCTCCCACACATGTCCGGAGCTTCTAAATGTATTATTACGTCTATTATCTGAAATCAAAGATTAAGCCCGAAGAGACGTATATAGGTTTCACCTCAAATCTAAAACAACGATTAGCTGATCATAATGCAGGCAGATCTGTATATACCAAGAATCTTAGACCTTGGGAGTTGGTAGGGTTTTTGGGATTTGATGAAGAACTAAAAGCTTTAAAATTTGAACGCCATTTAAAAACCAACGCAGGAAGAATATTTTTGCGTCGATATTTCAAGGGAGAGGTTATGAGATATCTACCTAAGCCTAAGAAAAAGGCGCAACGTAAAAGTGTTTTTAAAGCACTCAAAGTAGATACCAAGGGATTTAAATTTAATCGCGATGAGATATACGATGAGTAAAATTTTTTTAGACTCTAACATTTTAATATATCTTTACACATCAACAGAGCCTCAAAAAAATAAAGCCATTCAAATCGTTTAAAGGTTAGATCTAAAAATTTTCATTTCTACATGACGATTTAATCATTATTCGCTATTCTTATATCATTGATATGAGGCGCCCGTAGCTCAGGTGGATAGAGCGGCAGATTCCTAATCTGCAGGCCACAGGTTCGAGTCCTGTCGGGCGCACACTCCAATTGAAATTAACCTACATCAGGACGAGAAGTTTATCCTGAGGGCTCCTGATAAGGAGCGCCGAAGGGAGTCCTGTCGGGCGCACACTTCAATTGAAATTAACATGCATCAGGACGAGAAGTTTATCCTGAGAGCTCCTGATTAAGGAGCGCCGAAGGGAGTCCTGTCGGGCGCACACTCCAATTGAAATTAACCTACATCAGGACGAGAAGTTTATCCTGAGAGCTCCTGATAAGGAGTACCGAAGGGAGTCCTGTCGGGCGCACACTCCAATTGACATTAACATGCATCAGGACGAGAAGTTTATCCTGAGGGTTCCTGATAAGGAGCGCCGAAGGGAGTCCTGTCGGGCGCACACCGTCATTTCCCGCAGAAATGCCGGACGGGCCAGTTTCTAGACGAATCTTTATACGCAAATGCAAAAAGCCATGATGTACATGCACATCATGGCTTTTTAGTTTTTTATGGCCTTAAGGCTTTCTCGCTTGTCTGAGCACTTCTTGGCAACACGGGTTCGAGCGCTTTAATGGATTTCACCTCTTAGCGGAACCTTTTTTTAAGTTGCGCATAAGAATGACAGCAAAGAATTTCAGGATTGGCTGGTTGCATAAGAGTGGCTTCGAGGAAGGTAATTGGATAGAGATATGCAAGGCGTCTTGCGGTTGGGTTGGTTATGGATGCAGCATTGTCAAAGGTGAAGAGAATTTCTGCGGCGCAGAGCATTGCAGATGTGAGTATCAGTTTTGTTTCGTCATGCAATGATGTTGGTTTTTTTGTTTCCAACAAGGTGTGTATGCGGCGAATAATATGATGTAATGCGTCCACGATTTCCGCTCGATTATTGGATTTTCTGACGATTTCTAAAAGTTGAAGAGACGTTTTGCTCATATCATCTTTGCTTTTTGTTGACATGAGTTCTTCCAAATAATCTGTATAGCGTGCTGCCAGTTCACTTCCTTGAGGAAGCATGTAATTGCTGATAATTGAGCTGCATGGAGTAATTGGATGAGTACAGTTTGGTTTTTGTTCAAAGGTTCGTTCAATCAACGGGCGTGCTTGTACCAAGTAAATCGTGGTTTCTTTGGGCATGCGTTTAACTACAAATTCAATATCCATCGGATAGTCATATATTTTTTGAACTTCATGCGCTATGCGAGCCAAATCATGAGTTATGGTGAGAGGGAGTGTTGGTTTTGATTGTAATGAGGTGGGATTAGAAATGCGTTCAAGCATGAGACCATCTGGTGTTTCCATGGAGACCAATCGATCCATTTTTTTTCGAATGATGGGATGAATTAATCCTGATGGGCCGCTATAAAAAGTGTCGACGGCAACGAGACTGTTTACCACACCTTGATTGTGTCCATAGGCAGTTTGAATTTGTACGATGTGGGGAGTGTTGCCGGCACTTTCTTGTGTAAACATAACGCCTGATACGGGATATTCTGAAAGATTGGCTGGATTTTGACCTTCCCATATTTTTTCTCCCATCATGCGCTGGATCAACACGGGAATACAGTATCGTTTGGTAATAGTATCGCTCGTAAGAAGCCTTTGGCGGAGTGATTTTTCACTAAAATATGATTGAATGACGATGCCCATAGCCTGCCAAATTGCAGATACGTTTGCTCGTACGGCAGCTACGCTTTCATTGCCACCCGCATTTGCAATGTCAGTGCGGTCTCCATCGCCCGTACTGCGCACCATGAATAATGAGGATGGATTGAGCGCAATAAACGATTCGATTTGCTTTTGTATAGAAGCGGGAATGGTGTTTGTATTTGAAAAACGTTGCGCAATCTTTGTTCTGATCTGGGTAAGCGTTTGAATGGCTTGCGCATCAAGTTCTTTTTTGGTGCCTTGCTGCTTTTTAAATTGTTTCCAGAGATCGTCTAAATCTATTGCATCATTAAGATATGCAGAAAGATCTTGATTGCTGACAGCGAAAAATTGAGGTACCGCCATGCGCGTCGTAGATGATGCAAAAAGCGTAGTGTTGATTTTTTGAGCGAGCGCATTCAGAACGCATAAATTGAATGTTTTATTGCCAAAAGAAGAAACCACATATTCATGCATGTGATCTAAAATTGGTTTTCCCTTTTCAAATTTTGGCAACGTAAACCAGGCGCTCAGATTTTTAAATGAAGGCGGTTCTAAAGGAGGGGCCGGAGTTACTTCAATTTCTTGAATCGGCTGAATCTCTTCTGGATTTTGCGGGACATCGGCTGTCGATTGCGCTGTTTCATGTTGTGCGGCAGTTGTGGGCAATTGCTGCTCTGAAGGCACTGGCTCTTGCGAAGCATTTAATGATATGCAGATGAGTGTGGATAATGAGAGTATGGTTATGATTTTCATAGGACCTCAGGGGGTAATGAGTGGGGATCTCTTTTCCCTGAATCGTATCAAAAGCGAAAATGCGGAGTCAATGAGATGAGATTGCGTAGTCGTCTTGCGGTTATGCCGGGACACGGCAATCATAAAGTGCCTTTTTTAATCATATAGTCCGTTTCGTGGACCTCTATATATTTTTTTGGTTGGAATAATAATTTTTTCTTCACCTTCAAGCTTGCTATAGGCTTCCCAGACTGAATGTTGAGAGTCATACACCGATTCTGGATGTAAACGCTCATTCTTCTCGATGTTTTTAATATTCTGGTTAATCCATTGTTCATTCATGACCTTAATGAGATTGGGTTTGCGATTGCTTATTATATGAAATGAATTTTCAGGTCCTTCAAAGCCACCAAAAGTCATGACTATGCCATATTCATTGAGATTACTTTGAGTACGTTCATCAAAAAGTTCAGACGGGGATAATGGATATACATCTAAATCGGCGTATACAAAATATGGTTCTTTGCTGATAGCAAGGGTATGTGATGTAGCAATGACACGCAGCAGATCCGCACGCAAATAAACGGGTTTTAAATCGGAAAATGCGACTGGATGGTCTTGCACGTGAGGAAGTTCACGTATATCCTTGAGTCCAATATTGGTGTCAATTTTGAAACTATATTCATAGCTGATGCCTTTCTCTTTTTCAACATGGTCTTGGATTAATGCATTGGAATTGGTTATTGCTTGTGCGGGAACATAGTTACTATCAAACCAAATGTTGATTGGCGCATTGGGATTCAGAGATGCCCATTGAAAAACGGTATTAAAATTTTTGACATCAAAGTCCGATTCTCTGCGCCACTTTGATGGAAATACATACTGTTGATCCGGCTGCAGATTCTTATTAATCCACATCAGGTTAACCGTATAAGAGGAATCACTATTTTTATTATCGAGCGCTTTTTTTTGGGCGTACAAAGAGCCTGTAAGCAGAGCGCCTGCGCTCAGCAGGGATCGAGAGGCTGAGAAGGCATTTTTCAGACTCTGCATGGCATGAGTCTGCTGGGCACCGATGCTTAAGCATAGAAATAGTACTATTTTTTTCATGGGCTCCAATCTAGTTCTTATTAAGAGTGTTGATTTTTAACGATATTATCGAGGAATGTGCGCACGGAGAGTTGATATCCTGTGCTTTGTCCGAGATGACCATGGCCGAGTGATGTATCGGTGTTTTCAAAGCATTCAACGGTTTTTCCGGCTTTGTTCAATGCGGTTATAATGGCTGCGGTATCGCGAGGATTGGCAACCTTATCACCTTTTAAATAACCGATATGTACGCGAATGTGATGAGGAAACTCGTCTGCTTTCTCAAGAATAGTTGGCTGCTTGAAATCGATATGTTCATACGTATCTTGATCATCATAATAATACATATTGCCTTTTTTAACCGGTTGCATTGCTGAAATTTCGGACATCGCGTTAGTCAATAGGAGTAAAAAAGCGCAATATTTTAAGAATTTTTTACACATGCCGTTCCTTTAAAATAGATCTTTTAGATAGAAATAAGGGATATTTTTCCCCTGTTTTGACCTAATACTTTAACTTTACCCGAAAATGGGTTTTTCGTAAAATGGTCCCTTTTCCCTGGGATATCTCCTATAATCCTGAAAAGGGTCTATAGGTTTTTCACCGAAAGAATGGTTGGAGTACTGAAAAACAGCTGACGTTGCAGGCAACGCAGGGTGAGATCCTGTCTCGTCCCTGTGGGCTAGGCCGGGACACGGCAGCCATAAAGGCTTATCTTTGCGGTCGCATTGATTACTTGATATTCTATTAATGTTGATTTAGCCAGCATAACCGGTCGGTATGCTGAGAAATACTGAAAATTTTTGATTTTGAATATGAGGACGTATGAAACTGGTAAAAGATGCTATTTCAATTGATGAGCTTAAGGGAATGTCTGAAGTAATGGAAAAAAAGATAATACATAAAGATCTCGCCTCGGGGCGTTGGTTTACCTTTTCATTGGTGGAGCAGCTTGCAAATGTGGGAAGCGATGTTGAGCGCACCATACAGTGGAAAAAAAGAGGAAACAAAGAATATAGTCAGCATGCTTTAGAAAGAGCCTTAGAGCTTTTAGATTTGACTATTGCAGATCCAAAAAATAAAAAGCGGCTCAAAGAAATTATGCGTGTTCGTTATATGTTGGCCGATCATTATATGGGTATCAATGAGTTTTCTTTTACCGATGAATATTGGCAACAATATTTTTTTGATTTTGGATATGCAGCAGCTATCCAAAGAGGCAGATAATTAAAGGACATATATGGAAATTTCTCTCATAAAAAAGGCACTTATACATTCAGAATTACCGCCGAAGTGGGCGATTAATGAGGCTTTGAAATCATCAGAAGCATTTGCGCCGGAGCTATTACGATCAATAGAAGAGGTTTTAGCTAATCCTGAAAAGGCGATCAATGAGGTCAATGAGGATCAATTCGATCACATCATATCATTGTATATTCTTGCAAAAATGCGCGATAAACGCGTGTTTCCATACTTAATACAATTGGCTCAGTCGCCGGAAGAAATACAAGATGTACTCTTTGGATTCGTCATCACTGAAGGCCTTTCTTCCCTATTGATATCAACCTACAATGGCGATATGGCATCATTATTGGCCTTAATTGAGAATGAGGATCTTGATGTTTTTGTGCGTCATGCCGCCATAGAATGTTTTATTGGTTTATATGCCGCTCAAATTATATCAAGAAAAGAGATTATTGATTATTTATCCACGCTACTGAAAAAGAGTTTAAATGAGTGCGACCTGAATGTCGAAAATGCAAAAGAACGCTATGATGATGGGCATCTTTTTAATGCTCTTGTTGTTGATACAGCATCAATATTAGGGTGTGAAGAATTATATAAACTTATATATACAGTATTTGAAAAAGATATCGTTGATAGAAGTTGGATAGATGAAATTGATGTACGCGGACGGCAAGCGCTTGACCAAGAAGTTTGTTTGGAAAAGTATCTTTACGAAAATAAAGATTATTTGCCTATAGAAGACGTGACTGCAGCCATTTCTTGGATGTATCAGTCACCGGGTGATATTGGACGCAATGATGCGTGTCCATGTATGAGTGGTAAAAAATATAAGAAATGTTGTATTGAAGATGGCACAAGTACAATGACGCCTCATGAACCTGCGATAGCAGAAAAGACAAAGCTTCCTCTGCCGGATGCTCTGCGGGCGATCGATCTTTTTGATATGTTAGATTGTTTCGCGTACGGATGTGATATCAATAAGTTTGATGATAATAATCATATTATGGAACGTATTAAAGCACGAGAATTATGGCAAAAAAATCCTGCTATGATAGATGATTTTCTAGCAAAGGAAGGTGATAAATTATCTAATGAAGATGTTCAGTGCATACAAAAATGGAAACATTCCATTAAAAGTAGATTTGTATTTGTACGATGTTGCGATGAATATGCGATAGTGTATGCATCAGAGGATGAGCGTTTTTATGCAATCAAGGCCTTAACAGATTCTTTTTATAACCTATTTTATGATAATGGCTCAACGTCGCCAATATTTGATACCATTCTGTTTTCCTATAAAGATTGCATCATATGGGATGGATTGTTAAAACTTTGTGATCGCAAGGAGACTGATCGTGGTATCGTGGAGAGTCTCCTATTTGGGGCTCGACAAGCAGCAGTGCGCAATGAAATCGTTATGAAGTTATAGTAGGTATTAATGAAAAATACTATGCAAAAACGCCACATTATTATTGGAACCTCGGCAGCCGGTTTGAGTGCTGCAAAACGGCTGGCATTGCTGGCGCCGCACGATGAGATTATCTGTATCTCAGATGAGGCGGTTTTGCCGTATAATAAGTGTCATCTGGCTTCTTATTTATCGGGTGAAAAAGAAGAATATGATGTGCTGACTGTGCAACAAGCAGAATTGGATACCAAAGGCATCATCTTCAAGCTCGGCATGCGCGTGCTGAGTATAGATACGGAGAATCAAGAAGTTACCTGCGATGATGGCAGTGCCTTGCGCTATGATACCCTCTTTATCGGCACAGGAAGCTCTCCAAAAATGCCTCCAATTTTAAATATTCGTGATTGTTCGGGCGTACTTACCTTTCATTCATTGCAAGATACGCAGCATTTACTGCAGTTGAACACTGAAAAGAAACTGCATGAAGTAGTTATTATCGGAGCAGGGCTGAGTGGTCTTGAATGCGCCGATGCATTAAATACGCAAGGCATCAAAGTTCACGCTATTGAATTGCGTGATCGTGTGCTTTGTCATCAGGTTAATGCGCGTGGCGCTGCTCTGATACAGGCAAGGATGGAAGCATGTGGGGTGCAGTTTTATCCTAATCAGCAGGTAACGCAGGTTCTGAATGAGCAGGGCATTGTGCGTGGCGTGCAGCTTGCGGATGGTCGCTCGATTGAAGCGGACGCAGTCATTATAGCTGCAGGTTTAAAACCCAATACTGAACTGCTCGTTACGACCCCTATAGAGCTTCATCATGGACATGTCATGGTCAATGAATATATGCAGACCAGTGTCCCGCACGTATACGCGGGAGGCGATGCCTGTATGATTCTTGATCAGATCACCGGAGAACGCACGCCAAGCCGTACTTGGTCGGATGCTATGCTGCAGGGCATGACAGCAGCCTTCAATATGGCAGGATCTAGCAGGATTTATCCGGGTGCAGCAGTTATAACGAGTTCTGCTTTCTTTGGACTTAAATTTGCAACGTGTGGCTTTGTGGTTGATGTTCCTGAGGGGAGTCGATGTATAGAAAGTTCTACTGAAAATTCATATGAATTATGCGTTGTGCAAAATGGTATCTTAAAGGGTTTTTTGCTGGTTGGAGATACCGCCAAGCTCAGTCAGTATCGACGATTCGTGTTAACTAAGGAACCATTTCCCGGTTGAGGGTCAAAAGAGAGGCATCCTTTGCGCCAATACGTTCTTTATGATACTCTAATTGCGATCGAAACATTAAGATTTTTTCGGTTATTAAATAAAACATCGTTCAGTTTTTATTACAAAGGGTCATTCGTGAGAGCAATGAGACCAGTCTTTTTGGGCATTCTATTAATGACATCACATGCAACCAAAGCATGGGATGATAGTATGACGGTGGGCGTCTGTGCTGTTGCCGTTTCTGCGTTGGCATTAAAGGGTTATCACAGTTACGTGCTGAAAGATCGCGAGATCATTAAGCAAATGAAAGATGCGTTGAAGCAAAAAAATGCGATGAAATTTGATGGTAAAGAGCCGATTATTGAGATTTATAATTGGAATAATGCCGTGTATCCCGCAGCATGCGCCGTTAAAGCAGCAGAAACCGCATGCGTTGATGCATTAGTTGCTGATGCGATGAGTGGTAAGTTAGTGGTCATCGATAGAAATCTCTATGAAGATGCGCAGGGAAAACTGATGATGAATGGGCAATTGCATTGGAAAGTTGCGTATGACATCGAGAAAAAATTGGATGATGAGATCGTATTCCTTAATGAGAGCCTTATTCGATTGCATCCTTATATCTACTATGAGGGATATGCAATTAAACAAACGTTAGGCCTTTTAGGAAATAGTTTTGTGATCGATTACCGCACTGAGTTGGAACGTGCATGTACATTCTACAATGCGAATGTTAATGATCCTTCAACGTGGACGCATGATCAAGATCGTGAAATTGAGCGGCATATGACTGAAGCGGCAGCGACAACGTTATGGAAATGTATGCGGGGTTATGTGCATTATGGACAAGCATCGCGATTATATTGGAATATTTTTAAAAAACGGGCGCGCTTGCAAGCAATTCGCCAAGCATTAGTAAAAGATATTCGCTTTATAAAAGCAAAAGAACAACAAGCGATGAATATCAATTTGTATAATCGGTAATTCATTAGATTTACTATTTTCTTCAGGGCTCTCACTCGAGAGCCTTATTATTATTGGGTCATTCCATTGCTATTTTAAAGAGCTTGATGGGTACAGGGTCTCCTGTAACGTTTCCGTCTTTATCCAGGCGAATAACCGGCTTATTATATTCATAGCATGCAAGCAAATCTTGGTAGGTATTAATGCCTTTAAAGTGTTCTGATAAGGGTATTTCCTGCACTTTACCATAGCCATGACCATATCCTCGCGCTTCAATGAGGGTATGGCGTTTAAGATCAGCTACTAACATCACGTGTCCTTTTGTCCATATAATGTCTCCTTCTTCAAGAGGATTTTCTGCAGATACGGGTAACAACGTAGTTTCGACGGTGTCAGAATTTTTACAGAAATAGGGAATGCCGACTGATTGTGCTGCCAGCAAGATGAGACCAGAACAATCAATACCCGTTTTTGGGGAATAATTTTTTCCCGACCATTGGTAATAAGAGTATTTTTTCCCGTCAGTGGTCTCCAAGGTATACTCCGATACTCGATGATAGTGCATTCTTTTTACAATGCTGCATCCTCCCCACGCGTAAGGAATGAACCCATGATAATTTTGTGTCCATGAGCGTGCAAGATCAATCATTTGTGAGCGTTTTTCCTTGAGCGATTGGGCATAATGTATTCTGCAATATGCACGAGGGCATGACGTTATGGTATAGGTTTGTTTAGCCGGATTAAATACAAAAATATAATGATGGCGTTTATCGCTGTGATCCAATGCAAAGCGCGTTCCTGCTGAAAAAAGCATCTTGCTCGTGCGATCATACCAAGGTTTTGTGAGAATGGCTGCATTTGGTATCGGTTCATGTAAGGTGATTGGCTTTGGTATGCATGATTGCGGTGTATTGTTATTAGTAAGCGTTTGTAGAGGAATAAGATCTTTTTTGCGCATCCAATACTTCTGGTGTGGTTCGGCATTATTTCGTGTGATATAAAAACATGAAAAAATAGAAACCTGCACTTCATCGTCTCGTTCATCTAAAACCTCAACCAGATCATTTGCCCGTAATTGATGAGCTCGGCGACATGCTTCTATGTCACCATATATCGGCATGTATTCATACGAATACCCATTTTTATAGAGAAATTTTAATTCGCTCATTGGCCGTAAAAGTAAGTCGGTAACCGGACTTATGACCACGGCGCGATACGTGTGGAGTATTTTGTGACCGGTTAAGACGATAAAAATAAAAGTGAGGTGCACTAATTTTTTCACAAGTCCTCCATATTTTTATATAAGATCTTTATATATTTTCAGTATGCATGAGCGCTCTATAAGATGCAATAATACCGAAAAAATAAATTATCATATTGAAATTATTGAATTAATCGATCATATCATTTATTATAATAGAAAATAGGTCGAGGAAGGGGAAGAGTAGGTAAGAGTATGAAAATACCAATAATTATGAGCTGCATGATAGTGATGGGCGCCTGTGCAGGAGCTTCTTCAGAGAACGATTCTTGGACATGGTTGTATCAAAAACGATTCAGTAAGCAGGAATTACAGGATTCTAAGGAAAAGCAGGATTTTGTTTTTCTCAAGCATGGATTGCCTCAATTTTCTCAGTTAATGTTTTCATGGAATGCCTTTCGGCCTACAAGAGGATATTTTACTTTTTACGTTCAAGTACGCGATGCCAAGAAAAAAACATGGGGTGCATGGCATAAAATGGCAGAATGGGGAGCGCAGGTACAACGTTCATTTGCGAGTATGCCGGCATGCACTACGAAATATTTGCATGTTCGTCTCGAGACAAATAAGGGACATTTGGCCGATGCCTTTCGGATACGAGTTAAAGTATCAGATGGTGCAGATTTAACGAATCTCAAATCATTTGCGGTCT
>Ga0181527_1004054_pt1 | contig 12740 bp, 12 predicted proteins | sample PEATcosm2014_Bin_30_FD_119762 | JGI IMG/M metagenome (GOLD analysis project Ga0181527, IMG submission 119762) | Peatland microbial communities from MTU Mesocosm Facility, Houghton, MI, USA - PEATcosm2014_Bin06_60_metaG | ecosystem: Environmental > Terrestrial > Soil > Wetlands > Peat | place...
GCCAACTCTGCGCACGGTTTTCCAGGGGATGTTCGGTGACGAAGATCACAGGCAACTGGACTACCTGTATGGCTGGTTGAAAATGGGCATCGAAGCCGTCTATTCCGGCACAGGCTCACCCGGTCAAGCACTCGTGATGGCAGGTCCAGTCAACTCAGCGAAATCGTTGACCCAGGGCCTCATCACGGAAATATTCGGTGGTCGCAGTGCCAAGCCATACCTGTTCATGACCGGGGGGACAAACTTCAATGGGGACCTTTTCCGCGCCGAACACCTGATGATTGAAGATGACGCTGAGCACATCTCGATGGAGGCTCGTAGGGTGTTTGCGGCCCATATCAAGAGCATCAGCGTGAACAGGGACCAGCACTGTCACGGGAAAAACAAGGACGCTCTGACACTGACTCCAATCTGGCGACTCAGCATCAGCCTCAATGACGAACCCCAACGGTTGCTCGTGCTCCCCAATCTCGATCCTGATGTGGCAGACAAAATGATCATCCTGAAGGCGAAGTGCTGTCCGATGCCAATGCCAACGGATACGCCAGGTCAAAGGCAGGCATTCTGGCAGTGTTTAAGGAGCGAGTTGCCGCACTTCGTCCACTATCTCCAGCAGTGGGAAATACCGGCCGACTTGCGGAGCCCCAGATTTGGCATTGGGCACTTCCACCATCCAGAGATTGCCACGATGCTCTTCCGTGCGTCCCCTGAGAACCGCCTGCTCGAAATCATGGACATTGCCCTGTTTGGTGGTCGTCTGGCTCTTCCAGGTCCTGCCCTTGCTGAGCCCATTGAGGGAACGGCAAGGGAAATCCAGGATCGTCTGTTTGCTGGACGTATGGCATTTGAAGCCAAGGCGTTGTTGAAGTACGGCAATAGCTGCGGCACTTACCTGGGCAAGTTGCAGGCATCCATAGAGACCCACCGCCGAATCAACTCAAGGACGGTTCGAGGTGACACAGTATGGACGATTCAACCTCCGCCAGTGACCGTTGCTGAGCCTGAATCAACAGGGGATGATGGAGTTGATGCCTCACCCCATCCGCCGCCAATGACCGCTGTGGTTTGAGATACCCCTTGGCTTGAGATACCCCTGGCTTGGAGATTGTCCCCACACTTCGTGTCTGGACGGCCTCGGAGCCTTGGGTGAATGGACCAAGGGTGGTAGGGTGGAGTGGTGGAGCACTTTCCCAACATCAAACGGATAAAACTCGAGAATCCCCTTGGTGGGCGTAGGGCTCAGGTTGCCAGGGTGGTTTTTTGCTTTCAGGGTGGAGTGGTGGAGCACTTTACCAACATCAAACGTATAGGAACGCATGTTTTTCTTGGCGGCGGGGGACCTCAGAGAGCCAAAGGGTTGTTGATTCTCCTTCAGGGTGGAGTGGTGGACCATTTCCTGAAGTTAAACATATAAAAAACAAAGAACATCACCTGGTATCCCCCAAGCCCCAGCAAATGTGCCTTTTATATACGATCAATGTTGGAAAAGTGCTCCACCACTCCACCCTCTTCCCCGGCGTGGTCATCGTCAGCAACATCACGCTGGTTTTATACGATCAATGTTGCAAAAGTGCTCCACCACTCCACCCTCGTGTTTAGCTGGGCCTTCGCCTCCCCAAGGTGCTCTTTTGCTTCGACCTTCGACGGGTTGTTCACCAGAGGGTTTCATCGTTGCGGCAAGTGCAAATACTCTTCGCAACGCATTGGTCTTCAACGACATAAGCCAAAGGTGACGACCGTCACCTTTGAGGTAAACAGCCAAAAATGAGGCGCTTGCGTCAGCCGGTTAGGATGTTGCAGGTTCCGTCCCTGTTCCGTTCTGCGGCCTGTTCTTCAGTTTCATCTCCATATCGTCAAGTTCCTCAGGTTCGGCGTCCAGTTCATCTTCCTGCGGTACCCGTTTGACGTGAAAACGCCGTATCATCTCCTGTCTATGATCGTCGATACTACTGGTGTCGACGGTCTCGTCCTCTTCAGTAACGGACGTTAGTGGCGAGTTGCGTAGGGCGTTAATAGCATCAACCGTTTCCTGGCGCTGTGTGTCGGTGTCACCCTCGTCACCACTCACATGGTCGTGAATCAGGTCAGCCATTACGTTCACATTCCTCATAACTGTTTCCAAACTGTCAAGGGTCGCAGATTTCCAATGCTGCACGACATCCGCATTAAAATCCGGGCTTCCCTGTAACTCCAAATCCCGTAACGAAAGTGAAAGTGTTTGCATGTCCTTGGCGATATCACAAAGGAAACGCAAATAGGTCTTGGTCGGTTTCATGATGTCTAGGCCTCGATCCGCTCCTGGATGTCGGCGGTGTTTCGTAGCTCTGATGGCGATAACTTCGTGAACAAGTTCATGGGGAAAGGTGCACCGAATAGCGGCAGAGTCAAGGTTTTCGACCGCGCCAGCCTAATTTGTGGGCTGAGATTGCGAGTGAGGCGTCAATATCCAAGGGGCGGTTGAGGCTACACCTGGACCGCCCCCTTTCATATCCACGCCCAGAGGTTGATTGCCTTTGGGTGAGGCGGGGAGGCACGTTTCCTATATCCTGCCCGTGGAAAGGCCGTGTTTGTGATCTGCCGGGCGGTGTGGTTCAAAATGCCAGGGTACTGCGCCGTCGTGATTTCAGGGACGCATGGAGGCAAGTTTGGTACGTCTTGCCGGTGGAAGACCATGTTTTTCACCCCGGACCCCCTTCGGAAACGCCAGTCCATACCTCTTTTTCCTTTTCAGGGAGGCAGTGCAGCATGTTTTGTATATCGGCAGAATTAGAAATTGATAGGGGTAGTAAGGGAAGGAGTGGATTGGCTCCTTTGCCCAGCCAAACATAGATAATCTGCCCGCCTGCCTCTACCGATTGATGACAAAAGTCATCCACCTTAACAAAACAAAAGAAAAGGGGCGGCAAGCCACGCCGCCTACTTTGTCCATTCTACAAGCCATCAAACATCCTACCAGCACCTTTCGACCCGCTCGACCTCAACAGTACCTTCGACCGAAACTCTTGCAACCACAGCACTCTCCGTTGGGCAGCACACAGCACGAGACAACGCATTGAGAACATCCTTACTCTTGATGCTCAGTGCCACGCTGGCACCCCTAGACACGCAATGCAACTGCGCAGTAGGTCGCTTCTTAGTCAGGTTAAGGATATCAGCGCCTAATTCCGCAAGATCCCGTTCACTTCGTCCGCAAACTACAAAGTGGACAACTCCACCAGCTCTACCACAATTATCATAGAACTCTGAAGCAAAAGTTGTGTTCGACCCATGATGCGGAACCTTCAACACATCATACTTTAGATTCTCTTTCTCCTCGATCACATCCTGAACACCGTGCCACTGCCAGACACACTTAGGTGCGTCACCAGACAGCACGAGGTATCGGCTGCCATACTCCACCAGTAGAGCATTCGACACCTCGTTTCGGTCGGTGGCCCTGTTCCTGGTGCCTATCAGTAACCGGCCCGTCTCTCTGAGAAAACATCGCCACTCGCTCATGCTAGGTGCAACAACCGATATCCTCACACCATCAGCCACCATTGCTTCATCGCCTTCACGTAAATCCCTCGCCTTGATACCTAGCTTCTTACGTTTCCTGTACAATCTGAACAACCAGCCTTCGCACTCTTCAAAATCCGCCTTCGATGCAGGAAACGCCTTAACAATACTTCCCAATACTGCCTTGAGGTTCGTACCCGAATGCCAAAACTCATCGATACGAGTCGAATAGCGTTCAATGAATTCGGCCATGCCCAGCCCGTGATCACGATGCGCGTGCGATAGGCATACGAACCGGATGCGGCGGTGAGGATTAAGTAAAGCGTCGATATGCCGAAACAGGCGTGCCATTGTGCTTTCGTCTGGCAAATAACAATCGACAATTCCGATGTCTCCTCCTGGAAGGCACAGGACGATTGTTTCCCCATTGCCACAATCCAGAAACTGAGCCGAGAGCGTTGGTTCATTCATCTGTCGCGCACTCCTGAATAATGGCCTTGTATTCCTGCTTCCACGAGTCATCGGGCTCGTCTGCGCTCTTCTTTAAGCGTATGCTGGCTCTAACCTCTGCTGCCCGGCTCACAGCAATGTACTCGATTCGACTTCCAGGTACAGCGCCAATACTCTCTAACCTTTGCCGCTCGAACTCTCTTTCAACTTGCTTGTCGTTTATCGTCATCGCCACTACGCCTGTGTCCCCCTGGAAGCTTAGCACTATGCCTTCAAGGCGAGTCGTAGTGCTCTCAGGAGGCTCCTGAGCGTGTAACTGCTTATTATATTCTTCCGCTAATTTCGGAAACGTGATGCGAAACACATCCTTGTCTATAAACTCGTCAGCACCCTCGCCGAGCGCTCTTTGCTTCAGATTTTGATGCCCGGAAAGCGCAGTTATCCTATAGTTGCCAAGGCCGGCTTTTCGCGCGGCTGCGAGGTTGCGGATTATTACTAAGCCGCGATTGGTGCCATACAGGCTTAGATCGACAACGAATAGGCGAACATTGACGAACGCGTCATCCCAGTTACCGCCCATGTCGGGATCCCAGCAAATGGCAGTATCGACGTGAAGGTTTTCGTGCAAAAACCTGGCAAGCCGACGGCCAAGGTCATTGTCTTCATAGACCACAATCTCTGTATGCATAGAACCAAACACTTCGAAGGCTGGACCGCGCTTCGTCTTTAACGGAGAAGTACTTCCGGATTTCTTATTGATTTTGCTCATGTTGTCCAATGTCCTGGTAAACGAACGACAAAGGTTGAACCCTTTCCTACGCTGTGAGGCCCAAGGAGCAAGGAACCGCCGTAGGTCTCAGCAACCTGGCGACAACTATATAGCCCATAGCCCGTACCCCCTTCGAACCTCGAAAAACCGATCCTGAAGATCACCTTTTCAATTTCTTTTGCGATTCCGCACCCATTATCCGAGACTTCAACAACAATATCAGCCCCGTCGCGAGAGGTTTTTACAATTATCTCTCCCTCTTTTGGCTCCTGCTCATTGATCGCCTTAATTGCGTTGTTCAGGAGGTTGTAAAGGACGATCACAACGTCGGCCACTGCGACTTCTGCGGGCAGCGCTTCTGAGCAAAGAACAGTGTCGACAGTAATAGGAACCCGTTGCCTTTGCAGCCCTGGCAGGCACAACCGCACGGCAACGGGAACTAAATGATTAATGTCGTCGACGACCGCTGGACCAGGATCCTGCTTACTGGCAATTCGTATGAGGGTTGCCACTTGATCAGCGGTATCCGAAACGCGGTGCAGGGTCTGCTTCAGTTGACGCCGCTCCCTGTCGGGAAGCCTCCTCGGCTCCTCGATGAGTTCATGAATCTCTGATGTGAGATCTAGGAGAAGGTTCTTTACTTCATGTGCAAGCAAGCGTGTCCACGCAAAAAAGCTGGCCTTTGTAATGGACCCCACAATCGTTTCGAGATGCTGGTTTGTTTGGTCCCGGGCCTTCTCAAGGTCTTTAGCAAGATGCCAGTTGTCGAAGCACACTCCTGCGGTTCCGGCTAGAAGTTTGAGCAACACAACCTGGTCTTCGTCAAACCCGAGTGACGGCCTGGGTCGTGCATCTTCGCCTAAGCGATTCTCCACTTCGATTACCCCTATGATGCGCGGCCGCCCTCTCGCGTCCTTTTCGCGAAGACTCTTGATCGGAGCTAAGCCGACGGACGCAGCTCCGAACGGATCCAAATGTGGATATGGGCCGACACCGCGGAATGCGACATGGGCATGGAGGTCGCCTTTCAGGTTTACGAGCTCTCCGGTAGCTGCAACATGCGATGTTAGTCCTGCACCTGGACCACCCCGGACCTGCAATTGCACCGCTTGCTTCGGTTTGCCGAGGTGGTTGGCTCGCAAATCGAGGCTGCCCCCCTCGTTTACTAGCCACAAACTGGCGGTCTGAGCTTGGAGTAATTCTGCTGTTGTCTTTGTAATCTCGAAGGCGATTGAATCCTCGTCCTCCACCCCTAGGGTGAGCAACCGCGTGAGCTCTGCGAGCTTGCGCATTTGTGAAAGCAACGTGTCCCGAGTCTTTGCCTCATGCGCCAAACGGAGGAGAGAGCATGTTAAGCCTGCTCCTATAGTGAGCCATTCGCGCCAGCTTCGTACTCCCTGGAACGTAGACTGGCTGGTCAGAAGAACCGCATAGCCAAGAAGCTCGCCGCCGGATTGGAGTCTAATACCAAGCCCTCTGTTAGGCTTCACTGCAGGACACAGCCTCCCCAAGCTAGGCACTTGTGCCGGGAGAATATCAATCGCCGTTAACGCTTCATTCGCTAGGAAGAGGTCTTGAAGGTCAGATATATCAGGAATTGCCAGAGGGGCACCAGGAATCGCTTGAGTGTTGTAAATTGGCGCTCTCTGCGCGTAGGCTTCAATACTTGCCAAAAAGTTCGTTCCAAAACCATACAGGAGGTCCCACTCTTGAGAAAGTCGCTCTGGTACGCCAGGCTGATAAACGCCCTGAACGCGTAGCGTGCCGGAAGGCGTGGCCTTCTGTATCAGTATAACTGCGTCGGAGTCACTGAGACGCCCCACAAAATCGGCGAAAAGAGCGAAAACATTGCTCTCGTGGGTCTTATCTAGCTTTAAAACAGCTGTTGCGAAGGTAAGAAGTCCAATCTCGGCGGTCTCATCAGTCACCACTTCCATCGCACCACGGATGTGTCCTTTCCTATCCCGCAGGGGTGACGCAGCCGTGTGGTAATGCCCAATGTTGTAGCGGCCAAAACTGGCATGGGTTATGGTTGACATCGCGTGACCGTCTAACGCGGCACGGACAGGACACCATGGACAGGTTGTTCCCTGAGCGCCTGGCCGCCCATAGAGCTCATAGCACTTGCCCTCGCCCCGCGTGGACAAACATGCAGCCAAATGAGGGAAAGTCTCGCGCTGCCGCCTATTGCCATAGGCAACGGTCCAATTAGGACGTATAATGCAGATACCGCATTCGAGCAGGTCTAACAAGTGCGCCTGGAGGTCGGAGATTTCGTGAGCGACTCCACAAAGGTGGGAGACTATCTGGAGGATATTGCAGGCAAAGGGGCGAAATTCACGCAAATCGTCATCGCGCGTGTAGTAAAGGATTGCACCCATCGAGTTCTCGCGTACAATGATCGGAACCGCTAATACAGAGCCAAGCCTGTTCACGCGGACTAGCTTTTGATCACCATACTCCTTGCAGGCTGTGAGTTGATACTCATGCCGTGGGCGGGCGGACGCAATTACTGACCCGGCGATGCCTTCACCGACTCGTAAGCGGAGTGGTAGATCATGCCCATCCTGGTCCTTGCGAGTCAGGCCGGTTTCTGCTGCTACCACTAACTGCTCATCCTCTCCTCGCAAGATGACGCTCGCTGCATGGGCTCCGAGATCCCGAACGAGCATCGTCGCCAGCGCGGTGTCGATGTTGTCCGTCCTTTCGAACAAGCCGAGAGCGTAGAGATTGCGGAATTCGTTCTCCAGCAGATTCTGGATTCGCTGGTACGAGTATTCATCGTTGAGCTGTTCAAGTTGTTGGGCCACGAAGTCAAGAACGTCCAACTCCACCGCACCGAAAGCATCCTGTCGACGGGCATCTGCCGAGAGAACCCAGCGTTCGCCAAAGAATGTGTGGAAAGGAACGGCTACGGCGGATAGAACCTCTGGATGGAACCGGCCCTTGAGGTCGGGCGAAACAGTGCGGACATCCTTTAGATAGACTCTGCAGCCATCCCGAATGGCCCTGAGTCGAAAGGACGCCGACTCAGCAGGGACAGGCCGACTCGCTAAATCAAATTGCGTGATGTCTGGGTCACCGGCTGCAGTCACAAAACAGAGGCTCTCATCAGACCGCTCCTGAAGGGAAAGAGAAACGGCATCTGCATGGAGGACCTCTAGGAGATTGTCCAGAACGGTTTTGTAGGTGTTTGGGCCAACGGCACTAGCACCTTTGGGCCGCGACTCTGAGAGCGCCCTGAAGAGGCGGCACAGGCTCAATATCCGCTCATCACCGTTCATTTGATCGGGACTTACGCAAAAAACGCAGTATTATCTGACATTTCCCATTTGGTTTCTTGCCCACGACCGGCGTGGGTGTTTTTCATGATTTTCTTCCCTCGCCGCAGGTTTGCAAGCCCTTTTTCCAGTCCGCCCTCGGTTTTTCTCTGGCACAGCGGGCAACCTCAGCCGCCCAATCCCTTCCAGAATGGTCCGGAACAGCTCTCGCGGGACCGCCACTTCCGCCATTTGGAAGATCACCTGCCGGGAATGATGCGCGACCTTCGCCCCGATCTTGATCAATTCCTCCCGCGACGTCGTCAACGTCCGGTGACGCACCGCCTGGGGCAGCACCGCCTGCCGCAGGAAGTTGCCCAAGCTGTAGGCCAACACGAACAGTTGCAGCCGCACCTGATTGTCCACAAAGTCGTGACAGGACAGGCGAGTACATTTGATGGCGGTCTTGCCTTCCTTGATTCACTGCTCCGCCGTGCCCGGCTGGTTGTAGAACCGCAGCACCCGTTTCCGGGTAGTGCCGGCGGTTATCCGCCGGCACCCCCACAGACCCGTACGAGCAGATTTCCATGCATACGGTTCCTCGGGTCACGGCTTCGCTGCGTAGATGGAGTGTACGACTCGCGCCTCGGGCAGGTAGAAGAAGGCCAGCAACCGGTTCATCCGGTCCCAGGGCATCCCTTTGGGGTCGCCCCGGCGCGCCAGCCAGCGCCGCCATACCCGAACCACTTCCTGCCGATACCGCTGCAAGGCTGTGGAGTTGCCCGTGATGCCGAAATACCCAAAGTGTCCTTTGAGCTTCCGTCCCAGAGCCTCCACTTGCACCCGCAACGGTGCGTGCAGGTTTGCCCGACACCATTGGCTCACACGTTTGAGACTGCGCCCAAGCCGCTTCCGCGAGGTCTTGCGCCGTATCACCCAGCGCCCTTCCCGGCTCTTGCCCCAGTAATGGGTAAAACCCAGAAAGTCGAAGGTTCCGGCACTCGGCCCGTCCGCTTTGGGCGGCTCGGTCGTGTCCGCCGGGCGCCCGAAGGGCACCAGGCGGGTCTTCTCCGCGTGCAGGCTCAGTCCGTACTTCTCGAACCGCTGGAAGAGTACTCGATAGACTTTGTCCGCGTCTTCTTTGTTCTCGAATCCGAGGATAAAGTCGTCGGCAAACCGCACCAGAAAGGTTCGCCCTTTCATGCGCGGCTTGACGCTTTCCACATACCAGCAGTCCAGCACGTAATGCAGGTAGATGTTCGCCAATAAGGGCGAAATCACCCCGCCTTGCGGCGTGCCCTCTTCCGGGTAGCTGAGTTGCCCCCGGTCCAGCACTCCCGCGTGGAGCCATTTGCCAATGAGTCGGCGTATTACGCCATCTCGCACCCGCAGGTCGAGACACCCTCCCAAGCACGCGTGTTTGAGCGTGTCGAAATACTTCCGAACATCCACGTCCAAAATCCAGGCTATCCGGTGCGTGGTGCATTGGCTCCATATACAGGACAAGGCTTCGTGGGCCGAGCGGCCAGGCCGAAAACCATACGAGAAGTACTTGAAGTCCTGCTCGTAGATGGGTTCCAGCAGCATGACCACCGCCCGCTGAAGCACTTTTTCCTCGATAGTCGGCATGCCGATGGGCCGGGTTTCCTTGCCGTCGCCCTTGGGGATTTGCACCCGCTTGACCGGCGGCGCGACATAGCTCCCGCTCTTGACCCGGTTGAGCAGACCCAGCAGGTTCTTTTCCAAGTCCTTGCCGTAGTCGGCCCAACTCCGGCCATCGATGCCAGGGGCGCTGTCCGGTTTGACCCGCTCATAGGCGGCCTTTAGCCAATCCACGTCCAGATAGTGGTTCAGCGACGTGAACACCTCGTGCGGGCGTTCTCGCGCCACTTGCGCTATCCGTTGTTGTACCGTGAACACGCGTTCTAATCTCTGTGTATCAGTCATGTTTCCCAACAACAGTTCCGTCTGCCGACCGCTTCCTTCCCTACTCCCCGGCTCGGACGGGACTCCTTCGCCGGTTTTCAATCGGTACTATGTAGCGGCTAAGACGACCGTGGTCGCCCGCGCGGCACTCCGCCTTTCGGGCGTTGCGCCGCGTGGCCTTGAGTTGACTTCGCTCGTTCGCTCGCTTGGGCCGGGAAGTCCGCCGCCCAAGCGCCTGGGTGTTGTTGCCCGGTTTCACCCGCTCCGGGTTTTGGTCTCAAGGAGACCCACGGTCCTCCCAAGTTCCCAGGGAACCCCAGTGTGCCTTTGCTCTGTTCTCAGACTCCGGCCGAGCCTTGATGCCTAGCCTTCACGGCATCTCGGTGCTGCCCCCCGTTACGAAGACAAGGAGGGCCTCAGCGATCACAAGTCTTTCGAAGCTCAATCGCAGAGCCTCAGCACTGGCTGTTTACGCTTCGTGCCGCCCTCTCGGGCGACGACGCAAAACTCGCTTCCGGGGGTGGCCAGCTTTTCCCGGGTGGGATTCCAGTGTACCCACTGAGTTCCGTTGGGCGGTTTCGGCCTCGCGGCCTCCCCCGCCCCTGAGCTTATCTTGGCGCGACCTCGATCACTTTCTTCTTGTACTGCTCCATCATTTCTGCTAAACTAATTGTATAAATGAGTTAGGCACCCACACCCGCTGAGCCAGGATCCAGCAGCCCCGCGCATTGTTGACGCAGACCAGCCAAGCCAGATTTGGTTCAAGGTGCAGGAGCCACATCACAAGGAGCAGATTATGCTTTTATCCGTAGAACCGCGAGACAGTTTCGACGCTGAACCAGGCCGATACAAAGCCACTTGCACTGAGGTCAGGGAAATCGAAAAACAAACACGCAAGGGAACGCAAAAGTTCCTCCGCATCATCTGGGAATTGGACACTTGCGGTTGTGAGAACGTCCGCTATCTCGCCGGCAAGAATTACGAACCAACACTCGCCAAAGACAGCACGTTGAGAAATGACCTCATCACCTGGTTTGGACACGACATCAACGCTCGCAACTTTGACACTGCAACGCTCAAGGGCAAAGAGGCTGTCATCACCGTCCAGAACATCGAAAACGAAGGCTGGGACCATCCATATCACTGGGTTGCCAAAGTCGAACCTCTAGCCAGCCAAGACGAGCCTGACAATGCTCGAATGATTTCTCCCATCGTGGTGTGCGGGTAGAAACAAGGGCCTGCTGGGAAGTGGTGCTCTCGGCAGGCCCTCTCTTCCGTTCACACTTCAAACCCAGCACCTGAAAGAACGCACGCTATGAACACCTACCCTCCCCTTTTTCAGCAATCCAACCATCCAGGTCAGGCCCTCGCTGAATTGCCTCCACTGCCTGACACATCCAACTGGTCGCAACCGCACCCAGTTCCATGTGCAGGTCCTCAGCCAAACGGATCAAAAACTATTGTAAGGAGAACAAGCCCCATCAAGGTCCAACCAGGCTCCGCGCCATCAATGTCAGACCAAACCAATAATCCACCGCCAGACACATACCAAGCCGCATTGATCACACTTGGCGGCATTTTGATGAACGGCGAGGACTCAACGCCCTGGATGTCGATCAGGAAACTCAGTGGTCAGTGCAGAAAACACTGGCAAAAGCTCCCGCGATTGAACTTTTCGATCCTGTACCTCGGTGACTGGGCTAATGAGTATTTCCCGAAGAGTGGCGAGATCCGTGGCGACCGAGTGAAAGTCATCTACAAGACAGAACGGAGCGGCACCCAGAGACCACCAGACCTCTATGTGAAATTCGAGAGGGTGTGGCCTGACGGCTCCTGCAACTGACCCCCAATCAACGAATATGAACACGACACAAACAAACGTAATGGCCAACGAGACCATGATGACACCCCCAGCAGTAGCCAAAGCCACCACCGCGCCAAATCAATCAGCGGTGAATTCCGACCTTGGGTGCTGGATGGGAGTGCCTGAGCAGATCCAGAACATGCACGACCAACCGCCTCAACTTCCAGATTGGGTCGATGAAACCAGGAAAACCAGGGCCGAGAAACGCATGGATGCCAGCCTGAGGAGAATGGAAATTGAACAAAAGGCACGGCTGTTGGCAGAAACTCAACAAAGGATGGCAGAGGCCCGGCGCAGGTTTGAATCCCGGGGAGTGGCCAGGGAGGAGGGAAATGCCGGTTTTCCCTCAACGATGGAGGACATGTTCCAGGCAATGAAGGCCAGAGAGGATCTACTGGCCATGGAACGAGAGCAAAAGGAGAGGCTGCTTCAAGAAAGCCTCGAAATGCAGGGGCGACTTCTGGGTGAGGAATGGCCAGCAGCACGTGACCCTTTAGAGGCAGTTAGATTCGACCACGTCCCCAAGCATGGCCTCCTGTACAAAAGGTTGCTGGCGGAGGCGTTTTCAGGGCATCATCCGGCAAGGTTGGAGGAATCAAATGAATGACAATCCACACCTAAGGCGATTGCAGCAGCTCGAACAGGCACGGAAATTGTGGCTGGAGTCGGAGTGGCGGTTGGGGTTCCTCAGAACGGAAACCGGCACTGAGACTTCTGAGCCAAATGACGAGGAGATTTTGCAATGGTATCACCTTCACCAGAAGTAATCCACGACCAACTCAGCGCGGCCAGGTTGCAGCTCAAGAAATGGGAAGCTGAGCGTTGGCCGATGATGGAATACGCCGTTGACCGGAAGCCAACCACGCCTTCCGAATGGTTCAGCAAAATGTTCCCGGAGCAGGCCAGGATTCACGGGTGCCCATTTATCGAGCTGGTCCAGGATGTTGCTGACGGCCTGAGGAGAATCAACCCC
>Ga0181527_1004065_pt1 | contig 12719 bp, 10 predicted proteins | sample PEATcosm2014_Bin_30_FD_119762 | JGI IMG/M metagenome (GOLD analysis project Ga0181527, IMG submission 119762) | Peatland microbial communities from MTU Mesocosm Facility, Houghton, MI, USA - PEATcosm2014_Bin06_60_metaG | ecosystem: Environmental > Terrestrial > Soil > Wetlands > Peat | place...
GTGAAGGCTATCAAGTCGTTAGGGCTGACGGAAGCGTGCCTGGAAAAAATCTTCCGCACCAATGCCGAGAAACTGCTGGGAATAGAAACCCGGCCCGCGCGCTAGCGCGGCAAGGTAACGTAGAGCCGTCCTTCAGGGCGGCACCAGGAAACGTAGCGCCGTCCTTTAGGGCGGCACGTGCCGGGCTAAAGCCCGGCTCTACGACTCATCAACCCGCTAGGGGACACTGCCTATGATTATCAAGCTGGAAAAAATAAAGGTGCAAAGCCGTAAGGCCGAAGAAGCCATCGATATCACCCCAAAGGTGGACGAACTGGTGGCGAAGAGTGGCGTGAAAAATGGCCTGGTGAATGTGATGACCTGCCACACTTCCTCCGGCCTGCTGGTGACGGAAGGGCTTCCCTGCCTCGAGGAAGATATCCTCACGCATTTCGCCCGCCTGCTGCCCGAGGATGAAAATTATCACCATCGGCGCTACCTCGATTTTGACGGCCGCGTCGGCTTCAACGCCGAAACCCACTTGAAGAGCATCCTGGGCGGCATCCAATGCTCGTTCCCCATCGAGGACGGCAAGGTTGTGCGAGGCTCCCGCCAGACGATCTACTTCATGGAATACGACGGCCCCCTGGAACGAACCTACATGGTGCAAGTGCTGGGCGAATAAGAAAAGCCACAACCCGATTATGCAGAACGTAGCGCCGCTTGCCCAGGCGCGAAACAAGCTTGTCCAGCTCAGTGACCCGTTGTGGGCATTGGAGGGGCTTCGCCCCCTGCTATGCGGAAGGCCTCTGCCCTTCCCTCGGCAGAATACCAATACCGGGAACGTCGCCACGTTCCCGTGCGCTCGCCGCCGGCACAGCGACATTTTGTAGCCTCCACCTCTTGTTTATTTGTCTTGACAAACGTATCGATGTGGTATACAATGGTGGCGTTAAGATGGAGGTGGATGAGTGTCGCTACGCAAGTCTCCCATCCTGACCCCTGCTCTGTTAGCTTCCAATCGGCGCAATGCGAAGAAGTCCACCGGCCCTCGGACGGCGCGGGGCAAGGCTTGGTCGCGGCTGAACCACATGCGGGAAGGGTGGCGTTCGCCGGAATATATCAGCTTGATCACTGCCCTGTTCAATGCGCCACCCGGCCGGGCGGGAGCGATGGCACAGGCTCTCCTCTCGTCCAAACTGGCAGTTCATCCTCTGTTCACGGAGCTGGCTGAGATCTGTGCGCGGGCAGAGATCGACATAGGCAACGAAAGCCGATGGAGACGAGCCGAAGGGATGAAATAGAAAAAGGATTCCTTTTTTTAACGTTCGAAGCCGGAATGTGTATGAAAACAAACAAAAATATGACCATTTGCCCGAGAAATATAGCGACATTTGTACACAACTATCGGACATTTTCTACAAACGCACCTGTATTTTGCAGAATCCGTCCGCTTTTCTGTCACTTTTCGAGCGCTGGGGAATGAATTCTTCGCCTCAAAATGTACGAACTCGAGGGCCCCGAAGAATCGGGGCCAGCAGCGCAGGAGAGGTTGCTTGGCGATGGGAGAGGCGCAGACTTTCCCCATAGCAAGCGGCAGAGCCGCAGGTCGACAGTCGGTGGCCGGGCCATCCATCACCCAAATGGTGTTCCCCGCTACAACGCTTTTGAAGGTACACTAGCGCCATGAGCCGTCGCTGGATTGTCCTCGCGCTTGTTTTTTCCGGCATCGTGATCAGCTATGTCGATCGCGGCAATCTTAGCATCGCGGCGCCTTCGATTATGCGGGATTTCCGCATTGCCCCCGCCACGATGGGGTACCTGCTCTCCGCCTTTTTCTGGACCTATGCCTTATTTCAAATCCCCGCCGGCGCCATCGTGGACCGGTTCGGCATCCGCCGGGCCTATGCCGGTGGCTTCCTCTTCTGGTCGATAGCTTCGGCCTCGATTGCCCTTAGCCGCGGAACCGGCGACATCATTGGCCTGCGCATGTTATTGGGGCTCGCCGAATCGATTGGTCCGCTGGCCAGCATCGCTTTCATCCGAAATAACTTTGAGGGCAAGGACCAGGGATTGCCCACCGCCATTTACATTGCCGGCCAGAATGCTGGGCCCGCGCTGGGGGCAATTGTGGGTGCCTTTCTGATCGACCGCTATGGATGGCGCATGATGTTTGCAATTACCGGATTGGTGGCGCTCGTTTGGCTGCCCTGCTGGCTGTTCGCTGTCCCCTCCGACGGCGCACGCGCTGAGCGTCACGCGGAGACGGTCGCTCGCGATCTGGCCGCGCCACGGCAGTGGGCCTGGCGCACGGCTCTAGCCACCCGAACCTTTTGGGCCATGCCGGTGACTACATTCCTTGCTGCCTATTATTGGTTTTTCGTCCTCACCTGGGTTCCGAGTTACCTGGTCCTCTCCCGGGGATTCTCGACTCTGGAAATGGGAAAAGTGGTTTCGATGGCGCTGTTCACCATGGCCGTCGCCAATATCCTGGCGGGCGTGGTGGTCGACCGATTGGCGGCCCGAATCGGAGTCTTCCAGGCGCGATTGCTGTTTTCGGCGTCGGGGTACCTCGGCACGGCGGCCATTTTGCTGATCCTAGTCACGGAGAGGTCTTGGGTGCTCCCCATCCTGACATTCGCGATGTGCGCAACGGGAATCGGCAATTCCAACTATTGGGCGCTATCGCAACACGTGCCGCCCAAGAACATGGTCGGGCGCACCATCGGGTATCTAAATACTGTCTCGGTGGCGGGAGGCGCGACGGCGCCGATCATCACGGGACTCCTGCTCGGACCGCAAAAACACTTCGGACCGGCAATTCTCGTCGCCGGCCTGTGCCCTGTTCTCGCCGCCGGCTGCTTGTTGGCCATGGGATCGAAGGGGCTCGAACGGATGAAAGCGCTACTGGCGGGGGAAGCCCCCTCGCAAGCCTAGAGGCGTAGCGCGGACCTGTTCGGTAGGTCCGCGGCTTTTACGAAATTGCCGATTGTCGATTGGCGATTGTCCTCATCGATCACCGTCAGTCGACAATCGGCAATCGAAAATCGGCAATAGAAGTACCTGATTGAAAGAGGGCCCTCCGATTACAACCGACTCTCTCGAATCCGTCTTGGAAACACCCGACCCCAGCCTCCTCCGCGTGGCCACCCATGCTGCGGGGCCTGCCGGGGTCCTACCGTTATCCCCAGAGATGCTGCTCAGTCAACCTTCCGGAAACCTCTTCGGGTTGACCCAAAGCGCCGGCATGGGTTGGGACCCGGCACGGCTCCTTGATCCCGAATTCCTCATTCTCAGCACGCACGGCGGCCTACGCGCCCAGAACGGCGAGGCCATTGCTCTCGGCTTGCACACGGGACATTGGGAAGTCGGACTTCTAGTGGCTGAAGCGGCGCGCGAACTGAAGGCGATGCGCGCCGTCCCCTTTGCAGGGGCCTGCACGGACCCCTGCGATGGGCGGACGCAAGGCACCACCGGGATGCTGGACTCGTTGCCGTACCGTAATGACGCGGCAATCGTGCTGCGTCGGCTAATCCGTTCGCTGCCCACAGGCAAAGGCGTCATTGGAATTGCCACGTGCGATAAAGGCTTGCCGGCCATGATGATGGCACTTGCTTCCTCAGGAAAGACTCCAACTATTTTAGTCCCTGGCGGTGTGACGCTCATGCCGGAGTCCGGAGAGGATGCCGCCAAGGTCCAGACGCTCGGTGCGCGCTTTGCTCAGAACCAGTTAGCCTCGAATATGCCGCCGAGGTCGGCTGCCGCGCCTGTGCCACACCCGGAGGCGGATGTCAGTTCCTCGGCACCGCCGCGAGCGCCCAGATTAGCGGAGAGGCACTAGGGCTAGCCCTGTCCCACACTGCTCTTGCGCCTTCCGGCCAGCCGATTTGGCTCGACGCCGCTCGCCGCTCGGCGCGGGCAATTCTGCGGCTGCATCAGTTGGGGATCGGCACGTCCGACATCCTGACACAGGCCGCTATCCAGAACGCCATGGTGGTCCACGCGGCCTTTGGAGGATCGACCAATCTTCTGCTGCATATTCCCGCCATCGCGTTTGCGGCAAAATTGCAGCGGCCTGCCGCTTCCGACTGGGCCGACGTGAATCGCCAAGTGCCGCGCCTGGTGGACGCCCTGCCGAATGGACCGCGCAACTTTGCCACTGTCCAGGTTTTCCTCGCCGGCGGCGTGCCCGAGGTGATGCTGCATTTGCGGCGTGCCGGTCTGCTTGATACCAGCGTCAGGACCGTCTCCGGAGAATCGCTTGCGACCTGCCTGGATCGGTGGGAGGCGAGCCCGCGCCGTCACGAATTACGCTGCTGCCTACAGGCGCACGACGGTATCGATCCTGACGACGTGATTATGACGCCCGATCAAGCCCGGTCGAGGGGAATCGGCTAGACCATCTGTTTTCCCGTCGGCAATCTGGCGCCGGAGGGCTCCGTCATCAAGAGCACCGCCATCGATCCGTCGCTCATCGACGAAAACGACGTCTATCGTCACGTGGGGCCGGCCAGAGTTTTCACGACGGAAGCCGCCGCGATTCAGGCCATCAAGAGCGGAGAGGTCGCGCAAGGCGACGTGATCGTGCTGATTTGCGGCGGTCCGGCCGGTGCGGGCATGCAGGAGATTTATCAAATCACCTCCGCGCTCAAACAACTCCCGCATTGCAAGCATGTCGCCGTGCTGACTGACGCGCGCTTCAGCGGCGTCTCAACGGGAGCTTGCATCGGTCATATCTCCCCGGAGGCGCTGGCCGGCGGGGCCATAGGAAAGGTTTTGGAGGGTGACCGAATCGAAATTGTGATCGACCGCCATCGACTCAAAGGTTCTCTTGATCTGGTGGGCGACGCTCACGAGTTGTTCGGCCCCGAAGAAGGCACGCGCCGTCTGGCGCAGCGGGAGCCGCGTCCTGATTTGCATCCCCATCCTGCCCTTCCCGAAGACACCCGCCTCTGGGCCGCTCTGGTTCAGGCCAGCGGAGGTGTTTGGGGAGGGTGTGTCTACGATAGCGAGAAGATCATATCCCTACTGGAGAAGCATCAGTGAGACCCTCCTGAAACTGCCTCTCAAGAGGGTAGTGGCGTAATTTGGAATCGGAACCCTTTCGAAACAGCAGTCATTCCTGCAAAGGGTGGAATCCAGTCCGCCGACCGGAGCCGTGCTCGTTCAAATCCCAAATGGACTTCTGCCCGGCTTTCGTGGGTGGCGGTGGCTTGCATGCCGGCGAGTGATATTATCTTGCCATCGCTCTGGGTTGATGAGTTGGCGACGTTTTGCGTATACATAGGCCTGTGGCGGATGTATCGAGGCTAGGCTCCAGGAGCGATGCGGGGGTGAGAAGCAACAAAGACACAGTTCCCTGGCCCGAAAAGGTCAGCCGCCTGATTCTGTTATTACAATCGGGTGTACTCCGCCTTTGCCTGTCTGAGGATGGGTATGTTGGGGTCGGCGTCGCTCCACAAAGCAAAAAAGTCCTGGTAAGCGGAGCGAGCCTTGGCGAGCGCCTCCGGCGGGGCACCGTGTCTAGCGCTGCCGCTAGCCGTGTTCGCGCCAGGCCGCGTGCCAGGCTTCGCTTTCCCTGCGATATCGACGCCCGCTTGGAGGGCGTAGGCCCGGCCCAGGCCGAGGTGGGCGAGTGCGCCGATGGGAAAGTTACCGGCCAGGCCGGGGTGGTCAAGTATCTTCTGAAACTCCACTGCTGCCTCGCCCCCTCGGCCCAAGGCCAGATACGCCGCCCCCCGCGCATCGACAGGGCACAACGTCACATTCAGCACCCAATAGAGAGTCGGCAGCTCCAATTCGTAGGGCGATACCGGCTCCAGCAGCTCGATCGTCGCAGCAGCGCCTCTTGGGGCAAAAGGCGACAGATTGGAGCTTGGCGCCACGTCGCGCTCGAGGGCGATCCAGGCCCGAATGGTCGGCAGCCAGTAGCTATTCAGTAAGGTGTCCTGGGGCGCTTGCTGATGCAGGTCGTACGCAACTTCGCTAGCCATCGGAATATCCCCGGCCCGTGCCAGAGCCAGGGCTGACAGGGTCCTCACCATCTGTCCGGGGGCCATGGCGAGCGCCGCCTTGGCCTCTTGGCGGGCCTGCTCTCGATTGCCGAAGGCTGCTTCGCGCAATGCTCCCGCCGCCCGGAAAGTTGCCGCCGCCTCCACTCGGCCGTCGCGCATAGCCGAATCCACCGTCCGCCGGGCAAGCTCGCGCGCCTTGCCTAGGCGCCCGTGGTATGCTTCGGTATCCGCTTGCTGGGCCAGCAGATGGTCTTCGGCCGGTTGGCCAGCGGCGGCGGCGACGCGGCGCTCCATCTCCGCCAAGTCGCCACGTAGGAACGCGAGCCGGTAGAGAAACACCTGCATGGCCGGACTGGTCATGCCGCGAGCCTCCGCTTGCGAGAGGACCTCCTGCGCGTCTTCCACATGATTCAGGATTAGGTTGGTATTGGCCAGATTAGCGTAGCTGCTGACGCTCGCGGGCTGAAGGCGCAGCGCCTCGCGGCTTTCCTGCAACCCTTTCTCGTATCGTCCCAGCATCTGATAGAAATTCCCCAGCCAGATGTGAGGCACCACGTCGCGCGGGTAGGTCTGCTTCCACAGTTCGCATACCTCCGCGGCTTTCTCTATTTCACCGGTAACGCGGCTGAAATAGCAGGACTCGATGTAAAACCGCTCCCTCTCGCTGACGCGTCCGCGCAGCTCGTAGGCTCTCCGAATGGGTTCGGTCGTCCGGGTGGCCTGATTCAAGTTGGCATACAAGTTGCCCAGGTAAGCATAAGCCAATGCGAAATTGGAATCGAGTTCCGTGGCGCGCTGCAAGAACGGAACGGCGGCCGCATCGCCCTCCATGGACAGCCTGCGCACGGCCAGGCTATAGGCCTGTAACGCTTCCAGCGAGGCCGTCGTCGCCTGGTTCGCGGGGGCGTCGTATTTCTGGATACTGACCAGCGATTCACCGAGCCTGGCCCGCATCTTCGTGGCCGCCTCGCCCAGCGCTTGGAGAACATGCTCGCGGCTGTCCGCCTCCGCCAACTCACCTCCCAGCGAGTCCCCGCTCTGGCAGTTCACCGCGTCGATGTTGACCATGTAGTGGCTGCCCAGGCTGGCGATCGAACTAAATAACATCGCCTTGCTTCCGGTCCGCACGCAGACCTCGCGAGCCACGGCCTCCGTCAGCCGGGTGTCTCGGGGCCGCCCCATGAAGCCAAGGGTCTGGCTCACTTTCTCTTCCGAAAGTGGGTTCAGAAAAGGTGACTGCTCCAGTTGCACGCGCAGCGCCTGCTTCAGGGTGTCGTCAAAGACCGCTTCCCCGGTTTTGTTGGCGAAGTCCGCGAGAACAATGCTGTCCTGCGAGGTGAGCGGATTTGACGGTGTATGACCCACGTGGAAATACGCGCCCACCACCGCCACACCCACGAGCGCTACCACTGCCAGTGAAACCACCCAACCCTCTGGAACCCTCGCCCAGCGGGCACGGTCGGTTCGGCCGTAGCCGCGGACGCCCGCGACAGCCTTCGGTCTTCCCGAATCCGTGTCACGCTGCAAGCGCTTCAGGTCGGCACGCACGTCAGCAGGCGATTGGTAACGCAAGGCGGGGTCTTTCTCCAGAGCCTTGTTGATGATGTGTTCCAACCCCGGGGGCAAGGCCGGAGGGTGGTCGTTGAGCCCCCCGGGGGCTGGGTCAGCAGAGCGGCGAAGACAACCGCAGTAGTGGGGCCCCCGAATGCCTGCTGACCCGTAGCCATCTCGTAAAGCACCGCGCCGAGGCTGAACAGGTCAGTCCGCGTATCGAGTTTTTCGCCACGTGCTTGTTCGGGGGACATGTAGGCGACCGTCCCCACGGCCATCCCGGGGGTCGTAAGGCCCTCCCCCCTGGCAGAGGTGGCGGGAGCGATCCTGCCACTTGCATCCTGCCCGCGAGAGCCGGAGCCCACCCCGCCCGCGGCCACGGCCGGGACCTCCACGCCATGAGCCCATTTCGCCAAACCAAAATCCAGAACCTTCACCTGGCCGCGCGAGCTGATAAAGATATTCGCCGGGTTGATGTCGCGGTGGATAATTCCCTTCGAGTGCGCGGCATCCAGGGCGTCGGCAATCTGCATGGCGAGATCGAGAAGCTGTTCGACCTTCAGCGGCCCGGCTTCGATCAGACGCTTGAGGGTGCGCCCTTCCAGCAACTCCATCACGATGAACGGTTGTCCTTCGTACTCGCCGACGTCGTGAACCACGCAGATGTTAGGGTGACTCAGCGCCGAGGCCGCGCGCGCCTCGCGCTTGAAGCGTTCGACTGCCTGGGGATCGTGCTCGGGCGCCTTATCGAGGTGCCCATAGGCGGGCCTCGGGGTCGGCGGCGTGAGAAACTTCATGGCTACAAGGCGGCCCAGGCGGGTGTCCTCAGCCTTGTACACCACCCCCATGCCGCCGCGACCCAGCTTTTCCAGCAGACGGTAATGCAGGATTGTTCGGCCGGTTAGCGGCGCTGCCCCGCTGGCCGCGTTTGTTGCATGAGCTTGCTCCTGAGCCAGCGCTCTGGCCGCCACCTCCAGCGCCGGAGCCTCCAGGAAGCCGTCGCCTCCGTCCTCTTGCGCCAACAAGGACTCCACTTCCCGCTGGAGGTCCTCATCGCCCGCGCAAGCCTTGTTTACGAAAGCAGTCCTGTCTCCCCGTTCAAGCTCCAGGGCGGCGTGATACAAGCGGTCGATTTCCCGCCAACGCTCAGACTCCAACCGGCTTCTCCTTAGCTTAGGTTACGGCGCCTGCCAATCGAGCGCGAAGATTTCCTGCGAGCCAATGTCGCGAGTCATGATGGGCTGATTATCGGGTGTGAGGGAGAGTGAGGTGCCATAGAATCCTGCCGCGCGGAAGTCCTTGAGGTCAACAACACGCTCCGCCTTCAGGTCCGACGCGAGGAAGCGCATGACGGCAGGATTGCGCCTCCCCTGGATATAGTAGACGTAGCGACCGTCGTGTGACCAGCAAGGCCACATCATGAAGGTCCCCTTAACAACTTCGTCCCATTTCTGAGTCGAGAAATCGAACAGCGCCACGCGGGATGAATCCAGGCTCAAGGCCACGAGGTACCGCCCATCGGGCGACCAACGAGGGGAGAAAAATCCGTTCGAGTCCGGCACATCGGTCACCGTCTGGGTTTCAAGGTCGAGAATGTGAATGTTCGGGCCAAGCAGGGAAGCAGCGGCGTCTGAGGGTCCACCGAAGCTAATTCTCTTGCCATCCGGGGACCAATTCGGGTCCGACTTAACCTGGTTGAGGTTTGGGAGCAATTCTTCCGGCTGGCCGCCGCTGGCGGAAACGCGATACATTTTCGAGAGCCGCCCGCGCCCCACAGAGTAGAACAAGATCTCAGTCCCATCCGGCGACCAGCGTGGACTGAGGACGTAAGAGTCCGCCAGGTTGGCGGCGAACGCAGTGGGAGTGGCTGCTTGCGTAAGCTGGAGTCGGTCCGTCCCATCGGCCTTGCTCCGCCAAAGGGCGCCATCGGGGAAAGTCACGTACGCCACCCACTGGCCGTCCTTCGAAAAGGTCACGGATTCTGCGGAAATGCCGGAGAGCCAGGGGACGAATTGTTTCCTCATTTCATCGTAACGGACCACCTCTCCGCGCGGCGCCGCTCCTACTGCGAACAGGTGCTTTCCGTCTTTGGAAGGCAAAGCTTCGATGAAGGGAATTGCGCCGCTGGTGAGCAGCACCGGTTTGGAGCCGGCAACCGGCAAAAGTCCGCGCCTCTCGGTTACGGCCCAGATGCCCCCTTGCGAGGCGAAGACGAAGTACTTCCCGTCCTGCGTCCATCTGCCGCAACTTTCGTTTGGGGGCGAGTGCCAACCGGGAAACACGGCGTGCGCATTCGTTCCTTCCGCCGACACTTCCCACAGGGCCGACGAAGACCTTGGCTCATCATACGCGGCGAAGCGGATTCGTTTGCCGTCGGGCGACCATGCGGGCCTCACAATCTTGCCCGGGACAGTGGCCAGCTTTCGCACGCCGCTTCCATCCTCTTGGGCCACGTACAAATCACCCTGTTGCGCATACGCAATGCGCTGGCCATCCGGCGACCACGCCGCAGTTGAGGCGAGAAGGTTGCCGACACGGCGGGGAGAACCGCCCAGAATGGGCAGGACCCACATGGGGCCTTTTGTATAGGTCACGATATCGCCGCCCAGCAGATTCGAGCCATCCGGCGACACATCGAAGAGTTGGAAAGACGGAGAAGGCACGGGCACGCGCGCGGGCTCTCCACCGCTGACGGCCATCTGAGCGAGCCAGCGCTCTGTGCCAACGTATTCGCTAATGTACAGCCGCACGCCGTCTGTGCCGCCGATTTGCTTAAAGACGACGTCACTCGTCATTTGCCTGTACGCAGTAACCCTGGGCGGCGGCGAGGGGCGGAGTACCACGTAGGCGAAAGCGGCAGCGGCGGCGACCGCCACGATCGCATGAATCCACCAGCGCCGGCGGAGCGCGCTCATAGCTCGCGCGGCAGTCCCCCCACGTGCGTCCGTGGGGCGAGTGCCCGATATGCCCACGGTTTGTCCTGAGCTGGTGTCGCGTCTGAGCCGCTTCAGATCTGCCCGAAGCTCCGGCGCCGACTGATAGCGCAGGTCGCGGTCCTTCTCGAGCGCGGTAAGAATGATTCGCTCCAGTTCCGCGGGCAGCTCCGGGTCCAGTTCGCGCGGTGCCTTTGGCGCCTGAGTGAGGATCGCCGCCAGCACGTCGATGGCAGTCTCGCCGGTGAACGGTTGCTGCCGCCTTGCCATCTCGTAAAGGACCGCACCGAAGCTGAAGAGGTCACTGCGCGCGTCCAATTCTTCTCCGCGTGCCTGCTCGGGGGACATGTAGGCGACCGTACCAAGCGCCACGCCTGGGTTAGTCAGCGAGTCATCATCGGTGGCGTTCGCTTTCGTCGTGCCTTGGGTGGCCCGGGAGAGCGCCTCACGCTTGGCGTCACCCACGGGCAATGCCAGCGCTGAAGGCCGCGAAGCGACGCCCGTGTCGCCCCCTGGGGTGAGCTTTGCCAGGCCGAAGTCGAGGATTTTCGCTTCGCCCCGCGTGGTCACGAAGATGTTGGTCGGCTTGATGTCCCGGTGGATAATTCCCTTGGCGTGTGCAGCCGCCAAGGCATCAACCATCTGAATGGCGAGATCGAGGAGCTGTTCGATTTTCAGCGGCCGGGCTTCGATCAGGCGCTTGAGAGTGTGCCCTTCGAGCAGCTCCATCACGATGAACGGTTGTCCTTCGTAGTCGCCGACGTCGTGAACCACGCAAATGTTGGGATGACTCAGCGCCGAGGCCGCGCGCGCCTCGCGCTTGAATCGTTCGACCGCCTGGGGATCGTGCCTGGGCGCCTTTTCGAGATCCCCTTGGGCGGGCCTCGCGGTCGGCGGCGTGAAAAACTTCATGGCGACAAAGCGGCCCAGGCGCGTGTCCTCGGCCTTGTAGACCACCCCCATGCCGCCGCCGCCCAGCTTCTCCAGCAGACGGTAGTGCAAGATCGTTCGGCCCGCGAGCAGCGCCGCCTGGCTGGTCTCGCTCGTTGCTTCCCCTTGCTCCTGAGCCAAAGCTCTGGCTGCCACTTCCAGGGCCGGCGCTTCCAGGAAACGATCGCCTTCATCCTCTTGCGCCAGCAGCGATTCCACTTCCCTCTGGAGGTCCTTATCGCCCGCGCAAGCCTCCTCTAGGAAAGCAGTCCTGTCTCCCTGTTCACGCTCCAGAGTGGCGTGATACAAGCGCCCGATTTCCCGCCAGCGTTCAGGCTCCAACTGGCTTCTCCTTGCTCAGCTCACGCCGCAACCAGCTTTTGGCGAACTTCCAGTCCCGCATGACCGTTTCGGGGGAAACCTTGAGCACTTCGGCCACCTCCTCCACGCTCAAGCCGCCAAAAAAGCGGAGTTCCACGACCTCGCTCTTTCTCGGATCCATAGTCGCCAGAGCTTTTAGGGCATCATCCAAGCCCACCAGATTCGTGCCCGGCGCATCCGCAACCACCAACGCCTCATCCAGCTCGACCGGCTGCTCCAGGCCGCCCCGCTTCAGTGCCTGCCGGGAACGCGCCCAATCCACCAGAATGCGCCGCATTACCTGCGCACTAACAGCGAAGAAATGGGTTCGGCTCTGCCAGCTTGGCTTGGCGGAATCGACCAGCCGGAGGTAGGCCTCATTCAGTAGGGCCGTGGTCTGAAGCGTGTGGCCCGACCGCTCACGCACCATGTAGTGGTGGGCCAGACGGTGCAACTCCTGGTAGACGAGGGGGATGAGGCGATCCAGGGCGCTCTGATCGCCTTCGCTCCAAGCTTGCAATAGACGCGTGACTTCGTGGGCTGACGGTTCCATCGTGCACCGCCTGCGAGGGGGGGAACCGCACGCAAGTTACCACATTTGGCCGGGGTTTTCCACGCGTTTCCTTCGTGCCGACGCGCGACGTAAAAGCGTAAGCCGAGATCCCCCGGACGTAGCGGCGTCTCGCCCGCTGGCGCGGGAGCGGCCCGCTCCCGCCAGGAACGCGCGGGCAGGATGCCCACGCCCCAGCGGGCGGGACGCCCGCGCTACTAGCTTGACGAAATTTTTTTGCCGACATGACAGTCTGCGTGCGCCGTTTCCGCTTAATAAGGTGAGGGCAAGAGAGAGTTTGCCCCGGAAACCGAAAAAACAGAGGAGATACAACATGAACAGCATCCGAATTTCGACACTGCTTAGGTTCTTGGGGCTGGTGCTGTTGGCGGTCTGCTTCAA
>Ga0181527_1004066_pt1 | contig 12717 bp, 12 predicted proteins | sample PEATcosm2014_Bin_30_FD_119762 | JGI IMG/M metagenome (GOLD analysis project Ga0181527, IMG submission 119762) | Peatland microbial communities from MTU Mesocosm Facility, Houghton, MI, USA - PEATcosm2014_Bin06_60_metaG | ecosystem: Environmental > Terrestrial > Soil > Wetlands > Peat | place...
CGTTCGGTGGTCCCCGGCTCGGTCATGCCGGGCTATCCGTGGCTGTTCTCGACCGATCTCGATTTTTCTCACATCGCCGAGGACATGAAGGTGCAGGCGACGCTCGGCGTGCCCTATTCAGACGAGATGATCGCCAACGCGCTCGCCGACGTGCGCACGCAAACGACGACGGATGCTCCGGACGCCGCCGTGCTCGCGCACCGCTATCCCAAGGCGCAGGCGCGTGATTTCGACGGCAATCCGGCCCGCATCACCGAGGCCGACGCGCTGATCGCGTACCTGCAGATGCTCGGTACGTTGGTCGACTTCAAGCTCTACGACGACAAAGCCAACATCCGCTGAGGAGACGTCCGTGTCGCCGACTTACGCTTTCTTCTCACATTTCGCGCAGACCTGGGGTCTCGTTTATTTCGTCGCGATCTTCGTCGTTGTGCTGGCTTACGCGCTGTGGCCGTCGCGCCAGAAGCAGTTCGACGAATCCGCGCGCATACCGCTGCGGGAGGACTGATATGGACGGAACCAAACCACAACCGGGCACGCCCGAGGCGCGGGTCGGGACGACCGGACACGAATGGGACGGCATCCACGAATTGAACACGCCGCTGCCGCGCTGGTGGCTGTGGCTGTTCTACGCGACGATCGTCTGGGCGATCGGCTATTGGATCGTTTATCCGGCCTGGCCGCTGTTATCGTCGTATAGCAACGGCGTGCTCAATTGGCACTCGCGCTCCGCAGTCGCCGCCGATGTTGCCGCGCTGCAAGCGCAGCGCGGTCCGCTGATGGCTCGGCTGGCGCCGGCGTCGCTGAAAGACATCGAAACGACGCCGGAACTGCTGGACTTCGCCCGCGCCGTCGGACGCCGCGCCTTCGCCGATAATTGCGCGCCGTGCCACGGCGCCGGCGGCGGCGGCGCCAAGGGTTACCCCAATCTGACGGACGACGACTGGCTATGGGGCGGCACGCTCGACGACATCGCGCAGACGATCACGCACGGCGTCCGCTCCGGCGACGATCAGGGCCGTCAGGGCTCGATGCCGGCTTTCGGCCGCGACGGCATGCTCAAGCGCGACGAGATCGTCGCCGTTGCCGATTATGTCCGCTCGCTGTCGGGACTTGCGGCCACGCCGGGCGCCGATCTTGGACGCGGCGCGAAAATCTTCGCCGACAACTGCAGCGCCTGTCACGGCCCGCAGGGCAAAGGCAACCGCGCGCTCGGCGCGCCCAATCTGACCGACAAGATTTGGCTCTACGGGCCGGATACGGCGACGGTCATCGACGGCGTCTGGAACGGCCACGGCGGCGTCATGCCGGCCTGGGGAACAAAACTCGATCCGGTCACCATCAAGGCCCTGACGGTTTACGTGCACACGTTTGGCGGCGGGGAGTGACGGATGTGCCCCGGCTCGGCGACGGCGCTCGCCTCGGAAGGCGTAGCCGCGGCAAAGCCGGGGCAGCCGCCGCTGGTAAGTCTGGTGGGTGAGGTCAAGGGCGCGCTCGACGAGCAGGCCCTTGCCGCGCCGCAGGGCTTCGACAATCAACCCGACGACGAGCCGCTCTACGAGCCGCGCAAGAAAATCCATCCGCAGCGGGTGACGGGGACGTTTCGCCGGCTGAAATGGGCTTTGCTGATCGTCGGACTCTTTCTCTACTACTTCCTGCCGTTCCTGCGCTGGGATCGCGGCCCGAACGCGCCGCACCAGGCGGTGCTGGTCGACCTCGACGGCGGGCGCTTCTACTTTTTCTTCATCGAGATTTGGCCGCAGGAGGTTTACTACCTGACCGGGCTTTTGATCATGGCGGCGATGATGCTGTTCCTGATGAACGCCATCGCCGGCCGGGTGTGGTGCGGTTACCTTTGTCCGCAGACGGTGTGGACCGACCTTTATATCGCGATCGAACGCTGGATCGAAGGCGACCGGCGCAAACGTCTCCAGCTCGAGCAGCAACCGTGGACCTTCGAGCGCGCGGCGCGCGCGGCCTCGAAGCATTTTTGGTGGCTCTTGATCGCGTGGTGGACCGGCGGCGCCTGGGTGCTTTACTTCGCCGACGCGCCGACCTTGGTCAAGGAATTGGCGACGTTCCAAGCCCCGCCGATCGCCTACGTCTTTATCGGCATCCTGACCTTCACGACCTACGCGCTGGCCGGCTGGATGCGCGAGCAGGTCTGCGTCTACATGTGTCCGTGGCCGCGCATCCAGGCGGCGCTGACCGACGAATATGCGCTCAACGTCACGTATCGCTACGACCGCGGCGAGCCGCGCGCCTCGCTGAAAAAGGCGGCGGCGCTGCATGCGAAGGGACAGCCGGCGGGCGATTGTATCGACTGTCAGCAATGCCTGAATGTCTGCCCTGGCGGCGTGGATATCCGCCAGGGTGCCGGCCTCGGCTGCATCCAATGCGGCCTGTGCATCGACGCCTGCGACGCGGTGATGGCGAAGATCGGGCGCCCGCCGCGTCTCATCGCCTACGATACCGACCTCAACATCCGCAACCGGCAGCTCGGCAAGCCGCCGGTCTATCGGATCGTGCGCATGCGCACCGTGCTTTATGCGGTCATCATCGTCGCCATCGCCGCGCTGATGACGGTCACCATGGCGACACGACGCAACAACGGCGTCGACGTCATCCACGACCGCAACCCGCAATTCGTGCGCATGTCGGACGGCGCGGTGCGCAACGGCTATGCCGTGCACATTCTCAACAAGAGTCTGGAAGCGAGAGGCTTCCTGCTGACGGTGTCCGGCCTTGCCGACGCCGATATCGAAGTCATCGGCAGCGAGCCGCGCGCGGGTGGCGAGCCGGTCATCGAAGTCGGTCCCGATCAGAGCCGCGAGGTCCGGGTGCTGGTGACCACGCATGAGAATCTCGAGCCGGGCGCTTCGATCCCGCTGACGTTTTCCGTCGCCGCCAGTAGCGGCGGCCCGGCGGCAACCGCCGCCGATCATTTCCTTGGACCGTGAGGGAGCCGCCGACGATGAGCGAATTCGACCGGGAAATCGAACAGCAACGGACGGCACCGGTACGACGGGTGACCGGACGCATGGTTTTACTCTGGCTGGTGGCCTTCTTCGGCATCGTCTTTGCGGTCAATGGCGTTCTTGTCCATGAGGCGCTGTCGACCCTCACCGGCGTCGACACCGATAGCGCCTATCAGGCCGGCCGCATGTACGAGCAGGAAGTCGCGATGGCCAAGGCGCAGAATGCGCGGCAATGGCGCGTCGACGCCAAGGTGACGCCGTCGCCGGACGGCGCGCGGCTCGATGTGATCGCGCGCGACGCCGCCGGCGTTGCGATAACGGGTGTCGACGCAAGCGCGGTGTTCGAGCGGCCGATCGACCGCCGGCTCGATCAGGCCGTCGCCATTGCCGAAGATGCGCCCGGCCGCTTCCATGGCCATGCGGCAGTGGCGCTCGGCCAATGGGATCTCATCATCGAACTGTCGCGGCATGGCGAGCAGGTGTTCCGGTCGAAGAACCGTATTGTCCTGAAGTGAGCCGCATGGCCGAAGCCCTTGATCTCTCTTCGTTCGTGGAGCACGGCAGTGCCGGCGCGGCGCGCATGACGCTTGCGGTCGATGGGGTCAGCTGCGCCGGCTGCATCAGAAAGATCGAGAACGGACTGACCAAACTGCCGGGCGTCATCGATGCGCGGCTGAATTTCACGCAGCACCGTCTTGTCGTCGCTTGGCGCGAAGCCGAGATCGAAGCGCCGGCCATCATCAAGGCGTTGGAAGGAATCGGTTATCGCGCCTATCCCTTTGCGCCGGAGCGGGTGGAGGCCGACGAGAGCCGCCAGGCCAAGTTGCTGTTGCGCTGTCTTGCCGTCGCCGGCTTTGCCGCGATGAACGTGATGCTGCTGTCGATTTCGGTCTGGTCGGGCAACGTGTCCGACATGACGCAGGAGACGCGGGACCTGTTCCACTGGCTTTCGGCCTTGATCGCGCTGCCGGCGGCGGCCTATGCCGGCCAGCCGTTCTTGCACAGCGCCTGGCGTGCGCTGCGCGCCCGCGAGCTCAACATGGATGTGCCGATTTCCGTCGGCGTGGTCTTGGCGCTCGGGCTTTCGGTCTACGAAACCGCAACCCATGCCGTTCATGCCTATTTCGATTCGGCCATCATGTTGCTGTTCTTTCTGCTGTGCGGCCGCTACCTCGACTTGGCGATGCGGCGAAAGACCAGACTGTTCGCCGGCAATCTCGCCTCGTTGAAAGCGGAGTTCGCGCACCGGCTCGATGCCGCGGGCGAATTGACCCGCGTGCCGGTCACGGCCTTGGCGCCCGGCAACCGGATATTGGTACGCCCCGGCGAAGTCGTTCCCGCCGACGGCGCCGTCTTGAGCGGCAATTCCGAAATCGACGAGAGCCTGGTGACCGGCGAAACCGTTCCGCGCGCGGTCGGCGGCGGCGCGACCGTCTATGCCGGCAGCATCAATTGCAGCGGCGCGCTCACCGTCATGGTCACCGCCGCCGGCACCGGCACGCTGGTCGACGAGGTGGAACGGCTGTTGCAGAAGGCGACGGAGGCGAAATCGCGCACTGTGCGGCTCGCCGACCGCGCCGCCCGCCTCTATGCGCCGCTCGTGCATGCGACGGCGGCGCTGACCTTGATCGGCTGGCTCATTGCCGGAAACTCCTTTCACGACGCCATCGTCACGGCGATCGCCGTGCTGATCATCACCTGCCCCTGCGCTCTCGCGCTTGCCATTCCCGCGGTACAGGTGGTCGCGGCGGGGCAACTGTTCCGCTCCGGCGTCATTCTCAACAGCGGCGATGCGGTAGAACGGCTGGCGGAAGTCGACACCGTGGTGTTCGACAAGACCGGCACGCTGACGCTGCCCGATCCGGCCGTCGATGCATCCGGTATCGATCCCGATCTTCTCGAGCGCGCCGCGCGGCTCGCCTTGTCGAGCCGCCATCCGTTGGCGGCGGCGCTGGCGCGGCGAGCGCGCAGGCGCCTGCCTTATCCAGGAGCGGTCGAGGAGCCGGGCCAAGGCGTGCGTGCCTTGATCGACGGCGTGGAGGCGCGCCTCGGAAGCGCGGTCTTCTGCGGTGTCGGCGACGGCGAGGCGGAGTCGATGTCGCGCCACACCGAGGCGTCCTACATCGGCTTCGCGCATGGCGGGCGGACGGCCATGATCCCGATCCGGCAGAGCTTGCGGCCGGACGCGGTCGCCGTGATCCAGGCGCTCAAGGCGCGCGGTCTCAATCTCATGGTGTTGTCGGGCGATCGTTCGGAAGCGGTCGGGCCGGTCGCGGCGCGGCTCGAGATTCGCGAATGGCTCGCCGGATTGACGCCGGCCGAGAAAATCGCGGTCATCGATCTGCTGAAGGCGCAAGGCCGCCGCGTGTTGATGGTCGGCGACGGCTTGAATGACGCGCCGGCGCTCGCCGCAGCGCATGCCTCGTTATCGCCGATCAGCGCCGCGCATCTGACCCAGGCGCAGGCCGACGCGCTGTTCCTCGGCGAACATCTCGCGCCGGTGCTGCGCGCGGTCGTGGTATCCCGGCAGGCCCGCTCTTTGATGCGGCAAAACCTCGCGATCACCGCGATCTACAACACGCTCGCCGTGCCGATCGCGGTGGGCGGCCTGGTGACGCCGCTGATCGCGGCGGTGGCGATGTCGAGCTCCTCGATCCTGGTGACGCTCAATGCGCTCCGTGCGCGCTTCGGCATGCGGCGGGAGCGCAACGGCGAATCGATTGTGCCCGCGCCAATGCTTGTGTCGGCGAACGAGCCGGCCGGCGACAGCATCGCGCCGCTCGTCCGTGCAAGCGTGGAGCCGGTGACATGAACGTCCTGATCTATCTCGTGCCGATGGCGCTCCTCCTCGGCCTGACCGGACTGGCCGGCTTTCTGTGGTCGCTCAAAAGCGGCCAATACGAGGATCTCGACGGCGCCGCCGTGCGCATCTTGCCGGACGACGACCTTACGACTTGAGCTGCAGGGTCACGTCCACGATCGAAGGCTCTTCCGGGTCGGACGCCACCCCAAAGCCGAGTTGGCGGCACATCTGGATCATCGTGGTGTTTTCTTGCAGCACTTGGCCGCGAACGCAGCCCAGGCCCTCGGCGCGCGCATATTCGATCATCAATTGCATCAATTGCCAGCCCAGTCCGTGTCCCTTCAGATCGGAACGGATCAGGATGGCGTATTCGCCGCTGTCGTAATTGGCATCGGCGTGAATGCGCACGGCGCCGAGCATCAGTCCGGTCGATTCCTCGATGGCGATGAATGCCATGGCACGGGCGTAATCGATCTGGGTCAATCGCGCGATGAAGGTGTGGTTGAATTCCTTCACCGGCGCGAAGAAGCGCAGGCGCAAGTCCTGTTGCGTCACGCAGGCGAAGAACGGCGGGAACAACGGCTCGTCTTCCGGACGGACCGGGCGCACCAGGAGCTGCATCCCGTCCGGCAGGCACATGCGGCGCTCCCACTCCTTCGGATAGGGCCGGATGGCGAAGCGGGGATGCCCCGAGGGGCCGCGTTGATGCGCCTGCACGGGGGCGATCGAGACGCGGGCGTCCACCGCGATGACGCCGGTCTCGTCGGCGAGAACCGGGTTGAGATCGATCTCGCGTATTTCTGGGAAGTCGGCGGCGAGCTGCGCCAGCTTGACCAGAAGGAGCGCAATCGCCTGTTCGTCCGCCGCGGGCACATTGCGGTAGGCCTTGAGGATGCGCGAGACGCGGGTCCGCGCGATCAGCCGGCGCGCCAGCGCGAGATCGAGCGGCGGCAGCGCCAAGGCCTTGTCGCTGATCGCTTCGACCGCGGTGCCGCCTTGACCGAAAACGATCACCGGACCGAAGGTCGGGTCGTCTGCCAGCCCGATGATGAGCTCGCGCGCCTTGGGCCGAACGATCATGGGGAAGACCGTCACTCCCTTGATGCGCGCATCGGGCCTGGCGGCGCGGGCCTGGCTCAGGATTTCCACCGTCGCCTGGCGCACCGCCTGCTCGGTGGTGACGTTGAGACGCACGCCGCCGACCTCGGACTTGTGCACGATGTCCTGCGAAAGAATCTTGAGGACGACGGCATTGCCTGCCGCGAGGTGCGGCCGCGCTGCAGCGACTGCCTCCTCGGCATCGCGGGCGAGGACTGCCGGCGTCAGCGGGATGCCATAAGCCGAGAAGATGCGCGGCATTTCGATGGGGTCGAGCCAGCCGCGCCCCTCGCGCAATGCGGCGTTGATGATCGGACGGACCGCCGCCGTATCCGGCGCGAAATCCTCCGGCATGCTGGGCGGCGTCGCCATCAGCAGATCGCGGGATTCCCGGTAGCGCACGAGATGCATGAAGCCGGAGACCGCATCGGACTCCGTCTCGTAGCTCGGCACGCCCGCGGCATCGAAGGCCTTTGCCGCCGAGCTGCCGCCGCCGATCCAGACCGCGAAGACCGGTTTCGCCGGATTGCGTTTCTTGCGATGCTGCTCGGTGACGGCAATCACCGATTTCGCCGCAGCGATGGACGATGCCAGCGCGGTCGGCACGTTCATGACCAGGATGGCGTCGTTGCTGCCGTCATCGAGCAATTGCTCGAGGGCCGCGCCATATCGGGCTTCGTCGGCATCGCCGGCAATGTCGACCGGATTCGCCCGCGACCAGATCGCCGGCAGTGCCGCGTCCAAGTTCTTCATGATCTCGGGCGAGATGCCGGCCAGCTCGCCGCCGAAATCGGCAAGGCGATCGACGGCAAGAACGCCGACGCCGCCGCCATTGGTCAAGATCGCGAGCCGTTTGCCGACAACCGTCGTCCGATGCCCAAGCGTTTCCGCGGCCGCGAACAATTCGTCGAGATCGAGCACGCGCATCAGGCCGGCCCGGCGGAACGCTGCCTCGTAGACCGCGTCCGATCCGGCCAGTGCGCCGGTATGAGTCATCGCCGCTTTGGCGCCTTGGGCGTGGCGTCCGGTTTTGATGACGAGAACCGGCTTGGCGCGCGCAGCGGTGCGTGCCGCCGACATGAACTTCCGCGCGTCCTTGATCGATTCGATGTAAAGCAGGATCGCGCGCGTCATCCGATCCATGGCGAAGTAATCGAGCAGGTCGGCCAAGTCGACATCGACGCTGTCGCCGATCGAAGCGACGGCGGAAAAGCCGATGTCGCGAACCGACGCCCATTCGACGAGCCCGGTCGCGATCGCGCCCGATTGCGAGATGAGCGCGAGGTCGCCCGGCCGCGGCATGGACGCAGCGAAGCTCGCATTGAGCTTGGCCCTCGGCACCAGAACGCCGAGGCAATTCGGACCGGCAAGACGCATTCCGCTCGCGCGCGCGGCTTTCTCGCATTGTTCCGCGAGCGAGCCGGAGCCGTGACCCAGGCCCGCGGTGAGAATGATGGCGGCTTGAGTGCCCTTGGCGACCGCGGCGGCAACCACGGCAGGGACTTCCGCCGGCGGCACGCCGATTACGGCCAGGTCGGGCGGGTCGGCGAGGTCGGCATAGGATTTGACCGCGCGAATGCCCTCGATTTCGGTGTAGTGCGTATTAACGAGACTGATCTTTCCGGCAAATCCGCCGGCGGTGAGGTTCTTCAGAACGGCACGTCCCGGCGACTTTTGACGCGGACTCGCACCGACCACGGCGACGGAGCCGGGCGAGAACACTTTGTCGAGACGATAAGTTGACATCGGTTCGCTCGAGTCGGTGAAGGGGGAATCGCGCCGTTGCGCTCGGATAGTCCCGAGGCGCCGTGTCGTGCGGATAGCCTAATTCAGGAAAGTTGCCCGCGCGTGAATGTCGTCATCTTGTAGAGCCCGCCAAAGAACGACTTTGACTTGCTCTGGCTCATACAAGGGGCCGGCACCCAGTTGGCGATATCGTCGCGCCACAGGTCGAGCGCGAATGGTTCGAGGGTTGCGAGGACGGCGCGTAACAAATAACGCAGCGGATGCCACCAGCGTGGCCGCGCGTAGTCGACGATTACGATCCTACCTCCCGGTTTCACGACCCGGAAAACCTCGCACAGCGTCTGCCGGCGAACATCCGCCGGCTGCTCATGCAACAGGAAGAACAGCAGCGCGCGATCGTAGCTGCAATCCGGAAGTTTCAGTTGCGCCGAGTCCATCGTGAGAAGCCGCGCCGGCTCTCCTGTGCCGAGTTTCTTGCGCAGGTTCTGCAACTGGATGGGCAGCACATCGACCACGTCGAGAGTTCCGCCGGCCGCCGAGGCGACGCGTGCGAGGCGGGTGCTGAGATCGCCGTAGACGCACGCCACTTGCAATGTGGCACCGGCCAGCGCCTCGCCCAGCTCCGCCAATGCGGCGTCGCAAAGCTGTCGATAATTTCCAAACAGGATCAGATTGACCAGCCAGTGCCGCTCGAAGAATTTGACGGCGCGGGGATGGATGTAGGCCCACCAATAAAAAGTCTGCAGGTACGACGGCACTGCATCGCGCGACGTGTCGCGAGGGGGGCTTGAAAGTTCCAGAGCTGACGCGGAGTTTTGCAGGGTCGAAGGGGGCACGGGAGTCTCCGCTATGAGAATTCAACACCTAACCTTATGTGCGAATCACAGCCTTGCGCCAGATCAATGAAATTTCATGGGAAAAGCGCCAATAATTGCCTACCGCTTCTGCCGCAACATCGGCCTGACAATGACCCAATTACCACACGTGCTCAAGCGGATCCGCCTTGAAGTGGCCCGCTCGAAGGACTTTCCAAACGGATCGGCGACTCATGGCTATGAGTTCGTCGCCCCGCTCGATGCGAAGGGCCATATCGACCCGGCGCTTTGGCAGAAACATCGCGAGCATTGCGGCGTGCGCCGCTTCTGGGGCGACGAAACGCAAACCGGGCACTTGGTGCACAAGCCGGGCGGTCCGGAACATGCCCGCTGGATGTTCGACTACGGCTCGGGCGACAACGAGGCCGGTTACCGCTTCGGCGCTCATTCTTTCGCGCTCGGCGAATACGCGTCGATCAGCGACGAGGACGGCGAAATGCACACATTCCGCGTGGTGTCGGTCGGGCCGGCAACGTAGCTGCGCTTTCATTTTGGCGTGGCCGGCCGACACTCCGAGGTGCCGACCGAATGCGTACAGCCACCGCCCTGAAAACAGCCGTCGACCCACAGCCCTGAGCAAACTTCACCCTGGGCTGAACGGTAAGTGCCGTGACGTTCGCTCGGTCCTCTTTCCACTCGCCGTCGTAGCGCGAACCGGTCGGCCAAATTTGCATGCCGTGACCGTCGTAATGGCCGCCTTTCAACTCGCCTTCGTAGGTCCCGTACGGACGGCCGTTCACGAACCAACTCAATCGACCCTTGCCGTCGGCATAACCGTCCACGCACGGCCCCGTCCAAGTGACGGATTCGTTGGGGCTCGGCAGCGAATCCCACACCTTGCAGCCGTGACTGTCGGTGATCCAATGCAGCGTAATCTTTATCGGCTGCTGGGCATCCGCCTCGATGGGCGACATCATCAGGAAGGCGGGCGCCAACAAAACCTTCCACATCATGACCCTCCGCTAAAGGCTTGTCCCGGCCGTCATCCCTTCATGACCTTCAGCTTCAAGAGCGCATCGGCGGTGCCGTGCGCGAGCTTGGCCTTGTCGACCGGCGCCAGCGCGACATTGTCGAGGAAGGCGCGGCCTTTCTTGTTCGGCGCGAACGGATAATCGACCGAGAACATGATGCGGTCGATGCCGAACGTCTGCAAGGCGGCGAGAAACGGCGGCTGGTCGAAAATGCCGCTGGTGGTGAGCCAGACCTGATCGAGAATGGTGCGGGTGATCGGGCGCTCGAGGTGCCCGATATCGTGCTGGAACACCTGGTCGGCGCGCGCCATCATCATCGGCAGCATCTCACCCATATGGCCGATGATGATGCGAAGCTTCGGATGACGATCGAAGGTGCCCGCGACCACCATGCGCAGGACATGCACGGCGGTTTCCGAGTGCCAGCCCCAGCCGGCGGTTTCGAGCACGCGGGCGGCGCCTTCCGGCAATTCGGAGAAATAGGCCTGCCGCACCGCCTCCGGCGGAATGTGCGGATGAATGTAGATCGGCACGTCGAGCGCGACGGCGGCCGCCAGCAGCCCGTCGTAGCTCGGGTGATCGAGGAAGCGGCCTTCGGTCGTGCCGTTGACCATCGTGCCGACAAAGCCCAGTTGTTTGACCGCGCGTTCGAGCTCGGCGGGGCAGGCGTCCGGGCTCTGCAGCGGCAGGCAGGCGAAGCCCGCGAAGCGATCCGGATGGCGCGCCACGGCCGCCGCCAAATGATCGTTGATCTCGTGGGCGAGCGCGATGCCGTCCGCGCCGGGCAGCAGGTCCGGTCCGGGACCGGCGTTCGACAGCACCTGGACGCTGATGCCCGCATCGTCCATCGACTTCAGCCGCCCTTCGGCGATCTCCGGCAGCAATTCCATCGGATTCGGCGCACCCGGAGTAATCTTTCTCGGCCGGAAGCCACGGCGAAAAATGACGTCTTGCGCGATCCGGCGGCTCAGCGAAGGGACCGAAAAGTGTTCCTCGAGTGCGACGATACGCATAGGCAATTTCCTCCTTTTGGGCGCCGCCTTGTTGCATCAATGTCGCCGAGCGGCAAGCGACGAGCGGCGCGGTTGTGTTACAGTATTCCGATGGCGCGCATTATTGCCCACGACCGTTCCGGCACCAAGTTCGACGCCACCGGCGCCTATCGGCGCGGCCGATGATCCGGGCCGGCATCGTCGGCCTGGGCCGTTGGGGCCGCGCGCTGGTCAGCGCCGTCGCCGGCCGCAGCGACGACATTCGCTTCGTGCTCGCGGCGACCCGCGCGCGTGGCGACGCCGACGAGTATTGCCGCGCCAAACAGATCACGCTGGTCGAGCGCTATGGCGATATCCTGTGCGATCCCACGATCGACGCTGTCGTGCTGGCGACGCCGCACAGCCAGCACCAGGCGCAGGCGCTGGCGGCCTTCGCCGCGAACAAACACGTCTTTGTCGAAAAGCCGCTGACGCTCGATCGCGCGAGCGCGCTTACGGTTGCCGACGCCGCCCGCCGATCCGGCTGCGTGCTCGCGGTCGGGTTCGCGCGGCGATTCCATCCCAGCATGGGGGAATTGCGCCGCCGCGCGAGCGAGGGCCGGCTCGGCAAAATCGTCGCGATGGTCGCGCAGCATACCACCTCGACCGTGCAATTCATCGCGCCGGACAATTGGCGCGCCGCCGCCGCGGAAGCCCCGGGCGGGGCCTTCACCGCCGTCGGAGTGCACGCGCTCGATCACATGATCGAGTTGGCCGGGCCGGTGCGCGATGTGCGTTGCGTCGTCGCGCGCAATTATCCGGGCCCGTCGGACGACACCACGACCATCATGCTGCGGTTCGACAACGGGGCGAGCGGTTTGATTTTTTGTTCGGTTGCAACCGCAACCAATTTCCAATTCACGGCCTATGGCACGCAGGGCCTGGCCGAGATTTCGCGCCCCGATCTCTCGCGCTTTCGCTTCGCCGGCATCGCAACCGTGGCGCCGAGCGCAGTGGTGCCGGCGCCGCCGGAGGAGGTTTTGCAATTCCCGGGTTTCGACATGTTGCACGCCGAAATGACGGCCTTCGCCCGCGCCATCGGCGGCCAGGCCTATCCGGTGCCGATCGCCGATGTCCTTCATGGAATGGCGGTTTTTGACGCGGTCGTGGCCTCGGCACGGGACGGCGAAATCGTGCCCGTCGCGCGCTGATCGGCGTTGCGCGCCGGTCGGGGACGCGGCTTTAGGAGGTCGTTAAGAACCTCCGGAAAGAACC
>Ga0181527_1004073_pt1 | contig 12711 bp, 9 predicted proteins | sample PEATcosm2014_Bin_30_FD_119762 | JGI IMG/M metagenome (GOLD analysis project Ga0181527, IMG submission 119762) | Peatland microbial communities from MTU Mesocosm Facility, Houghton, MI, USA - PEATcosm2014_Bin06_60_metaG | ecosystem: Environmental > Terrestrial > Soil > Wetlands > Peat | place...
AAATTGGAGGCGCTGGGGATCCGCCGGGAAGGCAAGACGGGGTACGAGATGGCTGACGGCACGAAGAAGGAGTACCACTTTGGGTTGGCGCGGATCGAGTTCATGGGCGAGGTTACGGCGGGCCGCGTCATCTTTGGAGAGCCGGGTTGCGAGGCTTTGCTGGGGGTTACGGCCATGGAATCGGTTGGAATCCTGGTGGACCCCGCCCACCAGACGCTGACGCGCCTCCCAGCGATACCCCTGAAATAGGCAGGCGCCGAACGCATGAGTCTCTGGAAGATTGCCTGGCGGAGCATTCAGCAGCGGTCGCTGGCCTCGGCGCTGACGGCCGTCTCGATGGCGCTGGGCGTCTCGCTGGTCGTGGCGGTGCTGGTGATCTACAGCGTGGTGTACCAGTCGTTCCACCGCGGCGGCGAGGGCTACAACCTGATCGTCGGGGCCGCCAAGGGCAGCCGCCTGGAGCTCGTGCTGGCAGGCGTCTACTACATCGGCCAGCCGGTGGAGAACGTCCCCTACAGTTATTACAAGGAGCTGCACGAGGGGCGGCTGTCCGAGCACGCCGAGGTGGCCATCCCCATCTGCCTGGGCGACAACTACGAGGGCTATCGCGTCGTGGCCACCACGCCGGAGATGTTCGAGAAGCTCAAGTACATGGGGGATCAGCCGTACCGCTTCGCCGAGGGGCGGAACTTCGAGCCCGACGCCTATTTCGAGACGGTCGTGGGGGCCACAGTGGCGCAGAAGACGGGCCTGGGCGTCGGCCGCGGCGGCGAACCCGACCAGCCCGGCAGCTTCCGTCCCACCCACGACATCGCCGGCCAACAGCAGCACAAGCACCGGCCCTTCACGGTGGTCGGCGTGCTGGAGCCCACCGGCACGCCCAACGACCAGGCGGTGTTCGTCAACATCGAGGGCTTCTATCGCATCGGCGGGCACACCGCCGCCACGGCCGCAGAGGAGCATGCGGAGGAGCATGACGAGGACGAGGGCGAGCATGAGCACGAGCACGCCGTGCCCGACGAGGCGAAGAAAGTGACCGCCGTCCTGGTCTCGACCGACGAGGACCGCTCGCCGGGCATCACCCGGCTCATGGCCCGCGATATCAACCAGGAGAAGATCGCCCAGGCCGCCATCCCCGCCGACGAGATCGCCCGGCTGTTCGAAAAGATCATCGGCAACATCGAGCTGGTGCTGCTGATGTTCGGGATCATGATCGTGCTGGTGGCGGGCATCGGCATCATGGTGAGCATCTACAACTCGATGAGCGACCGGCGGCACGAGATCGCCATCATGCGGAGCCTGGGGGCCAGCCGTGCGACCGTGATGCAGGTGATCTTGCTGGAGTCGATCCTGCTGTCCTTGGGCGGGGGCTTGTTGGGGCTCGCGCTGGGCCACGGCGTGGTCGCCGCGCTGGGACCCACCATCGCCGAGCAGACCGGCTTCAGCATGGGCCTGCTGCAATTCCGCGGCACGGAGCTGATCTTGATCCCGGGCCTGGTGCTGCTGGCCTCCGCGGTGGGCTACCTGCCCGCCCTGGCCGCCTACCGCACCGACGTGGCCAAATCGCTGACGGCCAACCCATGACCAAATCCAAGCTCCAAATCCCAAGACCCAAAACCCAAACAAATCCGAAGGACCAAAACCCGAATGACAAAAACATGAGGGACAGGAAAGAGCCGGCTTCGGTACGCCGGCTTGGCAGTGGGTTTGGGTCATTCGTGCTTTGAGCTTGGGATTTGTTTGAGATTTGTTATTTTGGATTTGGTGCTTTGATTCCTTGACCATGCCTCGAACCGCCGACTACCCGACGATGCCCGCCGCCGGTTCCCCGGCCGCGCGCTACCGCGCAGTGCACTGGGCGGCCGTGACGAGCCTGGCCCTGGGCGGGCTCTCGGCCCTGGTGTGGCTGGGCTGGCTCTTCCTGCTGCTGCCGCTGGCGGCGGTGCTGTTGGGATGGCGGGCGCTGGGGCGGATCGCCCGCACGCGCGAGGAATTCACCGGCGCCGGCCTGGCCTGGACCGGCATCGCCCTGGCCGTGGTCTTCGGCATCTCGGGCGTGGTGTGGCTGCTGGTGGTGCGGGCCCGCGAAGTTCCGCCCGGCTATCAGCGCATCGAGTACCTGCAGCTGCAGCCCGACCCCAGGGACCCGCAGCAGAAGATCCCCGAAAGCGTCCTGAAGCTCGAAGACACGAAGGTCTTCATGAAGGGCTTCATGATCCCCGGCCGGCAGCAGGTCCGCTTCAAGAGGTTCTTGATCTGTCCGACCAACGGCGAGTGTACCTTCCATCCGCCCAATCCGCGGCGGACGGAGATCATCAAGGTGCAGCTCACCGGCGACCTGCTGGCGGATTACACGCGGGAGCCGATTTCGCTGGGAGGCCGGTTCCACGTCGATCCGAGCGAGCGGCTGCCCTACGCCATGGACGTGGATTTCCTGCGCTGAACTTACGGAAAGGCGTAGTTCTTGTTCTTCGGATCGAAGTCGGCGTCGGTCAAGCCCGGATTGAGCCGCAGGTCGAGGTACGTGTATTCCTCCAGCAGGAGCGGGGCGGCGCCGTCGGCCCGCGGCCACTCGTACGACTCGTAGCGGATCGGGAGTTGCAGCTTGTCGTCGACGAAGACCCGGATCAGATACGCCTTGGCCTTGGCCGTGGCCACCGGGAAGGCAACGCGGACGCAGGTGGCCTTCCGTCCGTTGACGCTGGCCCCGGGAAACGACTCGACCGTGCAGCCGGTCTGCCGGACGTTCTTCTGGGCGAAGGTCTCGATCTGCCGGGTCAGATGGAGGATGCCGGTCTCGGTGATGGGGTGGAGATGGTCCTTCATGGCGATCGCGCCGGTGGGGTCCAGGGCGAGCGTGCCCGTGAGCTTGCCCAACCAGCCGGTAGTGTGTCCGAGGAGGTTGCCGTCGTTGCGGCCCTCGACGTAGATGCCCTCTTCGCCCGCCTTGCCGGGCGGGGTCAGAATGTGGACGTAGACGCTGAACGGCTGGTGACGGACCTTGACGTAGAGGTATTGGAGTTCCCCGACGGTGCCGCCGGCCATCTCGCGTTTCGCCAGGATGGCCGTGTAATCGTGGACCTCCTTTTCCACCCTGGCGGCGGTCTGCGTGGCCCAAGCGAGGATCGGGGCCAACGGTTGCCGGGCGTCCAGCGGCACGGACAGTTCCGCCCCGGCGGCAGGGCACCCTTTGGGTCCGGCCGCAGCCACAGCCCAAGCCAGGATCGAGAGTGCAGTTAATCTTCCGGACAGCATGGATACACCTCGACGGGATCTTCTTGAGTCAAGGGAATTGTAACCGGGCAGGGGGCGGCCGTCACGCCCCTGTTCGGCGCGGGTCTCCGACCCCGCCACCCTGCTCGGCGCGGGTCTCCGAGCCCGCCACCCTGCTCGGTGCGGGTCTCCGACCCCGCCATCCTGTTCGGCGCGGGTCTCCGACCCCGCCGAGGGCCGCGGTAACCCCGGCAGTTACAAACTCGTTACCCAAGGACCCGCCGCTCGAGCGATATAATGCGGCTGGCGGGACGGCGCTTCCGCCGCCTGCCGCCAAGGAGATTTCTTCAGCCACGAACGAGTGAAGGAGGAGAGGTCATGAACGCGTATCGCAGGGATCGTGTGGGCAGGGGCTGGCGGCATGTCGCCGTAGGTGTCCTGACCTTCGTCGCCGGATGCCTCTGGCAGGGGGGCGAAATCGCCTGGGGGCAACGGCCCTCCACCGACCGGCACGTCCGCGAGCTGGCCCGCTATCTGGACGGCGTGAAGATCGCCGCCCCCATCGTGTGCCGGCAGTTGGCGGTCTATCCGATTCTGGCGGACAACGTGCCGCTGTTGGGCGGCCGCTGGCTGACGCTCGACGAGGCCGTCGCGCGCGGCGTGCTGATGGTCAGCGAGAAGGGGGGCGGGAGCGTTCCGCTGGTGTGGGTCGAGAACCGCAGCCGCGACGAGTACATCTTCCTCATGACCGGCGAGGTCATCGCCGGCGGCATGCAGACCCGCACGATCCGCAACGACATCGTGCTGGCGCCGGGCCAGAAGACCGACCTGGAGGTGTTTTGCGTCGAGGCCCACCGCTGGTCGGGCGCGACGGGCTTTTCCGGCGGCAAGATCATGCTGCCGCAGTCGATCCAGGGTGAGCTCCGCAACGGCGCCAGCCAGACCAAAGTCTGGTCCGAGGTCGCGCGGAACAATGCCTCGCTCGGGGCGGAGAACGCCACCGGCAGCCTGGAGCTGGCCTTGAAGGCCGCCCCCGTCCGCGACAAGCTCGACGAGGTCCGCCGGAAAATCGCGCCCGAAATCCCGCGCGGCACCACCGGTTTCGTCTTTCTGGACCGCTCGCGGGCGGTGGGCCTGGAGCTGTTCGGCTCGCAGGACCTCGCCCGGGCGCTGCTGCCCAAGCTGTTGGACTCCTATGCCGTGGACTACGTCCTGCTGAAGGGCGCGGACGCCGGGGCCGCCGCGGGAACCGACAACCGCGAGGCCATCGACTTCTTCGAGCGGGTGTGCCGGGCGGGCAGCCAACGCTCGCGCACTCCGGGCTCCGGCGCGGGAATGCGGACCCGGGAGGGCGGCCTCTTGGGCGACGGCGTCAGCCTGGACGGCGTTGTGGCACACTACGGCGTGCAGATCGGCCGGCGGGTGCTGCCTCCGCCCGAGCTGCCGCCGCAGCCACCCATCATTTACCCGCGGCCCCGGCGGTAGGCGGGGACGAATGAGGCGCCGGGGGATCCAAGACAGGTGCGCCTCCGCCGCGTCCGAATCAGGAAAACAGTTCTCTCTGGGACAGTGCGTTCCCCGGATCATGCGACGAGAATCGACGCTTGATAAAGCCGGCAAACAGTGGCACGGCGAAGCAGTACTTGCCGAGGCGATTCTTGTAAACCAGCCCCTTCTCGATGAGCCTCGGCAACATTTGGCTCACGTCGTTGGATGAGAACGGCCTGATGCCCTTCAGTTCCTTGGAAATTTCCACAATCTCGCCTATCGCGAACTCCTCATCATGGCCTAGTTTGGCGATGCAATAGAGAAGCTCCCGCTGCCGCTCGGTGACATTCTCCCATCGACCTGCGAAGAAATCAGAATCCTGCTTCCTGATAATCGCGTCCATGGGTATGGCGCGCTCCTTGGGGTGGGCGATAAGATGATCCAGGATTTCCCGACAAATGAATTGGATGAAGTAGGGGTACCCGTCCGACTTTTGGATGATCTCACGGATGGCTGGTGCAGAGAATTTCCATTTTGTCCGCTGCAGGGGCTGCTCGATGGCTTCCCGGGAAGCCGGCGGCGTGAGCCGCCCCAGTTCCTGGATGGCAAACATCCGTTCTACATAGGTACGAGATTCAACAAGCTTTGGAAACAGGGTCGGGAGCCCCGCGAGCAGCAGGAAGTACTTCGCGCCCCTTCTCTGCAATGACTGAAAGGTCTCCAGCAAGACTGCGAGCGGATATTGCTCCTTGTCGGCTCGATCCTGGACGACTTGCGCTTCGTCATAGGCGAAGATAATACCCCTTGTGCCTTTCGACTTTGCCACGGACCACACAAGATCGAGGGTTGACTTCAACTTATCGACGGTGAGGCCAGGTTGGCTTTCGCAATGCGTGGCCAGAAAATCGAAAGACAGAGACCGCTTGGCGTGGGGGGCGTCGAACCCGAGCGTGCCGTCCCGTGTTTCTACGGTCAGGCAGGATGTGAAGACGGCCAAATCTGTGAGAAGCCGGACACAGAGATTGCCTTCAGTCAGAAACGATGATTCCGAGAAATCGGAGCCGACCCACGCCCAGCCCTCTTTCTGCGCTACGGGCTTATACTTATCCTCCATCAACACGGTCTTTCCCGTACCTCGGAGGCCCGTAAGGACTACATTCGTCATCACTCGTTCTTGCTGAAGGTACGTCCGGAATAGCTCAACTTCTGCATCTCGCCCGGCCAGGTAGGGCGGCGAATGGCCGGCTCCAGGGGTATAGGGATTCACTTCTCGAATCGTTCCGCGCCCTTCGTCCGGCGGCAGGTGGTTCGTGGCGGCAGTGTCGTTCGTTGCGGCCATAGATCGCCTCCAGGGGCAATCGGGTTACGTAAGTGTGTAATCTTATGCGATTACATAAGCTTATGTCAAGGCGCACTGCGCCGCAATTTGTCGCCGCAAGCTCTTAAATCGTTCAACTGCAAGGGAATAGGACACAGAAACCGATGGGGACCTCCAGGCCACAAGTCGGCGTCAGGCCCGCTGGTCGGCCCTGGACTGCGGCGATGCCGGACCCTGTTACACGCGGTTCGCTCCCACCACCGCCCGCCTTTGGCCAGCTCGGGGGTTGCCTGCCGCCGAACCTTGACGTTTCTCTCCCGCGGGCGATCCCGAGCGGTATAATGTGCGGTGCAGCCCGACGCCCCTCGCCGCTGCGGCAGTTCCGCAATTCAGCATCCAGGAAAGAAGAGCCCATGAGACTTTACTTCCTCCCGCTGTGCCTGGCGGCCGCCATGATTGCCCCCGCACTCCGAGCGGAGGACTTCACCGGCACCAAGGAGCTGCGGCTGGTCCACGGCGATCTGGGCAGCCCGCAGGCCAAGATCGTGGTCGTCAAGGACAAGGCCAAGATCGAGAAACTGCTCGGCACAATCAAGCTGGTGAGAAAGATCCCCTGCGCCTGCGACCACATCCAGCACGCCGTGTTCGTCAAGGAGAAGGGCCAGATCACCGTGTCGCTATGCGACCACTGCTTCGACGTGGGCACGAACACCTACGTAATGCCGCCGGCGTTCTACAAGCTCTACACGGTCTACTGGCAGGAAGGATCGGCTGCCGGATCCCCCAAGCGGTAATCGGTTTCTGTTGTGGAAAGTCGGGTGCCATGCCCACGCAAGCGTGGGCACGCCGGGAAATCGGCCGAGACTCGAACATGCCCACGCAAGCGTGGGCATGGCACCCACGACCTGACGCCTTCCGCAATAGAAACCGATCAGGAAGGCGGTGCGGGCGTGGTCGCCGCGGGACCGGGTCCCAGGTTGCCTGGGGGAGGGTTCACGGGGAGCACCTTGGTCGTCTTCTCGCCCGTCGCCGCTTGCGGATGTTCCCGGCTGACGGCCTCCGCGTGGAGTTGGACTTCGCCCGGCTGACCGGTCAGGACCTGGACGCGGTAGGTCAGGCTTTGGCCGGGGGCGATCTCCGGGACGGCTCTGAACAGGACCTTTTGGCCTTCCAATTCGTACTTGGTGGCCGCGTTGGGGCCGCTGGTCTGCAGGCGGTTTACGGCGACTCCCGGCGGCGCGACGACTGTAACCACGACCTGGCTTTCCGCTGCCGCGCCCGTGTTGGCCACGCGGACGATGTAGGTCACCGGCTTGCCCGCCACCACGGGGTTTTGCAGCTCGTCGACGCTGACAGTCAGGCCGCCGGGGGCCGAGGGCGGGGTAACGCCGCCGGTCGCCTCGCGGATCTCCAGATACGCTTCGTCCCCGGCGTGGGCCCCGTCGGGCGTCGTGACCAGAACGCGGTTGCAGGCCCGGGCGGCCGCCCGCTCGCAACGGCTCTGGACGCGAAATTGCTCCTTGCTGCCCGGGGCCAGCTCGCGGAGGGTCCACACCAGGTTCTTGCCTTCGACCCGGTGGCCTTCGGTTGCCAGTTCGGGTCTGAGGTTGGAGTCGGACTGGTCGGTCACTTGGACGTTGCTAAGCGTTTTCGGGCCGATATTGGTCACTTCCAGCGTGAACTCGACCCGTTGCCCGACGCTGGCTTGCGCCGGCCCGGTCGTTCGCACGGCTAAGGGGGTGGGGATGCCGGAGAGGGGCGCCGATGGCGCGGTGGACGTGCCCGGCGGCGGGACGGCCGACCCGCTCCCCGCGGTCTCCACGGCTGTGACGCTGCCCTGGGCCACCGCCCGCACCCCCTCCGGTCCGGTGACCTCGACCGTGTGGCTTAATTGTCCCGCCCGGATGACCGTGAAGGTCACCGTGGTCCGCTTGGTTTGCCCTGGGGCAAGGTCGCCCAACAGGCGGTTCCTGATTGGGCTGGGGGCGGGCAGCCGGGTGTCCGGATTGATGAACTGCAAGCCCTCGGGAAAACTGTCCGTCAGCAGCAGGCCCGTAACCGGCACCTGGCTACGGTTGGTGACTTGTACCTCGAACCTGACCTGGCCGCCGACGGCAACCTCGGGGGGGCCGGTCACGCGGACATCCAGGGCCGCTCCCAGGACGGTTGTGGTGGCGGAGTGGTTGGCGTGGATGCCGCCGGCAGCCGTGACCTCGACACGGTTGGCGATGCTGCCCGCTTGTGTCGCACGAAAGTTTGCTTGCAGGACCTGCCGCTGGCGAGGGCCCAGATCACCCAGCCGCCACTCGAGCCGGCGGCCGTCCACCGCCGGCGCCGGCGTGCCGCCCAGGAAATCGAGGCCTTCGGGGACCTGGTCCAGCACGGTCACGTCGCGCGCCGGGAGGTCGCCGGGATTGATGACCTCGATGTGGTAGGCCACCGTCGAGCCGACCGGGGCGGTGGCCGGCCCCGTCTTGCACACGCTCAAGGCGGCCGCGCTCCAGGTCTTCTGCGTGCAGCCGCTGGAGACCACCAGGCGAGCATCGCCCGACCCGGCAGGTGCCCCGCCCGTGCGTGGCTCCGCCGGCCGGATGACCTGAATGCGGATCGGGTTGCTGCCTTCCGCCGGCTGGGCCTGAAAGATCTCGGCGCTGGCCTGACCGGCCGCATTCGTCGGCACCTCGACCGCCAGGCCGCCGTCGGGGGCGAAACCGGCGGGCGGTCCCCCCACGATCTCGTAGCGCACGATCCAGCCCACGTGCGGACAGCGGTTGCTCTGCCGCAACACCGTGGTCGTGAACACGTGCCGCGTGCCCGCCGGATTGTTCGCCGGCGCCGGATAGCCGAACTGGGCGTCGATCCACTCGATGACGGCCGACTGCATGGCGGCGTTGGGGCAAACCACGTCCGGGGCGTGGACCGTCACGTGGCTGGTGCCCTCCACCGGCGAGCTGACCGTGATCCAGCCTTGCCCCGGGGCCACCAGGATGTCGTCGGCCGGATTCCCCGTGCCCCGGCTGAGCCGCTCGCATCGCCGCGAGGTGCTGCCCAGCGCGTAGGTATTGGTGATTTTCCGGGGCCGGGTGAAATCGCCCACCAGGAAGTCGGTCAGCCCGCCCTGCTGGATCGCCACAAACTGCCCGGCGCTGCCCGGGGCGATCGACCACTCCAGCCGGCGATTGGTCCGCAGATAGCCGTCGCAGCCCTCGACGCCGGCCATCAGCACGACCTGGCTGCCAATCGGCGCGACCATGCGGTGCGGCGTCAAGAGCACCGCCACGTCGTCTTCCAGCGCGATGCGGGTGGGACCGCGGCTGGGGGCGGCAACCAGCGGGGCCGGCACGGCCCCAGGCCCCGGCAGCGGGCCGGCCGCCGCAACCGGCGGCAGGCAGGGCGCGCCACCAGGCGGCAGAACCGGTGCCGCACCTGGCGGCGGGCCGGGCACCGTGCCGGGCAGCAGCCCGGGCACCGGTGCCACCGCGGCAGGCGCCTGGGCCAAGAGCTGTCCCCCCGCTGGATCAATCAGGCCGGCCCCGCCCGCCACCAACAGCACGAAGCACAAGGCGGAAGGCAGGCAGCAGCCGGCGGCTAACAGCCGCCGGAAAGAAAGGACGGAAGGCGGACGTGGCCCAGCACCACGGGCAGCGTCAACCCGCGAACCCGCCGGCACCGCCGCCGCGCCTCTACCCTGGCCGCTCATCCTTGACCGCCACATGGCCCAATCCTCGGCCGTGGATACCTATGTCGGTGGGACGCGCACTCTATCCCACTATGGAAAAGGTAGCACCTATTTTGGCAATTTGGGGAGTTTTGTCAACGTCGAATGTTGCCGATTGGCAACACGCCGCTATGACCGATCCAAACGTTCCAATCGGGCTCGCGCCCGCGGTGAGAAGTTGCGACTGGAACCTGCCGGCAGATAGGGATTGGCACCCCCTAAGGTGGTGGTGTTTCTGCGAAAACAGACGCATGCGGTGGAGTCTGCGGCCGTTACAGCCGATACAACCGGCAGGGTCGGTGGCGGTGTCGCCACGGCCGTTCTTGATTGGACTGGTCGGACCAGCCAAGCTCAACTATTTCTCGGGAATCCTGGCCCTTGCCGGGGTCCACGAACATGCGGCTTTGCCTCTACACCGACACGGCGCTGCCTACCGTCGGTGGGCAAGAATTCGTTGTGGACGCCTTGGCCCGCCAGTTCACCTCGCTGGGGCACGATGTGGTCGTCTTGGCTCCGCGGCCGGCGCACCCCTGGCGGCTGCGCGACCACGAGCTGCCTTATCCAGTGGTGCGGCATCCTCGTTTCTTCTCGATGCGGCGCGGGGTCGAGTGGTATCGATCCTGGTTGTTGCGATTGAATCGCCTGCATCGGTTTGACGTGATTCACTGTCACGGACTGTATCCTACCGGCTATCTGGCAGCGCTCTACCGCGACGAGTTGGGAATCCCGATTGTGCTGACCAGCCACGGGAGCGACGTGCATGCGGGTTGGCACCGCTTGGCCGAGCCGCTCCTTTACCATCGACATGTTGCCGCGCTTTGGGGCGCCGATGCGCTGGTGGCAATCAGTCGCTTTACCCGCGCGCGTTACGAGTGGCTCTGCCCTGACGCCCGGTGCATTGTCGATATTCCCAATGGCGTCGATTGCGAGGCCTTTGCTGCATCCGCGCCGCGCCCGGCGGACCTGCCGGCGACGGTGGCGGAAGGCGGCTACGCGATGTTCCTCGGCCGCCTCGATCGGCAAAAGGGCGTGGACGTTCTTCTGCACGCCGCGTCGATGCTGCCACCCAGGCGCCGCATTCGGCTGGTCATCGCGGGCGACGGCCGGGAGCGACGGTCGCTGGAATGCCTTGCCAAGCAGTTGAAATTGGAGGATCGGGTTTCATTCGTGGGCAAGGTCTACGGCACGAAGAAGGCATACCTCTTACAAAGCGCACGCTGCCTGGTGGTCCCGTCACGCCAGTGGGAAGCCTTTGGGCTGGTCGTGCTGGAGAGCTACGCTGCCGGCCGCCCTGTCATTGCGACGCAGCTTGCCGGGCTGCGCGACCTGGTCGAGCCCGGCCGGACCGGCTGGCTCATTCCGCCGGACTCTCCGGCCGACTTGGCGGCAGCCCTGCAAACGGCTTTCGACGGGGGATGGAACGCCGGGGCGTTTCGCCGGGCGGCCCTGCGTTTCGCGCGCCGACACAATTGGACGGATATTGCCCGCCGGCATCTCGACCTGTACGAAGATCTCCGCCGCGGCCATTTCGCACCGGCGGAGCCTTATCAGGGGGATGAAGAGGTCAGTCGCGTATCCTGGGGCTCGTCGGACGACTACGCCCCGGCCGCCGCCGAAAGTTGCGCGGAAATCAACCCCCCGTGCTCGGTTGTTTAACGGTTAGCAGCGAACGCCTGCGAATTCGTAGAGTCGCCGTCACCTGGCGTCACAAGTCCCTGAATGCCTATGTTCTCCAATCGCAAGATCCTTTACCTCTGTGGCGGGATGCAAAGCAGCGGCTCGACGCTCGCGTCCTGGTGCTTTCTACAGCGCCGGGACATGAACGGAGTGCTGGATGCCAACGGCGACCTGCTGCCGGCGCTCGATCCCGGCCTGGGCACACCGCTGGCCTGGTACAAGACCACCATCGTCTGTTTTCGATTGTGCGAGTTGGCCGACTACTACCGCGAGCAGGGATGGGAGGTTCGCCCGCTGCTGGTGGTGCGCGACCTCCGCGACATCTGGGTATCGCTGCTCCGGAAAGAATACGGCCGCAACGGCATCACGGCGGAAGACCCGCCCCTGCGAACGCGGCTCCGCAGGTTTCTGGACGACTGGGAGCGATTCCGCGCGGAGCACTGGCCGATCCTGCAGTACGAGCATCTGCTGGCCCATCCCAGGCGGACCCTCGCGGAGGCCTGCGAGCGGCTCGGTCTGACGTGGGACGAAGGGATGGTCACCTGGCCCAAGCGTCCGGCGGACATCGCAGACTGCCAGTGGGGCAATGACACCTTCTGGAAGACCCGCAAGTCCAATCTCGCCGACACACTGGCCGCCCACGCCGGGCAGTCCAAGCCCAAGGTGATATCCGCGGCGGACCTGAGCTGGCTCGAAAGCCGGTTCCGCGACTTCAATGCGGCCAACGGGTATCCGCTGCACGTCGAGCTGCCGACCAGTGACGCGGCGGCGGCCGCGTCCCCGAGCTTCCTAGTGACCCGCCGCTACCGCTGGGAGACCAAACGCAAGCCGTTGCGGTGGCTGCTGTCGCTGCTGGGCATCGACAACCGGCGACTGATCGAGTGCCGCGCGGTGAAGCAGCGGCAACCCGCCGCACCCTGACGAGTGCCGCATTACGCTCTCTCGTCATGTCGTCGCACCGCGTGCCTGCTCGGCCGCTCCACGGCACCGCCGGCCGCCCATTGCTTTCTCGGCGAGAACGATCATCATAATGTCGGTCTGGCTAATGCCGTTTCCCAACCGTTTTGGAGGTCCCGATGGCCACGACGAAGCTTGCCGTTGCTACCTTGTTCCCTCTGCTCGTCGCCGGGTCGTTTGCCCCGACGGGGCCGGCCGCGTCCGCGGCGGATGGGGCCGCGGGGTACCGTGTCGTGCAAACCTTGCAGGTGGGAGGCCAAGGCGGCTGGGATTACCTCGCTGTCGATGCCCAGCACAAGCTGCTCTTCGTGCCCCGCAGCACGCACACGCTAGTCGTCGA
>Ga0181527_1004074_pt1 | contig 12711 bp, 13 predicted proteins | sample PEATcosm2014_Bin_30_FD_119762 | JGI IMG/M metagenome (GOLD analysis project Ga0181527, IMG submission 119762) | Peatland microbial communities from MTU Mesocosm Facility, Houghton, MI, USA - PEATcosm2014_Bin06_60_metaG | ecosystem: Environmental > Terrestrial > Soil > Wetlands > Peat | place...
GCTCCGCAAAGGTTGTTGGAGGGAAACCAGACCGCGTGACGATGGAATGAATGAGAGACAAAACTGTGCCGGGCTGTGATCCGGAGGTCAGCACTGGCGGCATGATTCATGGCGTGATTACGGTGCGGGCGTCCCGCCCGCATCCCGCCGAGCAGGCTGGCGGCCTGCGGTGCGGGCAAGGATGCCAAGAAAGGGGTGGCCCGTGAAACGGATTTCCTTGGTTTGCGTGTTGGGCGTAGCGTGGCTCGCCGGCGGACCGGCTATTTCGGCCCGGGGCGACGACAATCAGCCGGGCGGCTCGCAGGCCGACCCGGCCGGCCCGGTGCAGCAAGTGCTCTTGTTGAGCGGGGACGACAATCCCGGGGTGATTGTGCCGCGGAGCGTGCTGGCCTCCGATGCGGCGTTGCCCGCTGCCCCGGAACCGCCCCCTGTGCCCCCGACGCCCCCCGCGCAGCCCGAAGCGCCGGCGGACGGCTCGGGCGGCTCCCCCTGCCCGGACACGGAGCACCAGCCGTGGCACCTTCCGCAGCCGCTGGAATGTTGGGGTATCCACATGAGCGGCTGGCTCGAGCAAGGGATCACTTTTAACGACGACCACCCGCAGAACCGTTTCAACGGTCCGGTGGCCACCAACGACCAGGACCACGAATACCAGATGAACCAGCTTTGGCTCACGGCCGAGCGGCCCATCAAGAATGACGGCTGCGGGTGGGACATCGGCGGCCGCATCGACGTGCTGCTGGGCACCGACTGGCGCTTCGGCATCAACAACGGGCTGGAGAACCGCATCAACGGCTTCCACGACCAGCCCTACGGCATGGTGCTCCCGCAGTTTTACGTCGAGGTGGCCTACAACGACCTGACAGTGAAGATCGGGCACTATGCCGGGATCCTCGATTACGAGGTCATCGCCGCCCCCGCCAACGTCTTCTACTCCCATTCGTACGGTTACCCCTACGGCGTACCGATCCTGGTCACCGGCTGCCTGGCCGATTACAAGGTCAGCGACCGCCTGTCGATCCAGGGGGGGATGGATCGCGGCTGGTACCAGTTCGAGGACAACAACGAGTCCTGGGACTTCATGGGTGGGTTCCGCTTCCGCACTCTCGACAAGCGGACGACTATCGCCTATGCCGTCACCACCGGACCCCAGGACGACGCGGGACAAGACAACCGCTTCGCATCGAGCCTGGTGGTCGAGCAGAAGCTGACTGACAAATTGCAGTACGTGCTGGTGCAGAACTTGGGCTGTGAGGCCCACACCGGGCTGGGTGGCACCCAGGCCAACTGGTATGGCGTTTGCCAATACCTGCTCTACAGCATCACGCCCAAGTTGTCGGCGGGCCTGCGGGGCGAATGGTTCCGGGACGAGGATGGCACGCGGGTCGCCGGACCGGGCAACATCCCGGGCGTGGCCGCCTGGGACGGCCGCGGATTCGCCGGCGATTTCTACGAGATCACGGCCGGCCTGAATTGGAAACCCCGCCCCAACCTGGTCTGCCGCCCTGAACTCCGCTACGACTGGTACGCCGGCCAGCCGGGGTTCGACGGCACCCATCCCGCGGGAGGCGCCCTGCCGTTCGGCGACGGCAATCACAGCAGTCACCTCCTGTTGGCCACTGACCTGATCGTGCTGTTCTGAGCGAAATCCCCGCCGGGGCGGGTGTGCGTTGTTTAGCGGGCGACCATGCGTTGCATGGTGCCTTGCCCGCCGTCGCGGTGTCGCAGCCTCGCGGCAGGCACGGCCGACCATGCTTCGCACGGTGCCCGCCCGCCCGCTAAAACGCTTCCCCACAAGATGGCGCCGGCGTGCCGCCCCTTGCGTTCCCCCGCGGCGGCCGCTATGATCACGAAGGATCGTGGGGGGACCGCCATGAAGCTCATTATCGCCATCATCCAGCCGCACCGGCTGGAGGCCGTCAAGCAGGCCCTGGCCGACGTCGAGGTCTTCCGGCTGACGGTCATGGACGTGCAGGGATTCGGCCGGCAGCGCGGGCAGACCGAGCTGTACCGCGGTCACGAGTTCGCCGTCAACCTGCTCCGCAAGGTGCAGTTGATGATCGCCGTGAACGAGGAGTTCCTCGAGCCGACCATCGACGCGATCATCCGGGGGGGCCGCACCGGTCCCAGCGGCGAGATCGGCGACGGCAAGATTTTTGTCCTCCCGCTGGAGGACTGCATCCGCATCCGCACCGGCGAGCGCGGCGGCGAGGCGATCTGATAGCACCCCGTGGTGTTGCAGGACCGCACCGCCGTTGCTGTGGCCGCGCCCGTTTAGCGGGCGAGTGGGCACCACGCGCAGCGTGGTCCGCCGTTGGTGCCCCGCAGCAGAAGGCTTTCACGGCGGGCAGGGCACCGTGCAACGCATGGCCGCCCGCTGAACGCTCAGCCCTCTTCGAACGCGCTCCGCCGCCGGGGCAGGAAGCGGCATAGCAAGATCCCGGCGAAGTACAAGAGCGTCATCGCTCCCGCCATGATGATCAAGCTGTACGGATCGCCGGTCGGCAGGATGATCATGGCCAGCACGAAAATGGCCAGGACGGCGACCCGCCAGTAGGACAAGTACGCCTCGACGGTGAAGATGCCGATCCGCTCCATGAAGAGCATGGCCAACGGCAACTGGAAGCCGATCCCGAAGGCCAGCGGCACCAGCAGCACGAAGCCCATCCACTCATTGATCCGTGGCTCGGGGTTGATCCCCAGCATGCTGTTGAAACTGAGCAGGAAGTTGAGGACCGGCTGGAAGACGAAGAAGAACGCCGTGGCCATTCCCGCCAGGAAGAGCACGACGCTGAACGGCAGAAACACGTGGACGTAGCGTTTTTCATGCCGATAGAGCCCGGCGGCCACGAAGGTCCAGATCTGCAGGAAGACCCACGGCGAGGCCAGCACCGCGCCCACCAAGAGCGAGGCCTTCAGGTAGATCATGAAGCCCTCCTGGGCGTTGAGGCTGCTGGCCCGCGTCCGGGAGTCCTCGGCCAGGGGGTGGAAGAGGACCACCGGCTCCAGGGTGGCCTCCCCCGACCCGCCCGCCACGATCGAGCCCAGCGGCCCCTTCGGATCGACGTACACCACCTCAAACGAGACCGGGTCCCTCTGCCTCTTGCGTGCCTGGAGGATCTCTTGGAACCGCTGGATGTCCTCCGGGCGGGTATAGCCTGCCCGGGCGAGCTTCTCCAGTTCGGCCGGGTCGAGGGACCGCTTGACTGCCTCGTCCTGGTAGTATTTCTCCAGGGCGGCATGGAGCGGAGTCTGGATGAAGTGCACCACCGGGCCGCCCACGATCAGCCCCACTACGCACCCCAGCGCCAATCCCACGATCGCCCGAAACAGGCAGACCCGCAGCTCCTCCAGGTGCTCCCCGAAGGTCATCGTGCTTTCTTGGAAGAGGTCTCTTTCGTCCGGCGGGCGGCGCATCAGCCAGAGCTCGGGGTGATCTAACTGTTCTCAGTCGTCAGTTCTCAGTTGTCGGTTGTCAGTAAACGGTAGGCCGTTAAGCTGACAACTCCGAAAACCGAGGACCGAAAACTGATAACTGACGACTGAAAACTGATAACTGACGACTGAAAACTGATAACTGAAAACTGGTAACTGATGTATAATACCTCCTCCTCCGACCCCACGCAACCTGGGAGCCCCTCACGTGAGCCCGCTCGGTCCGTTGCGATTTCAGCCGCTGTTGCGCCGCTACCTGTGGGGAAACCGCCGCCTGGAGACCCACCTGGGCAAGCGGCTGGGCCCGGGTAACGATTACGCCGAGAGCTGGGAAATTTGCGACCACGGCCGCGAGCAAAGCGTCGTGCTGGCCGGCCCGGCGGCCGGTACCACGCTGGGCGAACTCGTCGCGCGCCGCAGAGCGGAGATATTCGGTCGCCTGCCGCCGCAGCCGCGATTCCCCCTATTGCTGAAGTTCCTCGATGCCGCGGCGCCGCTCTCCGTCCAGGTCCATCCCAACGATGCCCAAGCGGCACGGCTCGAACCGCCCGAGTCGGGCAAGACCGAGGCCTGGGTCGTGCTGGCCGCCGATCCGGCGAGCACCATCTCGGCGGGCCTGCGGCCGGGCGTTACCCGCCAGTCGTTAGCGGAAGCCATCCGCAAGGGAGCCTGCCAGGATCTGCTGCATCGCTTCCAGCCACGGCCGGGCGACTGTGTCTTCCTCCCCGCCGGCACCGTCCACTCCCTGGGACAGGGGCTTCTCGTGGCCGAAATCCAGCAATCCAGCGACGTCACCTTCCGCTTGTTCGACTGGAACCGGCTGGGGCCGGACGGCAAGCCGCGGCCGCTGCACGTCGAGCAAGGTCTGCGTGTGGTGGACTTCGATCGCGGTCCGGTCGACCCGCAGCCGCCCCAGCCCACGGACCGCCCGTGGGTCAGCCGGCTGGTGGCCTGCGACAAGTTCGTGCTGGAGCGATGGGACTTCGACCGCCCGCAGGTGGTTGGCGGCGACGGGCGGTTCCACACGCTCTGCGTATTGGAGGGTGCAGTGACGGTCCAGGGCGATCCGGCCCCGGGGCCATTGCTGCGAGGGCAAACGGCCCTGCTCCCCGCCTCCGCCGGGGCGGTACGGCTTGGGCCGCTTGGGCGGACGGTCTTGCTGGATGCGTTCCTGCCCGGGTGAATGTATCCGGCACCGGGCACCATGCCCCGGTTCGGCGCGGGTCTCCGACCCCGCCGAGTCCGGACCGCTAGGTCTCCCGCCCGGAGGAGGAGACCTGCGGTCGAGGCAAGGGGCGTGGTCAGAGACCGCGCCCCAACGGCGACGGCACACGGAGTGTGCCTAATGCATTGGGAAGAAAGCACTTGCAAATTCCGCCCGGAATCCTCTTTTCGATCTCCGGGCAACTTCCTATAATCCGCGGCCCAACGGCTATTGGACGCGGGACTGGCCACAGGCCTTGCGTGGGGTGGATCCCATGAAGAAGTTCTGGACGGCGGCACTTATTGCGACCCTCTTGGCGGCGAGCGGCTGCCAGAGCCAGACCTTCGGCCTTCCTCACCCCCTCCGGCCGGGTACGGAGCAACAGCAACAGACCCGCGCCCAGCGGTTCGACCCCTATCCCGAGAACGATATCGGGCCTCCGGTGGCAGGCGGCCGGCCCTTGGAGTACTCCAGCCCGCGGGCGGAGATCCTGCGGGTGCAGCCGCGGTTGGGCGAGCCGCAGTTCACGCCCCCGCCGGCTTCGGCGCCAAATTGGTAGCGGCTTGCGGGTGCCATGCCCACGCTTGCGTGGGCATGCCAAGCCGGCCGCAGACATGCTTGCCGTCTCGCTGCGCTCGCTTGGCAAGCATGGCACCCGTCCCGGATACGACACCATCCGAGTGGCCCACTCTGCGCTACGTGCCGGCAGCAGCCAACTCCGATTCCCGCGGCTCCTCGCACGGCAGGAAGGGGCGGATGTCCTTGCCGTTCACCGCGACGATGCTCACGTCCGGCTCCCGCGACAGGTCGATCTCCTCGAAAGCCGGATGGGCAAAACGCTCGCCGCCGGCCGTCTGCAGGCACTGCACCCTGGGGCGGGTGGGATCCTGCGGGCTGAAGCCGACCACTGCGGCCTCGGTGCCGTTGGACAGCGTCACGATCTGTCCGATGGGGAACGGCGGCACGACCCGGTAGAACTCGGCCGCGACCACCGGGTCGAAGAATTCGCGGCAGAGCGTCCGCATCTCGTGCAGGGTCTCGACCGGCAGCTTGGCCGGCGAGTAGCAGCGGCGGGTCGTCGAGGCATCGTACACGTCGGCCAGGATCGCGATCCGCGAGAAGACGGGAATCTGCCGGCCGGCCAGCGGCGGCAACTCCTCGCCCGTGACCGGGTCCAGCCGCGACGGGTAGCCCTTGCCGTCGAAGCGCTGGTGATGGTTCAGCACGATCTGCGCGGCCGCGGCCGGCACACCGCCACGAACCATCTCATATCCGTAGACCGTATGCTGCTGTATGGCGGCACGCTCCGCGGGCGTCAGCTTGCCGGGCTTGTCGAGGATCTCCCGCGGGACGCGCATCTTGCCCACGTCGTGCAGCAAGCACCCCAGGCCCAACAGGCGCAGATCCTTCGCCTCGCGGGCCGTCTTATGCTGCCGCTGGTCGATCAAGTACCGTTCCAGCCTCATGCCCACCAGCAGCGCCAGGTAACAGACGTTGGCCGAGTGCGCAATCAGGTAATTGTCGAAGGCGTCGAGCTTCTGCAGGAGGATGTTGCTGCCGGAGTGATTCTTGAGAAAGTCGAACAAGCTGGCGATCGAGCTTTGGAAGTCGGAAAGGTTGATCTCGATCGTCGAGCCCCGCAGCATCGACTGGAAACTCTCGCGGACGCGGAGGTACACCTCCCGCTGGTGCTCGGCCAGCCCTTCGTCGATCAGCTCTTCGAGGAACTCGAAATCGCGATGGCGGACCCAGACCTCCAGTACTCCCAGCTCCTTCAGGCGGGGAATCATGTCCAGCGGGATTTCCTTGTCCCGTTGGACCAGGTAGAGGTAGGGGTCGTTGGGCAAGGGGATGGGCCGCGCGAGGATCATGCCCGGTTGCACTTTATCGATCGGTACGCGCAGCATAACCCGCCCCACTGAAGTCGGGGACCGGACAAACCCTATACAATATTAGCTTACGGATTGGCCGCATTAGGGTACGGGCTAGCCGGAGAATGTGGCCCGTTGGAGCGTGTACTGCTCCAGCCGGGCCGGTTCCGGCTCGACGCCGATGCCCGGCCCGGTCCAGAGTGGCACGCGGACCACGCCGTCGGCGGGGTCACGGACCGGCCGCAGGGGATCGGCCAGGTCACATGCCAGGACCTCGTCAGAGGGAAAGAAATTGGCCGGACATAGCGCGGTTTGACCCTGCCTTGATGGACGGGAATGGAAATGGGTTGCCGGCCTTGGACAAGCCGCACGCGCTTTCCTGCGATTGCCGCAGCTTAGGAGTACCGGCCTTTCCGCTGTTTTCGCCGATAGACGTCTTTCCGATTGGCCACCCGTAGCACCAGCACAACCAAGCAATCGTCGTGGATTTCGTATACCACACGGTAGTCGCCGATGCGGATTCGCCAGAGGTTGTCCTCTCCTGCCAATTTCACCACGCCGGCCGGCCGCGGGTTGGAAGCGAGCGTCGCCACTTCAGCGACGATTCGGCGCTGCACGCCCGCGGGCAGTTTCCGCAACTGCCGGTCTGCTGACGGCCGGAAGAAGACCTTGTACCCGGCCATTCGTTATTCCATCCCCAGCCGTGCCTTGATCTTCTCCAAGGGCACCGCGCCCTTTTCCTTGCGGGCGCGGAGCGCCGCTTTCAGGTCGGCCCGATCTTCGGCCGCTTGGAGCAATTCGAGGTCTTCCATCGACACGATGGCTGCCACGCTCTTGCTGCGTCGCCGCAAGATCACGCGCTCGCCGGCATAGGCAACGCGGTTGATGACTTCCGCGAGGTTGTCCCGCACATCCGCGATATTCATTTCCATGGCGGTTCTCCGGACAGATGTACATTGTGTACTCTATGTACATTAGGAGCTTTTTCGCGGCTGCGTCAAGGCACCCCGCCATCGATCGTTCAGCCGCCAAGTGTGGCCCGCTGCAGCGAGTACTGCTCCAGGAGGGCGGGGTCCGGCTCGACGCCGATGCCCGGCAGCGTCCAGAGTGGCACGCGGAGCACGCCGTCGGTGGGGTCGCGGACCGGCCGCAAGGGCTCGGCCAAGTCGCGCGCCAGGACCTCGTCGGAGGGAAAGAAATCGGCCGGATAGCGGCAGTTGGCCTTGGCCGCCAGGGCCAACTCGAAGCGGGTGCCCAGCGCGCTTTGCGGCATCGCGCCGACCCAGCAGGAGACCCCGCCGGCCTGGCAGGCGTCGTGGATCGCCACCGCGGGCGTCAGTCCGCCCACCTTGCCCGGCGTCAGCGAGACCCATTGGCTGCTCTTCAGGTCCAAAGCCATTTCGGCCTGGGCGAGCGTGGTGACGCCTTCGTCCAAGCCGATCGGCGTGCGTATGGTCTCCTGGACCATCGCGTGGCCCACCAGATCGTCGGCGGGGAGCGGTTGTTCGATCATGGCCAGGCAGAAGTCGTCCAGGCGGCAGAGCATTTCCATGTGTTGCAGCCCCAAGCCGCCTTGGCAGTCGATGTGAAACGTTTGGCCGGGAAACTCCCGGCGGACGGCGCGGAGCATTTCCACATCCCAGCCGGGGCGGAACATGAGCTTGACCCGCGCGAAGCCGGCTTCCAGGGCCTGCCCGATCCGCGCGAGAAACTCATCGCCCGAGGGCATGCGGTCGAAGGTTGGGCCGACCTCGACCGCGGCGCGGTGCCCGCCGAGCAACTCATGGAGCGGTTTGCCTGCGAGCCGCGCCCGCAGGTCCCACCAGGCGGTGTCCAAGGCGGCCTTGGCGAATGGATTGCCGCGAAACTCCGCCAGCCGCTGCTGCAGGTCCTCGGCGGAGTCGAGCAGCGCGCCGGCCACCGCCGGCGCCAGCCAATCGCGCAACACGGCCAGCACGCCGGCGGCCCACTCGCCGCTGGCCAACGGGGCGTTGCCCGGCCCCGCCTCCCCCCAGCCGACCGCCCCGCCGCCGGCCATCCGCACCACGACCGTCTCCAACACTTCCGGCCGCCGGACGCCCATCTGGGCTGGCTGTTTCAAGGGAAGGCCGACGTGGAACAGGTCGATGCGGTCGATGTGCATGGGAGGCGGGGGGATTGGGGATTGGGGATTGGAAAGCCCCGCGACTGCGTCGCGGGGATACGGGGCCGCCTTGCGGCTTCGCACCGCGGTGCCTGGCCGCGCCGGAACCCCGAACATTCAAGGGAGAAGTTTAAATGCGGGCAACAGCAGCAGCCCGGATACAACTGCACTCAGTTTGGCAATGATATAAAAGCGCCAGGCCGTTCGGGAGCCATCCGCGTACGGCTCACCGACCCTGACCGCGGACAGCGAGAGGGCGAATCCGGCGAACATGCCACCCGCCACGCCCCTCGTAAGGAGCGAGAATGTAAACCCGCCCACAGCAAAAAAATGGTTTTCCGTCTGCGCGGCGATCCCAAGTATGGTGCAGACGGCGACCAGGCCAACCACGGCGGCGAAGGTCGTGTAGAACCCCAGACGGGAGAGAATCGCCAGCCGCCGCAAGTTGCCATTCTCACCGGCGTCCATACGGCTCTTTCCCGCTTTCCGGCGGGCTATTAGCCGCCGGCTGGCCCAATCCCCAATCCCCAATCCCTAATCCCTCCCCTGGGCCAGCTCGATCGCCCGGAGCAGCCCACGGGCCTTGTTGAGCGTCTCGTTCCATTCGTTGGTCGGTTGGCTGTCGGCGACGATACCGCAGCCGGCCTGGATAAAAGCCTTGTCGCCCTGGACGACGATCGTCCGCAGGGCGATGCAGGTGTCCATGTTGCCGTTGAAATCGACGTAACCGACCGCGCCGGCGTAGGGGCCGCGGCGGCAGGGCTCCAGCTCGTCGATGATCTGCATCGCCCGCACCTTCGGCGCGCCGGAGACGGTGCCGGCGGGCAGACAGGCCTGCAGGGCGTCGAAGGCCCCCTTGCCCGGCACCAAGCGGCCGCTGACGTTCGAGGTGATGTGCATCACGTGGCTGTAGCGCTCGATGGTCATCACGTCGCTGAGCTCGACCGAGCGGTAACGGCAGACGCGGCCCACGTCGTTGCGGCCCAGGTCGACGAGCATCACGTGCTCGGCCCGCTCCTTGGGGTCGGCCAGCAGCTCTACGGCCAGGCGGCGGTCTTCCTCGTCGGAGCCGCCGCGCGGCCGGGTGCCGGCCAGCGGGCGGACGGTCACCTGGCCGTCCACCACCCGCACCATCACCTCCGGCGAGCTGCCCACCAGGGTCACGCTGGGAGTGCGGACGTAGAACATGAAGGGGCTGGGGTTCACCACGCGGAGGGTGCGGTAGATCTCGAAGGGGTGCGCCCGCAACGGCACCTCCAGCCGCTGGCTCGGGACGACCTGAAAAATGTCGCCGGCGCGGATGTACTCGACGCACCGCCGCACGGCCTCCTCGAACTGGGCTTGCGTGAAGTTCGATTGGTACGGGAGGTGTACCTCGCCGGCGGGCTGGATGTCCAGGGGCCTCAGCTCGGCGGGCCGCGAGCTGAGCTGGTCCACCAGGGCGTCGACCCGCCGCTGGGCCACCGCGTAGGCCGACTCGGGGGTCGCCCCCGGTTTGTCCAGCCGCGCCATCACCACCACGTCCATGGTCTTCGCCACGTTGTCGAATACCACCATCTGGTCATAGAAGGCGAAGGCCATGTCAGGCACGTGGCGGTCGTCGGGCGGGGCGTGGGGCAGCCACTCGAAGTAGCGGACCGTGTCGTAACCGGCGTAGCCCACGGCCCCCGCACAGAACGGCGGCAACCCCGGCAGGTGCACCGCGCGGATCGCCTCCACCCGCCGCCGCAACTCCTCCAAGGGATTGGCGGACTCGAACGAGCGGGTGACCAGCGTCGGCAAGCCGGCCGCCGAAACCCCGGAGTAGGCGTTGGTAATCACCCGGTTGCCGTAAGACTCGATCTCGAAGAACGGGTCGGTGGCCAGGAAGCTGTAGCGCCCGACCTTCTCGCCTCCCACCACGCTCTCGAACAGGCACGCGCAGCGGCCGGCGTCGATGCGGTGAAACGCGCTGGGCGGCGTCAGGGCGTCGCTCAAGAGACGCCGCCAGACGGGCACCAGCGTCCCGTTCTCGGCCAGTTTGCGGAAGGTCTCGAAATCGGGATGATAGGCGGCGGTCATGGCTGGTGGCTGGTGGCTAATGGCTCGTGGCTGGTGCGGTAGGTTATGCTTCAGCATGAGGCGGGCGGGGGTCACCCGCGGCCGTCGCCTGTTGTGCTGAAGCATAACCTACTGGTTTGGCGACTCGTGGCCATGCACAAGCCACTTTACCAAAGGCCGTCCGCGGCGGCAACGGCCCACCGCGGACCATCGCCGGGAACCGCTTGCAGGCCAATGCTTTAGCTCCTCGCGCCGCCCCCCGGCGCTTCGGTTGACTCCGCTCGGCACCGTCGTTAGAATCTTGTTGGAAGGACGGGAGACAGACTGCGATGAAATGCCAGCAGTGCGATCGGCCGGCGACGTTTCACATCACGGAGCTGACGGGCGGGAAGCCGCAGGAGTTGCACCTCTGCGAGGATCACGCGCGGCAGTACTTGACGTCCTCGTCGGGCGAGCCGCCGGGGCCCGGGGGCGTGGCGGCCGCCTTGGCGCAGCAGGTCCAGCAGATGGCCATCGGCCAGACCGCCGAGGAGCTGGCCCGGCTGGACCAGCAGGCCTGCCCAGTCTGCGGCATCACCTTCTACGAGTTTCGCAGCCAGGGACGGTTGGGCTGCCCGCACGACTACGTGGCGTTCCAGGCCCAGTTGGACCCGCTGCTGTTGAACGTGCACGGGGAGTCGGAGCACACCGGGAAACGGCCGCGCCGCGCCCCGGCCGCCAGCGAGCGCCGCACGCAGTTGATCCGCCTGCGGCGCGAGATGAAAGAAGCCATCGAGAACGAGAAATACGAGCGGGCCTCGGAACTCCGCGACGAGATCCGCCGCACGGAGTCGGAATAGAAGGGGAGACGGCCTTGGACCTCAACGAACTGACGCAGACCAGCGGGGAGTGGCTTCGCGGCCTGGGCCCGGAGGCGGACATCGTCATCAGCAGCCGCATCCGCCTGGCCCGCAACCTGGCCGACTTCCCCTTCATCAGCCGGGCCACGCCCCAGGACCGCCTGCAGATCGAGCGCTCGCTGCGCGACGCCATCCTGGCGGCCAACAGCTCCGGCGACCTGCTCTACGTGGCCGTCGACGAGCTGGAGGGGGTAGACCGCCAGTTCCTCGTCGAGCGGCACCTGATCAGCCGCGAGCACGCCGAGAGCCAGGGCCGCCGCGCCGTGGCCATCGACCGCACCGAGAGATTCAGCCTGATGATCAACGAGGAGGACCACCTGCGGATCCAGGTCCTGCAGAGCGGTTTCAACCTGGACAGCGTCTGGGAGCAGATCAACAACATCGACGACGGCATCGAAGAACGCGTGACCTACGCCTTCCACGAGCGGCTCGGATACCTGACGGCCTGCCCGACCAACGTCGGCACGGGCATGCGCGTCAGCGTGATGCTGCACCTGCCGGCCCTGGTCATCACGCGGCAGATCGAGAAGGTCTTCCGCAGCTTGCAGAAGATCAGCCTGGCGGTCCGCGGCCTGTACGGCGAGGGCTCCCAGGCCACCGGCGACTTCTACCAGATCAGCAACCAGATCACGCTGGGCCGCTCCGAGCAGGAGTTGGTCCAGCAAGTCCGCGACATCGTGCCGGTGATCATCGACTACGAGCGGCAGGCGCGGCAGTTCCTCATCAAGGAAAGCCACGAGAACCTGCACGACCGGGTGAGCCGGGCTTACGGCATCCTGCGGACCGCCCAGACGATCAGCTCCGAGGAGACCATGCACCTCCTGTCCAGCGTCCGCATGGGCGTCAACCTGGGCCTGATCCAGGACCTGCGGATCGCCGACATCAACGATCTGTTCATTCGCACGCAGCCGGCCCACTTGCAGAAGCTCACCGGCAACGAGCTGGCCAGCACGGACCGCAACATCGAGCGGGCCCGCTATCTCCGCCACCACCTCAACCGCGAGGACGGCGGCCACGGGGCGGAAAAGAACTGAGCGGAAACAGGGGGAGTTTATCACGGGTTACCGCCAAGCTGTGTTGCATTTGATCGTCCCTCCGGGGTAATGAGAGTATGAAGAC
>Ga0181527_1004076_pt1 | contig 12706 bp, 12 predicted proteins | sample PEATcosm2014_Bin_30_FD_119762 | JGI IMG/M metagenome (GOLD analysis project Ga0181527, IMG submission 119762) | Peatland microbial communities from MTU Mesocosm Facility, Houghton, MI, USA - PEATcosm2014_Bin06_60_metaG | ecosystem: Environmental > Terrestrial > Soil > Wetlands > Peat | place...
ACCACCGCTTTCGACGACCAGACCGTCTTCGCCATGAAGGTGAAGTGACATGCCTCGCCGCCCGTAGGGCGAAAGAGAATAGCCCATGGCGCGAGCCATGGGAAGCGAGCCCGGGCCGCCGAGCCCCGGCAGGGGCGGAAGAAAGGCTCCGGCAACAGCGCTCTCGCTGGCTGCATCGGGCAGGAGCGATCCCGAAAGCGAGCGTTGCGTCTTCGCGGCACCCTGACGCACGATGAGGCGCGGCGGCTGCAACAGAGTTCGGAAACTCTGCGCGGGTTCTGGCGATGACCGGCGCTGCTTTCCGGCGCTCGCAACTCACGCCAGAAGAATTCCATTCGGCAACTGCTGGCTGCGGTGCCGGCGCTCGATTTGGGTGACGATACGGAAATAGCAGCCGGAGACGGTGCGGGCACTGGGACTCGCCAGCGAGGCGCAAGGCATCCCATCGCCGAAAGTGGGAGGCGTTGCGGTTGCTGCTTTCATGGTGCGCCCGGCGTGACTCGAACACGCGACCTTCTGGTTCGTAGCCAATGCCGCACGGAAATTCAACGAGTTACAGCCTTGCCCATCGCTGCTAAACAGGTTGCATTTTCAACCACTTCCGAAGGACCCCTAGCACCGCTGAACAACACTGCTACACAAGGAGTGGGCATACTATCGGGCATACTGGCGATTCCAGCCCCATGGCGCGTTTGGAAGGCCAAGACAGACTGTATCCCTCGCATCAGGCGGGCTTCACCCTGAGACCCAGCACAAGCCCCACCGTAATCATTACACCGGGGCGGGCTTGCTAATAGGCGAGAGGAGGAAGTTTTCCGAGCGGAAGGGTCCCGTGCTGGCCCTGGCCGGGCGGGGGTGGTTCATCGGCGGGCGGGAGATTTCGCACTCCTTCAAAGGGTTGGGCGTGAAGCCACCGTCGGGGCGAAAGTTTAGCGCGCATCGCTGGATTTCTGCGGCGTTATCTGCACCATATCTTTCGGCAGCAGACCAAGCGCTATGCCGTCACCAGAAACTGAGTAGCACGACACCTTGTTGCCCCAACTGTCATCCCCAAGGAGGTAGAAGCTGCACACCGACGTACTGCGGATTATGGCTCCAAAGCCATTCTGACCGTAGAGGCCAACCCACATTTCGATCCATACTCTTTTCCCCTTATGGTCGCTCCCACGCCGGAACCAAGCCGCTTCGATGGGATCGACCCTTATGCTCATCGGGTTTGTTGCCAATACAGTCATTTGTTGGACACTGGCGGCATAGGCATTTTGCATCTGCTGGTTGGTGGGGAAGGGTTCGGGTGGCTTCCACGGCTTCTTGCCTGCTGAGGGCATGACTACCGCGAGCAATCCAAACAACGCTACTACGAGAATTCGTTTCATTTCCGGTCTCCTTCTTGAAGGCGAATCGCGGTTCTGGGTTAGGTCGGCAATGATTATAGGCTCCAAGTCCTGAAAATGCAAACCTCGGTACGGCTGTTGACGCCAGAGCGGGCTCAAGAACCGCCAAAAAAGTGTAGACTGAAAATGCCGCCTAGCTCGACGGGGCGAGAAGCTGGGAACCCTACCCGGTTGGCGGCAATACCCACATAGGGAATCGCAGAGGGAGCGGTGTCCAAAGAAGAACTCTCCGAAGGTCCTCAAACGGCCATCCAGCGAATACTGGAGACGGAATCGGCCACAATCGACGAAGTATTTCAAGGCGTCATACGCCAGGAGTTGAGCCTAGAGCGTGCCGCCGACGTGCTGGAGGGGGAGGCTCTCAGGTGGGCCAGCAATCTGCACCATGAGATCCTCCGGCAGTGGGCGCTTAAGGCCATACCCCCTGACCAGTTTGAATCAATCGCCCGCGAGAAAGCCGGAGAAATCGCGGAGTTTGCGGCGGAACACTTTTCGGTTGCTTGTGTACCCGCATCGCACTCACCAAACACGCCCCTTCGGATTGGGCAACACCCAGCGGTGATTGAGGGTTCAACCGGCCCAGCAATTGATAACAGGAGTCGATTGAAGAAGAAGTTGCTAGATCGGTTGTCGAACTATCCCCGCCAGTTTCAGCGAGACAACCTGTTCAGGTATCGGACATCCCTCGGGCCAGCAACCGCGCAATCGGCTGACACGCGTGCGCCTGAGGAGACCGCAGCCGAGAAGCCGCGTTTTCCAAAGCGCGCGGCGTGGCTGAGCGAGCGTCTGCGGGAGAGGTCCTGGAACAAGCACGACTTGTCCCGACAGGGGGGACCGGACCATAAGACCATACAGAAGTTTTTAAACGGCTTCCACGTTCGAGAAGACGTGCTTAAGAAAATCACGGACGCACTCTCGAAGGCACCTTCTTCGATGAAACTCTCCAAGGTAGGGCTGCTCGATATACCTCAGGACTGAGCTTTCCCATTCTGTCCCATTCTGTCCCACGGTAACTCCCACTTCTTCTCAAGGCGAGTAAAGCAATCTGAAAGTGTCTCAACCGGGGACAAACCGAGGAATGCCGATGGGAATAGATCACAACACTATAGCCACCCTGCTGAACGAGCATGACGTTGCGCGGATCACCAACATGTCTATCGCAACCATAAGGCGCTGGCGACTATTCGGGCGGGGTCCGAGGTACATCAAGATCGGTGCAGCGGTACGCTACAAGCTTGAAGACCTATCCGCGTGGCTGGAATCCAGACCCACCGGAGGCGATAGCTACGGCGCATTGGCGGCATCCAAGCGATAGAGGGGCACAATGCCGCGCGCCTATGGTGACGGCCTGCCCGATTTCAGGTATATCAACCTGATTCCGGTTGCTGATGTCGCCAGAAAGCTGGGTCTCGAATTCGCCCATAACGGGAAGATCCTGTGTTGGCATTTGGAGAAGCACAAGAACCGAAGACCATCGTTTCTTCGGGTCCTCGAATCGAACAAGGTTAAGTGCGATGCTTGTGACGGCGAGGCGATGAGCGTATTGAACATGGTTAAGGACTATGCGCCATTCGATACACTGCTTGAAGCCGCCGAGTGCGTCGCCATCGATTTCGACGTTCCCAGAATCGCAAAGGGCAGCCACTTGAACAACCCCGACTGCCAAGTCGTACCGCCAGCTTGCGAAGATCCCATTGCATTGTTGGTTTGCACTGGAGTCTGGTCCGAGCTACCAACGCCGACACAACGTCTCATCCCCGTCCTGCTGAGCCTTGCCACGTGGACCAACGACCATTCGTCGGGCATAATCACGCTAAGCTATCGCGGGATGATGACGTTTAGCGGGATAAACAACTATACCTCTATACGTCAGGCCCTCACCGAGTTGCAAGGAATGGGATGGTTGGAGGTGCTCGACTCGCCTTCACGCGGCGAGTCTCCGATCAAGGGCACGGGCAGATATCGCCTCACGCCCTTGTCCGAACGTGTCAGAGACTTGGCGAACAGAACCGCCCCAGGGTTCGGTGATGCGATCAAAGCCGAGAAAGCAGACCGCAAGCGACAAAGAGAGGAGCGCGCCAGAGAACTCGCTCAAACAACCTCCGAGTGGTGGACACGACACTCTTAGGCGTCTCGGTCCTATCAATGGCATCTATTGTATTGTCTCTATCGGTCCGATAGAGGCGGTACGCTCCCGCTTCGACGCTGCCGCCTCGATAGCGTCAGAGAGCATCGCCCCAAAGTGTCGTCAGGTAGACCGTCCAATTCAAACTGAGGCCGCATCCCGGCATGTATGTGTATTCTCTCTATCGCTTCAATAGCGTCACAGAACACTGACGCTATGCCAGCGATAGTGAAGTACAGGAGGTAGTGTCTCTATTCTGTCGATAGCGTCACTGTGTCGCTATTCCAGCGATAGCGTCAAGTCATACGCTACTCGACCAATAGCGTCACATTGCATAAGCGTGCACGAAACTCGCCTCGATAAGTGAGTAAGAAACTGGTAAACTGTTAGTCGAGTGTAATTATTACGGTTCGGGATTCCCATGAGTACATGGAGCCAACCTAAGGCGTTTAGCGAAGTGTGCCACCGGGCAGGGGGACGGCGGGCGTACAACGCACTACGCCGTGACCTGAAATTGTTCCGCCGCCGCGACGTGTTGGAACTGGTCTTGAAATACGGGCATAAGCGGGGTGTACAGGCCCGTATTGCAACCGTTTTGGGCGTGAGCGAAGCCACTGTCAGCCGAGATATTTCAGCCACGCTGTACGCTCCGCACGTTTGCCAACATTGCGGATCGTACAAGCCACGGCACCCCCGGTTCATGAAGGCTGAGGATCTATTTGGCTGCCCCGTGCTTAATCCAGCCAGCCAGCCCCGCATACTCGCCATCCACGATTCGGACCTTATCGGCGCTCCACCCATCATCAAGGATCAGTACGGTTGTGCCACAAGGAATCAAGTATATCCTTTTCGTAAGTAGGAGTTCTTCCAATCCATACGTGTCATGGGCCATACTAGCCTCAACCATTGCATCGCGATCAGCCTTCGTGATGGCAAGCACCGTTTCGTGTGAAGTGTCGTCACACACTATCCGGCATTTGGCCGGTGCGGCTTCTTGTGCGACTTTTCCCGGCTTGTCATCAATTAGAGACCCTACAGCCCCTATCGCTATAACCACGGCAGCCATCACAAGAAAGATTCGAAGGCATCCCTTCGCAGATTTGTTGTCCTGTTCTGCTTTGTAAGCCAGCTTGACACGGTCCTGTTCTGCCTTGATACGGTCCTGTGCTTCAATGCGGGCCTTCTCTTCGGCATAGATGCGCTGGCGTTCCTCTGGGGTTAGATCCATGGTCGCGCTCCTGTTGGCTGTTTCAAATTCTGCTCCTTTCGTTGGTGGAATGCAAGGCCCTGGTGTCTGAAAATAGGTATTGCATTATCTTAGGCGTAGGTTTATGATTGATCTGTGAGCAAGCTCCGCATTCCTGAGGACGTGATGGAATACTTCCGCAAGACCGGCGCTATGGGCGGCAAAGCCCGCGCCAGGAAGCACACGAAAGAGGAGTTGAGCGCGTGGGCCAAGTTGGGCGGGCGTCCGAAGACCAGCGGCAAGAAGCAAGCGAAGAAAGGCGGCAAGTGATGGTCTACAAGCAGAAGAAGAGCAAATACTGGTGGTACAAGTTCACCTGGAATGGGGAGTCGATCCGGGAGAGCACGAAGCAGACCAATAAGCGCGTGGCCGAACAGATGGAAGCTGCGCACCGGACGGCGCTTGCCAAGGGCGAAGTGGGAATTCGCGACAAGAAGCCAGTACCCACACTGAAGGACTTTGCGGAGCACGATTTCCTGCCGTTCGTGCGGTCAACCTTCGCAGCAAAGCCTAAGACGCTTGCGTACTACGAAAACGGGGTAAACCGACTGCTCGCTTTCGAGCGTCTTGCGGGTGAACGCCTGGACGTTATCACGAGCGATAGAGTCGCCGAGTATGCCACTAAACGGCAAGAGGCGAAGGGCAAGCGGGGAAGTCTGCTGCAAGTGGCGAGTCTGAACCGTGAATTGCAGGTGCTACGGCGAATGTTCCATCTCGCTCAGGAGTGGGGCAAAGTGGAACGGGCACTGCCGAACGTCAAGATGCTTCCGGGTGAGAAGCACCGCGAACGGGTGTTGACCACCGCCGAAGAGGATCTTTACTTCGGAGGCGCGTCAACCGAAGCAATGGCGCAATACTCGGACGCTGCCCTACTTCGTGACGTTGCCATTATCCTGCTCGATTGCGGCTTGCGCCCGGAGGAGTGCTTCAGGCTGCGGACTGAGAACGTCGCCGAGGGCAACCTGGAAATCCACAAGGGAAAAACCGACAACGCCCGCCGCCGCATCCCCATGACGCCCCGCGTCAAGGCCACGCTCGATATGCGATTGTCGAGGGCAGATGGTAGCGCCTGGGTCTTCCCTTCCCAGACGAAGAGCGGGCACATCGAACCATCATCCCTTAAGAAGCAGCACCTCAAGGCCATCGCCGAGGGAACCCGAATTCTCAGGGAAGAGACCAGTAAGGAAGACGTTCAGCTTGCACCGTTCGAACTCTACACCCTCCGGCACACCTGCCTAACCCGATGGGCACCCCACATGGACCCTTGGACGCTGGCGTACCTTGCCGGACACCGCGACATGAACACCACGAAGCGGTACGTTCATCCGCAAGAGCAGACCATTCGCGCGGCGATGGATCGGGCGCAACTGGCAAACAGTGGGCATACTTCAAGGCATACCGGGCAAAAGACAGATTTGGAGAGCACGCCCGTTCTGACTCCAACTATCTGACTGGTATAGAGTTAAGTGGTGCGCCCGGCGTGACTCGAACACGCGACCTTCTGGTTCGTAGCCAGACGCTCTATCCAACTGAGCTACGGGCGCTTGCGAAGGCAACCAACTCTTCCACTGTAGCCAACCGCGCGGGGGTTGCGCAACCGGCCACCCCCATCTGCCACAATGGCAGTGTCGCCATGACCGACCGCCTCTATTACACCGATTCCTACCTGCGCCAGTTCACCGCGCGCATCCTGGAACGCTCCGCCGACGGGCGCACCGTCTACCTCGACCGCACCGCCTTTTATCCCGCTTCCGGGGGCCAGCCCTGCGACACCGGGGCCATCGCCGGCGTCCCCGTGCTGGACGTCGCCGACGAAGGCGAGCGCATCGCCCACTACCTCGCCGCGCCGCTCGATAGCACGGTGGTCGAGTGCGCCATCGATTGGCGCCGCCGCTTCGATCACATGCAGCAGCACACCGGCCAGCACGTGCTCTCGGCGGTGTTCGAAGAGTGGCTCGGATTGCACACCGTCAGCTTCCACCTGGGCGCGGAGAGTTCCACCATCGACCTGGAAGGCGGCGCCGTGGAGCCGGGCGCGGTGCTCGAAGCCGAGCGGCGCGCCAACGACATCGTCTTTGCGAACCGTCCCGTGGCGGTCGCGTTCCAGCCTGCCGCGGAGGTCCAGGGGCTGCGCAAAGCCACGGACCGCGAAGGCACCCTGCGCATCGTTTCGATCGATGGGCTCGACCGCAGCGCCTGCGGCGGAACTCACGTGCGCGCCACCGGGGAGGTGGGGCCCATCCTCCTACGCAAGCTCGACAAGGTGCGGCAGACCGTCCGTGTCGAATTCCTGTGCGGCGGGCGCGCGGTGCGGCGGGCGCGCGCGGATTACGAAGCGCTCTCCAAAACAGCCCAACTGTTTTCGGCGCCGCTCGACGAAGTCCCGGCCATGGTGGCGGCGCAGTTGGAAACCGCGCGCGCCCATGACAAGGCGCGGCGCAAGCTGGAACTCGACCTCGCGGCCTATCAGGGCAGGGAACTCTACCTGGCGACGGCCCCGGCCGCGGACGGCGTGCGGCGCGTCACGCGGCGCGTCGTGAACGGCAGCCTGGAAGAACTCCGCGCCATCGCGCAAAACTTCACGGCGCAGCCGAAAGCCGTCTTCATCGCCACCCTCGCCGACCCTCCCTCGGTGCTGCTGGCGGCCTCGGCGGATGCCGGCATCGACGCCGGCAAAGCCCTCAAGGCGGCCCTCGCCGAAGCCGGCGGCCGCGGCGGTGGAAACGCGCGCATCGCCCAGGGCAGCGTGGCGGAGGCGGCCGTGCTCGATCGGGTCCTGGAGAAGCTCTAATCTAATTAGATGTAGGCCCGGGGATCATGCAATGCTAAAACCACTTGTTCCGTTCCTCGCCGCCGTGGTGGTGGCCACTCCGTTGTGGGGGTCTTCGTACTATACCGTCCGTTTGGACGACCCCAAAGCGATTTACCTGACGCGGGATGGTTTTCCCGTACATGGCGATGGTGTCGCCGATGACACCGATGCCCTTCAGCAGGCGATCGACAAAGTCCAGGCGACCACCAGGCAGGGAATCGTCTTCGTTCCCGAAGGTCGATACCGCTTGTCCAAAACGATCTATATCTGGCCCGGAATCCGCGTCATCGGGTACGGGGCCACCCGCCCCGTGTTGGTGCTGGGCGAAAACACTCCGGGTTACCAGGACAAGGATAAGGAGAACCTCATGGTGTTCTTTGCCGGCGGGCGTCCCGGCGCCGGACGCGGCGACGGCGGCCAGCCCCAGGATGCCGGGGCGGGTACCTTCTATTCGGCTTTGAGCAATATCGATCTCGAGATCCAGGACGGCAATCCCGGCGCCGTCGGCGTGCGCGCCCACTATGCTCAGCACTGCTTCCTGGCGCACATGGACTTTCACATCGGTTCCGGCCTGGCGGGCATTCATGAGGGCGGAAACGTGGCCGAGGACGTGCATTTCTACGGTGGCCGCTACGGCATCTGGACGCGCACCCCTTCGCCAGGCTGGCAGTTCACGGTGGTTGATGCCACCTTCGAAGGGCAGCGCGAGGCCGCCATTCAGGAGCGCGCCGCCGGCCTCACGCTCATCCGGCCGCGGTTCCGGAACGTTCCTACGGCGATCGCCGTGGATCCGGGTTTTCCGGACGATCTCTGGGTGAAAGACGCTCGCATGGAGGACATCTCGGGTCCCGCGCTTGTCCTGAGCCTGGAGAACAGCGCCCGCACCGAAATCAACATGGAAAACGTGGTTTGCAGTCGCGTGCCGACCTTTGCCTCTTTCCGTGAAAGCGGCAGAAAGGTCGCCGCACCGGCGGCCATATACGGCGTCAAGGTGTTCTCGCACGGGCTGAACTACGCCGATATCGGCGCCAATCCGGAGATCAAAGACATTTTTGAATCCACCGTCCTGAGCGCCATGCCGGTTCCCGTCCAATCCGACCTCCCCGATCTGCCAGCCCGCGACAGTTGGGTGAATATTCGCTCGCTGGGCGCCAGGGGCGATGGTTCTACGGACGATACCGAAGCTTTCCGGAAAGCGATTGCCCAACACCGCGCCATCTACCTCCCCACGGGCACGTATGTGGTCAGCGACACGATTGCGCTCCGGCCGGACACCGTGCTGATCGGCCTGCATCCCAGCGCCACCCAGATCGACCTGCTCGATTCCACTCCCGCGTTTCAGGGGGTCGGTTCGCCCAAACCGTTGATCGAGGCGCCCAAGAACGGAACCAACATCCTGATCGGAATCGGGCTTTACACCAACGGCATCAACCCGCGGGCGGTTGCCGCCAAATGGATGGCCGGCGCGAATTCGATGATGAACGACGTCCGCTTTCTGGGCGGGCACGGCACCAACAAGCTCGACGGCAGCCGCGACAACCCCTACAACAACACCCACACGGCCGATCCCGACATCAATCGCCGTTGGGACGGACAATATCCCAGCCTGTGGGTGACCGATGGCGGCGGCGGAACGTTTTTCGATATCTGGACCCCCAGCACCTTCGCTCAGGCCGGCATGCTGGTGTCCGACACTTCGACCCCGGGGCGGGTTTACGAAATGTCGAGCGAGCATCACGTCCGCCACGAAGTGCAACTGCACAACGTCTCCAACTGGCAGTTCTATGCGCTGCAAACCGAAGAGGAGCGCGGCGAGGGCGGTTTCGCGCTGCCGCTGGAAATCGATGGCTCCAGCAACATTACCGTGGCCAACTTCCACATCTATCGCGTGATCGGCTCCTTTCAACCGTTCCCTTGGGCCATCAAGGTGGCGGATTCGAAAAACATCCGGTTCCGGAACATCCACTGTTACAGCAACAGCAAAGTTTCGTTCGACGATGCGGTTTACGACCAAACGCATCACGCCGCGATTCGCCAGCGGGAGTTCGCGTGGCTGAACCTCTCGGGCAACGCGCCTGTGGCTTCCGTGAAGGCGCCTTCCCCGGTGCTGGCCGCCGGCGCCAAGCTGGAGAAACTGGCCGGAGGCTTCTTCAACATCTCCGGCGGAGCGGCCGATCCTTCCGGCGATTTCTACTTTGTGGACGCCCATTGGCAGCGCATCTACCGCTGGTCGGCAGCCGGCCGCGAGCTCTCCACGGTGCGCGACAATCCGCTGGACCCGATCAACCTGGCCTTTGATCGGGCCGGCCACCTGATGGTGATTTCGTACGCTGGCAGCGGGACCGTCTACTCCTTCAAGCCGGGTTCGTCGGATGACGCGATCGTGCTCTTGAAGCCGGAGCCTGTGGCGCCGCGGCCCGGTATGACCGCCGTGCTGCCGGTGGGCGATTGGCACGTGAACGAAGGCACGCTCCAGCAACCCGATCGGCAGTATGTCTCGCCGGACGGCACTACCTTCATTCCGGCCGGCCGGGACTTCGTCACCGGCGCGATGGCGTGGGGCGTCAAAAGCAGCGCCTTGCTGCGGGGGTTCGGGCTCGCCCGCGCCGTTCCCGGAAGGCTGTTCTATATCACCGACGAATCCGAGGTGGCGACCCGGGTGGGCACCGTCCAACCCGATGGAAGCCTTACGGACATGAAACTCTTCGTCAACCAGGGTGGCGAGGCAGTCACTACCGATGCCCAAGGCAACGTGTACCTCGCTGCCGGCCAGGTCTACGTGTACAACCCCGCCGGTAAGCTGATTGACACCATCGAGGTCCCGGAGCGTCCGCTCCAGTTGGTGTTCGGCGGCAAAGACGGGCGGACCCTGTTTATTGCCGCGCGGACTTCGTTGTACGCAGTCCGCACTCGGTTCCAGGGGCGGTAAACCGGACCCGTGGCTGGCCAGACTGACCGGACTTTACTTCTTGGGCGCGGCGACCCGCTTCCTGGCCCCCGCCGTGCCTTCCTTCAGCAACTCCTCGATCTTGTCGCTCAGATTCTTCTCCTGCCGGTCTTCGGAGAGGAAATTGTCGTCGCCTTCGTATTGCCCGCGGATTATGCCCTGCCGGTCGATGAACGCCAGGATCGGCATGTGCGGAATCAGCATGGGCGGATGTTCCAGCCAATTGATGGCCACTGTCTGATTGTCGAATCCCACGGGAAACGGCGGATTGAATTGCCGGATGAAAGCCGGTAAGTTGCCCCGGGCAACGTCTTCGATGGCCGAAGCCAGCACCTGCAAGCCGCGCGGGCCATACGTCGTCTGATCCTTGCTCAGATAGCCGATGGTCTTCTGGCAATGGGAGCACCAGGTCAGGATGAACGCCATCACCACCACCTTGCCTTGATACTGGCTCAGCAGCACTTGTTTACCGTCGCTGAGGTTGATGGCGAGCTCGGGCGACTGGCGCGGCACGTTGATCGCCTCGACGGCGGGCGCCGTCAGAAAGAGCATGGCCAGGGCCGGCGCCAGGAATCGACGCTTCAACATAAACCTCAGTCTATCGCACTGTCGAGCCCTTCCAGGCTGGTGACGATGGCGCCTTTGCGGCGGAGCTCGAAACGTCCGTCGTCGCCGGAGCCGGTCACGGAATCGGCGGTCTCGGAAGCCACCGACATCTTCTTCCACTTTTTCTCGAGCACCTCGCGGTAGGCCGCAAGATAGCGGCGGGCGCTTTCTTCGCTGTCCCATTCGGCGGCGTAAAGCAGCACCACGCGGCCGGCCTTCTTGTTCTCGCGCAGCTCGAAATTGCAGCCGCGCCAGTGCGGCGCGATCTCCGCTGCCTGCTGCTTGCCCAAGAATTGCTCCAGCAGCACGGCGTGATCGAGCTCGCCGAGTTCGCCGCCTACCAGGCTCTTGTAGCCGCGCGGCAGATGAGCGTCGGGAAGTTCCGGCTGGGTGGGCTTGACATTCGAGAAGTAATCCTCCGGATGAATCACCTGCTGGGTGGAGACCGGCGCGCGGCGGAAGACTTCGGCGAAGCCCTCCTGCCCGTCGCGCTCGCAGACGGCGTTCTGGAACAGCATTCCCGTGGTATAAGGGAACACCAGCGTCAGGCGCATGTAGAGCGGCGCGTTATCGTAGACCGGGAAGTCGCCGCCGGCACCTTCGCCCAGGCTGCTCATACTGGCGGCGAGCCCGGGCGAGTCCGTCAGCGACCGGCCGTTCTTCCGCGCCAGGTATTCCGACATCAGCCAGGTGGCCTGGCCTTCCATCACGGCCAGCCGCGCCGTGCTTCCGTCGTCGCTCTTGCGGCCCTGGCGGATGAACCGGGCCAGATTGAAATTCTGGTCGGCCAGAGCGTGCGACAGCTCGTGCGCCAGCACCGGCTCCTGCGTGTCCGAAGGCGTCGAGTCGGTGATAAAGAGCTTCTTCTTGTGGTAATCGTAGAAAGCCGCGGCCTGTTCCGTAAGCAGGTCGACGGTGTTCTTGGCGAGGTCGAAATCCTGCGGCACGAAACCGAATTTCTTCAGCGTCAGCTCTTCGGCGCGGATCTCCTCGGGGCTGGCGGCGTCTTTCATCCGCTCTTTGAGGAACGCGTTGATCTTCTCCTTGGTGATGGAATCGCAAGGCACCGGGTGGCGCAGCTTCATCCCCGAAATCTGCGTCAGATCCAGGACGATGCGGTTGGCCAGCCCGCAAATTTCTTGGGCGCGGGATGATTGAGCGGGAGCCGCCCCCGCAAACAGCAGGAGCAAGAAGACCGCTGCTAGGCTGCGACGGGACTTCATCCTCTCTCTCAGGATAATGCGCGCTACAATGAGAGATCAATCCAACCCATTACAGGAGAATCCTTTTGGCGGACGACAAGACCTACAAGGCCGAGTATCTGGGCAGCGGCACCTTCGTTTTCAGCAAGCCCAAGCGGAAGAAGAACAAGGTCCGGCAGTCGCAGTTAAAGAACCCGCAACGCGGCTCGCGCAAGTAGGGGCCGGGCAACTTGTCCGTGCGCAGCCACTTCATGGACGCGGAGACCGCATAGCGGTGAAACGCGGCCGCGCCTGGTCGTGGATCCTGTCCGTTCCGCTGGCCGCGGTTCTGCTCTATCTCTCCCTGCGCGGCGTGGATTGGAAGGGCGTTTGGC
>Ga0181527_1004084_pt1 | contig 12679 bp, 13 predicted proteins | sample PEATcosm2014_Bin_30_FD_119762 | JGI IMG/M metagenome (GOLD analysis project Ga0181527, IMG submission 119762) | Peatland microbial communities from MTU Mesocosm Facility, Houghton, MI, USA - PEATcosm2014_Bin06_60_metaG | ecosystem: Environmental > Terrestrial > Soil > Wetlands > Peat | place...
AAGCTCCAGAAGATGGGGTTCCTTCGCAAGAAGCCGATCACCTCGCTCTCGGTCAAGGACCTGATCGCGCTCCGCGCGGAGATCTTCGCACGACCGGGCCCGATGGTCCGTCGGTTCGGACCCCTGTTCTACCAGCTCGTCCTCCTGCACCTCCACCATTCCCTCGAGCGCCTGGAGACCCAGGGGCTCTCGCCGTTCCTCCAGTACGTCGACCGGGTCGCCGCGAAGGAGAAGCAGGGTCGGGGCGACGCGGCGTTCCTGAAGCTCCCCGAGGTCGTCGAATCGCGCCGCATCGCCGAGGAGTTCCTGCGCACCTCCAAGGAGCCGTCCCACCCGAAGCTGGACGCCCTGGTCGACCTCGTCCGCGAGACCCTCGCCCGGCCCACCGGCCGTCCGCCGAGGATCCTCGTCTTCGCCCAGTACCGGGACACCATCCAGACGATCCAGTCGATGCTCGAGCTCCAGGACTGGACGGTCGGCCGGTTCGTCGGCCAGGCGACCCGGGACGCCGACGACCCGGGAATGAACCAGAAGGAACAGGCCCGCGTGCTCGCCGGGTTCCGGGCGGGCCAGTTCCCGATCCTCGTCGCGAGCAGCGTCGCGGAGGAGGGGCTCGATGTGCCCGACGTCGACCTGGTCGTCTTCTTCGAGTCGGTGCCGAGCGAGATACGGGCGATCCAGCGGCGCGGCCGGACCGGGCGCAGCTCGCTCGGCCGGGTGACGGTCCTGCTCACCCGGGAAACGCGGGACGTGCGCTACCAGGCCGCCGAGGTTCGACGGGAGAAGGCGATGCGCCGGATCGTGCGCCGGCTCTCTTCCGAGGCCCGTCGAACGCAGGGGGACGGCCGTCCGGTCGAGGGGCACGGCGCCCCGGAAGGAGGGCTATAAACCCTCGGTCGCCCGTGCTACGTCGTCCCTCGGTGGTTGAGGCTAAATACCGGGGTCCGGGTCTAACGCCCCAGTCCGGACGGCTCCTGTGGATTGGGTTCAGTCGCACCTGGGTCTAACGGCCCTGACGGTCCTCTCAACCGTTCTCATCGTCTACCTTGCCTACGTCATGCTCCGACCCGAGAGGTTCTGAGCGGAGGCGGCTGCGTTCGAGATCCAGTCGCTGTGGGACGTCATCGTACTGGTGGCGATCGCGATTGCGATCGCCCCGTGGTTCGGCCGCTACCTCGGCCGGGTCTACATGGACCTCCCCCTCCTCGGGGACCGTCTTCTGACCCCGATCGAGTCGGCGATCTACCGCGTGCTGGGGACCTCCCCCCGCAAGTCGATGCGGGCGGGGGAGTACATGCTCGCCCTCCTCCTCGTCAACGGGGGGATGCTCGTCTTCCTGTTCGTCTTCTTCTTCCTGCAGGGAAGCCTTCCCGGCAACCCGACCGGGGTCCCCGACATGTCCTGGTCGCTCGCCTTCCACTCGGCGTCGAGCTTCACGACCAACACCGACTTCACCCACTTCACCAACGAGTCCCAGATCAGCTTCGCCTCGCTCGTCGTCGCCTGGCAGCTCGCCCTGTTCCTCTCCGCGGCGACCGGTCTTTCTGCCGTTGTGGCGATGATCCGCGGGTTCGTTCGCAAGGACGGGACGGTCGGGAACTTCTACGTTGACATGGTCCGGTCGCTGACGCGGCTCCTGTTCCCGATCGCGATCCTGGCGGCGATCGTGATGGTGCTCCTCGGGGTCCCCGAGACGTTCACCGCCTACGTCATCGCCCACCCGATCACGGGGGGAACGCAGACGATCTACCTCGGCCCGGTCGCCTCCTATCAGGCGATCTCCCTGCTCGGGACGAACGGCGGGGGATTCTACGCGGCGAACATGGCGAGCCCCCTCGCCAACCCGTCCGCGATCTCGAACCTCTTTGGCACGTTCGTGATGATGCTGATCCCGTTCTCGACGCCGTTCGCCTTCGGGACCATGATCCGCCGGCGCGGGGAGGCATGGCCGTACTTCGGGGTCATCCTGATCGTCTTCGCGGTCGCCCTCGGCCTCTTCATCGCCTACCAGGCCGCTGCCAACCCGTTCCTCTCCGGGATTGGCGGCCTCGGACCGCAGGTGAACGGTTACGCCGTGGGGCAGGAGACCCGCTGGAGCCTCCCCGAGGGGTCGCTGTTCCAGGTCGTCAGCGTCTACTCCAACGTCGGCGCGAACAACATGCAGATCGGGTCGACCTCCCCGGTCGCCCAGCTCGTGCTACTCTTCGGGATGTTCACGCAGAGCACCCCCGGGGGGGAGGGGACGGGGTTTGGAACGTTGCTCCTGTTCTCCCTGCTGGCGATCTTCGTCGGCGGCCTGATGGTCGGAAGGACTCCGGAGTACCTCGGCAAGAAGATCGGTACGAGCCACGTCCGGTGGGCCGCGTTGGCCATTCTAACCCATCCCGCGTTCATCCTGCTACCGTTTGGCGTCGCGCTGCTCGGGGGGTACGTCGATCTAGGAGGGCCGACAACCGGCGCGACCGCCCACAACTTCACTTCCGTGCTCTACGAGTTCACCTCGGAATCGGCGAACAACGGCAGCGCCTTGTCGACGGGCGCGTTCAACGACACGACCGTATTCTTCAACGTCGCCGGCGCTCTGGTGATGCTTGCCGGCCGGTTCATCCCGATCTACGTGATGGTCAAGGTCGGTGGTTTGTTCTCGGAGCAGGGGACCCTCCCGCCGGGACCGGGGACCCTGCGTACCGCGAGCAGCACGTACTCGTTCTACCTCACGCTGTTCGTGATCATCACGACCGCGCTCATCTTCCTGCCCGTCATGACCTTGGGCCCCCTCTCCCAGATCGTCGGGGGTGGCTAGCCTGGCCGCCGAGGAGCCGTTCCTCATCGAGCCGGGCGCCCAGGTCTCCGTCCGGCGCACACCGCACACCTCCTGGCGGCGGGTGCTCTCGGACTCGTTCCGGCACTTCGACCCGCGACGGCAGTTCCGCCATCCGCTGATGTTCTGCGTCTACGCCCTCTTCCTGTTCGTCGCGGTCCTGACGGTGTACCCTCGGGCGTTCCCCGACATCGCCCGGACGTACCACGCCGGGTACTACCTCGCCACGACGATCATCCTGTTCATGACGCTCTGGTTCGCAAACCTATCGGACTCGATTGCCGAGGCCCAGGGACGGGCCCAGGCGGACAGCCTGCGGGAGATCCGAAGCGGGGTCCGCGCCCGCCAGGTCCTTCCGGACGGAGGGGTTCGCTGGGTCGCCTCCGACATCCTCCACGTGGGCGACACGGTCGAGATCCGGCCCGGCGAGCCGATCCCGCTGGACGGCGACGTGATCCACGGGGCGGCGCTGATCGACGAGTCGATGATGACCGGGGAGTCGGAGGCCGTCACCCGCGAGAGCGGGGGCGACAAGACGAGCGTCCTCGGCGGCACGATCGTGCTCCAGGGGACCGTCCGGATCCGGGTGAGCGCGGCGCGCGGTGAGTCGTTCCTCGACCGACTGATCCGGCTCGTGGAGGGGCTCGGCCGGGAGCCCACGCCCAACGAGATCGCCCTCAGCGTGCTCCTCGCAGCGTTCACGATCACGCTGTTCACGGTCTGCGTCTCGTTCGTCTTCCTCGCGAACAACTCGGGACTTGTCACGATCGATATCGCGACGATCATCGCCCTGTTCGTCTGCCTGATGCCCACGACGATCGGTGCCCTGCTCCCGGCGATCGGTATCTCGGGAGTCAACCGGGTCGCCCGGGCGAACGTGATCGCGAAGTCGGGAAAGGCGGTGGAGGCATCCGGGGACCTGGACGTTCTCATTCTCGACAAGACCGGGACGATCACGGTGGGAAACCGCCTCGCGGTTCAGCTCATTTCGGCGCCCGGTGTCTCCATGGACGAGCTGGTCGAGGGGGCGATGCTCTCCTCCACCCTCGACGAAACCCCGGAAGGCCGCTCGGTGGTCCGTTTGGCGGCACGACGGAACGTGCCGGTACGGCGTCTCGAGGCCGGAACGTTCAAGGTGATGCCGTTCACCGTAGAACGGCAGATGAGCGGCCTCGTGCTCGGTGACGGCACGGAGATGTTCAAGGGGGCGCTCCGCGCGATGGAAAACTACGGCGCCACGCTCGCTCCCGAGATCCGGCAGGCGGCCGCAGAGGCCGCCCGAAAGGGGATGACACCGCTCGCGATCGCGTCGAACAAACGCGTCCTCGGGCTCGTAATCCTCAAGGACGTGGTAAAGCCCGGTATCCGCGACCGGCTCCAAGAACTCAAACTGATGGGTATTCGCACGATTATGTGCACGGGCGACAATCGTCTCACCGCGGCCGCGATCGCCCGCGAGAGCGGGGTCGATGAGTTCGTCGCGGAAGCGAAGCCGGAGTCCAAGCTCGAGCTGATCCAACGAGAGAAGGCCAACGGGCGCCTCGTGGCGATGACGGGCGACGGGACGAACGACGCGCCGGCGCTCGCCCGGGCGGACGTTGGTCTTGCCATGAACAGCGGGACGAGCGCGGCGAAGGAGGCCAGCAACATGGTGGACCTCGACAACGATCCCACCAAGCTGATCCAGGTCGTCTCGATCGGCAAGCAGCTCTTGATCACGCGGGGCGCCCTGACGACGTTCTCGATCACGAACGACGTGGCGAAGTACTTTGCCATCATCCCGGCGATCTTCGTGAGCTCCGGGGCCGGCGGCCTGCCCGGGGTCTCCATCCTGAACATCCTCGGCTTCTCCGACCCGTACCTCGCGGTGCTCGCCGCCCTCCTGTTCAACGCCCTGATCATCCCGGCGTTGATCCCGCTGGCCCTTGCCGGGGTGCCGTTCCGGCCCCGCAGTGCCATTGACCTCCTCCGCCGGAACATGCTCACCTACGGACTCGGAGGGCTCGTGAGCGCCTTTGTCGGGATCTGGCTCTGCTACTACCTGCTCGTGTGGCTGGCGACCCTTCCGTTCGTCCACGTGCTCGGCGCATCCGTCGCGCATTTCCTGCCGCTCGGAGGTCTATGAGGGCCCCGGCCCCCTCCCCCCGGATGCTGCCGAAGAGCCTCCCGCCCGCGTCGACCGGTCCCGCGCATTCGTTCGGCACCCACGTGCGGGCCGCCGGCCTCTTCCTCATCATCTCGCTGCTACTCTCGGGATTCGCCTACCCGATCTTCGTCACGGAGGTCGCGCACGTGATCGATCCCTCCGCGGCGGGCGGTTCGCTGGTCCGGTATCCCAACGGGACGGTCGCCGGTTCGGAGTACATCGCGCAGAACCTGACAAATCAGAGCCAGCCGTGGCTGTTCTGGGCCCGCCCGTCCCTCACCGACTACAATACGACGCTCGGCGCCGACACTCCACCCGGGCCGACCGACCCGGCGCTCCAGGCGTTGCTCAATGAAACCATATCGTACATGCGTCTCTACGGTAACTTCACCGTGAACGCAACGCTCCCGTTCTGGCTCGTCACCCCGTCGGCCTCGTCGGTCGACCCGGACCTCGTGCCCCAAGCCGTCCTCGTGCAGATACCGCGCGTCGCCAACAACACCAACCTCTCCACCCTAGGGATCACGACGCTGGACGGACGGATCGATTTCCTCCGGGGTTTCGTGAACGCCCACACCACCGAGCCCATCCTCCCGTACCTCGGGGTCCCGTACGTCAACGTCCTCGAGCTCGACCTCGCCCTCCTCCCGATCATCGGGAAGTGACCCGTGTACCGCAAGATCCTCCTCCCCGTCGCGAGCCCCTCCGAGGTCGAGCCGATGATCCGCTTCGCCTCGATGCTGCTCGAGGCCGACGGGGAGATCCGCGTCCTTCACCTGATCCCGGCCGCGACCCTCCCCGAAGTGACCCGGGAGTGGCGCGCGTCGGTCAACCTGGTCGTCCCCGCCCACGAGGCCGGGGCCGCGCTCGACATCCGCGTCGAGCCCGAGGTCCGGACGGCGAGCGACATCCCGACCGAGATCCTGGAGAGCGCGGAGGCCCACGCGGCGGACGCGATACTGCTGACGCTCCGGGGCGACCGCCGCAGCCGCAACCCGCTCGTCGGCCACGTCTCGACGGGGATCCTCCAGCACGCCCGGACGGACGTTCTGGTCGTCAACCGCCTGGCCCTCGCCGCGGACCGGTTCCCTCGGATCCTCGTCGCGACGTTCCGGCCGGAGCCTCCGCGCCGCGCGATGCAGGTCGCCGAGGTCCTCTCGGTCCGGAACAAGGGCGTCCCGGTGACCCTGCTCGCGCTCGGCCCGCGCGGGCCCGGCCAGGGGGTCGCAGCCCACGAGGAACGCAGCGAGCGCGGGGTCCCGTTCACTCGCAAGCGCTCGCTCTTCTCCGAGGCGCTCCTCGGCCGTCGCCGCCGGCTCCCGGAGCTGATCCTTCAGGCCGCGGCGAAGGAGCGGTTCGGCCTCCTGGTCGTCGGCGAGGAGGACGACCGCGCCGGCGGCCCGCTCCTCACCCGACGCTTTCTCGAGGAGCTGTTCCGCGCCGCGCCCTGCCCGGTGATCGCGGTCCACAGCTAGGGTCCTCATGGGGGAGCTCGCGTTCGTCGGTCTCGGCCTCGGGGACGAGCGGGGACTCTCCGCCCGGGCGGTCGACACGCTCCGCAGCTCGGGGGAGGTGTTCGCCGAGGAGTACACCTCGGTCGCCCCACCGGGGACGCTCGACCGGCTCGCCGCCCTGATCGGGCGGCCGATCCGGCGTCTCGACCGCTCCCTCGTCGAGTCGGAGGCCCCGGTCCTCGAGGCGCTCGCGCGGTCACCGACCGTGGCCCTGCTCGTGGTCGGAGATCCGTTCGCCGCGACGACCCACGTCGCCCTGCGCCTCGCGGCGGAGCGCGCCGGCCACCGATGGCGCTACCTCCCGAACGCGAGCATCGTGACCGCCGCCCCCGGCTTCCTCGGGCTGATGCCCTACCGCTTCGGCCGGATCGTCTCGCTGCCGTTCCCGGCCCCGGGGTTCGCGCCGCGCTCCCCGCTCGAGCACCTCGGATCGAACCGCTCCCGGGGCCTCCACACCCTCGTGCTGCTCGACCTGCGACCCGAGGAGGACCGGTTCCTCACCGCCGGGGAGGCGCTGGGGCTCCTCCGCGAACGCGACCCCGGCGGCGACCTGCTGGCCGATCGCGACCCGGTCGCGGTGGCCGCCCGGGTCGGGCGGGAGGACGCCGCCGGCTTCTTCGGCGAGTTCGGCCGGATGCGCTCGGTCGACTTCGGGCCGCCGATGCACGCGATCGTCGTGCCGGCGCCCGAGCTCCACTTCGAGGAGGCGGCGGCGCTCGCCCGGTTCCGGGTCGCCTAGTCGGTGCCCGCGGTCGGGCCCGGGGCCACCGTCGCGGAAGGGCTGACGGCTTCGGCGAACTGGCGGATCCGGAACGGCCGCAGGAGCACGACGTCCGGCCCCTGCCCGGCGACGCCCATGACGGGAGGGGGCCGGGAGGCGGGGGCGACGAGGATCACGCGGAGCGAGGGGACGATCGCGCGGGCGTCCGCGACCAGGGACGCCGGACTCCCCTCGGCGAGGTTGACGTCCGCGAGCAACAGGCCCGGTCGGTGCGTGCGGAGCAGCTCCAAGGCCTGGCTCGCCCCCACCGCCTCTCCGTCGACACGGAAGTGGTGCAGCCGCAAGAGCCCGCGGAGGAGCACCCGCGTTTCCTCGTCACCGGCGACGACGACCGCAGTGGGTTCCGGCCCTTGGGGCGCGCGATTCGTAGGTATCATCCCTGCAGAACGGTGTCCCGGCCGCCCTGGTGGATGCGTAACGTACCGTTTTCCATGTATTATTGTCTACCCCGGACTCTCTGGGCGGTCCGACGCACCGCTCGGGGCCGACACCGTACCCCAATCGACGACCCCGGCGCTCTCCAGCAGCCGGGCGAGCGCGGCGTGGTATCCCTCGGCCGGGGCGTGCAGCAGTTCGCGGGCATGGGGCTCGAGCGCCTGGCCGAACTCCCGTTCGGTCGGCGAGAACTGCCAGGCGTGGGCGGTGCCCCGACCGAGCGCGAGCAGGAGACCGTACGCGAGGCCCCGCTCCTTCCCCTCCCGGGGTAGGGACTGGAGGACCGTACGCTCGGCGCCCGCGTCCCCGCGGGTGCGGTGCTCGCGGGCGATCCGGTCGACCCACTCGGCCTCGCGGGCGAGCCGTTGGTAGCGGGGGAGCGCCTCGAGGACCTCCCGCTCCTCGTTCCGTCGCTGGGCCCTCTTCAGGATCTCGGCGACCCGACCGGGAGCACCCCGCGCTTCCTCGACGAGATGGCGGGCCTCCTCCGGGTCCGCGACGATCGCGCCGACGATCTCCTCCGCGTGGTCCGTCCAGAGCCGCTCCAGCGCCCGGCTCGCCGACGGCTCATCGACCTCGAAGTACCCCCGTTCGGAGGCCAGCACCTCCTCGAGCGCGCGCCGCTCGACCGGCGTCGCTCCCAGCGCGTCGAGGAACGCGGAGCGCCGGTCGCCGTAGCAAACCCCTCCGGCGACGAACGTGGTGCGGCCGGCCTTCTCGATCCGCGGCCGCAGCTCGGCGATGTACTCGTCGAGGACCTGCGCGTCCGACAGCTTCCCGAGCTCGTAGCGCTTCAAGAGACCGCGCATGAGCTCCGGGAGGCGGGCGTGGACGCACTCCTCCCCGCCCTGGCAACGGACGTTGAGCGAGGCCGAGACCGCGAACTCTTCCGAGGGGTCGGGAACGATCGCGCCGTCCGACAGGCTCGACAGGAGGTGGCGCTCGTCCTTCGCGCAGCGTCGGCAGACCCGGAACGAGCGATCGGCCCCCGGCCAACCGACCTCCAGGAACGGACGGGGCTCCCCCGCCGACAGATGCGAGCAGTCGAACCGGTGGTGGGCGGCGTCCTCGATCAGCCGGTACGGCAGGGCGGCGATGCGCTCGGAGAGGAAGTCGGGCGGGGGCCGGGGCGAGCGGCCGGTGCACCAGAGGGTCCGTCGCGTCGCATAGAAGTGGAACCCCTTGCGCGCCCAATCGACATACCCGAGCAAGAGGCGCCCCGGGTCGTCCGATTGCTGGACGGCGACCTCCGCCTCCCGTTCGGTCCGGGCGAGGGCGACGTACGAGACCAGGCCGTCGGGAACCGGGTAGCTCACGACGACCGGGGTCGTCGGGTCGAGGGCGAACTTGAGCAGGCCGGCGTACGCCCGCGCGAGTGGGTCGCCGTGCCGGGAGAGCCGCTCGAGCCGATGGGAGTCGTCGGAGGCCGCGCGGACCTCTTCGAGCTCGTAACGGAGGCGGTCGAACCGGTCGGTGGGGCAGTCCGGGGTCAATCGCGGGAGGAGCCCGTCGACCCGGTCGAGGAGCGCCTTCGCGCGGCCGACCAGGTCCTGTTCCCGAACCCCCGACCCGCGACGGATCCGCGCCACGTTCCCCCTAGGCGCGGAGCGACGGGAGGTACATATTCCGGTGGGGGTGCCGCGCGGCGCTCACCGGCGGCACGTGTCGAGGAAGTGCCGGAAGATCTCGCGTCCGCCTTCGGTGTGCTCGACCTCGGGATGGAACTGCACTCCCCAGATCGGGCGGGTCGGATGGGCCATCGCTTCCACCGGGCACGCGGCGGAGCGGGCCAGCACGGACCACGACGCGGGGGGCGTCACGACCTGGTCGTTGTGGCTCGCCCACACCTTGAGCTGGGGGGGCAGCCCCGCGAACATCGGGTGGTCGGGGCGCTCGACGGTGAGGTCGACGGAGCCGAACTCCGCACCTCCGCGCGCCACGGTGCCCCCGAAGTGGCGGCCGACGAACTGATGGCCGACGCAGATCGCCAGCACCGGTACCGTGACCGAATCGATCCAGTCGCCCACCCGTCCGAGCGCCTCCGACCCTTCCAGGCTCAGGGCGCCCCCCGAAAGGACGACCCCGTCCGCCTCGAGGTCCGCGAACGGCGTGGTGTTCGGGACGATCCGGCTCTCCGCCCCGAGGTCCCGGAGCACGCGCCACTCCCGGTGCGTCCACTGCCCGCCGTTGTCGATCACAGGGACCCTCACGGCGGCCTCCGCGGACCCGGCGGCGGCTCCGGGTCCCGTCGACCGGCCCGGCCGGCGCGGCGGAGCTCCTCGACCGCCGAGCGGATCTCGCGGATCTCGGTACGCATGCGGAGCATCTCCTGCTCGAACGGCGTGAACCCGCCCGGGGTGAGCAGGCGGTGCGAGATGTACAGCCCGATGAATATCGCGCCGACCACCGCGAGGAGGGTGGTGAAGACGAGCGCGGTCACGAAGGCGATCGGGTCCCCGACGGCCGATTGGATCGGTAGGGTGAAGAAGCGGGTCAGCTCGGCGACCTCGAGCGCGAGCAGGATCGCGATCAGCCCGGCCCAGATGGCGAAGATCGTCCAGGAGCGCCTCACGGCGGGTACCCCGGGCTCCAGTCCTGGAGCAGGAGCACGAGGGGGAGGGAGCCGAGGGCCTGCGGGCTCGAAGGAAGGGTCGTTCCCCAGCAGGCCGCGTCGGCGAGCGTCCCGTTGGCGGAGTAGAACGCGACGAGCGCCGCGTAATCCGCGGTCGAGCCGCCCTCGGTGTACGTCGCGTTCACCTCGACCAGCACGGGGTACGACGTCGTGGCCACTTCACTCCCCAGCACATCCGTCTGGTTCACCCAGCCGGTCCAGTTGAATCCACGGGTCGGGCAACTGCCGTCCCAATGGAAGCCTCCCGCGGTTCCGATTTCAAGCTCCGCGTAGCGCAGGGTCGGGTCGATCGCGCGCACGTAGAAGGTCGTGGTGACGTTCCCGCTCACTTCGTCAACGAGCAGCTCCGCCCGCGTCTCGTACGTCCCGGCCGCCGGGGGTCCGAGGACGAACAGGATCGGCGTGAACACGATCAGCACGAGGAGGATCGCGGTCGCTCCGACGAGCGGGATCGGGAAGAGGCCGCTCAGTCGGCCGGGAGGCGGGGGCGCGGGCGAGGGGAGCGCGCTCATCGGTGCTCCGGGGTCCAGGGCCGGTACAGGCGGTGCGCCAGGCCGAACTGGTCGAGGATCTTGCCGACGAGGTAGTCGGTGACCTCGTCGATCGTGCGGGGACGCAGGTAGTAGGCCGGCGAGACGAAGAGCACGACGACCCCGAGCTCGCTCAGCGTCGTGAGGTGCCGGAGCATCAACGTGGGCAGGGGCGTCTCCCGGGGCACGATCACGAGGCGGCGCCGTTCCTTCAGTTGGACGTGGGCGGCCCGTGCGATCAGGGTGTCGCCGAGTCCCAAGGCGAGTCGCGCGACGGTGTTGGAGGAGCACGGCACGACCACCATCCCGCGGGTCGGCTGCGACCCGCTCGCGATCGGGGCGGCGAGGTCGTCGTCCGGGTAGATCTGACCGGCGAGCTTCTCGATCTTCGCGGGCCCGACCCCGACCTCCTGCTCGAGCACCTTCCGGCCGCCGGCGGAGACGACCAGCGCGACCGGGACGCGGGCGTCGTGCAACCACTCGAGCAAACGGAGCGCGATCGGGGCTCCGCTCGCGCCCGATACCCCGACGATAATGGGAGGATTTTCCGCCACCTCGGTTCCCCGGGCTTAGAGACTTGAACGACTCGACCGTTATGACGGTTCGCGAGGCGAGCGGCGGTGGGGCATCGGGCGGCCATCATCGGAGCGGGGCATACCCGGTTCGGCGCTCTCCCTGACGGTCCGCGGGGGTTCCTCCGCTCCCGGCGCGGCCGGCCCCGGCAGCGTGAGCCCCACTACCGACGGCCGCCCGGTCACGCCGTCCGCTACCCGAAGCCGGGGAGGTTCTGCTGGGACTCCTTCGTCTCCTTCCGGGTGTACGGCTCGGACGCGATGCCAAGATGCGTGGCGAGCGTTCGGAAGGTCGTGGCCAGCTGGTTGATCGCCCGGGAGATCTCCCGCTGTTCGGCCCGGAGTTCGCTGAGCTCCTGGCGGAGCATGCGCAGTTCGGCTTCCCATCGGTCCTCGGACGGCAACGCGGCCACCTCGTTTCCCGAGGGCTCGAGGCGGGGTTGCCTGATTAGCTGTAGCCAACTCGTCGGCACCGGGATGCCGCCCTCCGGCCCGCTCAACGGGGCGAGCCGGGACCCGGGTCCTTCTCGACGAACGGGGCCCAGTCGCCCTTCTCGGCCGAGAAGTCGACCCGGTGGAGCTCGACGACGAACTCCTTGAGCAGGTCCGAGGGGCCCGGTCGGACCGACAGGGAGTACACGTAGATGCCGAATCCCATGAAGTCGAGGACCCGGCGCAGGACCTCCGGGAGGTCCTCGCGGGGGACGGTGACCCGGATCGACGTCTCTCCCAGCATGCTCGAGAACTGGTCGATGTCGAACCCCCGGTCGAGGGTGATCAGAGGATTCCCGCCGGGGGGGGTCGGGGCGGGCGACGCGCGGTCGGCGGTCGCGGGTCCGGCCGGCCGAGACTCGACGACGACGGGCGGCGGCGCGGGCATGTCGGGGACCCGGGAGGGGTACGAGTCGAGCACGGGCGACGGGTCCCTCCCCACGAATCGGTGGGCGGGGACCCGGGCCGGTCGGGCCCGGACCTTCGCCCGTCGTTTCACCTTTCGGGCGGGTGCCGGTCTCCGGGCCATGGACTGGCCCGACCGAGACGCTGGGTGGGGATAAGCTGTTGGCCGGTGAAGGGACGCGGAGCGGTCGTTTCGGTCGCCCGACCGTCTCCTTCGGCTCGAGGATGGCTGGTTGTAGCGAGCCAGACCGTGCCAGCCCACCTCACGGCAGGCGACTTTTGTCGCCTCGTTGACGACAGATGGGTTATGTAGAATGGGATGGCTGGCCACAGCAGGCCCGATCCGAAAGA
>Ga0181527_1004089_pt1 | contig 12670 bp, 6 predicted proteins | sample PEATcosm2014_Bin_30_FD_119762 | JGI IMG/M metagenome (GOLD analysis project Ga0181527, IMG submission 119762) | Peatland microbial communities from MTU Mesocosm Facility, Houghton, MI, USA - PEATcosm2014_Bin06_60_metaG | ecosystem: Environmental > Terrestrial > Soil > Wetlands > Peat | place...
CGCTACTGGAAATGCTGGCAATACCGGTGCGACCGGAAATGCTGGAGCAACTGGCAATCAAGGCGCCACTGGCAATGCTGGCAATACCGGTGCGACCGGAAATGCTGGAGCAACTGGCAATCAAGGCGCCACTGGCAATGATGGCAATACTGGTGCGACCGGAAATGCTGGAGCAACTGGCAATCAAGGCGCCACTGGCAATGATGGCAATACTGGTGCGACCGGAAACACGGGAGCAACTGGCAATCAAGGCGCCACTGGTAATGATGGCAATACTGGTGCGACCGGAAACACGGGAGCAACTGGCAATCAAGGCGCTACTGGAAATGATGGCAATACTGGCGCGACCGGAAATACTGGAGCCACTGGCAATACTGGAAATACTGGAGCAACTGGTAACACTGGTGCAACTGGCAATCAAGGCGCTACTGGTAATGATGGCAATACTGGTGCGACCGGAAATACTGGAGCCACTGGCAATACTGGAAATACTGGCGCAACTGGTAACACCGGAAACACTGGAGCGACCGGAAATACTGGCAACACCGGAGCAACTGGTAACACTGGTGCAACGGGCAATCAAGGCGCTACCGGAAATGATGGCAATACTGGTGCGACCGGAAACACGGGAGTAACTGGCAATCAAGGCGCTACTGGAAATGATGGCAATACTGGCGCGACCGGAAATACTGGAGCCACTGGCAATACTGGAAATACTGGCGCAACTGGTAACACCGGAAACACTGGGGCGACCGGAAATACTGGCAACACCGGAGCAACTGGTAACACTGGGGCGACCGGAAATACGGGTGCCACTGGTAATACAGGCAACACTGGGGCGACCGGAAATACGGGTGCCACTGGTAATACAGGCAACACTGGCGCGACCGGAAATACTGGAGCCACTGGTAATACCGGCAACACTGGCGCAACCGGAAATACAGGAGCAACTGGTAACACCGGAAACACTGGGGCGACCGGGAATACTGGAGCAACTGGTAACACGGGAAACACTGGGGCGACCGGAAATACCGGAGCCACGGGTAATACCGGAAATACTGGTGCCACTGGTAATACAGGCAACACTGGGGCGACCGGAAATACTGGCGCAACTGGTAACACCGGAAACACTGGGGCGACTGGAAATACTGGCGCAACTGGTAACACCGGAAACACTGGGGCGACTGGGAACACTGGAAATACGGGTGCAACCGGTAATACGGGAAACACTGGGGCGACTGGAAACACTGGCGCTACCGGAAATACAGGCAATACGGGTGCGACTGGTAATACGGGAAATACTGGTGCAACCGGCAACACGGGAGCAACTGGTAACACAGGAAACACCGGAGCAACGGGCAATACAGGAAATACAGGAGCTACGGGAAATACGGGTGCAACGGGGAATACTGGAGCAACTGGTAACACGGGCAATACGGGCGCCACTGGTAACACTGGAAACACGGGCGCTACGGGCAATCAAGGCCCAACTGGCGGCTATGGTCTTCCGGGAAACATGTTTGCATATTCAACAGGAATGCAACAACCGGGGGTTGCCAATGCATTCCAATTAGTTAATTTCACCACTGGGCCGATTATCGGGGGATGGAGCCTATTGGGTAACGCAGGAGGTTATACCGGTTTTATACCAACCAATACCGGCGTATATTGTATTAACTATTCGGCATGTGTAACAAAAACAACGGGCAATGGCACCACCAATACATCATCGGCAATAGCAACGTTTAATGGTGCCGAAATCGCAGGAAGTGAAAGTTCCGCAGCATCGCCAGGCGACAACATTCCTTTCAACTTTGGTAATTCATTTTTCATTACTATCAGCCCTACCGGTATCCTTGCTTTTGAATATGCAGCAACGAGTGTTAATGGTTCGTTAACCCCTACGTCATTAAGCGGTTCTGCAACAAGCGCCTATCCAACATCATTTACCACCTCTATAACCCGTGTTCAGTAAGGGTATCTTCATGAAAACAACCAAAATATTAATAATCCTTGGCATCATACATTCAACATGCGCGATCAACAGCTCAACGCAATTTGCGTACGTCGCATGTAATCCAAGCGGTGCCGTCAACATTTACGTCATAAATGGTTCCACTTCCTCAGTGGTAGCTAATATTACTAGTGGGTCTATGGCCATAGATGTGAGGCAGATCGTCATCAATCCCGCCAATAATCGCTATGCATATATTACTGCTTCTCTTAGTTCTCCCAGCAATAATTCCGTCTATGTGGTGGATATAACAAACAACACTCTTGTTACCAGCATCACTACCAATCTTCCCCCAACGGTTTCCGCCTTGGCAATAACACCCGATGGCGCTTATGTCTGTGTCGCCGGCACTACCCAACTCAGCGTTATCTCCACATCAACTAATACCGCAACGGCAGCGCCCATAACGATAACTGGCATCACAAACGCCGACTTTATTGCTATCAGTCCTACAAATACCTCACCGCCGTACACGGCGTACGTTGCGGATTCCGGTTCTAACACTGTTTTGCCAATAAGTATCAGCTCTGGAGGAATTCCCACACTAGGAACCTCGTTTACTGTCGGCAATAACGGTAGCCCTTTTCTGGGCGGGCTTGCCGTTACACCGAACGGACAAACGCTCTATGTAGCAAACGGGAGCAATCTGGAGCTCTATCCGGTAACCAATTTAGGAGGCACTCCATCTGTTGGAACAGGAATTTCACTTGCTGGCCAACAGGGCCAGCAGCAAGTAATTATATTACCCAATGGTACTACCGCATATGTTGCAAATTCTGGTAGTTCCAGTGTATGCGCCGTTAATCTCTCAACCAAAGCAGTTACCACTATTACAGTTGGTACACTCCCTACATTTCTCGCCTCCACAACTGATAGTAATTACGTCTATGTCAGTAACCTCGCTTCTAGTACCGTAAGCATCATTAGCACTGCAACTAATACTGTTACTGCAACAGTCAATGTTGGCGCCACCGCAGAAGGTATTGCCATAGTAAGTAAATCATCAGGGACTCTTGATGCAACGTTTGGCAACTATGGAGAACTCCTAACGCCAATTAGTAGAGCGGATATCTTAAAAGGTACTGCTATAACATCGAGTAATAACATTGTAATAGCAGGCGTCACGCAAACAACAGCGCCAACTGCTTTTTTAGCGGAATATACATCAAATGGATCTCTTAATACGAGCGGTTTCAATAGTTCAGGCTCTACTCCGGGATACCAGACCTTACTTCCAAGCGGCATAACTCAAAGCAGCGCAAATGGTGTGACCATTGATGGCTCTGGCAATATTCTCATTGCAGGATCTGCTATCCAATCATCGAGTACTAATTTTTTTGTAGCACGGTATACCTCTGCGGGCATTCTTGATACAACATTTAATGCAACAAATCATGGTTGGGTGACAACAGCTATTGGCAGCGGCGCAGCTGCAAATGGCATTGGAATTCAAAGCGCAGCTCAATCGAATCGCATTATCGTTGGAGGATGCAGCGTACAAAATGGTAATCCAGTTTTTGCGCTTGCATGCTACATCCCGTCAGGGACTGGAGTAGGAACTCTTTATTCATCCTTCGGCACAAGCGGTATCACGACAACATCGATTGGGAATATTGCAATCATAAGAGCAATCGCTATTATTCCGTCCACATTAGGTGGCGCAACCATAGATTATATTATTGCGGCTGGCATTGTGGATAATCATATAGCGCTTGCACGATATACCGCCGCAGGCGTATTAGATACTACCTTCGGGACCTCTGGCATATTCAAACCGAGCATAAGTGGTGCAACATCAACTCAAGCATATGCCGTCACAATAGACGCTACTACGAATAATATTTACGTTGCAGGAAGCGCAGTGGTGTCAGGAATTAACCAATCGTTAATCTTGCGATGCACACCAGGCGGCGCCTTGGATACTACCTTCAATAGCACTGGATATGCATTACAATCCATCCTCTATGGCTCTGAATACTATTCGCTCCTGCTTCAAACCACGCCGTCTCTGAACAATAACTGCATCGTAACCGGTGGCTATGCAATAGGAGCATTATCAAATGAAATTAGTATGACACGATACCTGCCAAGCGGTGCATTAGACCCATATTATGGAACTAATGGTACATCACTCACTACATTTGGAACATTTGAAACCGCTGCTAATGCTATTGGCATACAATCAACGGGTAATGCTATCGCAGCCGGCACCGCTGATGGCACTTTTTATGTATCGCGCTTCCTTGAATAATCTTTGATAAAAGCAGATTGTTGAATCCATTTGATCCATGCATATCGCAAAAGCTGAATCTAGCAATCGCATCATAAAATTGTTACGTTTTAAAAAACTCAAAATCGGAATATTTTCGAATGTGCTTGGTCGCATATGAAACATTTTCACTTATTTTTATGACCCATGAACTAATGATCAAAATTTATTAAAAAAAAGAGAGAGTAATGGTCAAAGCATGTAATACACGAGAGCCTTATTCATACGGGCTCTGCTCTAAGGTATCTTCATGAGAGCAACAAAAATATTAATAAAATACGGCATCTTAGTTGCCCTATTTTGCACAGACACAATCTACACATATACACAATATGCATACGCCGTATGTAACCCCTCCACTACATCGTGCACTCTTAATATCATCAATTGCACCACTAATTCGGTGATCCAAACTCTAAACGTTGGTAGCGGACCCGGATACCAGATCGTCGTAACGCCCAATGGTCGCTATGCATATATTTCTGCTTATAATAGTTCTCCCGCAGTTAATGCCGTGTATGTGATGGACATAACAACCAATAGCCTTGTTACCACAATCACTTCCGGTATTCCAACTGGCGCTTTCGCATTGGCCATGGCGCCTGATGGCAGTTATGTCTATGTTGCCGGCAATGCGGGCACGATAGCACTCAGCGTTATCTCTACCGCATCTAATACCGTAACGTCAGGCCCAACGGCGTTACCAGCAACTCCCCCCGGCATCTATAACCCCAGCTTTATTGCGATCAACCCTGCAGGAACTCTAGCGTGCATTGCGGATGGAGGCTCTCGCAATGCTTTACCAATAACTATCGGACCAGGGGGAGTCCCCACGCTTGGGTCTGTATTTACTGTCGGAATGTCAGGCAACGGTCTAACTGCTACCTTTGCACCGAATGGAACGCTCTATGTACAGAGTAACACTTTCCTCTATCCGGTAACCTTTTCGGGAAGCACTCCAACTGTTGGAGCCATAATAGCTAACCTTAATGATGGCCCAGGCGGTCAAATAGCTATATCATCGAATAGTAATACCGCGTATGTAGCAGGGACTACTGGTGAGCTTGTAAGTATTGTTAATATTCCAGCCAAAAACGTTATTTCTGCCACGGTTGGCAACAGCCCTGACTATCTCGCTCTTACCCCCGACGGCAATTATGTCTATATATCAAATAGTGCTGAAAATACTAATTCAATAAGCGTCCTCAGTACGGCAACTAATACGATTACTGCAACAATACATCTTCCCACCACCCACGGAACAGGTCCACAAGGTATTGCCATAGTAAGTAAATCATCAGGACCCCTTGATACATCCTTTGGAACCAAGGGAATAACGCTAACGCCAATCAGCAGAGCTGATATATTAAAGGCCACTGCGATTACAACGGTATCCCCTATTGATAAAATTATAATCTCCGGCATTACGCAAACAACGGCCCCGACTGCTTTTTTAGCGCAATATACATCAAACGGATTTCTTGACACTAGTAGTTTTAATAGTTCAGGTTCTACTCCCGGATACCAGACTTTACTGCCTGGCACTGCAACTCAAAGCAGCGCAAATTGTGTAACCCTTGATGCGAGTAGCAATATCCTCATTGCAGGATCTGCTATCCAATCATCGAATAGTGACTTTCTTGTAGCACGATATCAATCTACGGGCCTTCTCGATTCATCATTTAATACAACAAATGGCGGCTGGGTCACTACCCCTATTGGCAGCGGGGCAACTGCAAATGGCATTGGAATTCAAAGCTCAGCTCAATCGAATCGCATTATCGTTGGAGGATGCAGCGTACAAAATGGCAATCCAGTTTTTACCCTTGCAGGATACCTCTCATCAGGAGGGTCCGCAGGAACTCTTGACACAAGTTTCGGCACAGCCTCAAGTGGTATCGTAACCACATCGATCGGAGGGAATATTGCGATTCTCAGAGCACTCGCTATTGTTCCATCCACATTAAATGGCGCAACCATAGATTATATTACTGCAGCTGGCGTTGTAGATAATCAGATAACGCTTGCACGATATACGAGCTTAGGCGCATTGGATACATCGTTCAATAGCACTGGTATATTCCAGCCAACCATAAGTGGCGCCTCATCCTCCCAAGCATATAACATGCAAATAGACGCTACGACGAATAATATTTACGTTGTAGGAAGCGCAATGATATCAGGAGTTAATCAATCACTACTCTTGCGATGTCTTCCAACTGGCGCCTTGGACACCTCCTTCAATAGTACCGGATATGTATTACAACCAATACTCTATAGCTCTGAATACTATGCACTCATTCTTCAGACAATCCCTCCTATTAACAATAACTGCATCGTAACCGGCGGCTATGCTGAAGGAGCACTGTCAAATGAGATCAGCTTAGCGCGATACACACCAAGTGGCGCATTGGACTTATATTTCAATAATAACAGCATCTATCTTGCCGCATTTGGAACATTCGTATCGGCTGCTAATGCGCTTGGCATACAATCAACGGGCAATAGTATCGTAGCCGGCACCGCTGATGGCACTTTTTATGTATCGCGTTTCCTTGAATGAAGAACGCACGTCCCCCATTCGCCCTTATATGCCATCTAGGCAATGCTGCTAAAAATTGTTAGGTTCTTTTTAGAATCACCCCAAAAAAAGGAGAATTCATGAAAAGGCACACTCCATTCTTGTTGCTCTTTTTTATATATTCATTAAGTGCTCATTCAATCATTCACAGATTGACTGATGAAGATCGTATGATCATTAAAGAGCATGCCGATACTATCTTTGCCTATATCCCTGAATATCTAAAAGAAACACTTCTACGCGCTCACCACTATTACACCGATCTTGATATTGATACTTTCTTATGCGATCAAGCAGTCCGCATCGCACCATATGATGCAACATATACGTACGTAGAAGAATTGCTTTCTCTGATAGCGAATTCCGATACATCGCATCACGACATATCAAGCCAAATTATGGATAATCTGCAACGCTATTTATCTGATCTCGAATCCAACAAGGTAATCCTCGATAATGAAATATTGAATCTTGAAGAAGAACACGATGACGCAAAAACAAAAGCGATCAATCTTTTTAACACTAACGCTGGCACTGCCCTCATGTCTGCTGGAGAAATCGCGGTGGTAGGAGGTTCTAATATTAATACCTCTGGAGATGCGGCAATAGTAACGATTAATCTCAACAACAGCATTTCAGTATCTGGATCTATAAGCGCGAGCGCTGGACTCTCCGCTACAGGAGGCGCAATTACACTCAACTCTGGAACGAATGCACTCAGCATTTCAACTGATGCTGCTAACACAACCGTAGGCATTGCAACGGGCGCCGGCGTCAAAACCACTACGCTCGGAAGCACTGGTGGCGCCAGCTCTATCACCATACAATCAGGAACCGGAGGCATTTTCCTCTATGGGCCCACAACCATTACCGGTGGTGCAATTACGCTCACCTCTGGAACAGGGGCGATCAATATTTCAACTGATGCTGCCAACACTACCGTGAAGATTGCAACCGGTAGTGGCGTCAAAACTGTTACACTTGGAAGCACTGGTGGCGCGAGCTCTACCACCATACAATCAGGAACCAATGGCATCTCATTAAAGGGACCCACAACCGTTACCGGTGGTGCAATTACGCTCAACTCTGGCACCAGTGCATTAAGCATGTCAACTGATGCTACTAGTACTACCGTGAATATCGCAACCGGTAGTGGCGCGAAAACTGTTACACTCGGAAGCACTGGTGGCGCGAGCTCTACCACCATACAATCAGGAACCGGTGGCATTTTACTATATGGACCCACAACCGTTACCGGTGGTGCAATTACGCTCAACTCTGGAACAGGTGCATTAAGCATTTCGACTGATGCTGCGAACACTACCGTGAATATTGCAACCGGTAGTGGCATCAAAACCACTACACTCGGAAGCACTGGTGGCGCGAGCTCTACCACCATACAATCAGGAACCGGTGGCATCTTCCTCAATGGAACTGCAACCACTGCCACTCAAGCCGCCAATGATGACTCTACAAAAGTGGCAACCACTGCCTACGCTGATGGTTCAAATCCGTATATTTTATTATCAACGCAAACGGTCTCTGCCGCCACTGACGTTGAATTCCTTAATTTGCCTACAAAATATACAAGCTTCCAAGTCAAATGGTATAACCTAACTGGCACAGATTCTACTGGTGACATTTTCAACTTACAGTTTTCAACGAGTAATGGATCCGCATGGATAGCAACTGGAGCTTACGGCAGTGTCATGACTGCTCTTTCTTCAGGAGGATCGGTGGCGGTAGTAGGTACCTCGAATGGGACACGGATACCCTTCAATGGATCTAACGGTATATATTCCGCCACAGCACATTACGCATCCAGCGGGGAATGCAATGTAACTAATATAGGATCTACTCAAACTATATATCCATGCTGTTATGGTATAACTACATATCTCAATAATACTGGAACAGTTGTTGCTACCTCAACATTTGGCGGATATGTAACGACTGCCACATGCAATGCATTTCGGATGGTCTTTAGCAATGGAAGTATCGCGAGTGGGACCTTTGAGTTATATGGTGTACTATAAACCGATTTCGCTTCAATTTCATGCCCTCTTTAATGTCATCTAGGCAATTCACCTGAAAATTGTTAAGTTTTTTTAGCATCACCTCAAAAAAGGAAGTTTTATGAAAAAAAAGAAAATATTTGCTCTCAGTTTTATCCTTATCCTTGGATTGGGGTATTCATCAAGAGCAGATTCAGCAACGCATGAATTAACCAATGAAGACCTTAGGATAATTAAAGAACACACTCATATTATTTTTGCCTATATTCCAGAATATCTGAAAGCAACACTTCTACGCGCTCATCACTATTACACCGATCTTGAGATTGATACCTTCTTATGCGATCCAGCAATGCGCATCGCGCCATATGATGCAACATATGCGTACATACAAAAATTGCTCGATCTTATATCGGCATCCGATACATCGCATCACGATACCCCAACCCATCTCATCATTGAATTGCAACGCTATTTATCCGAGCTCGAAGCAAACAAGGTAATCCTCACTGATGAAATACTGAATCTTGATGACAATAACGATGACAATGAAACAAGAGCAATTAACCTTTTTAGCACTAACTCTGGCACTGCCCTCATGACTACAGGAATAATCAATGTGGTAGGAGGCTCTAATATTAATACCACTGGGTATAGAGCAACGGTAACCGTTAATCTCAACAATAGTCCTTCAGTCCCTGGATCCATAGCTGCAAGCGCCGGACTCTCCGTTACTGGCGGCGCAATTACGCTCAACTCTGGAACAGGCGCACTCAACATTTCAACTGATGCTGCTAACACTACGGTGAACATTGCAACCGGTAGTGGCGTCAAAACCACTACGCTCGGAAGCACTAGTGGCGCAAGCTCTACCACCATACAATCAGGAACCGGTGGCTTCATCACATTAAATGGACCCACAACCGCTACCGGTGGTGCGATTACGTTCAACTCTGGAACGAATGCACTCAGTATTTCAACCGACACTGCTAACACTACCGTGAACATTGCAACCGGTAGTGGCGTCAAAACCACTACGCTCGGAAGCACTGGTGGCGCGAGCTCTACCACCATACAATCAGGAACCGGAGGCATCTTCCTCTATGGACCCACAACCGTTACCGGTGGTGCAATTACGCTCACCTCTGGAACAGGTGCTCTCAATATTTCAACTGATGCTGCTAACACTACGGTGAATATTGCAACCGGCAGTGGCGTCAAAACCACTACGCTCGGAAGCACTGGTGGCGCGAGCTCTACCACCATACAATCAGGAACCGGTGGCATTTTCCTCTATGGACCCACAACCGTTACCGGTGGTGCAATTACGCTCACCTCTGGAACAGGCGCCCTCAACATTTCAACTGATGCTGCTAATACCACGGTGAATATTGCAACTGGCAGTGGCGTCAAAACTGTCACCCTTGGAAGCACCAATACCTCGAGCAGCACAATCATACAGTCTGGAACCGGTGGCATCTTCCTCAATGGAACTACAACCACCGCTACGCAAGCCGCCAATGATGACTCCACAAACGTAGCGACTACTGCATACGTCGATAACTCAAACCCCTATCGTTTATTATCAACTCAAACCGTCTCGAGTGTTGCCTCTGTTCAATTTACGAATCTGCCTACAGGTTACACGAGTTTTCAGGTCAAGTGGTATGATGTAGTTCCCGCAACATCCGGTGAAAACTTGACCTTACAGCTTTCAACTAATAATGGAGCTCCATACCTAACAACATCGGGATATTATGGAGCCAGTTGCCTTGCATCTTCTGCAGGAGGCTCCCCTTCGGTGACCGCCTCATCAAATGCAAGCGCTTTAAATCTAGCAACCATTGCTGTAAACACCACTTATTCAAGCAGTGGTGAAATCAATGTGACGAATATAGGAGCTTCTCAAACGATATATCCTTGCTGTTATGGGAGAGAGACATACCTGAGCGCTTCCACACCCACAATTGCTACGGCATTCTTTGGTGGATATACACAAACCGTGGGATGTAAAGCATTTCAACTACTTTTTTCCTCAGGAGCTATCGCTAGCGGCACCTTCAAATTATATGGAGTACTGTAATCGGGTTTTCATGCACTTTTAATGTCATCTATAGGCAATGCAACTAAAAATTGTTAGGTTCTTTTTAGAATCACCCCAAAAAAAGGAGAATTCATGCAAAAGCACATTACATTCTTGTTGCTCTTTTTTGTATAAGGATGTTGTATCCCGATTGTGATAGTAATAGATTATTATGCGATGTTGCGCCATAAAAACTATAGCAAGACTTGCTAAGCAATGCACATTTATCCCTTTTGCCCCACGTGATGCTTCCGTCTTCGCCAAGGCTTCGTCGGACAAAAGAGGAACACAGGCTTTGTGCATAATTTAATGAAGGAAGCTCTAATATTCATTTTGCTTTTATAACAATTGATAAAAAATATGAAGGAAATTTTATGAAAAAAATAATGTTAATAATATCCGCAATCTTCTTTTTTTTCATGGCATCACGTGAAATTGACGCAATGAGCGATACAATTACTATTAATACCCCCGTGGATATCTATAGTGGAACGAATAATGGCAATTCTCTCATTTTTACTGGCACCTCTTCGCAGCCAAATACAGAAATCCTTATTTTTTTAAATGATACTCAAATAGCCTCCACAACTACCGATAGATATGGCAACTGGATAACATCTTATTTCCTCTGCAATGGCACGTACACCATAGCAGCAGCTCTAGTCTCCCCCTATTTACTCACGCTCGCTCAAAACAATGTCACCTTTGCCGTAGATAATGGAACCTATATCAATCTCAATCCGCTCACATTTGGAAATATTGTTTTTATAAATCCTCTGGTGGTCAACGGAGGTTCATCATTTGCTCATGCGACGGTGAATATTTTACTCAATGGCAATCTTGTCACCACAACAACAACTGATGCTCGTGGCAACTGGCAAGCATCATACTCTATTATTACTAATGGTTCTTATACTTTAAGTGCCGAATTGTTAGATAACGGATATAGCGTCGCAAGTGCATCGCTTGATATCACCGCTGCAATTCCTATTATTTTCCCCGCCAACAAATCTCAAGTTTCCGTCATCGCAGGCGTAATCCCAACGTCAGGCTCTGGATCTGGCCCTGGTTATACCTATATCATATCGGGCTCTATAGCGACCATTAATTTCACTCCTGCTTTTGACTCAATTCCTTCCGTTATTGCTACCGGTTTGCGGTCAGCAGGATCCTCAACGGTCACGGTCACTTCAATCAGCAAAACTGCAGCAAACGTTGCATTTAGCACAGGAACACAAAATATAAATTTCACTGCCGCAATCTTTTCATAAAGGAATTTTTAGAAAATACATATGAAAAAATTAATGCGTTAGATTGCAATTCTCGTATTTTTCTTATAATTAACATTGAGCAAAAGGAGGCATTATGGGACAAAAGAAGCGACTCGTTCTCAGTTTTATCCTTGGATTATGGCATTTATCAAGTGCATGTTCGCCAACACAGAGATTAACGAATGAAGACATTATAATCATTAAAGAACACGCTGATACTGCTTTTGCCTATATTCCTGCATACCTGAAAGAAACGCTCATACGCGCACATCAATACTATAGAGACCTTCATATTGATGTAGCCTTATGCGATCAAGCAATGCACATCGCGCCATACGATGCTACATATATGCACATCAAAGAATTGCTCGCTCTGATAGCGGCATCCGATACATCCCATCACGAAACACCAGCCCGAATTATGCTTGATCTGCACC
>Ga0181527_1004091_pt1 | contig 12663 bp, 13 predicted proteins | sample PEATcosm2014_Bin_30_FD_119762 | JGI IMG/M metagenome (GOLD analysis project Ga0181527, IMG submission 119762) | Peatland microbial communities from MTU Mesocosm Facility, Houghton, MI, USA - PEATcosm2014_Bin06_60_metaG | ecosystem: Environmental > Terrestrial > Soil > Wetlands > Peat | place...
ACATGGCAAGAGGGGGGATAACATGCAAAAACTAAAGAGAATTGTAATAGCCGTTCCGGCAACGATAGTCATTATTAGCATTGCAGTGATTGTCTGGGAAAACCACAGAGATAAAATTGTCATCTCCAGGGAGTCTGCCGGCATCGCGGAAACAGCAAAGTTTTTACCCGGAGGATTTTGGGATGAACCTAAAACTAAGATAACAACCGACAAAGGTACTTTTTTAGTGGATGGTACTTTTCAGTTATTCAAGGGCGATGAGCTTTTCATTGACAAATGCGCCTCCGGCAGGCGCTGCATATGTGATCATAAGAATAACAGATGTAAGAAATTCGAATAGAAGATTCACTCCCGGCGCAGAGAGAGCACGAGGATGGAACAGGCCACTTAATGATAAAAACAGGGGATCCGGTTACAGCTTCAGTAAGCGAGGAGGTATAAATGTCGAATAAGAACAATTGGTTTTCAGCGGAGCGGATCGGCCATGGCACCAAAGAGTGGGCTGACTATAATATCAATATCGGCAAGGGCTGCAGCCATGGGTGCCTTTATTGCTATGCAAGCGACATGGCCCTGAGGTTTGGCAGGATCAAGGACCGGGAGGAATGGCTCAATGAGGTGATCGTATATAAAAACGTTACAAAGGGGTACAGGCTGAGAAAGGGGGTCATCATGATGCCGACAGCGCACGATGTTACCGGCAACTATCTGCCGCACGTTGTCAGCGTGCTTAAAAAGATACTTGCAGCAGGCAACCAAGTGCTGATAGTGAGCAAACCGCACTATGACTGCATAAAAGAAATTTGCAGGGAATTGAGCGAATATAAAGCGCAGATAGTTTTCCGGTTCACGATAGGAACGCTCGATCCAGTTGTCAGCAGGTTCTGGGAGCCCGGGGCGCCGCTTCCCGAAGGGCGGCTTGAGTCTCTGGCCTATGCCCGCTCGCAGGGCTTTGAAACAAGTGTCAGCATGGAGCCTATGCTCGGGGGAACGGACGACGCGATCAGGACCTTTCATGGCGTTGAAGGACATGTGAGCGATAAAATATGGGTGGGGAAAATGTCCCTGCCTCGCCGGCGCGTAGATATATCCCGGCCCGACCTTTTGAAAGCTGTTGAGGAGATAGAACTGCTGCAGAGCGATGAAGAGATAAAGCGGCTATATGGTCATCTCAACAGCCATCCAAAGATAGCCTGGAAGGATTCCATTAAAAAAGTCATGGTAAAAAAATGGGCCTCATGAATCGTATGGAGGAAAGCAAATGCAAACAATGGGCACTATGAACGACAGGCTGCGCGGCCTTGATTATGCTGACATGGCGTTACCGGCAGGCCTGCCGCCGCTGTCCCTGCTGGGATGGATGCTTGCAACAAGCGTAAGGCATGATCAGGAGCATTCACACATTTATTTCGGCGCCGCATTTATCTCGTTTGCGGCTTCATACGTTACTGCTTATAGCTACAGGAACGTGTTGGAGCGCATGGAATGGGATGAGCCCGGCAGGCTCAAAGGGGAATAAGCTCGCTATGAAACTAATTTTTGTAACCGACTTGCACGGAGACGAGTGGAAATATAATAGGGTGCTTGAAACAGCGCGAGAACTTAAAGCTGATGCGGTCATAAACTGCGGGGACATGCTGCCCAAGGGCAAGAGGATACTGGACCAGGGCGACTTCATCAGTAACTATCTGGACAGCCATTTCGCCGAATTTAACGCAGCCGGTATCCATTCCCTGTGCTATTTGGGCAATGACGACCTGGCCATTTACGACGGCATCTTTGAGAAAACCTGCTCAAAATATCCTTATATCCATAACATTGCTCAGCGAAAGTTGACGATAAAGCGATATGAGTTCATAGGGATGAACCTGGTCGATTATTATCCTTTTTTGCTGAAAGACCGCTGCAGGCGGGACACTGAAGATTATGAGTTCCCGATGCAATACGGCAAAGGACTGTTATCCACGCCAATGGGACTGAGAGAAATCCGGGACTGGTTCAGTTATGCGCGGACACTGCACACTATCCAACAGGAGATGGACCGGCTGCCGAAGCCTAAGAATATGGCCAAGAGTGTTTATGTGATCCATATGCCGCCCTATAAACTTGGTCTCGACAGGTGCGCGCATGGCGAGGAGGTGGGCTCGAAGGCTATTTACGATTTTATTCTTAGACATCAGCCGCGGCTTTCGCTGCATGGACACATACATGAGTCCCCTGAATTAACCGGTAAATGGCGCGCCGAACTAGGCAAAACCATCTGTGTCCAGCCCGGGCAGTCCAATACCGGGCTGACCTATGTAGTTATTGATTTGAGTACCATGGAGATGGAGAGAATCCATGTTGACAGGGATAAATAGGCCCGTCAAAATTGGAAGCGAGCTTTGTCATCTGCAGATTGGAAGTCAGGTCTGCCAAAGCTTGGGTAAAGCAACGAAATCAGTTGTTGAGGCTTATGCAGATTGCTGATTCATTGGAACAAACAAAAAAGGGAAACTCTCGGACATTCTCACAGCGGAACAGCGGCTTAAAGAAAGAAAAGGGATCCGTCATGAGGAAGCAAAAAGCCATGTGTTGAAAAAGATACGGTCGGTAAAAGGCAAAAAATGAAACGAGTCGGTCAAAGAAAGGTTATCCCTCAAAAGGGCTTTAAAGCAGAAAAATCCGGCTTCCTGGATATGCGTGCAGCGATCAATCAATACCGGATTGTTTGCAAGCCCGGAGTGTATAGGTTCAGAAGTTTTGAAGAGGCGGAGGAATGGCCGAGAACAAGAGAAAGGAAAAGGTAAAATGACAAAAAAGATTAAAGACATTGGACCAACAGCAAGACTCATTAGCCCTGAAGCCGTTACAAAGGCGCTGGGGGCGGAAGAAATCACTGACCCTAAAGTGATTGCCGGACTTAAACTTATACGAAAAGCCACCCTGGGGCCGGTCGGCGGAGGGCATGAATTAGGATGTGACGATATGGCAGCAATAATTGCTGACAAACTTTTGGGGAAGGATGCGCCCTTGCATTTAAGAAGGCCCCAGGCGGAGGAACTATCCGCCCTCAAGAGAGAACAGCTCCTTGAACTTATGAATATCAAGAAATTCCCTATCCCTGCAAAAGTGCGGCGAAAGATTGTTGCGAGCATAGGGGAGACAATAGTAAGTCGCATGGAAAAGCGCCGGCAGCTTGCCGAATCAGTTGCCAGGGCCGAACGAGAAGGTCGTTACGAAGCGACTGAACATGCAACGGGAATTTTACTGCGGAACATGCTTAACGAGGCAGTGCAACAGGGGATATATAAAGGAATGGGAGAAATATTAGATCTGGTTTATGAAAAGGTCAGGAGGAAGCTCCGGCACACTGACTTTAAGATACGTTCCTGGTATCCGGCCGGATACCAAGGCTATGAAAAGCCGGAGGATGTAACACACATAACCGTTGACACAAAAAATAAGAGGGCGACTGTAGAGTGTAAAGACGGGCATAGCATTGAATTTGGGTTCGACCCCAAAGGCCTGTACAATGAGTGGGCACGTGGCGCACGAAGAGCGACACCGGAAGAAATGGAGTTTGTCGCCAAACACCAGGCTATCCGGGATAAACTGATTCAAGCTCATAGGGCTGGGGAGATCACTGATAAAGATTTCGATGAGGCGCTGCAGAAGAATTTAAAAATATGTGAGAAGGAATTGAAAAGGCGTTGGAAAGAGCTGCAGGGAAAATAGAATGAAGCATGTTGACAACGGCAAAGACAAGCCCCGCCCTGAAATCCCTCTTTAGACGCTGCGAGGCCGTCTCCGCAGCAAAACCGGCCGCCTGGAAAAGTCATACTTATTCTGTAGGGCATTCCATGACTTTCTTTCGTCCCTTGTCATTGTGCCTCTTTACTCGTCGGCTGCCGGCTTAGCATCGGCGAGACCATGAATAATCGCAACAGGCTTCCCGCGCTCGGTGACAACCACCTGTCCGCCCTTCTTCACCATGGCGAGATATTCAAGCAGCTGATCCTTTAAGGCCTGCACTTCAACCGATACGGTATGTGCTACCACCTGGTCTGTCTCTTCGTCTTTTGCCTCTTTGTCGCTCATTCTGCCTAAATAGTCCGCTAAAACTATTGCCAGCGCGAACACAATTATGCATATATACGGAATCAGAATAGGATCCATATTTCATTTCCCCCCATGAAGTTATTAAACAATGCATTGCCTGTTGCGCATGTCCCGTGCTGTTATCCTTTAGGTCCGTATCACCCGCTTATGCGTTTGCTCAAACATCCATAAGCCGGTACAAATAAAACAGGCATGAGCTCTACGGTCTTCTACGGCTTTTCCGGTTACCGCGCAGGCTAACGCGCAAGCTCTTTTTCCACCGACTTGAACAGCCTGGCGTAAAAAGCCACGTCGTCGATGGTTTTTTCTTCCTCTTTAGTCCGAGTTGCCTGCGACGAGGTTTTTATAGGAGTCGGGATGATGAGAAGGTGAAAATACTCGTTTCTGACACGGATCTTGTTTACCGACTGCACGGCCGAGGCGTAAATGGTGGATTTTCCATTGCCGGCTTCCTTCACTGTCAGGGATATGGCAAGGGCGATCGTCTTGTCTCCGTCGGTAAAATACTTGCCGGCTACAAGCGCCCTGCCGTCATCTTTTTCGATTCTGAAATTGTCCATCATTATCGCCCTGCTTACTGCCCCATATAATGCATCAGGCGCAGCAGCAAAGGTCCTTACATTGGGACTGTTTGCATCATCAGCAGTAAAAGCATTGTCATACGTCCGTATCTCGGCGCATGCGCTTGCCAATACACAACAAAGCACTGCCATTGTCAACAAAAGTCTGTTTACCATCATTGTCCTCCATCCATTCGTTATCATTCAAAGTACCGGGAATGCCGGTCTATGCCTCAATATCTTCCTATCTGATTGCTTGACAGTCATTTAACTTCAAAGGTTATCGGTCCGGCCGTTCAAAACTCATTATGGTCCGGTCAGTCGGTAAAACAGTTCAGCGATCGGCATGCAGAGCATTGTGACTGAGCTTGTTTGAACCAGTAGCCCGAGCACCTGGTAGCGGGTCACACACTCCTCTGTTATGACGATGTGGTAGTGTCTTCGGATATTCTCCCGAGTGGCAGCCTTCTCGCTGTTCCATCCGAGAAGATGCACCAGCATCGAGAATATCCAGAGTCCTATTATCTGCTGTATCACTGTACTCGCCTCCTATCCTCTTTTGCAGGGACTTGGGGGTCCTGCTGGCTTCCGATTCTCTTAAGGCCTGCTTTCATCTGTTTCATTGTTTGTCTCCTCGCTGGCACTATGCGGCCTTGGTATCCAGGGACGGCTTGGTGCGTGAATAAGGTTTTGTGACCGGGTTATCGACAAAATGGTTCGGAGTTAAGGGATAATTCTGGGCCTTCATGCCGTATGACCGGGCAACGTTGCGCATGTTGCCATCCGTGGTCAGGACAATGACATTGGCGTTGCCTGTCTCAAGCTTGAGTCTGAGGGCGGCGCCCACTATTTTGTTGTCAGCGTCGCTTGCAAGTCCGTCGATTGTCATATATCTGCTGAATATTCTCACAATGGATCCTGAAGATGTACTTGCTCCGTGGGCTATGTCCTGGCTGCCGCTCAACCCATCTAAAATCCGCGTCACCCTTCTTGCCGCTCCGGCCCTCGCTAGGTTTGTGCTTTTTTTCAGACCGTCGAGCTCTTTCATTACCGCCATTGGGATGAAGATCTGACTGCGGCCAAGCCGGAAAAAGACTTTGGGGTCCTCGATCAGCACGCTGGTATCTACGACATAGATATAGTTAAAGTCCTCTTGTTTGATGTACATGTTCCCTCGTGAATCGGTTATTTGATTTTTGGCCATGCTCATTTATGTGGAATTGGAAGTGTTTGTCAAGGAAGAAACTGAAAATAGATTGGATTTGTTTTGACGCCTGATCAGCCGATCAGCTTGAGGAAGAGGTTAGGAGTAGCTGAGTGTCTACTGCGACAAAGCGTCATTATGTGGAGTAAATTTCCGCTGAGATCCTATCTAAAAAGGATTGAAGGCGAATACTTCACATAACGGAGAACTCCACCTGCGCACGTAAGCGGATTCGCAACTAACAAAGACTTTGTCCAGTACTATGCGCCTCCTTTTCTGGCTACAGATTGGTGCTGTTCCTTAGATTGCTCATGACCCGTGACGGCAAGCAGTGTTTGGTACAAATGAAAATGAATAAAAAAGCTCAGCATCTGAAAAAAATCAATTTTGTCCCGAAATACCCATGGCCTATTGGGCTCATTGAGATCGACGTTATGATCTCGATATAGCACCGACAACATAACACTTTCAGAGATTTGAAACTCTATCAGGTTTCAACCCGAATAAAACACTAGGGGAAAGACTGAAGGGCGAGAAGTACAGCCCATACTGCGTTTTTTCCAAGGGATCAAATGACTCAAAATTACGGGTCGAAAGGAGGACGTAGACAGGAGGCGATATATTAAGGTAATACCGTTTTCGTTTCTTCTCCTTTTTTCCCCCCTTTAGTTGAAGGCTGTTACTTAAGTTTCCCCTTTTCGCCGCGCGGTAGCTTAGCGATTCAATTAATAAATACTGTTGCATTCGAGCGCCCCTCTGCCCCAAAAGTCGTCGACTTTCGGGGACACCGCATCTGCGCCTGCTGTTTTGTTGTGCACCTTCCCCGTACGCAACGGGGTCTGCGAAGAGTTGATAAACTCTTTGGGGTAGAATGGTACGCCTAAGTGGCATGAGGTAATTTTCACTATCCGCGCATCTTGACAATCCGCGCATCTTGACATTGACATTTACATTTGCGCTGCTTTATCGTATTGCTTTTCAAGGGGAACCATCATGCAAAAACTTTATTTCATATTTTCATCTCGATTCTATGCTGTCTTATGCGTTTTAATTTTAGGTCTTGCAATATTTTCATCACTTCCTGCTGATGCTACAGACCAGTTCACCTTGACAATAGCTACGCAAGGTTCTGGGGCTGGCAATGTAACGACGAGCACAGGAACTGTCAATTGGAGCAGTAACACAGGCACGATCTCGTACAACAGCGGGACACAAGTAACGCTCACAGCCACTGCCAGCAGCGGTTCCACCTTCACCGGCTGGTCTGGAGCGTGTTCGAGTCAGTCCTCGAGTGCCACTTGCGTTATTAACATGAACTCTGCTCAAACTATAACCGCCAACTACGTTCTTGTGGGGACAACTCCATTCGGCGATGTTCCGAGCACGGAGTCGTTTGTAAGCTATATAGAGGCGATATACAACAACGGCATTACGACCGGCTGCGGCAACGGTAACTACTGCCCTTCCGACTCCGTTACCAGGGACCAGATGGCTGCCTTCCTTGTCAGGGCAACACAAGTTGCAGCAGGACAAAGCACTGTAAACTTCACCTGCAATGGAGGTGTGTCTGGAGCGTCGATAAACTGTGCAACAACAACCGCTTATTTCAGCGACGTGCCTACGACAGATCAGTTCTTCCCGTACGTCCAGAAATTGAAAGAGCTTGGCATTACGACCGGCTGCGGCAATGGCGACTACTGCCCTTCCGACTCTGTTACCAGGGACCAGATGGCTGCCTTCCTTGTCAGAGCAACACAAGTTGCAGCAGGACAAAGCACTGTAAACTTCACCTGCAATGGAGGTGTGTCTGGAGCGTCGGTAAACTGTGCAACAACAACCCCTTATTTCAGCGACGTGCCTACGACAGATCAGTTCTTCCCATACGTCCAGAAGTTGTATGAGCTTGGCATTACAACCGGCTGCGGGAACGGCAATTACTGCCCTTCTGAAAATGTTACCAGAGACCAGATGGCGGCGTTTCTTTCGAGGGCGTTTCTGGAGATGGTACCCGTAATCAGCTGGATCAATCCTACTACTGCTGTGTCGGGTTCACAAATGGCTGTTTTTGGATCAGGGTTTAATCAGTGGACTTCCGTCATGATAGGAAATGTCTCAGCAAATAATGTTCAGGTGGTTTCCAATAACAGCCTTATATTCACTGTGCCATACGCGATAGATAGTAATGGAAATCTCGCTTCCCTTAGCGGGATATATGCTCTTAAAGTAAATGGAAGGCCTTTTGCTAATGTGACTATTACATCATCTCCCCAGAGTAATCAGTCTCCGGGAGCCGTTGCCACAAATATGGGAAATGCCATTGCCCAATCCCTGAACACATCCCCAAAGCTTTTCAGTGATGCAGTGGCACAGATTAGCGCAAACATCAGTGACCCACAGACTGTACAGATGCTCAACAACATGGCTGGGATTCAACCAGATATTGTGGCATTCTTCACTAATGAATTCCCTCAGCTTCTGAACGGGATGGGTGCTCCCTCACTTGGTGTTTTGGAAGGCTCGCTGTTGGCACAACAACCATCTCCAGTTTCACAGGTGACCGCGCAGTTACCAAGGGTAAAGGTGCCTGTCACGGACCCAACAGACGGAAATCAGTTTCTTGACGACCGCGCTGTTGAGATAGCGCAAAGCAGCGGATTCCAAAGTTCCCTTAATATCTTGGATAAAGTGGCTTCCGCCTGTGCTATAGTTATGGCTGAAGTCTGTGGTCCGGTGTCCCTTGTAACTTCAGCTGTGAAATTCTTTGTGGACATGGCGAATTCTGAAGAAGGGAAGATAGGTGATATAACGTTTGGCTCCAGCCCCGCATCTGCTCTTTTAAACGATAATTCAATTGAAGTCGGCAATAATCAAACTGTAACGGTTTATCCAAATATAAATATTGAATATACGTATGATCCTGCAAGTGATCCTAGATATAATGTGCCTATTGCATACTTCCAATCCATGATGGAACAATACTCAAAATATGGCTACCTGATAACAATTTTGGGGAAACTTAAGGATTCTGTGGCTTTAATTGAGCAGATGCCAAAGATGACAGTGGAACCGACCGATACATGGCAATTCAATTTTACACCATATTTAAATACCCTTCAATGCCCTTCCGGCTGGGTGCAATTTGACCTTTCCGGAGATGTGTCATGGAAGTCCGGTGCCTATGACGACAATTCGTTTACCTCTAGCAACTGTTGGATCGGCTTGCAGAACAAATACCTAAGATTTGATGAACAAGTGTTCTCTTTAAATTCACCTCTCCAAGTAAACAAAGCCAGTACATATTCAATTTCGGGCACAGTACAAAACATGGTTTCATCCTCAGTGGCACTGGGCATCCCAAGTGTGACAATGACCCTAAGTGGAAATCAGAGCGCCACAGTAGTGACTGATGCAGGTGGCAACTACAGTTTTAAAGGCTTGATGCCTGGTTCTTATACAATTACACCGAGCCTGGCAGGATATACCTTTAGTCGTTCACCCTTGACGTTGACGGTAAACAGCTCGGATTTAGCGGGCGAGAACTTCACTGGCACTACTCAATTGGATCTAACTGTGACTCTGAGTGGAAGCGGGACAGGAAGTGTGTCATCGAGCCCATCTGGAATTTCCTGTGGAACAACGTGCAATAAAAATTTTCCTGGTGGTACGACGGTAACGCTGACGGCTACTGCTGATTCGGGCTCAACTTTATCAAGCTGGTCCGGCTGTGACAGCACGAGCGGCAACACCTGTACCGTATTAATGAACGCTGCAAAAAGCGTGACGGCGACATTTATAGCACCATATACCCTGACGATCACAACATCCGGTACAGGCAGTGGCACAGTTACAGCCAGTTCCGGAACGATAAGCTGGAGCGGTAATACCGGTACGGCTTCTTACAACAGTGGCTCAACGGTAACGCTGACGGCAACCCCCTCTACCGGTTCAACCTTTACGGGTTGGTCCGGAGGCGGATGCTCAGGCACTGGCACTTGTACTGTCTCAATGACAGCGGCAGAGAGTGTGACTGCGACGTTTGGCCCTACGTATACCGCGATTTATGTGGATAGTTGTTCGTGTGATAGCCCTGGGGGCAGATTGACAATCAGTATTCCGGGATATGGCATCGTTTATGACAGAAACGGATATCCATACTCGACTCCGTTTTCAGCCCCTAGCGGAACTACTCTAACAGGTACAATCACGAATACAGAAGCATGTAACTTTACAGGTCCATACAGTTTCGTATGTGCGATACGTTTCTATAACGGGTTCCCAGTAGAAGGGAATCCACCTCCTAATTTGATAACATGGTTTCCTCCGTCTTATAGCGGCAGTTTTCAACTCGTGGTTCCATAATAATATTGAGATTTCAACATCCAGAATATCTACTCCAACCACCGTATCAGGTACAATCCAAGCTGTGAGGAGCCGCAAGTCTCCTCCTGCTCATGCGAGACTGCACGTGAAGGAAGCTTCTCTGTAGTCTTTTCAGCTACCGGAAGCCCTTCAGACTGAAGTCAAACCCCCTCTCTGTTCCATACCCATATTCGTCTTGTCAGGGCGCTTATCAAAGCCCAGTTCATTAAGTACACATATAGCTTTTTGTGTGTCTTCAAACAGGCGTACCGGAAACTCACATTTGTGCAAACACACCACTTCGACTGCCAAGACTTCACCGAAAGGGTGATTCACCCATTGGAACATCCTCTTCCCGTTATGACTTGCCCCTCCCCAACAGATGATATCCTCACAGCGGTCCTAAAAGTGCTCTCCTAATACGTTGGTTACGAATGGAATAAAATAGTTATTAAACTGGACACTCCCGTTGTTTACGGGAAGTAATCTTGCGCTTGCAGTAATAATGTCACGGGCTTGTCCTGCATAACTGCGATAATAGCGGGGACAGTCAGGTGTTAAGCCACTTTTTATCATCAGGAGGAAAATGGTACAATTGGCGTGCTGCTGTCAAAAATGGATTCAGAACTTGTGACATATAGCGTAGAGCATCGCAGAGCAATTGGCTCTATGTAAAGGGCATATCTAAAAGGGGGAGGTTATGTTGATCAAGATAACTGCAGCACTTGTCTTTGTCTTTTTGTTTTTGTCAGGGCCTTTTTCTCACGCTGATGATTCTATCTCGAAAGTACCTGTTATTAATTCCGCGTCTGCAACACTGAACTTACTGATGATTGGAGTGATGAATGTCCCGCCTGGTGATCCAATTATTTTTGTCAATGGCAAAGACGTCACCGCTCAACTGACGCTGGAAACGGGATCGGAGCAAATGAAGTTCTATCAACTTCAAGGTTCACCTGACCAATTCAACCTGTCTGTCGGGAAAAACGACATAGTCGTAAAATACGGCGGAACTATTCTTCCGACTTTCCACTTTAAATACACCGTTGCGCAACAGCAACAAGCAGAACAGTACAAGGAGATGCTTAAGCCCCATATTTATGAAGTAATGTTCATTTATAACATCCTGAGAGTCACAGTGGGTAACCGCCCACCTGGTGACCCAATTATTTTTGTCAATGGCAAAGACGTTAGCTCTAGACTAACAAAGGAAGATCAATTGGCATTTGAAATCGCAGGTTCACCTGATCAGCTAAACCTGTCTGTCGGGAAAAACGACATAGTTGTGAAGTACGGCGACACTCTTCTTCCGGTATTTCACTTCAAATGCACCTCCGCGCAATGGCAAGATGTAAAAATGTTTAACGATAGATTGAAGCGCTAAAGCAGTGACGTCAATATGCTATCATTCAATACCAGGATCAGCGGAAGGTGAATTTAATATATAGCACACTGTGACTCAGCCGGAATGTCAAATTATTTCATGGGGTCCCAGCGAGGCGGAGGCCCAAATAACTAAACTTGCTATCTGGCGCATTTACATCGCGTAGAGCAGCCCGAAGGCTTCTCGCTTCGCTGTCCCAACTGCCGCCGCGATCCACTCGGTAGGTGCCGGTTGAAGCGCCTGCAGGGTTTCGCTCCGATTTGCCATTATAATCATTATACCAGTCCTGCACCCACTGCCACACGTTGCCAGTCATATCACATAATCCTAATCCATTCGGCTTCTTCTGCCCAACAGGATGCGTTTTGCTTCCCGAATTCTTGTAATACCATGCATAATTCACAAGTTCGGACTCACTGCTTGTTCCTGCCCACTTTTCCTTCTTACCGCCGCTCCGTGCTGCATATTCCCATTCCGCCTCAGTTGGAAGGCGGTACTTGTTGGTCCCGATACGGCTGTTTAGTGTGCTTATAAAATCCTGCGCGTCATTCCAGCTTACCTGTTCCACAGGACAATTATCGCCGCAATTGCTGAAATATGACGGGTTGCTGCGCATTATTGCCTTCCACTCTCCCTGTGTCACGACATATTTGCCAATGTAAAAAGCATCTACACAAACTTCGTGGACAGGCTTTTCAAAGCTGCCCCCATCGCCAAAGGTGTCACCCATCTGGTAACACCCGCCCTTAACATAGACGAACTCCATGCCAGCAGTAAGGTCGGTGATTGTTGATGATGTGCGGGGAGGAACCTTAATCCCCTTACCCCCGCTATCTTCAAGTGAAAAGTCGCTCTTGGGTGCTTCTTTAAGCGGCACATCAGGGACTTTTACCTCTGGTGATACTATGTGGGCACTAACCAACTGAAAGACGAAATCTCCGCCTTCGTCTCCCGAATTCCTTATGCTGCCGTATCCCGGCACTTGGTCTGATTTTCCAGCTACACTCCCTTTTACCCAACCTTGAAACAACTCTTCAGCGGTGAACTTAAGCTTG
>Ga0181527_1004096_pt1 | contig 12654 bp, 10 predicted proteins | sample PEATcosm2014_Bin_30_FD_119762 | JGI IMG/M metagenome (GOLD analysis project Ga0181527, IMG submission 119762) | Peatland microbial communities from MTU Mesocosm Facility, Houghton, MI, USA - PEATcosm2014_Bin06_60_metaG | ecosystem: Environmental > Terrestrial > Soil > Wetlands > Peat | place...
ACGAATGGCACGTAGTTTTCGACAAGTCGTTGGCTCAAACTGACATAGGCAAAAAGGCCTCTCTTGGGTAGATGGTTCTTTGGCAACAACCCCATCAACGCCAAGGAGGCCAAGGATGCCCAATTTTAGCCAAGGACGGTTTCAACAACAGGTCAGATTCCTCAGACGGCAGTTTCTTCAGGACGGAGACTTGTCATTCACTAACGTCCTCTCGGAGCAGATCGTCTCGCAAGCACTGACAGCGATCCAGGCGTTCTGGATGGATAGGATCTACTCGCCCCTGGTCACGCTTTGGGTTTTCCTGGGCCAGGTCCTGAGTGCGGACCATTCCTGCCGTGCAGCCGTCGCCCGCTTGATTGCCCATCGTATTTCGCGGGGACAGCACCCGTGTTCCTCGGAGACCGGTGCCTACTGTCAGGCAAGAAAACGCATACCCGAGAAGTTCTTCTCAGAAGTGGCCCGTCAGACGGGACGTACTTTAGAGGCCAGCGTCGGTCCGCAGTGGCTTTGGAAGCAACGTCGTGTCCACGTGTTCGACGGATCGTCGGTATCGATGCCAGATACGCCGCAGAACCAACGTGCTTACCCGCAACCCGTTGCGCAGAGGCCCGGCGTGGGTTTCCCCGTGGCACGCATCGCTGCCATCTTTTCGCTTGCCTGCGGGGCGGTCCTGGACCTGGCAATCTGTCGATACGCAGGCAAGGGGCAAAGCGAGCTGGGGATGCTTCGCAAGCTATGGGATCTGTTTCGGCCCGGAGACGTCTTGCTCGCCGATCGTCTGATGTGTTCATGGACCGAAATGGTCATGCTCAAACAACGCGGCGTCGATTCGGTGACCCGCTTGAGCAAGCGACACGCAGACTTTCGGCGCGGAACACGCTTGGGAAAGGGCGACCACATTGTCCAATGGCCCCAGCCTACGAAGCCCCGTACGATCGATCGGAAGACCTACAATTTACTCCCCGAGTTTCTTACTGTTCGGGAAACCCTGGTGCGGGTTGAGCAGCCCGGCTTTCGCACACGTACCCTCGTCGTGGTGACGACGTTGCTGGACGCCGAGATCACCAAGGACGATTTGGCCCAGCTCTATCGTGCTCGCTGGAACGCCGAGCTTGATCTGAGATCGCTGAAGCAAACGATGCAGATGGATATCCTGCGCTGCAAAACACCGGAGTTGGTGCGGAAGGAAATCTGGACGCACCTCCTGGCCTACAATCTCATCCGTACGATCATGGCCCAGGCCGCCATCACACACCACATCGACCCACGGTCGATCAGTTTCAAGGCGACGATCCAGACGCTGGAAGCCTTCCAACCCGTGATTGCCATGCAATGTCACCGCTGTGATTCCGCATTCCGCAGGGCTCTCTACCGGCAATTACTGGACGCCATCGCCATCCAGCGCGTTGCCGACCGACCCGACCGGTTTGAGCCCCGCCGAAGGAAACGGAGACCCAAGCCATACGCCCGCCTCATGAAACCAAGACACGAAACCAAACGCGATATCCTCAATGGCTTTAGAGAAAAGTAAGTGCCATTCGTGGCCGACACCGACGCAGGCGGGTGGAATCTCCGAGGCCGTTTGACCCGATGGACCGGTGCGTGGGGCTACCTCGGGTCCCAGAAGGCCGGGCGGGGGGCAGGTGTCAGGTGCTAGGTGTCAGGGGCCAAGTGGCAGGTTTCAGGTGTTAGGTTTCAGGTGTCAGGGGGCAGGTGTCAGGGGGCAGGTGTCAGGGGGCAGGGGACAGGGGGTAGATGCGACGGGCCACGGACGACGGACCACAAGTCCCCAATCCCATTCCCAACCCCTCACCCCCGGCCCGTCTCCGGGCAGCGACCGAAGGTTGGTCAGGGGAGAGGGGAGGGTGACAGCCCGTTGGGCCTTCTCGACGCGCGGGTTTCCGCCGGGTTCCCCGGGCGGCGCCCGGGGCTTTCGAGTGAGCGGCCTTTGGCCGGTAGCTGTGGGCGGTGGGCAGAGGACAGGGCGCCGCGGCGGATACGTTCGGCGTTGCCCGGGGTTTCGGGTGAGCGGCCTTCGGCCGGGAAGCGAATGTTCTTGCCTTGGCCCGACCGGGCGGTTCAACTGCGTCGGCCGACGTGGCCGACGCGCTCTACGATTGGGCTCGATGGCACTTCGCTCTGAAAAAACGGTCGATTGATTCGCGTACTCACTTCGTTGTATTGACCGAAATCTTCCGCACCAGGATGGCCTTGGCCGGCTGGCCTTTGGCGTTGGGCCGTTCGAAGTCGCTGTAGGCCAGCAGGAAAGTGTCTTTGCCCAAGGCCAAGAGGGACGTGTACCCGCAGGAGGGGCCCGTGAGCACAGCCTGCTTCTGCGTCCAGGAGTGCCCGCCGTCCAAGGAGAACGAGAGCCATACCCCGGGCCGGCCGAAACTCAGCACCAGCACGCCGTTTTCCAACTGCAACAGCCGTGGAAAGACGCCGAAATCGAAGAGTTCCTGGCGCTCGGTCCAGGTGTAACCCCGGTCCTTCGAGTGCATGAGGAACATGGACGGGTTCCTCTGATCTTTCTCCCGGCGCGTCACGCAGACCAACTCGCCGGCCTGGTTCAATTCGATCACCGGCTCGGCCAAACTATCTCTCGCGGGCATGGTGGCGATGTTGCTGCGACGGGTCCAGGAGCGGCCGTTGTCGGTCGAAACCATCAGCGAAGCTTGCCAGGCCAGTGGCGCTTGGCCCGAGCGGCTCTCGTACATCGTCCAATAATCGGCATGGAGCAATTCCTTGCCGCAGCGCACGATCGGGCTTTCAAAATAGACCTTCTGGCTCCAATCGCCGGGAATCTTTTGTGGTGTGTCGTTGTAGGTCTCGATGAGTTGGCCGCGATGGTCCCATCGAACTTGCTCCTGCGTCCAGGCCTTTGTCTTAGGCGACCAACGCACGGCCTTGATGTCGTGGAACCAGCGGACCACGTCCTCCGGGCAATCGGCCAGGCGGCGAAGCGGGAAACCGGCACAAATATCGATTGTGCAAATGGGCTTGGGAAGTCTGCCCAGGTCGAGTTCGATGCCCTTCACCGCAGGAATGCTGAGATACTCGCCGTCCAGAACCGGCGAAAGGACCGGATTGATCCCGGTGAACCCGGGGTGTGGCCACTGGGATCGCTGCCAGGTGGCGCCCTTGTCGCGGGAAACGAACATCGGCGAGGCGATGCCCTGGTCGCAATAATGGTCGCGGCCGACCTGGAACGTCAGGCAGAGTTCCCCGCCGGGCATGCGGTACACTTTGGGCATGCGGTACGGTCCCCACTCCTTCACCGTCGGCGACGCCTGGTCGATCAACACCGGCTCCTCCATGCGGACCTTGACCACGTCGGCCGCAATCACTGGGGCCGTTTTCCTTTTCAGTGTTACGCGCACCACCCAGACGCTGTCCGATTCGGGCGAATCCTTTGGAACGCCTTTCCACCCGAACGGGCACCGGTCGTAGATCAGCACGAGGTGCGCGGGGTCGACGGGAACAAGTTGTGTGTAGGCGGTCGTCCCGGACGACTTGATCGGCTCGGCGGGACGGCATGCGTCGTGATGCGCCTGGAGATCCACCTGCTCCCAGTTCTTGCCGCTTCCGTCGGCGTTGAGCCACAGGAAGATCCCGACACGCCCGCCGGAGAGCGCCACGGTCCCGTCGTCCATGACGGCCAAGCTGGGCCACACGGAATGAGCCGGCATGGCGATGGGTTCCGTCCAGGTCTTGCCTTCGTCCGTGCTCCAGGTCTGTCCGTAGCGCGGGCCGGACGCCAGGCGGAATACGCACATCAGCCTTCCGTCCTTCAGGCGGCAGACGTCCGCTTCGCATGGACCCTCCTCGCCGGGCAGCTTGCACGTTTCATCGGCGATCAGCGAGTGGAACTTCCACTTGGTTCCGTCGGCCGACTTAACCGCCACGACACTGTAGCGGTTGGCGCCCTCGAAGGTGCCGTAGAGGGTCGCCATCCATGTGCCGTCGCGCAAACGCACCGCCGAATGATCGAAGTAGAAACCCGCCATCAGGACACCACCAGGGCCGACGGACATCTTGCCGAGCCGGGGCAGCCCGGTGACGACGATTTCTTCTCCACGCACGGTTACCGCCTGGCTCGCCCCTTTGCGGAGCACGACCAAGGCGGCGCTCATGACGCCGCCGGGCTTCTGATCCATGCGGAACGGCAGAAACAGCACATCCCCATTGGCCAGAGGCAGTTTTGTGGGTCCGCCGACGTCGCATCGCCGGGGCGGCCCCCACGTGAGTCCTCTGTCATTCGAGAAACGACATTGACCTGCCGCCTGTGCCTGCGCGTCGTCAGGGGAATTCTGATAGGTTGCCGTCAGACGGCCGTCGGGAAGCTTTGTGAGCGTCGGGAACCAACAGTGTCCTTTTTCGCGGGCCACCAGGACCGGGGCCGAGATCGTGACGTCGAAGTCTCGCAGCGAGTATGACTTGCCTTCGGGCCAAGCCGCCACGGTTGTGGCCGGACTTGCGGCGAAGAGTTCCGCCGAGCATCCCCAGATCGTTGTCGCTGTGAGGACGAGAAGGCTTGATACGATGGCTCTCATGAGTGTTCCTTTGATGTTCCGATTCACGGGATCGTTACCTTTGTCGTGGCCACCGGGACCCCCACGGCGGCAAGCCGACATACGAGATCTTGATCGGTAGAATTCGGCTAGTCAAGCGCCCGGGAATTTGCCGGAATTCTAGCTTGGGAACCACTGCGTTGGCGTTGTTCGTCTGACACAGCGACGCGGGCAGCCGGAATCTCCGAGGCCGTTTGACTCGATAGGCCTGTGCATGAGGCTACCTCGGGTCCCGGAAAGCCATGGCATGTGAGACATGCCCGAACACGACGGCAGTTGTCAGTCGTCAGTTGCCAGTTGTCAGTTGGCAGGTGTCAGGGGGCAGGGGGTGGGGGGTAGATGCCACGGACTACGGACGACGGACCACTGACCAGAAGTCCCCAATCCCATCCCCAGCCCCTCACCCCCTGCCCCTCTCCGGGCAGCGAGCGAAGGTTGGTCGGGGGAGAGGGGAGGAGGACAGCCCTCACCCGGGCGCTCTCCCGTGAAAGAAGACGGAACAGGAGGCAACAGAGGGAATGACCCGGCCCGTCTCCGGGCACCGAGCGAAGGTTGGTCAGGGGAGAGGGGCCGCCCGTCCGGGCACTGACGTGCCCGGCTCACCACACGTCTAAGGCCCGCTACTGCGGCGGCAGGATGTCGGCGAGCATGAACTTCCGCAGCGACTTGACCACGGCGTTGAACTGGTCGTGCTGGAGCGGCTTGGTAAGGTAGCTCTCGACGAAGAGGTTCTCCTGCTTGAGGATCTCCCAATGGGCCTGCGAGGAGGTCAGCACGACCACGGGGATCCGCCGCAACTCCCGGTCGGCCCGCACGTCGGCCAGCACGCTGCGGCCGTCTTTCTTCGGGAGTTGGAGGTCCAGCAGGATGAGGTCCGGGCGCGGGGTGCGCGCGAAATGGGCCTGGTGCCGCAGGAAGGCGATCGCCTCCTCGCCGTCGCGGACCAGGCTCACGCGGCAGGGAACCTGCCCGGCGCGAAGGGTCTCGATCGTCAGGCCGGCGTCCTCCAGATCGTCTTCGATCAGGAGGATTTCCATGGGCCGGCCGACGACTCTCTCGCGGGTCATGGGGGTTCGGGGATTTGGGGATTTAGGGATTTAGGGATTTGGGGATTTGGGGGTTCGCCGTCCGCCTTGCGTCCTGCGTTTTCGCCTCCGCCTTCCGTCTTCGCGGGCCCCTCGGCGGGCTCCTGCGGCTGGATGGCCTCGCGGCCGCCCTCGATCCGCTGTTGCTCCAAGTACACCCGGCCTCCCCGATCCACCCAGCCCGCAGCGGTGTCGCCGAGCAAGCGGCTGCGGCGGAGATGGACCTCGCTGTAGGGGAGCGTCAGGAGTTGGGCCACGCCGTTGCCGCGGAGCAGGCAGTTTTCCACGTCCACCTGCGAGGCCCCGCCGACGGCCAGCCCGCTGCGGCCGTTGTTGGTACACGTCACGGCGCGGAGCGTGATGCGGCGGGCCGTGTTGGCGGCGCTCAGGCCGTCGACCTGGAAGCCCTGGATCGTCAAGTCCTGGATCACGATACGATCGACATGGTAGAGCGTGATGCCCGTCGGCAGGCAGGCATAGCGCAAGGCGTAGTCCGCGGGCAGCTTCGACGGCTCGACGGCGAAGTAGATCGCTCCCTGATGGGCGCACCACTGGCGGGGCTGGAGTTTCGGCGGGCTGTCGCCGGCCGCGGCGGCGAAGACCCGGGCGGCCGGCCGGCCGTCGAGGAACACCTGGTAGAACTCGGTCCGCAGCGGGCGGAAGCGGAAGCGGTTGTCGCGATAGAACTCCCACTGCCCCGCCGGGACCTCCAACGAGCCGTCCAACACGGCCCCGTTGCCGTCCAGCACCAGCGGTCCCACGGCCGTCCCGCTCAGCCGGTTGCCCACCAGGCTGACGCTTTCGCGATAGGGCAGCCCCGTATCGGTCAAGCGGATGTGGTCGCCGGGGCCGGCCAGCCGCAAGGCCCTGGCCAGGGTCCGCAGCGGCCCGCTGCCGTCGGACCGATTCCGCGGCTGGGTACCGGTCGACTGGTCGTCCCCCCCGCGGTTGTCGACATACAGGTCCCGCCCGCCGGCCGGACCGGCCGCCAGCAGGGCCAGCAGAAAACCGATCGCCAGATTGCGCATTCACGGGGCTCCCAGGGTACCAACCCCCATTATTCATTCTACCCAGGCTTTTGCAAACCGGATACTCATGGTCCCCTCTCCCTCCGGGAGAGGCACCCACGAGTGGGTACCCGGGGGTGAGGGAGCTGCCCGACCTGTCCGCCCGAAAAATGGTGGGGCTCGCAGACCAATGCTGCGCATCGGTGCCCTTCGACCCACCCTACATTTCTTGCAGACGCCCTCGGGCGTCACGAGGCAACGGTTTCCGATTCCGGCCGCGGGACGGCCTCTCCCTTGGCCCAACGGTAGAGCAGGTCGGGGCAGAAATCGGCGCCGCTGGGCCAGACGATTGTCCCCAGTTCAGGATCGACTGCGAGTTGCCGGAAGAATTGCGGGTCTTCGAGCGGCCCAAAGACACCGCGGCGTCCGACGATTCGCGCGGCAAGATCCACGACGCCCCGCAGGCCGTCAGAGAACGTCAACTCGACGCGATATCCATCGAGCACGCGCGCGTCCGTGACTGTCGCACATGGTTGCGTCATGCGGCACCTCCCTTATTGAAGAGGCTCAATCTATCGCGGGTATTCTATCGGCTCCGCCCCCCGGTGGAAATGAGCCCCGTCTGGCCTGTCTGGCCGAGTATCACGCGGTGGTTTACGAGAACGCCCCGCGGCGCGTCGGGGAGCCCGGGGGCGTCGCGTTTCTGGGGGGGTTGTTGGGCTGTGCCGCTAACCTCGAATCTGCCAAGTTGCGGACCCGCTGGGTCGACCCGAGTTGTGTCGGCCGCATCCGGGACGTAAAATGCAGTGATGGGGGAGTTCTTCGGCAGGATAGTCGCCGCCGTCAGGGATGATCGCTTCCTTGTTTCCTGGCATGCCGACGAACGCTGCGACGAGCGGCAAGTGGCGGCTTGGCAGGTGGTTGCAGGGCTAGAGAATGCCCGGTTGCAGTGTGAGCGCCCGCGAAGCGAGCCGCATCCGTCGATTGTGGTCCGCGAGGAGCTCGTGGACGGTACCGAGGTGGAGGTCGTTTGGGCCTGGATGCCGGAAAGCGGGCGGGCGATGTTGGTAACGGTTTACTTTCCCGAGTAGCGGATGTCATGAACGACCGTCGCGAAAAACGCAAACGTTGGGTCCAACGCGGTGAGTACGCGGTGGAGGTCGAGGTGGAAGTGGTCTTCCCGGCCGACTGCCCGTCTGAGGCTTGCCTCGAACCGGCGACGGTCCGCTGGCTGGACGAGGTGGCTCGCCATGCCGAGGCGGGAGATATCGAGTTTCTTCGCAGCGCCGGCCGCGTATTCCAAGCGGTTGCCCAGTGAACCGCGAGTAGATCCCTCCGCCCTCACGGCCGGAGGGGCAGCCTATCGCCTGACTGGCTCATAGCGAGCCGGCAGCAACTTGACGGGCCTTCTCTTCAAGCCTCGCAAACTGCTCGTCTGCTGTTGACCCGCCGGGCGTGAACGGGTAAGGTGCCGCACCCTTCCACCCGCCCGCAGCGGCGGTACGGGGGGGCCGTTGCCACAAGTCTGGGGAGCACCGAGCATGACTTCCGCCGCGAATGGTCAAAATGGACAAGATGGGCCGATCCAGGGTGTCCCTCTCCTCGATCTGGCCCGCCAGCATGCCGGCCTGAAGGACCAGATCCTCGCCGCCCTCGGCCGGGTCTGCGATACGGGCGGATTCGTGCTGGGGGCGGAGGTCGTCGAGCTCGAAAAGAACCTGGCCCAGTACTGCCAGGCCAAACACGCCGTGGGCTGCGCCTCGGGAAGCGACGCCCTCCTGCTGGCCCTCATGGCCCTGGGGATCGGGCCGGGGGACGAGGTGATCCTGCCGAGCTTCACGTTCTTCGCCACCGCCAGCGCGGTGACGCGGCTGGGGGCCCGGCCCGTCTTCGCCGACATCGAACCCGGGACCTTCAACCTCGATCCAAACGCCGCGGAGCGGCTGATCACTCCCGCCACGAAGGCGATCTTGCCGGTCCACCTGTTTGGGCAGACGGCCGACATGGGAGCCATCGGCCGGATCGCGGCGACCGCCGGCGTAGCGGTGGTCGAGGACGCGGCCCAGGCCATCGGGGCGGAATTCCGCCGCGACCCCGCGGGGCGGGGTGCCCGGGCGGGCTCGATGGGTCAGGTCGGCTGCTTCAGCTTCTACCCCACCAAGAACCTCGGCGGCGCCGGCGACGGCGGCATGCTCACCACGCAGTCGGACGAGCTGGCCGATCGCCTGCGGCTCTTGCGGGGCCACGGCATGCGGCCCCGCTACTTCCATGCCACCATCGGCATCAACAGCCGGCTGGATTCCTTCCAGGCCGCGGTGCTGGGGGTCAAACTTCCGCACCTCGATCGCTGGACCGCCATGCGGCAGGCCAACGCCCAACGGTACTCGACCATGTTGGCCGAGGCCGGGCTGGACCGCATGCTGGGGCTGCCCGAGGCCCGGCCCGAGCGGCGGCACGTCTGGAACCAGTACGTCGTCCGCATTCCCGACGGGCGCCGCGACCCGCTCCGCCAGTGGCTCAGCGAGTCGCACATCGGCACGGAGATTTACTATCCGCTGGGACTGCACCAGCAGGAGTGTTTCCGCTCGTTGGGCTACGCGGAAGGCGATTTGCCCGAGACCGAGCGTGCCGCCCGCGAGGTGCTGGCCCTGCCGATTTTCCCCGAGCTGACGGCGGCGGAGCAGCGGGCGGTGGTGGATCGCATGGCGGCATTCTTTGCCGGCCGCAGTGCCGGCCGCGGCGTGCCCGCGCCGAAATTCCTCACGGCTTCGCTACGACGCTCCGCGCCGTGATGCCCAGCAGCCCGAAGCGCCAGCGCGGGCCTTTACGGCGGCCCTCGCTGGCGCTTCGGGTTGGCATGAGCCGCCCCCCTGACTTCCGCCGCGGTGCCTGGTAGGGTATGATCTTGCGCCGTGCGGACCGCCGTTGTAATTGGCACACGGCCGGCACACGGCGGGCAAGCCCGCCCGCTAAACTTGATCTCCAATCCCAACCCCCTGGTGCTTTGCTATGAAAACCGCCATCCTCACGGCCGCGGCCGTTGCCGCGCTGGCCCTGGCTGCTGCCGCCGCCGAGATGCACGTGGCCCCCAACGGCAACGACTCCAACCCCGGAACGCGGGCCGCGCCGCTGCGGACCATCCAGCGGGCCGCCGAGCTCGCCCAGCCGGGCGACGTGATTACCGTGCACGAGGGCGTTTACCGCGAGCGGGTCAACCCGCCGCGCGGAGGCGAGAGCGATGCGCAGCGCATCGTCTACCAGGCAGCCCCAGGCGAGAAGGTCGAGATCAAGGGGTCGGAAGTGGTCAAGGGCTGGGTGCCGGTCCAGGCCGGCGTCTGGAAACTGGCGCTGCCCAACTCGTTCTTCGGCCGCTTTAATCCCTACAGCGACCGGCTGCACGGCGACTGGTTCTCCGCGAAGGGCCGCGAGCATCACACCGGCGCCGTCTATCTCAAGGGCGAGTGGCTCGCCGAGGCAGCCAAACTAGACGACGTGCTGAAACCCGCGGGCGCCGTCCCCCTCTGGTTCGGCCAGGTGGACGCTGAGCGCACCACGATCTGGGCACAATTCCAGGGAGCCGATCCCAACCACGACCTCGTCGAGATCAACGTCCGCCGCACGGTCTTCTATCCGGACAAGCCCGGCCGGAATTACATCACCGTGCGGGGCTTCATCCTGCGGCACGCCGCCACGCCCTGGGCGCCGCCCACCGCCGAGCAGGTCGGTTTGATCGGCACCCACTGGAGCAAAGGCTGGATCATCGAGAACAACGTCGTCAGCCACTCGATCTGTTCCGGCATCGCGCTGGGGAAATACGGCGACCAGTGGGACAACACGTCGGCCAATAGCGCCGAGGGCTACGTCAAGACGATCCAGCGGGCCCTGGAGAACGGCTGGAACCGGGAGACGATCGGCGGGCACGTCGTCCGCAACAACACCGTCTCGCATTGCGAGCAGGCGGGGATCGTCGGCAGCCTGGGACCCATCTTCAGCGTGGTTACCGGTAACACCATCCATGACATCCACGTGCGGCAGTTGTTCTCGGGCGCGGAGATGGCCGGCATCAAGTTTCACGCCGCGATCGACGTCGAGATCAGCCACAACCACATCTACCGCACTTGCCGCGGTCTGTGGCTGGACTGGATGGCGCAGGGCACGCGGGTCTCCGCCAACCTCTTCCACGAGAACCAGGACCAGGACCTGTTCGTGGAGGTCGATCACGGCCCGTTCCTCGTGGACAACAACCTCTTCCTTTCCCCCACCACGTTGCTGGATGTGTCCGAAGGCGGCGCCTACGCACATAACCTGATTGCCGGGCGGATCGTCACCGGGCCGGAGTTGCATCGCGCGACGCCGTTCCACAAGCCGCATTCCACCGAGCTGGCCGGGCTGCGGAACATTGTGGGCGGCGATGACCGCTTCTACAACAACATCTTTGTGGGGTTCAACGGGCTGGCCGCATACGACGCCGCCCGCCTGCCCGGCCGGATGGAGGGCAACGTGTTCCTCAAAGGGGCCAAGCCGTGCAAACTGGAAGAAGATCCGGTGGTGGAACCGCAGCTCGATCCGGCAGTTCGACTTGTGCCGAAGGCCGACGGCTACTGGCTGGAAATGACGGTCGACAAGAGCTGGACCCGCGCACCGGCGCGAAAAGTCGTGACCGGCGCGCGGCTGGGCAAGGCGGCCACCCCGAATCTTCCCTACGAGCTGCCCGACGGCGCGCCGCTCCGGCTGAGCAAAGACTACTTTGGCAAGCCGCGGGACGAGGCGAGCCCGACCGTCGGGCCGTTTGAGAATCCTGGGACCGGCCCGCTCACGTGGAAAGTGTGGTAGGCCGTGCGGCGCACAGGGTGGCACGCCCTTCGTGCCTTAGGGCGTGCAACCCGATTTCCACAGGCGGCGGCCGAGGACCACCGCCAGGTAAACCGCCGCGGCCAGGAGGATGATCACGGGACCGCTGGGGGCGTCGAAGCGATAGCTGATGCCCAGCCCGACCGTCGTAAAGAGCATGCAGCCCGCTGCGGCCAGGATCATCATCTGCCACAACTGGCGGGAGAAATGCCCGGCGATGGCGGCCGGCAGCGTGAGCATGGCGATGACCAGCACGATGCCCACCACGCGGACCAAGAGCACCACGGTCAGCGCCGTCAGGCACAAGAGGAGCAAGTAGTAGACCTTGACGCGGACGCCGCGGAGCTCGGCGAACTCCTGGTCGAAGCAGACGGCGAAGAACTTGTTGTACAGGGTCACGGCGAATCCCACGACCAGCACGTCCAGCACGATCACGCGCCACAGGTCCTGGCGGGTGATCGTGAGGATGTTTCCGAAGAGGTAGCTCATCGGGTCGGCGTAGCCGGGGGTCTTGGCGAAGAAGAGCAGGCCCACCGCCATGCCCACCGCCCACAGAGCCCCAATGACCGTGTCTTCGCGCTGCTTAGCGTAGAGGCTCACCAGGCCGATGATCACGGCGGCCAGCAGGGCGGTTGCCACGGCGCCGTAGGTCGGGTCGCACCACCGCCAGCCGGCGACGGTTTGCAGGTACAGGGCGGCCCCGATGCCGCCCAGCACGCTGTGCGAGATCGCGCCGGCGATCGAGGTGATCCGCCGCGTGACCACGTAGGTGCCGATGATGCCCAGCGCCACGCCGGCCAACAGGCCGGTCAAGAGGGCGTCGCGGAGGATGGGGATGTCCGGATCGCGGAGGGCGTCGAGGAACTCACTCATGGACGTGCTCCCGCTGACAGAGGACGTCGCTGTGGCGGACCATGCGGACGTCGCCGCCGTAGATCGCGCGAATCAGCTCGCCGGTAATCTGGCTGGTGGGATGGACGACCACCTGCCGGTTGACGCAGATGACCTTCTCCACCAGGTCGGCGACGAAGCCCAGGTCGTGCGAGACCACGAGCACCGTCATCGTGCGGCCCAGCTCGCGGAGGATGTCGAACAGCCGGGCCTCGACCAGGCTATCCACGCTGGCCGTGGGCTCGTCCA
>Ga0181527_1004097_pt1 | contig 12650 bp, 12 predicted proteins | sample PEATcosm2014_Bin_30_FD_119762 | JGI IMG/M metagenome (GOLD analysis project Ga0181527, IMG submission 119762) | Peatland microbial communities from MTU Mesocosm Facility, Houghton, MI, USA - PEATcosm2014_Bin06_60_metaG | ecosystem: Environmental > Terrestrial > Soil > Wetlands > Peat | place...
ACATCTTTTGGAAGGAATTGAGGTGGCTTGTTTATTCCTTCCAATTGATCTTTGGCAAACTTCTTCAGGTCTATCATTGAAGGCATTACTTGAGTAGTTCCCGGCTGCATGACTGTTCTCATTACTGGCTTCCCAGCAGCGTCAAGCAAAGGCTTCCCATTCTTCTTAAGTACGACGGTCATCTTGGGTTTTGGAGGAGTGACTACCGATTCTGTAGCACTGTCAAGCGCATCATAAAGGGCGGTCTGCTGGTCACGAAACGCTTTATCGGCTTGATCTAGTCCATCCTGAACCATAGTTCCCAATTGTTCAGGAGTTCCCTTGAATTTGGAAACAGAATCCATTAACTTATCTACCGCAGCGGCTGATTCCTTATTCTGAGCCTCGCGGAAATTTTCCATTACCCTCTTGGAAAGGACGGAACCCTTTAGGAACTCTTCCATCCAAGTAGGAGCTTTTCCTTTTGCCTCAGAAGGAAGAAGGCGAATACCAGCCTTAGCCGATTCGTCCGCTGTATATCCAAGATATTTCCCCATCGCTCCAAGCGGATACGCTAATGCCCTGCTACCAAATTCCGTCCCGGCTCCAATAGCACCTTGCACTGCAAGACGCTTTACCGTTTGCTTAGGAGTCAAATGTTCCCCAAAGAAGTGTTGGTTCAGAGATTGACGTAAGTCTTCCCCCAGCACAGCACCAGCCGCCGCACCTCCTACTCCAGTAATCAGACCGGGAGAGCCTGCCACAGCCCCGCCAATCATCCCAATCGTTGGGAGGCTATCAATCGTTGCATGTGCTTTCTGTATTGCTTGACGCTTATACCATTCCCTCGTTCCTGCGGCGGGAGTAGGAAGAACTCCATACTTATTTACGGAATCCTCGTCATTAGAATCAGCCTTCGGAGCTTGACCTTTATCGTTGAGTTCCGTAAACAAGTCGTGGGAATACCGAGTATCATCCCCACTATTCGGATCAAATCCGAATCCCTGCGTTAGAGCATTCCTTACATTCCCATACGGAACGTCTATGTGTATAGATTGTCCTGGTCCTCTAGTTTCCTTAAGAGTTGTTACATAATCGGAATTAGCAGGCGGAAGTAGTCGGTATGTTCCCTGCTTCTTCGGGTTTGCGGTCAAGGAATCAATTGTAGTATCAGGCAGAGATGTATAGGGGTCATTGCCCGAAGCGGAGGTATCAGGCAAGTCTGCGTATGGATCACTTGGAGATTTCGTCTTAGGTGCCATCACGCTTCCTTATGGTTTCGTTACGATATAGCCGAGTGATTCAAGATGCTTTTGGACTTCATCTGCACTCTTTCCTTTGTTGATTGGGAGAGCCATTGCCGCCGCCAAACTACGTGAACCTTTTCTAGTCCCATTACCACCACCCTGAGATGGCGTGGTTCCGGGGAAGTTCGGTCTTCCCTGTTTTCCAGCCTCATATTGACCTTGGAGGGCTTGCATCTTGCCCTGCATCAAGCGAAGATCGTAATCAATTCCTCCATATAGCTGGTCAGGAGACTGAGCATTGTTGATTGTTCCAGAGATAAGTCCAATTTCTTCGTCCGTCGCTCCAGTTCCTTTGAAGGTCTTCGACAATTCTCCAGATACGGCGTTGCGTACTGTATCAAAGTTGTTTGGAGCAGGATTGCCTGTTGCTGTGGCATACCTGTTTGCTATTGAGTTGAATAGTTGTACATCCCCATTATTGAGGGCATCCACAGCTTGCTGTAAGAGCTTCAAGTGCTCAATGGCAGTATTGAAATAGTTAATCGTTTGCGCTGGTGCTCCAGAAGTAAATGCTCTAGTAATTGCCGTATCGGTCTTGAATGCAATATTTTGTGGAGTTCCCACAGGAGCCTTTGCAGCATCCTTCATCCGCATCGGCTTAAGGCTCTTATCTGGATCGTTCAAATCATAGACCCATGTGTACCTATCATCATTAAGCGCAGCCATACGTGCCACGCCCGGAAGAACCTTAGTCTGCTGTACCCAGAGGTCGTAAGCACCTTTATAGGCGAGTTCGTCAGGAGTGAGAGGCTGTCCTTGTGTCTGTTTTTGAAGGATAGCAATGTACTTGTCATCCCTATTAGGAGGCTTGGCCGCAATTACCGCATTTCTTCCTATACCAGTCTGCCTTGCTTTCCACTCCGCGAACGTTCCCTTCTTCGGGTCAGGATCGTTATTGTAGTCATTCAAATCTTGTGCTGCTACTCCAGTAGCTTTCGGTGAAGCCTTCCAGTTTTCAGGTCGAGTAGATGAGAATGAACCGTCTGGCAGCTTATACAGAGCCTTTTTCCTATCGTAAGAGAGAGGATAAGATTGTCCATCAATCGTTCCTTCCATTACCTCCCAATTCCCTATTTGATTATTTCCAGGCATAAGAGTGCTTGCATAAGCGGCTACGTCTTCATCGGTAGCGGTAGGATTAAGTGTTTTGTAGTTCTTGATCTGCCCTTGGATAGTTGCAAGACTGCCAGCGTTGGTGGCATTAGCGTTTACCGTTGCCGTCTGCTCTGGCGACAATCCCGCGCCAGCCTCAAGAGTCTTAGCCTCCTGCTGAGCCTTCTGCATCGCCGCAGCCTGTTTCTTGAGCAACTGGGCCTGTCCCCATGTTGGGGCGGGAGCCTTTGTAACCGTTACCGGAGGAGGCGCAGGCATCGTGAGAGGAGCACCTTGCATCCCCGGCATCGTCGTAGCAGCCACTCCCGGTACTTCAGTCGTTGTTGCGGTTCCACCTTGCGATGGCAACCCTGATATGTCCGTTTGCTGGTAAGCAGGTAGCTCCGGCGTGGTTATCGGCGCAGGAGTAGAAGAAGGAAGTGTTACCGCTGATCCCTGTGATGTAAAAGAGTTAGTGGTTTTGGGGGCTTTAATTCCGTGTATCTTCTCTCTTAGATAATGCCAATCTTGCTGGAGTTTTCCGGGTGCCTTAATGGGATCGTAAAGCTGTCCAAATTCATACTGATTTTGGGAAAGCGCAGCTAATGTTTTGTCATGCTGATCTTTGAATTCAGGAATGACGTTTCCGTTGGCATCTTTGTAGTTAGCTAATTGAGCCTGTAGAGTATCTTTTGTCTTGAGGAGGTCGTCACGCTTGATTGCGTGCTGCTCGTCGGACAGTTGCTCCTTCCTATCCTGACGATGTGCTGCAAGTTCCTTCCCAAACGCATATCCTTCGTCAAAGCCCATTGAATCTCCTATTGGCTCCCGCCCATAAACGAATTTAGTGCGCTCTGTCCACCCTTCGAGAAGCTACCGCCAGCCTGACCAAGAGTGCTCAGTCCACCAGTAGCAAACGCCTCAGCAGCACCCACTCCAGTCGATATACTATTTCCGAGAATGGAATTCTGCCAGTTCTTCATCTGGTCTTGACTCATCTGCTCCTGTTGCTGATACGCATTCAAAGATGTCCCTAGCAGACTCTGCCCCGAACTCATTAGGTTGCTTGCCGCCGATCCGGTAAGCGAAGAGATCGCATTGTCGATGTTTCCTCGCGTCGTGTCCATATTCTTCTGGTTGGACGCATTCGTTCCGCCTGAGCGGTTGCCAAACTGAGAAGTTGTATTCAGTTGCTGCTGCCCCTGGTTCTGCATGGTCTGAATCTGAGGCGAAAGAACTTTAGCCTGAGTCGCAGAGTTTCCACTCAGCAGGGAGTTGAAGAAATTGCTAGCATTTGTGATGTTTCCTTGGCCAACGCCAGACGCAAATCCTGCGATGTTCCCGGTGCTGTTCATCGAGGAGGAGAGGGTCGGATTGGCTCCACCGAATAAGGCGCTGAAAAAAGAGATGACACACCTCCGCGAGCACCTCTCCCGGATGGCGCACTTCTACGAAAAGAATACACCTAAACTGAGGGCAAATGCAACAGATATTTGTGTTATAGTGAAGGTGTCGGGGAGTGAACCCCGGCTTACGCCAACCGCTGGAGGCAGCGATGACACCCTCACCCTAAGAATCATATCACGAACAAAAGCCCACGCAAGACAAACTTCCTCGTGAACGCATCATATCTAAACGATGCACTAAATGTGGAATAGATAAGTCAGTCGAGAACTTTAGCCCAGCAGGGCGCGGCGGATTATTTTCTTATTGCAAGACATGCAGGAGTATCTACAACAAAGAATATTCTCTTAAAGTAGCGGAAAAGAAAAAAGACATACGTAAATCTGAGTATGAAGCAATGGAATCTTCTCTGCGCCCAGTTCCTAAAGTCTGTTCTAATGTTAATTGTGCTCTTGCTGGAATATTGCAACCTCCAGAAAATTTTAATAAGAGTAAAATACATCGCACTGGATTACTCCCAGATTGCATCGTGTGCGAAAAAGAACGCAGGAGATTATCAGCAGAACGGCACAAAGGAAAGATTATTAAGGGGAATGGGGGAAAATACAATGACGACCCAGAGAGCGTAGAATTTGAGCCAGCAAACAAGGATGAGGCAAAGCCTGACATAAATTCTCCTGTGCGACTCTCCCGGAAGCGCAGGTATACTTCTGTGAATAGGATACGCCAAAAATCCCTTATATGCAACAGGAAACTACGTTGCGGGGGTAGATACTACGAGAATTCCGTTTTGAAATTGCATACTCCCGTTCGCACCGCCCGTCGTGAGTTTTGCCGTTGTGATCGTAACGCTTAGACCAGTGCTCGGCAACTGCGAAGTTGCAATGTTCCCACTGATGTCCGCGAATGACGGTTGGCTGAGGCTGAACGCCCCGGTCGAAGAATTGTAGCTTGCCAACCATTGGTGGGTCGTAGATGGAGTATTTGCAGGAACAATGGGTGACGATCCTGACCACCAGTTCAACCCGTCAAAAGCCACAACCGCAGATGAGTTCTGGAGCAGGGGGAAGGATGCGCCATTATTTATAGTGCCCATAGAGGGCGTGAGCGTTGCTTCCCCTGCTCCAAGATTTACGATCCAGCAGAACCACGGTTGCGCCTGTGTGGTCAAAGTGACCGCGATAGGAGATGCGTCGGAAAGGACGACGACAGCCCCATAATCCCCCTGCTGCGTTGCGTATGTCGTTACTCCACTCTGGTTGTCAACCGCTCCAACCGATGCCGGAGTTGTCGGACTTCCTCCGCCCCCCGTTACTACGTTCTCCTGAACCGTTGTGTTGTTGGTAGTGGGGCCGCTAGTCTTCGCCGACAACAGGGACATTGCCTGCGTATGGTTATTTAGCTTCTGATAAATGAGTGTGAGATGCTGTTGAAGCCAAGCGGGGGCTTCTGTGCTGATTTTAGGGGCGAAGGTTAGGATTGGCACGGGTTTACTCAAACTGACGCTCCTGGTGACGACAAACCACCAAAGGGTTTCTCCACCCTAAATGCCCCGTTATCTACCCCCCAAGATCGGACTATGACCTCCAACTCTGGAAGCCAAAGTGCGAAGGGAGCCGAAGAGGTAGCAGAGAATCCAATCAATCGCCATTTATTCGGAGTCAACTGAGTAAACGATTCTGTTTGCGTCCCTCCGCTGCTAGGCAAAATGATTGTCTGAGGGGCAATGGAGCCGTTTCCCGTGTCAACTGTAAAGGTTATTGTTACCGCAGAGTTAGATAGATACGGGATGTCCATGTAACGCAAAAACTGCCATCCCTTGCCACCTAGAGCGGTAATCTCTGTTGTCCAGTTAGTTGCCATCTCTGGAAACGGTTCAGCAACCCACAGAACTGCCCATCCAGCATCGGGAGCGCGTCTCCACGGTACACCATCGTTCGATACGATCCTTCCATTATGGGAAAGGAATGGAGGATGAAAGCTAAGAGCTATTTTTTGCTGTCCGTTCAACGTGATTGGAACTTCTTGGGGAGTGTGCGGATTTCCCAGTTCGTCCTCAACAAAAAATGTCTTCGGTGCATTGAATGTATCGGCTTCAAGGATGAGACCTTGAACATAATTGTTTCCGGGTCCGCCAAGTGCCATCCATTCAGTAGGACGATCATTGATAGAGTCAGGAAGAAGCTGAGTCCAGTGTGGCTCCCAGCTATCAAGTACGTCGCCGCTTCCTACTGGCCAACTTAGTTGCGCCGCTACATCTAAAAGATCATTGCCAATTCCAGCAGTAAAGTCGATCACATACGGAGAAAGAGTTCCTGTTCCCGTAAGAGACGTAGGAGAATATCCGCTCATAGCCAAAGCGTAGCGATTTGCGTAAAGGGCTAGAGCGACAGGATTGGAAGAAGTGATAAGAGCTTTGATATACACATCTCCAAGCCTCTTTTGCGCTCTAACATCCCCCGAATTTATGCATGGTGTAGATATTACTGCTGTAGCCGTCTCGGTACCCGTAGAGTCAAACTGACGAACTGTACCATCTGAACATCCTACGAGAATTTGGTACACATCTCCTGCCGCCCATGCGTGGTAATTTACGGTAGGATGATATACATCCACACTCCATCCCTTCGCTTCCATATCGTAAACCAGAGTGCGCGGAGTTCCTGTTGTGTCCTGATAGTTATAGAATAGGTACCCCGGAACCATAGTAATTGTTTGCGCGTTTGGTTTCGTGTCGTCGGGAGGATAGACGGTATTGCTGCCGATGGTAACTGATGCCGGAACCTGCCCTGAATGTGGGAATAAGTTATAAATAGCCCCGCTAATATCCTGTTCCGGGCCTCCACCTTGCGAGACGTAGATTCCGTCCTTAGCTCTCCATCCAATCATCGACCCAAGCGCAGCAATGGCATAGCGCATGTACAGTCCACGGGTCGAGGCCGACTGTACGAGCGTCCACTGACTTCCCAAAGTCCCTGTAACCGTTGCCACTGCATCGGCAAAATTCGGGTAGATTAACCAGAATCTATCCGTAGAAAACACTGTAGAAAGCTCAGAGGTTACCGTCCCGTTCATCAAAGGTTCGTTCGGGCTGGTAACATATAACCTATTTGTATCCGGTGCGGAGTCGAAGTTGTTTCCCATCGACCACAGCAGATCGCCCTGATTGTTTGGGTCAAGTCCAAAGTAGAAACTACCAGCATTGTCCGGCGTCGGCCCCCATATTACAGGACTCGGTTCGGCTGCCAGAGTCGGCACCGTAATCGACCACGCAAGACTAGACCCTACTGGCGGGTATCCGTAGGTCAGAAATCCGGTGTCGCTGGTGGTGGTGGTTACAGCAATCAGCGCGGAAGTCGAAGTGGGTCTATTGTAGAGTGTGTATACAATACCCGCGATGTTGATAAGATTTCCCGGTAGCCACCGAACATTGAAGACATCGGTTCCACCTGTACTTGTCACCGCACCATTAGCTCCTACGGTGCATATTCCTGAACGTGGCAAGTCGATAGACGGGAAAGGCTCATAGTTTTCAAAGCTGAGAATCGGATTTCCTGCAATGGCAAGGTCGCTCTGTGTGTCGCTAAAACCTACAGACGTATTCGGTGTCGATCCAGCATAGGTGAAATTGTCCAGCGATGGAGTCATCCGGTAGTAATCTATGGTGTCTACTTGTGGATCAAGTGAGGGCGTGGCTGTCACCGATGCCGATAGTGTCGTGTAGTAGACCGTGGCGGTGAATACATTCAGAAAGCTACGGTCACTCCCTCCAGACGACTGTGTAGTAATTTGGAAACCAATTCCAAAAGTTGTATCGTTAACAATGGCAGGAGTTAGCACTGTTCCCCAACTGTCGCTATCTCCCCCCTGTGTGGCTGTTGAGAATGACTGAGAATTGGCAATTCCTGGGGCCTTGACTTGACCGATTATCTGCCCCTGATAAAAGAGGGCTACCGACGTGATTATTCCTGTCCCCGCATACTGCCCAATCCATGTCATCGCCGCGAGAACACCATCTACGTTTACCCCGGTTGGGATACTGAACCCTAAGTTGTGGGCAATCACATAGTCCGTAACTACGCCAGCCCCTACGCTTCCCTGCGTCCGCAGTTGATTCCCAACTACCTGATACTGTGAGGCATTATAAATAACATTGCTTGTTGGAAAAGAGATAGAGCCTGAAACGCTGGTCTGCGGAACGATCTGCGGGGGGGATTCTGGCGATGGATTCGATACTGCACCTGTCACCGATGAGCGGTAGGTGTTGCGGTATGTTACCCAATTTGGGCCGACAGCACCGATTGTTGCCAGCAGTGTTCCGGGTGTTCCTCCAAACGTAACTGGGAAGGCAGGCACTGACGTGTATCCTGATCCTGCGTTCGTCACCGATGCCGTGGTTATCTCCCCACCCGAAATGGTGATTGTGACTTGCGCAAGGGTTCCTCCTCCGCCAACCCCATTAATCGGGTAAGTTCCATCTGTCTGTCCACTTCCCGGAGTCACAATAGATACGTCTGTTACCCCTTGTACTGTAGACGCAACGATTACTGGAGCTACCTGCGGCTCTTTGATGCCAGTCTTGTAAACCGTGCCATCGGAGCGCACCTTGACCATTCCGCATACAGTTCCGTAGGCACCATATCCGGGACTAATACCTCCTGATGGGATTGTTACTGCCAGAGATGGATCGGCAACATAGCACCACGGACGAGGACTTTCAGATGGACGATAAGGAAGGAATGATAATGGGTTTGTACTTAGTCCCGCAGCTACGCTAGTAGACTCAACATACATTACTCCTGCCGCGCCGATGACTCTTACATAATGCGGAGAAGGAGCATAAGGATCGTTCATCCGTGTCAGGGAAGTTGCACCTGAAGGCAACGCGGAAGGAATCAGATTGCTTCCCAGTGGAGGTCTAGCTGTCATCCTCCCACTGAGTAATTTTCTCGTATTTTGCAGGTACGGGTAAGACCCCGGCTGGAGAGCGTCGGGGGGCATGGTGGTGTTCATTCCACCCTGATTCTCGAAGACCATGTGAGGGGTATTTTCAGCCATTGTTTACACCGCTCTTATCTTTACTACTATATCTTTCTTGTACTCTATCTTGAGCCTGTCCACGTTGGTCTATCACGTCGCTGAAGGCTCCTGTCGATTTAATCCTTGAATTTTCACCGCTACAAAAGATAATAAACTGTTTATCCAATTCCGTAGCCGCCATAAATTCTGCCCCACCTAACTTCACAGACGCCAGAAACTGCGCTTCGTTAAGTATTTGATCCCATTGGTCGCGTGAGGCTTGCAAATAAACGCCGCTGGAATCGAGTAAGGGAGCATTGGCGAGACAGGTTATTCCGACCGATGAATTTACAGGAGAGGCAAAAAAATCCATTCCACACGTCACGATAACCGGGCCAAAATTCGATGGATCAGAATCCCAGTTGTAGCTATACAAGTCGGTCTCTTTAAGTGAATCAACGCTGCAAGCTACCCCGTTCACGCTTCCAAGCATGATCCACGGAGTATTAGCCATAATTTTAAGCCCATCTAAATATCGTTTTGCAAAATACGCTGACCTTTGAGTATCTTTTGCCTCCGACTCTCGACCTAATAGATCGGATAGAGCCGCATATTCTAACAAGTAGGCAAAATCATTGGGTATCCCTAATAAGGTCGCGGCAGGAGGAGCAAACGGTGTTCCTGATTGCGAAATAATAGCCTCATACACTCCCGGCTGGTTAGGGGGAATATCCACATCAAAAGATAATGGTGGTTCCGAGGATAACTGAAATGTCTGAGGAGTTCCTGATGGCAACTGGTAAAGTGGAGACTCATACCACTCCAAAGCTACTGTATCATCTCGATAGAGTGTGGTAGGAGAATAGAAATTTATTACTCCTGATACCGCACCCGTATTCGGCAAGGAAAGAGTTACTGTCGTCCCACTCACGCTGGTTACAGTAGCCCAAGGAGCTATTCCAGTACCAGAAACCAATTGTCCTGCCGCGATGTTGGTTGAAGAGGAAACCGTTATTGAACTTGTTCCGCTTGTTCCTGTCGCCGTAGGAGATGCTTGGAGTGCTAGATAGCGTACTTTGATACAGTCTAGCGCGGTGTCTGGAAGGAATGTCCTGCGCGTATTGGGAGTAAGTGGGATGTTCTGAAGCAGTACATCGTTGCATCCACTTATTTGGAGCATCTCGTTCCTGCGCGACTGTAAGGCATTTTGTAGATCGGACAAGGAAAATTGGCTGGTTCCCGTCCATACTCCAGCCCCGGAAGGAGGCTCCATAAGCATGTACTGTAGTTGAGTGTACGATTGGGAGTCCGTAGCTGTTCTCAGGCGAGGCGATCCTGCAAGTGATCCCAAAGAATTCCAGAGGTTGGGGGAATTAAAGGTAAAATCCGTGCGCCAAGTATTCGTTAATACATTGAAAATCTGCAAGGCGCGAAAGATGTAATTCTTGCCCTCAGTTGCCGACCAAAGAGAAGTAGGAGGATCAGTTAGCGGCGCAGCAAGTCGAGCACCTAACTGTGCGATTCCGTCCGAGAGAGAAAGCCAACTGTAATTTCCAGCCATGTGACCATCTTACCCTCTCTTTAGCGCGATCCGCTTCTTTGTTCCACCCTTTTTCTTTCCGCCCTTCTTGCTTCCGGCAAGATGCTGTGACGCGATCACTAAAGCTCCTTGACGCGTGGGGCTAATGAATCTCTTTGAGAAATACTTGCTTTCTTTCCCGCCGCTCTCCCCGGAAACGTTGATAATGAAACCGTTCTGCGCGTCATCAATCGACGTACTCAGATGCCCACCGCTACTGCTAGGAGTCGCCATCGCTACATTCCCGCCCTTACTCTTCTTTCGCTTTGCCATTGCCATCTCCTCACGCTTTAGCTGAAATATGTTTCCTATTTGTTTTCTTATGCTTGGTCTTCTTGATATTCCCATGCTTTGCTTTGCCCATAAAGCGCAGGGCTAGGCGGCCACGGGAGGAAATCTTCCTGTTTGGCGATTTTGATTCAACCTTCGCCTCTGCAAGCGTAGAGCGACCATGTTTCCTTGCCGCGTTCTTCACAGCGCCAGGATGACGGACTGCGCCTTCGTGCGTGGCATCTCCCTGAATCCACTTCTTCTTAGAAGCCATCGGATTCCTCCGTTAGCACTTGCCGGACATACGCTTGCGCGAGGACTTCTTGGCCTTGCCCTTCACAACATGCTTCGTGTTGATATGCGATGCGCCTAGACCACCAAACACGATCTTCGTCTTTGACTTTGCCATTGTATTGCTCCTGTTGGGCTGACGTTAACTACTTAGATACTACCTTCTTATGGGCTTTCTTGCTGCGCTTCTTGGACTTCTTCTTGGTGGCTTTCCCAGTGGCCGAAACCTTCTTGCGCTTCTTGCCACCGATCTTTACATCGCCGCCGTCCTGCTCGCCTGTCATCTGCTGTTCGTCTCCAAACATATAATTCTCCTTGTCCGCACAAAAAAATAGGCCCGAACCGAAGTTCGAGCCGTCGTCACGTCTGGATGAACCAGGGGCGCGAGTCTCTACTGTATGTTTACCACAACGTCAAACGATTGTCACGAACAATTTTTTGCTGCATCACGCAGCAGGGATGGGCAGCGGTGGGTCGGTGATCCCCAGTGCTTGTACGCTGGCCACGGTGATCGGCACCCCAGAAGCGTTTGCCGCCGCTGTCAGAGCCGCCGATACCAGGTCGCCCAGAAGCGTGACGAGTGCTTGTGCTGTCTCTGCTGGAACTGCAACTTCGGGGTCAACCGTAGCGATAGTGGTCAGAATCGTTCCAGAAACGGCTTGTACTGCCGTCACATCTGTTGCAAGTTGTCCTGCATTCATGGCTTTTCTCCGTATTACGGTAGCTTGCATCCTAATGGGTTAGTGTAAATCGTTTTTACCTGAGCGATCAGCGGAACAATGTCTGCCAACGCAAGGGTAGCCGCAGCCTGATTCGAGGCTGTCTTGGCCGTCTCATAGACCACCATCGCGTTCACAGCGGCATTCTGAGCCGTCTGTGCATCGTCGATGAGGGTCGCCGTGCATTTGGTATTCTGGATAGTGCCAGCGGTGTAGTCCGCCTTGGCCTGCACGATCAAAGTGTGTGATGCAGACAGTGAAACGAACGTAGTGCGCTCCCAACTGGTACAACCCACCATCAGGAAGCACACCGCCAGCACTCCGATAATTCTCATTTTCATACTCATCTCCTGCCGGTCTCCCGGTAATACTAACTTCTAAACCTTTGATTCTGTTCCTTTTGCCAGTGTTGTTGATGTTCCAGTGATCGTTCCACTTGCATCCATTTCAGGGTTTTGCGCTGTTAATTTTTCTCCTGGTTGGATTCCGAGAATCTTATCTACCTGCGGATTGGAGAGTAATGCCGCTAGAGTCGTCAACGCCCCAATAATGACAGCGATGTGGGGATGTAAGTTGGCAATTTTGAAGACAACTGAACTGAATTGTGGGACTTGCAGCAATGCGCCAAACGTCAGTATTACGCCTATGGCCCACTTCCCCAAAGCACTCAATTGATTTATGGTCACGAATCGCATAGTACCCTCCGCACACATAATACACCTGTTTTCAGAAGAGAGAAATATTTTTCTTTTCCTTGTTGACAAGGCGCAGAGTTTGGTTTACTGTATCCATATTCAGGAAGCGCAGAACGAGTACGCAGTGGCCCGGAGTGCGCTGGACAGGATGGCAGACGTGGACGCAGCAGCTACCGGCGACGGTAGCACAGCAGAAGAGGAGGATGCAATGAAGCAGATACAGAAGTTGAAGACACCGAAAGATGTACGCACCCGGAGCACAACCCGCCAAGCATGATCGTGTTGGAACCGGGCG
>Ga0181527_1004098_pt1 | contig 12646 bp, 11 predicted proteins | sample PEATcosm2014_Bin_30_FD_119762 | JGI IMG/M metagenome (GOLD analysis project Ga0181527, IMG submission 119762) | Peatland microbial communities from MTU Mesocosm Facility, Houghton, MI, USA - PEATcosm2014_Bin06_60_metaG | ecosystem: Environmental > Terrestrial > Soil > Wetlands > Peat | place...
AGTCGCTAACTGCAACGGACTTCTCCATTTAGGTTCCAACTCAAGGTGATGGTCGGAGAAATCGAGGTTCGAACTCAGATTGCAAGCCCACTTCTGTAATTTGTTGATCGCGCGGATGCAGTTTCACCCGGGGGTGGCTATAGGCAGCGGCGTCCGCCTGGCCACTGGCTGGGCCGACCTTATTTGGACGTGATCGCAATCATCACAGGTGTTTTTCTATAGCCCTACGATGACGCCAATACCCAAAGAAGAGCCTTGTTGTGTATCACTTGCACGCCTGTAGAGACGATTCCATGCGCAGACACTAAGAATTCTCCGACCGAGCGACGCATCGCACTGCAATCCCTCTGCAAGGGCGATTTCAGGGTGCCCAAACAGTCCCGCTATAACCTAAGTGCGAGTTCAATTCACGGGCCATAGATGGACATATGGCTTGGTATTCTCGATTTAGTTCTGACAAGTGTCGACCAGTGAAAAAAACCTGGCAAGCGACATGCCCCCCTGGTCACGCACTCGGGCTGCATCAACGGCTCCTCCACCCTCTGGCGATCTGCGCCGCTGGGACGCAGCAGCGAGCCTGGCTCAGGCCCCAGCGCCCGCCGTCATTGAGAGTGTGCCAGTTACCGAGGTTTCCGCCTGGCCCGGGTGTAGCAGGAAATCCACATTCGCCTTTAATCGAACCAAAGCCGCCGAATGGAGCTGCGAAACACGTGATGCGTCCACTCCCATACGGTCGCCAATCTGTTTCATCGTTAGCTCCCGCTCGTAGTAGAGGGTGATGATTTGCTGTTCACGCTTCCGCAAGCGGGAAAGCGAGCGAGCGAGAATTTTCCGCTGTTCGCGACGGTAGCAGAGCTCAAAGGGATCGGGCCCGTTATCCTCCAGAAGTGCCGGCCCAATCCGTCGGCTAGTGGGCATGTCGGTCGGCCCTGCGGAAAGGGTGCGCACACCTCCGTCAGAACACACGGGCTGAATCTCATTGAGCGTCCGGTGCCATTGCGCCAGATCCATTCCCAGTGCTGTGGCAATTTCCTCGTCCTTGACGGTTCGGCCGAGCTTGACCTCCAGTTCACGAGAGAGCTTTTGGATTTTTCTGGTCTTCCGCCGTAAGTCCCGGGAGGCCGGATCAGCGTTACGGAGCCCGTCCAAGATGCCTCCACGAATCCGGTGCCGTGCGTAGCTCTCCAACTTCACTCGCTTGCGAGCGTCAAACTTAGCGATCGCATCAACCAGTCCCAACACGCCGTTTGCGATCAGCTCATCCATTTCCACATGGGCAGGCAGGTGTTCGCGAATCTTGAAAGCAATACGTTTGACCAAGGGAAGCATGTCAACCAGTAGCGTCTGCCTGTCTTGGCCCTGCTTTTCCTCGCGCCGCCTGCTGGCAGCCACGATGGGAGGACTCGGGAAGCGGCGCGACGCCATCCCGCGGCGAACCGCGGGGACGGCCGCCGCATTGCCTAATGTGTAGATATTGGGAACGGATTGAGTTGCCATAGGAGCCTCGCTCACTCTCGAATCGCCCTTTGAGAGCCAGTGCCTTCCGACGTTGGGCTTCGTTGCTGGCGTCCAGAAGCAACACTTCGCCCGCAGCGTGGAGATAGCGGCTCCGCGCTCCGTCCACGGCACCGGCCATTGGAGGGCCTTTCTTATTCGGACGCGATTATGACCATGGTATAATGACTATGATAAGGAGTTCGAAATGAAGACAATGGCAGCGGGTTCGTTCAAGGTACATTGCCTTGCGGTCATGGACGAGGTTCAGGCCAAGAGGCAGACCGTCGTAATCACTAAACACGGCAGGCCCGTGGCGAAGCTTGTCCCCGCCGACAAAGGTACAGACGAGATCTACAACTTCCTCCGTGGCAAGGGTGCGGTTATCGGCGACGTCATCTCGCCCGCTATCGAAGACTGGGGAAACCTCAAGTGATTCTCGTCGACACGCACGTAGTCGTCTGGCTGGCGTTTGATCCAAGCCGCCTCTCCAAGAAGGCAAGAACCGCAATCGACAATGCGCGTGAGAATGGAGATGGCTTGGCCATCTCCGATATCACTCTCTTGGAATTGACAACCCTCGCCAGTAAGGGACGCATCCACCTCGATATCAGCCTGGAATCATTCTTGCGGGAAGTCGAGGCCCGATTCGTTGTCCTACCAATCACTGGCCGTGCCTGCGTGCGCGCCCTTGGACTCCCAGCGGCTTATCCCAAGGATCCGGCGGATCGAATGATCGGGGCTACCGCGCTGGCTGAGGCCCTACCTCTGGTTACGGCCGATCGTGATATCCGTCGGTCGAAGGCGCTTCACACGATCTGGTGAGATTAACCAGGCTTACCGAATTTCGGATTCAAAGAGCGCAGGTAACCCTTCATTCAAGGCCGATCCGCACCGTTTCACCGAAAGGCGCCGTTTCGCGGGAATCGGTCACCCATAACACGGGATATTCCGGCGTCTCCGGAAACGAATCGCAGCACAAGTCGGTGAGATAGATAAGGCAGACCGGCGCGAAATCATTCTCAGCGACCCACGCGAACGCCGGGCGGAAATCTGTTCCGCCACCTCCCTTGGGTTCAAGTCGCACCGGTTCTGACGCTCGGAACTCTTGAGCGGACTGGACTGCTGCGTCGCAATACACCACATGGATGGCTTCCGGCTGTGTCTCCTCGGAAATCGCTGAGATCTCGCCTGCAAACTGTTCCAGCTCACGTTTTCCGATCGAGCCCGAGGTATCGACGACAATCACGATTTCACCCAGACCCCGTCGCTCAACCGAGGGCAGGTATAGGCCGGAACCGATGTAGCGGCGATTCGGTGGCGTCCAGCGATAATCAGACGGTGCAGTGGCGGCCACAAAGTCACGGAGGATCGTGCGCCAATCCTGCTGAGATTGGCGGCTTTCGCTTACGGGCCTTTCAATCCCGCCGGGTTCGTTTCCGCACGCCTTCGCCGACCGAAGAGCCTGCTCCGCCGCGATGTTCCACTCGTGCTCCTGCCGGCGCTTTTCGGCGGGCGAAGCCGCGTGACCGTGCTCGTCCGCTGCATCCCAAACTGCGCCGAACCCTCCGGACCGCATCGACGCCGGTCCCATGGCTTGACCAGTTTGCTGCCCACTTTGGCTTGAACCTGACCCGTTGGAGGAGTCAGACATCGAATCGGACGTTGCGGAGCCGTGTGTGCCCTGTGGACCGTTACCGATTCCCCCGCCAGCATTTGTCTGCTTCGGCGCTTGCTGCTGTGCTGCGCTTGCCCCCTCGCATCTTCTCTGCAGTAACCGGGCGTAGATTTCTTCGGCGCTTAGGTTCGCGAATGCGGGATCGATCAATGCCCCGGCCGGAAGCGTCAGCCCGTTTCCGAGCACGATAGGGTTGATGGCCAAATCAGCTGCTTCATTCCAGAGTCCGGGATCGCGATCGCCGCGGGCAGTGGTGTCCCAACGCGCAGTGTAAGACCTCGTGGGCCAGTACTCCCTCCAGCTCCGCCGGCTTGAGTTCGCCCACAAAGACCGGGTTGTAGACGATCCGTGAGCCGTCGGTAGCCATCGTCGGCAGCGAACCCGGCACCAGCTTCAACCTCAGACCCAGTGTTCCAAAGAATGGCTGATTGAGCAGAAGCTGCGTCCGAGCTCGCGTCAGCTTTTGTGCCGTGGTCATCTGAGGGCTCATGCCGCCCTTCCTTCGTTCGAGGCAGGAACTGTGTAACCAGCCATATACCCGGCCATGCGCTGGGCAATAGCAGCCGCCGCTTTGGCGGTCTCGCTACGAACTGACTCCGACTGCCGCAGTTCTTTGGGATCAACCAGTAGCGAGGCCCGCACCTGTGCGGCCAGCCGTTCGAGCTCCAGATCCGCCGTGACGTTCAGTTTGGGCAGAATGTCGACGAGTTTCACTAGGTTGGTGACGACGGAATCGCGGAAGGGATGTTCTACTCCCTCCTCCGTCACTTGGTAGGCCTGGAGGCGTTCGGCCAAGTGGGTCACCGCCTCATAGAGACGCAGCCAAAGATCGCGGCTCGCGACCTGCAGCGACGCCTCGACGGCGGTAGTGATCTGCCGCTTGATTCGCTCCTTCTCTTCGTCGCCCAGGGAGACCCGGAAGTCGCCCGCGTCCGGCAGCGGCATCACTTTGGTCTCGAAGGAGAACTTGGAGCGGAGTTCCTCGGGAGCTGGGTAGTCCTCTGACCGGAACAAGCCTCCGAGACGTACCTTGGCCTCTTCCACGAGCTTTCCGAACTCGCGCGCCAGAGCCTCGACAGCGGGAGAGAACCGGTTCGATAGCTCCCGCATTTTCTCCGTGTGGTCCATGTAGGCTGCGGCGGGGAGCACGCGATAACCGTTATCATCCCAGGGCAAGGTCATGAAGTAATGCTCTTGGCGAGCTTCGCTCACGATTTTCTGGATCTCGGCAAGCGCTTCTTTGGGGAGAAGCACCTTGTGATAGCGCCCGGCGTCGGCTTGTGCGCCGTGCCGCTGGGCGATTTCTTGGGATGCATCGGGGTCGTGTTTCCGTGCCGACCACATGCTAATCGAAAGCGAGCAGAGCATGGCTCGCGAGGACAGAGAGGGTTCTGAAATAGGGATATGGTCCATAGCAATATCTCCTGTCTTGTTTCGGGGCGATAAAAAGGTCTTCGATTTGCGATCGACTGCACCAAATCCATTTGACAACTTATGGACGAAAGCTTTCTGATGAAGACATTGGCGCGGTAAGGGCAGCGAGTGAAAAGGAGGCGTATGGCCACAATCGTTCAAGCATCTACGACCTCGGCGGTGGCTCACCGCAATGTTTATTTGGACCAAAGTGCATACGGTGCGATGCGGCAAAGCGGTGATTGGCGTTCGTCGAAGATCGGAGCCGCATTATTACATGCACAGAACGCTGGAACTGCCCAAATCTGGGCGGGCCCCACAAACGTGATAGAGACGATTCAGGCCAGCAATATCCAGACACGCAAGGAAATAGCTTCCTTGATGCTTGAACTAATCGAAGCTAAGCGCATGTGGTGGGGCCACGAATTCGAGGTCATTGAAGACTTTTTTCTATTTCTCGAACGGTTTGCGCCTGGCGCAATTCGGCACCGTGATTACTTTCGGCACTACGGAGATGTCGCTCGCCAAACATGGCTGGGAGCGCTGGCGCTGACGGCTGCAACCGGCGGACCCCACTTCGGACCAATAATCGACTCTCTTCGCCACACTAAAACAATGAACCAGCTAATCCATGCACGGTTCGCGCTCAACCCTGGAGACTGGGTTGCGAGCATGGCGGATGCTGCCAAAGAGCTGAAGACGGCCGCCTCGGACCCATTGGCCGAGTTGGAGCGGATGTCCACAGAAGAGATGGAGAACGAAATTAAGCGATTGCAGTCCTCGACAAAACGGCTTGACAAGTCCACTTTGGAGAAACTAAACAAGAACCGCGACACGATCGCAAAAGCCTATGGTGCAATTGAGATTGGAGCAATGCTTGGTGTTGTGTTCAAACTGCCATTCGATCTTGAACTCACGTTAGACATACCCCGCATTGTGTCGAGGTGGAACGAGATCCAAACAGCGACCGGATGTGAACCGCTGCCCAAATACATCCGAGAGGCGGACGAAAGTCGTTTATGCGGGGATTCGTCAATCGCGATTGAAGTCATTCAACTCGCGATCCGGGCATCTGCAAGACGAGGTCTGCTCACGACTTCAATTGGGGTACATGTGATCTTGCGTGAAATGCAGCAATGCATGAACGCTAATGAGCTCCCAACGGGGGGATTGGCATTCGATGCGGATCATGCGGTTGCCCTAACTCGCCACGAAGTGTTCGTGACCCACGATGAGCGATTGGCCGGAACTCTAAAAACGATGGCGAAAGTCATCGAAAAGACCACCGGAGGCAAATGCCAACCTGAGGTCGTGACTACAGCGAGACAATTGGAGCAAGTGCTTGCTCGTCCTGTGCGGTCAGACAATTGAGTATCGAATAAGCTGGCGCGGGCCCTTCCTTTAGAACCCGTTGGCCTAGATGCGAAACTCTCTCGGATTGACTCGCTCGCCCCCCTTCGGATCCCTCCGCCGCCACGGGGACACCACTTATTTATACTTTAACAGTCGCTTCTAGCATCTGTCCTCATAGTATGTACGCGTAATACGACAAATGTGCTCTACGCGAGCGCGTGGTGGTTCTCCACGGCCCACTTCGTGTAGCCAGCGGTGCAGCGAATGGCTGGCGTCCGCAGCGTGGCATCCCGCACACATAGAACTCGAAACTCGGTGGGCATGCGATTCAGGTACAGGCAGACCCGGTCGAAGTTAGTGTCGGAGGCGCACCGCGCCAGCGCGGAAGCGACCGCATACTGCGCGGCCGCGTTCTCAGGAACTGGTTCCTGGGTCGGGTTCAACAGAATGGCGTCGATGTTGGGCAACTCCCTGAACATTCTGAGGAAAGCCGAAGTTGTACCCCCGCCTCGGCTATACTCAAACCGCTTAACCTGAACTAATTTGAGTTCACTTTCTTGTTGACAGCCGAGAGAAACCCACCTATTAGTATACTCATGGTATTCGCTTTTTCTTCGCCTATGGTCCACTCGCGGGTTGAGCACCTGGATGGAGCCGGACGTCCCGTGATTTCGATAGTTCTAAATGGCGGGGGAGAATTCCACGCTTGGTCTGAGTACCGCGATGCGCAGGCGCTGAAGATTGGAACGCAACACTCGAAGGCGATGGCCATTGGTTTGTTTATTGATTTCATTGCCGCGCGTGGACACCTACATTATGACGCGGAGCACCGCCACAGACTGTTCCAGGCTTTTGCGGACGCGCTGGTGCTTGGAACTATCGAGGGGGGCGATGACCCTTCTGGTTTGTACTGGCTGGCGCGGTCACAGAATGCGGCCCGCCGAGCCGTGGCCGCCGTGACGGAGTTCTCCGACTGGTTGGTGGAGGCACGCGGCGTCGCGCCGGTTAACCCGACGCGGCAAGCTACCTTGGCAGAGCAGATCACGTTTTGGCGAGCCTGGAGACGGAGCACGAAGGGAAGCCTGCTCAAGCATCTCAAGTCCAGCGCACGGGCCTACGCAGCAGCGAATACAGCCCGTGTTGTATCCATAAGAGGCCACAAGCCGGCTCTGCCCGAGACGGAGGCCAAAGCCTTCCCAGAAGGCATGTTCTCCGCCCTGCTCCGCATCGGCTTTGAGCGTTATGGACCGCAGCGTTGGACCACGTATCGCGACCAGGCGATCACGCTACTTCTCCATGAAGGCGGACTGCGGCTGTCGGAGCCTATGCACTTGTGGCTGGATGACGTGTTCCTCCACCCGGAAGATCATACCGTTGCGATGGTTCGTGTTTACCACCCCACCGATGGTCTCAGGGAGTATCTGGACCCCAAAACGGGCTCCAGGCGCATGATCACACGCGCCGAGTTCTTGCGCCTTCGTTATGATCGACTAGCCCTGACAGAGTTGGCGGGAAAGCGGCGCGTCGGCTGGAAGGAGCCGCTGCTCAGCGACCGTCATGAGAAATATTTTCACGTCTTCTGGCGTTCGACCCAAGCGGCACGGACATTCCTGCGCATCTATGAGGCCTACTTGCGGGTGCGCCCGCGGGTGACTGCACACCCTTACCTGTTCGTAACCCCTCGAGGGAGGCCCATGACGGACGGTGCATTCGAAAAGGTTCACGCTGCCGCAATGCGACGAATCGGTCTGGAGCCAGCCATGCCATTGGGGACTACGCCGCACGGTCATCGCCACGCCTATGGACAGTATCTTCGGCAAGCCAAGCTGGATCCTAAAGTTATCCAAGTGGCGCTGCACCATAAGTCGGTTTTGAGTCAAGACGTCTATACCGAGGCCAATGCGGCCGAGGTAGCCGCCGCTCTGCGGGCAGCAGAAAAGGAGCTCGGTGAGGCGCCAAGGTTCGAGGGAGTATGCCTTTGATGCACGGCAACCACTGGCAGACTGACAATTACCGGGCGGCAGTGAGCTACCTGACCGGCCGAACTATTCTGGTGAACACCGATCCGCAACGGTTCTTGATCCCGCGCGAGAACTGGAATGGCGCAGAGGTACGGAGACGCATTGAGGCTCTGAAGCGCCGTTGGGCGCTACTCTCGGCGCACCTCCGTCCATCCAACATTCTACTCACTCACGTTCTGGCGTTTCACCGAGCCGAGACTGTCCAGCAGTTCGGCACAGAACTGGGCTCCCTATTAGAGGAACGCAAGAACTGGCACATGGGTGCTAAGAAGGATAAGCAGTTCTGGCTGCGCTCACCTTGGAAGCGCGATGACAGAACCCGGATCAAGGAACTGATTGCGGAGTTCTGGGTAGCGGGAGCTTTGGCCTTGCCCATAAGGGAGGGTATTTATCCTGGTGCCAAAATCGCCGGGGAACAACTCGCCCAAGTCCCTCTATTCGCAGCGATCGAGGCAATGATCCCTGATACAGGGAGACGTGACGTTGTCGTCAGAACCCAACACATAGTTGCCGCAATGTTGATGCGTACTTGCGGCTTAAGCGAGATCGGGGATTTGACGCCTGATGTTATTGGTGACTTGTTCGGGAGATTCCACAGCCATCATCTCCGCAAACCCATTTCTGCGGCGATCATCGAAATTCAGAGAAATGCCCATGGCGAGGCCGTCCGGCACAGCAGCGATGATTTCGGCAGCAGCCGTAGAGTGACCCTCGTCCGTGATCTGAAATTCGGTTGGGTCGTTGATCGCGATGCTGCCATGGAGGAATGGCGGACTTTAGGTGCCGCCTATATTGCCCAGTTGCCAACAAGCCTCGGGGTGCGGAAACAGGCTATTACCCTGTTCTTTAAACACCTACTCGCAAACCCGTCCCTTCCGCGGAGCCCCGGCGACTACCTGAAACGCGGAGCGGACCTGCGACCTGCGTTCGCCCCAAGGCGCGTTTCAATGAACAATTACGTGGCCGATTTTCTCGATTGGGTACTGGATACCAAGTTCGCCTCAGAGGGAGAGGATGGCAGGCCCATCCGCTTTCCGGGCAAGCGCAATCCCATCGCACGTCTCAGCATGGCCGGCCGGAACTTGGGCGAGACGTTCCGGGAAGCGATGCCAACGCGGTACATCCGCATGGCGCTCGAAATACTGACTGAGAACGAGTGGAGCTGGGCTAAGAGGGGCCGCGGCGACTGGTTCGACGAACAGAATGCTGAAACCGGCAAGTGGCAGAAGACCTGGTCGCCTGTCCGCGCCTGTGCACTTTATGTAAAGCTGCGCATGCCGTTCCGCACCTTCCAAGTTCGGACTATGGATGATGGATCGTCCGACACCTACGTCTATGACGAAGTCAAAGGCATCATGGTACCGAATCCTAGCCTCTTAAGGCAGGGCAATGCCCGAACCCCGATTCAGCGGGGCGTACTCCAGGCCATAACTGATAGGAAGACCGGTCGAAGCATCCTCCATATATGCCTGACCACTAACAAGACGGCGGACATCAACAGAGAATCTTGGCAGAAGGGCTACCGGTGCCCTTGGGCACCAGACGATGTTGTCAAATTACTGGCAGACCTGCGCCGCTGGCAACAAAAGCACAACCCTATCTCCGAGCCGACGCCTTGGCGAAAGGTCAGGGAGTTTTCAGGCACGAAGACGGATTTTGAATTAGCTGGCCTGAAGTCATGTTTTCTTTTTCGTGACCCGACGGAACGGGTGCGGCGCAACGAGCCAATCAGCGACGGAAAGCTAATCCAGCTCTGGCATAGACTGCTCGAGGAATTAGAGCGGCGCCTGGCAGCGCAGGGGACCGTCGGGCCGGACGACCAACCCATCAAGCTCATCGCCAGTTACAGTTCAACGGGTCTTGTGTCGTCTGGAGTCTACGATCTGCACAGCCTGCGGGTGTCACTCATCACGAACCTTCTTCAGACCAACGAGGTATCCGCTGAGGTGATGATGAAGGTGGTCGGCCATGCGACCGTAGTTATGACCCTGTACTATGTCAAACACGGACCGTCCCAGATCGCCGATTGCTTGTCGGCGGCCGACGCGAAGATGATTCACGATGAGCAGCACAACTGGATCCGCCACATGCGCTCACAGGCGCTAAAGGACGTGGTCCGAGCGGTTGCGCATACGTCAGAGGCCGGGGTGGCGGCCTTTAGCAGCTCATCGCCGAGCAGCCTCATGGTCGTCAACATCGGCCTTTGCCCAGTAGGCGGAGCCTTGTGCCACAAGGGCGGAACGAAGTTATCCAGTGGTAAGAGAGAAAGCTACTTCGCCGCCGTACCCGGTGGCCGCAGTAACTGCGCAGGTTGCCGTTTCATCATCAGCGGCGAGCCCTGGTTGCACGGCATCCACTGCGAATTTAACGTTCGCTCCTTCGAGGCTGCGGGGCTGTCGCGAAAGCGGGAAAAGTTGGAAGCGGCATTCGAATCGCTTGATGCGCAACGGCGTGCCTGCGAGACAACCGGCGAACCATTTTCCCAGCATCGTGAGTGGGAACGTGCTTCGAACGACCGGGAGGAGGTGGACGCACGATTCGCGCAGCTCGGGCTCGAAATGGCCAACCTCTGGGCCTTGAAGGATCAGGTCGAGCGAATCATCGAGGAGCACCGCAAGGAAGGCTGCGCCAAGCATGCCCTGGTCGTAGGAGATGTTGAGGCGGTTCAAGCAGCATTGGAAGAGTCAACCGAATGGGAACTGGCGGATCGGGTTTGCAAAGCAAGTGTAATCTACCCATCGATTGCCGCTAGAGGCAACCTGCCCCAATATGCCAACGAGTTTCGATTGAGGCGATATGATCGCATCCTCCGAAAGAATGGCCTCCAGCCTCGGTTCCTGGATATGGACGAGGAGACGGCGCTGTATGTTGGCAATCGACTCAGCTCGTTCTTGATGCTCAGGGTGGGCCGTGAGAATACTTTGCGGTTGATGGAAGGTGGTGCGACGTTTGAAACGCTGAGGGCGACGCTCTTGCCAGAGGAGTTCCGACGTGAACTGGACACGGCCCTCGATGCTCTGGTCGCTCAGCCGTTTTTGATTGATCGTCACCGAGCCGAACGACGGCGCAAACATCTTGCGACAGGTGAGTGATTGTGGGACGTCCTTCGATTATTCCGGAGCTGAAGGCCAAGCTGGAAGCCTGGCTGGATGCTCGCATGGCGCAGTGGGAGGCACAACCAGCTGGCCAACAGGCACCTACCCTTCCGATGACGGACGACGGTAAGGTGAACGTGCGGGCCCTGACTTTGGCACTGGGCTTGCGAATAAGTCAGGAACAGCACTTCTACAAGCACCCGGAACTGAGAAATGCCGTAAACGCCGTAGCCGAAGCCCAGGGCTTAAAGCCGATCGGCAGCCGCGCCGGGAGCGAAGCCGAAGACCAGGCATTGACCGCACGAATAAACCGGATCGAAGGGGATCGTAATGACTTGGCGCGCACGCTGGCCGAGCGAGAGGCGCTGATCGAGCGACAACGCCGAGAGATCGAGACCTTGCGCGAACAATTGGGGCTATTGGAAGAGACCGGCATGCTGCTGCGAACGCGGGACGTGATCTGATGCGCGTCGTGGTCCAGACAATTGTCAGTGAACGCGACTTCGGCACCATCGTCTCCGCTCGCGTCGAGGAGCTTGGCCACCCCCGCGCGGGCGAGATTATTCGAGTCAAGGCTCTCCATCGCAACATGGTGGGGCGACCCCTGCCCGGAGAAGTTTGGCAAGTCGAGGGGGAGGTCAAGGAAAGCCCATGGGGGCCGCAGATCGAGGCCATCCGAGCCGTTCGGATCCTCCCAACCGGCAAGCTTGTTCGGGACTTCCTGGCCTCTCACGTCCCCGGAGTCGGCCCGGAGCGTGCCGAAGCGCTTTGGAAACGGTTCGGCATGACCCTAGCCGAGGTGCTGGCTGACGAGGAGAAGGTCGCGCTGATTGCCGAGGTGATCGCACCCGACCGCCCAAGATTTGGACCGCGGCTTGCAGCGGCATGCATCCGAGCCTACCGGGATGCCGCCGTAGAAGCGCGTACCGTGATGTGGCTTGCAGAAAAGGGCGTAGACGACGTGAGGATCGCGCGTCGCGTCGCCCTTATCCTGGGTAACGACGCCATTGAACTGCTGGAAGCGAATCCTTACGTACTGGTCCCGCTCTTGCCATGGGCGAAGGTGGACAAGCTTGGCTTGCGCCTGCTGGTTGAGGCTGGCTGTCGTGCTCCACGGCAAGACCGACGCCGCTTGGTCGGCGCCGTCGATGCTGTCGTAAAGAAGGCGATCTCCGGCGGCCACACAGCCGTACCGAACGAGTCGCTACGGTTTATCTTGGGTGAAAGCTTGGGTGTTTCTGAACGGTCGCCGCTGATCGATCTCGCTGTTGCTATGGGTGAACGCAACGGGGCCGTTATCCGGGGCGCCGCAGGCTGGCGTGCCCCCGGCTGTGCAGCCATGGAGGATGCTGTGGTTGCCAGACTCCGGCACATGCTGGCACGGGATTATCCGAACCGTGTTCCGATCCCCGCGCCGCAGACGGTGGACCGTTTTCTGAAGAGGTTTCAGGTGGGTGGACACTCTCTGTACGATGAACAGTGTGCGGCCGTCCTGAAGATCCTTCAGAGCCCGCTTGCTTGCCTCCAGGGCGGCGCTGGCGTGGGCAAGACCAGCACCACAAAGGCTATCTGCGATGTTTGGGAAAACCAAG
>Ga0181527_1004099_pt1 | contig 12641 bp, 10 predicted proteins | sample PEATcosm2014_Bin_30_FD_119762 | JGI IMG/M metagenome (GOLD analysis project Ga0181527, IMG submission 119762) | Peatland microbial communities from MTU Mesocosm Facility, Houghton, MI, USA - PEATcosm2014_Bin06_60_metaG | ecosystem: Environmental > Terrestrial > Soil > Wetlands > Peat | place...
AACTCGAGTGTGCGCCCGTTTAGCATGTCGACGCCAAACGCATCGTCCTCGGTACCCGAAAGTCGGGCGTCCAGGCGGTCGACCAGACTCTGCGCATTGACGTCGGAAATCATACCTGCCGCGACAACGCTTTCAACAAGACCGGGCAAACTCGAGCCTTTCAGCTCACAATCCGCCGGCAATCCCAATTGTTGCTTCAGTTTTTGATTTGAGACGACTATGCGGTGCTTGGAATCGAACATGCACAAACCGTGCGGCATGTTGTTTAGCGCAGTGTTAAATCGCGTCGCAAGCAACGACATATCGCGCGAGGTGATCACTGCGTCGAGCAGCGTCCGGCGCAGACTGTCCGCTATGAATTTTATCCCAAGAAAGGATGGAAAGAGAAGGCAAGCAAAAATCCAGTGAAACGGGTTTCCGTACAACAGCAGCGCCGCTGTCATCGGCACCAACGCGCAAAGAATTTGCACGACCACAAAGCGGTTATTTCCAAAGTTTCGCCCGAAGATCCCCACCGAATAGGCGACCGTCATCGAATAGCTGACAAGATCAGCAAACGAATCCCGGGTCTGGCTGAAAGCGACGAAGCACCAGATTCCAAGCAGCGCCTCGGACACAGAAGCTCCGGCGACGTAACGATGCTCCCAGCGTCTGGCAGCTTCCGCGCTTGTGACTGTCGAGCGTACGCGGAAATAGGCATACATCAGTAGTCCGCGCGCGCAGGCGACAAGCGCGATTGCCAGCGTGCAGTACAAAAGAAGGATTTCGTTCGTCTTCCAATATGTGAGGAAAGCAGAACCCGTAACAATAAGGTTCCCTACCAGCAAGGTTCGGCTATCCTGATAAAGCGAGTCGACCAGCGCAAGATAGATTTCCGGCGGCAGCGCTTCGTGTCCCTGAACGGGTCGGCGAAATCGGAGCGCAAAACTCATTACGTTGCACCGTGGCAGTCGCGCGGGTCTTAATTCGGCTTATGTATGACACCAAAGGTCTCTCCACCGAGTAAATGTGGATGACTTTCTGCAATGGTGGCCAGGAATTAACGAAATCCGTGGCAAGCCGTTAGCAGAGAATTATCCATGCGGGGGGCGCCCCCCTCGCCAAGGGCTCACAAGTCCGTCGAAGCTGGCGGCTCGACGCGGAGGGGTATTGCCGGTCTATCCACACGCGACCCGCGTGTCGCGCTGCGCATGCGCGCATCGCGATGTTTCGTGGTCACAAAGTTTCTCGCGAACCGCTTATCGAATCTTATGAAAATCGCCGTGCCGGCCGAGGCCGTCCGTGAAGCGGGTCGCTCCCGCCACGCCGTCTTCGATCAGAGCCTTGCGCCCATTGTACCATTCCCGGATCAGAGCGTCGCGCACGCTCAGGCCGTGACTTTTGATGGCGGACCGCCGATCGGCACGCACGCAAACCTGCGGGAAGCGCGCGATCTCCTGCGCCAGCTCCTCGGCCTTTTGGCGGGCACCGCCTCTTGCGGTGACATATTCGCACAGGCCGATGCTCAGGCATTCCTCGGCCGGTACCTTGCGCCCCGTGAGAATGATCTCCAGCGCACGGCCCTGGCCGACGATTCGTGGCAACCGCACCGTCCCTCCGTCAATCAGCGGCACGCCCCAGCGGCGGCAATACACGCCGAAGTAGGCATCTTTCGCCATGACCCGGAAATCGCACCATAGGCCCAGTTCCATCCCGCCAGCAACGGCGGGCCCCTCGATCGCGGCGATCACCGGCTTATCCAATTCAAGCCGCGAAGGCCCCAGCGGTCCACGCGGAATCTCGCCGCCATTGCCACGCGGGCCGGCGGTCGGAATATCGAGCTCGCCGAGCGGATACTCGGCATTAAGCGTACTGACATATTTGAGGTCCCAGCCGGCGCAAAACGCTCCGCCGGCGCCATAGAAGACCGCAACGGCGGCACTCTCGTCGGCGTCAAATTCGAGAAAGGCTGCGGTCAAGGCATCGGCGCTCGCGGGGTCCATCGCATTGCGGGCTTCGGGCCGATCGTGAATCACCGTCCATACGGTGCCGTTTTTCTCAATTCTGACTGCCATACTGGTTTCCCTTCTTGTGACGATCGTTCGAGGGCAGGCCGAGTTGCCAGCGTTGATTCCGGTGTGCTACCGGCCGGTGAAAATCGGCAGACGTCGTTCCGCCGTTGCCTTCACGCCTTCCTTGAAATCGTCGGTCTTGCGCAAGCGCGTTTGCTCTGCGAGTTCGCGGTCGGTCGCCTCGCGCACGCGGTCGGCAAGATTGCCGCGCATGGTGGCACGCGTCGCGATCAGGCCGAGCGGCGAGTTTTCGGCGATCTCGGCGGCGAGCGCCAGCGCTGCGGCGCGCACCTCGTCCTGCGGCACCAGCACATCGGCAAGACCCATGGCGTGGGCCTCGTCGCCGCGGACGCGGCGGCTGGTGTAAAACATCAGCGCCGCCTTGGTCGGGCCGATGACGGCCGGCAGCGTGACGGTCAGCCCGAAACCCGGATGAAAACCGAGCCTGGTGAAGTTGGCGCAGAAGCGCGCCTCGGGGCAGGTCACGCGGAAATCGGCGACCATCGCCAAGCCGAGCCCGCCGCCGACCGCGGCGCCGTGAACCGCGGCGACGATCGGCTTCTTGGTGCGGAACAGCCGGTTGCCTTCGATATAAAGATGCGCCGCGCCGGGCGTCGGTCCGCTGAGCAGCGCGCTGCCGTCGCGGTCGAGCGTGCCGCCGTCGCCGAAATTGGCGCCGGCGCAAAATGCCTTGCCCTGTGCCGCCAACACCAGCGCGCGGCAGTCGGCGTCGGCGTCGAGCGCCTCGAAAGCGGAGGCGATTTCCTTGATCAGCGCGATGTCGAAGAAATTATTCGGCGGTCGTCTGATCTCGACCAGGGCGACGTGGCCGGTTTTCTCGACGCCGATATCCTTGAATGGGCCCATTGCGATTTTCCTCCGCGCGTTGCTACTCGGCCGCGCCGCGGCGTTCCATCGTCCGAATATCACGCTTGACGATCAGCGCGTCGACCACCGAAACGCCGTCGCCCCGCGCATGGACAATGACCGGATTGAGATCGATCGCGGCAATGTCATCGGCGTGATCGGCCGCAAATTGCGACAGCCGGACCATGAAGTCGGCGAGCGCCGCCGTGTCCGCCGGCGGCAGGCCGCGATAGCTCTCGAACAGCTGGGTGCCCTTGAGGCGGCCGATAAGTGCGCGGGCGCCGGCGTGATCAAGCGGCACGGGAGTGAGCGCTACATCGGCTAGCACCTCGACCAGAATGCCGCCAAGGCCGACCGCCAGCAAGAGTCCCCACGTCGGGTCGCGGCTGACCCCGAGAAGAACCTCGCGCCCGGGCGCCGCCATCGGCTGCACCAGCACGCCGTCGATGCGCGCCGCCGCGGCGTGGCGTTTGGCGGCGGTCAGCACACGGTCGTAAGCTGCGCGCACGATGTCGGCGCCGACGAGGTCGAGAGCGACGGCGCCGGCTTCGGTCTTGTGCGGGATCTCGGCGGACTGAACTTTGAGCGCTACAGGGCGTCCAATCGCCCCCGCGGCGGCGACGGCCTCATCGCTCGAGTGCACCAGCTGGCCCGCATCTTCAGTGCCGACGCCATAAGCCGCCAGCAGCGGCCGGGCCCGGTATTCGCACAGCACCGGACCGGATTCCGCAAGCATGGCACGGACTTTCGCGCGCTCCGGGCCATCCGGCGTCGTGATGTCGATCGGACGCAGCAAACGCTCGCGCATGGCGCGGTAATCGACCATCGCTCGCATCGCCCGGGCGCAACTCTGCGCGCCGGTGAATAGCGGATAGCCGGCTTCGTTGAGAATCTCGATGCTGCGTTCCGACGGCAGCGTGTAGGTCCACATGAATACAGGCTTGGTCGACTCGCGCGCCAGGTCTTTGAGTTTCGGCAGATCATTTTCGAGAAATGCCGAGCGCCGCGCGGTGACCACGACGATGACTGCGTCGATCAACGGTGACCGAGCCACCAGCCGGGCGAATTCCGCGTAACCGACTTTATGCACGCCCTGGGCGGTGGAATCGACCGGGTTCTGCGAGGTGCCGTACGACGGCAGATGAACGTCGATAGCAGCGCGCGTCTCACTGTCGAGCACCGGCACGTCGAGCCCGACGGCGGCGCAGGCGTCGGCCATCCATACGCCGCCGCCGCCGGACGACGTGCAGATGCCGATGCGATTGCCCGCCGGCATGCGGTCGCCGCAGGCGAGAAAGCCGGTAGCCATGTCGATCATCTCGTCGAAGTCGCCGCCTTCGATCAATCCGTAGCGCTCGAATATGGCGCGGTAGGCGGGCTGCGAGCCTGCGAGCGCCGCGGTGTGCGAAGCGACCGCGCGGCTACCGGCCCCGGACTGGCCGATCTTGCGAACGATCAGCGGTTTGCCGGCCTGGAGTGCTTTTTCCGCCATGCGGACGAATTTTTCCGGCGTCTTCACGGCTTCGAGCAACAGCAGAAAGACATCGGTCTTGCGCTCATCGAGCATGTAGTCGACGAAGTCGGAGGTCTCGAGGACGGCTTCATTGCCGGTGGTGACGATGTAGCGGAAGTTGAGATTGCGCGAGCGCGCGCGATCGAAGAAAGCGAAGCCGAGGCCTCCGCTCTGCGAGATGACCGACACCTGGCCGCGGCCGAGACCATGCACCGGCTTCAGCGGCCCGGCGTTCTTGTCCATCGCCGGGCTGAAGGTGGCGCAAAGCGCGGCGGCGATATTGGCGAAGCCCTCGGTATTGGGGCCGCTGACCGCCATGTCGTGACGCCGCGCGGTCGCGGCGATCTCGCGCTGCAGGCGAGCACCGGTCTCACCCGGCTCCTCGGCGAAGCCGGAGCTGAGAATGACCGCCGCTTTGACACCGGCGAGGCCGCAACGCTCGATCTCCGCCGGCACATATTCTGCAGGCACGATCAAAATCGCCAGATCCGCGGGCTGCGGCAGGGCGCTCACCGAGGGATAGGCTTTCAAGCCCTGGACTTCGGCCGCGCTGCGACTGACCGGATAGATTTCGCCGGCAAACGGATGACTGCGAATGACCTCGAAAATCCGGCCACGCAAGCCGCTCGTGTCGGAGGAGGCGCCGACTACCGCCACCGATTTGGGCCACAGCAATTTCTCGATATCCGGCACGCTCCGTTCGCCTCTCACCGCAGGCCCAGCCCGCGCGCGATGATGCCGCGCAGGATTTCGGTGGTGCCGCCCTGGATGGTGAGCTTGGGCGCGACCATGGTGGCGAAGGCCAGTTGATCGGCGAGCGACGCGCGGTTGGCGACCTCCGGTTCGAGGAATGCGGTGAGCTCGCGCACCCGGCCGGGCAGCTTCTGCTCCCAGATGGTGCCGAGGTCCTTGACGATCGAGCCTTCCACCACCGGCTCCTTGCCGGCCTGCAGCATGCCGGCGACGGAGACCGACATTCTGCGCAAGGTGTGCAGTTGCGCCACCAGGCGGCCGAGCCCTTCGGCGCTGCGCAGGTCGGGCTCCGGCCCCAGCACACGGATCAGCTCCAGCAACACGTAGAAGGTCTCGAGGAAGCGCTCCGGTCCGCTGCGCTCATAGGCCAGCTCGCTGGTCGCCTGTTTCCAGGCGCCGTCGATCTCCCCCATCACGTATTCGTCGGGCACGAAGGCGTTCTCGAACACCACTTCGTTGAAACCACGATGTCCCGCCATCTGATAGATCGGATTTACCGTGATGCCGGGCGTCTTCATATCGACCAGAAACTGCGTCAACCCGTGCCGGCGGTTCTCCTTGGTCGGAGGCGAGGTGCGGAACAGGCCGAGCATGTAGTCGGCGATCTGGGCGCTGGTGGTCCAGATTTTGCTGCCGTTGATGCTCCAGCCGCCGTCGGTCTTGGTGGCTTTGGTCTTGGCGGCAAACAGATCCGAGCCGGAGCCGGGCTCGCTCATGCCGATGGCGAAACACAACTCGCCGCGGCAGATACGCGGCAGGATTTCCTTCTTGACGTGCTCGGGAGCGTATTTGAGCAGGATCGGGCCGCTCTGGCGATCGGCGACAAAGTGCAGGTGCGCCGGCGCACCGGCGGCGCGAAACTCTTCCGTTACGACGTAGCGCTCCAATTGGCTGCGCTCATGCCCGCCGTATTGTTTCGGCCACGTCATGCCGATCCAGCCTTTGGCGCCGACCCGCCGGCTGAAGCCGCGATTATGCGAATCGCCGTGCCCTGGCTGATGCGGATCGAAGGTGCCGGCGGCGATTTCCTCGGCCAGGAACGCGCGCACCTCCGCGCGCAGCGCATCGCATTCGGGCGGCAGGCGGATCGGATCGAATTGTAGATCAGTGCTCATCGCGAAGCCATCAAAGGCCAGAATTCGTCGGCGCCGCGGCCGGCGACGTGCTTGCCGAGCTCGGCCGCCCAATAGCTTTCGTTGCCGAAGTCGTCGCGCCAGGACAGCATGCGCAGCGTGAAGCGGTGCAGCACGTGCTCCTGAGTAAAGCCGATGGCGCCGAAGACCTGATGGGCAATCGCCGAACCTTCGGCGGCGGCTTCGGCGGTGCGAATCTTGGCCGATGCGGCTTCAAGGAACACGGCGTCGTCGAATGTATCGGCTTGTGCGATGGTATCGGCCGCCGAACCGGCAACCGCGAGCGCGGCGGCGACTTCGCCGGCGAGCCGCGCCAGGTTCTGCTGCACTGCCTGGAACTTGCCGATCGGGCGCCCGAAGGCGATCCGCTCATTGGCGTAGCCGATGCTGAGCGACAGGATCGTTTCCAGGGCGCCCGCGGTCTCCATACTGCGGATGGCCGAACCCATCAGCATCAAAGCGGATCGATCGAAGCCGTTCGGCGCCGGCCCGCTGGAGAGCGGTTTGCTGTGCTCGAAGGTGACGATGTTCGCGGCGTCACCGGCGAGATTGCGGCCTTCACTCAGCCGGCAGTCCTTGACTTCGACCAGCGCGATCCGCTGCTGCCCGCGGCTATCGGCAAGCACGACGATATGCTGGCAGTCTTGTGCAAACGGCACGCCGATGGCGCGGCCGCTTAGCGTGCCGTCGGCGTCGAAGGTGATGCGGTCATGCGGGCGGACCGGGGCGACTGTCATCGGCGTAGGTGGCGCCCCAAGCCCGGCGCGCGCCAAGAGCCAGCCGGCGGCGAGTGTTTCCGCCAGCGGCACCGCCAAGGCGAAGCGCCCGGCGACGCCGAGAATAGCGAAGCCATCCGCCAGGGTTGCTCCCGCACCGCCTAATGTATCCGGAACCCAGGCGAGCGGCAGCCCGGCATCGCTGAGCGCGCGCCACAGCGGCTCCGCCCAGGCGCGACTCTTGGCTCGGTTGATGGTCTGGGGATCGGCGAAGTCTGCGAAAATCCGCTTCGCTGTCTCGGCGATGATAGTGCTGGCTTCCTCCGCCACGATGTCGCTTTCCCGGTCCTACGCCGCGACAGCAATGGCCACGGCCGTCGCTTTCTCTTTCGCCCATGGTGGGGGTAAGCCGAACCGTTGGCAAGTTGCATCCAAGCTGGGCAGTTGCCCAGAAAGCGATGTTTCGCCAATGGGACAGACGGCGCATAATGTTGGACTGGGCGGCCACTTGACGCGTTGAGACTGGCGCAGCGTAGGAGGATGGCATTGGCGAAGCGAAATGCTACCGCGGCCGTGATCGGCGCCGGCGATTTCATCGGCGCGGCAATCGCCAAAAGATTCGCGGCCGAGGGATTTTCGATCTTCGCCGGCCGGCGCAACGCCGACAAGCTGGCGCCGCTGGTCGCCGACATCGAAGCGGCCGGCGGCGAGATCGTTGCGCGCGGCCTTGATGCCCGCAAGGAAGACGATATCGCCGGTTTCCTGCGCGCGGCCGATGGGCATGCCCCGCTCGAAGTCTGCATCTTCAATGTCGGCGGCAACGTCAATTTCCCGCTGCTGGAGACGACCGAGCGCGTCTTTCGCAAAGTTTGGGAATTGGGCTGCTATGCCGGATTCCTGACCGGTCGCGAGGCCGCCCGGGCGATGTTGCCGCACGGCAAAGGCTGCATCTTCTTTACCGGCGCCACCGCCAGCCTTCGCGGCGGCGTCGGCTATGCGGCGTTCGCCGCCGCCAAGTCGGGGCTGCGTGCGGTCGCGCAAAGCATGGCGCGCGAGCTCGGTCCCAAAAATATCCATGTCGCGCATCTGATCATCGACGCCGGGGTCGATACCGCCTTCGTGCGCGAGCGCATCAGGCAGCAGTCCGGCGCGGAGGCGTTGGAACGCCTTGAGCCGGATCAGCTCATGCATCCGGCGTCGGTCGCCGAGGCGTATTGGCAGCTCTACCGGCAGCCGCGCGACGCCTGGACCTTCGAGCTCGACATGCGTCCCTATCGGGAGGTTTGGTGAGATGGCTAAAGTGGAATTCCATTTCGACTTCGGCAGCCCCAATGCCTATCTGGCGCATTTGGTGATTCCCGAGATTGAGCAGCGTACCGGCGCCAAATTCGAATATGTGCCTGTCCTGCTCGGCGGCGTCTTCAAAATGACCAACAACCGCTCGCCGGCGGAAAGCATGGCGGGCATCAAGAACAGGCTGGAATATGAGGCGCTGGAGCGAGAGCGCTTCGTGCGGCGCCACAACATCACGCGATTCAAGTGGACTCCATTCTTTCCGGTCAACACACTCCTGATCATGCGCGGCGCGATCGCGGCGCAGCTCGACGGCGTGTTCGAACGCTATGTCGACGAGATGTTCCGCCACATGTGGGCCGAGCCGAAGAAGATGGACGATCCCGAGGTGGTGCGCTCCGCTCTCGAAGAATCCGGCTTCAACGCCGCTTCCTTGATGGCGAGGACCCAGGAGCCCGAGGTCAAGGATCGGCTGCTCGCAAATACGCAAGCCTCTGTCGCGCGCGGGACATTCGGCGCCCCGACCTTCTTCGTCGGCGACGAAATCTTCTTCGGCAAGGATCGGCTGCGCGATGTCGAGGACGAGATCGTTCGCGCCAATACATAGGCCGGTGTCGCTACTCTGAGCTTACCCGCTCCGCGGCAATCGCGTGGAAGAATGCGCCGGTAACGCGGCCGCGCCGGCCGCCGGCCCTTACAGCGCCACGACCTTCGCTGTCAGCCAGCTCGACGAACGGCTCGTCGCGTCCAGTGGAAGTGAGCGAGGCGTAATGGAATTCGTGGCCGCGGACGATGGTTCCGCTGCGGCCGAGCACACCGTCCGCCAGAAGCCGCGCCGTGCGGTAGCCGAGATGCAGCTTCCTGCGGGCGAAGCTCGTTGCATGGCCGAGCAGTCCGGTCATGGCGTGGCGCTTCCCCGCCGCATCCTCGAGGCTCTCGCCCAGAACCATGTAGCCGCCGCACTCGCCATGCACCGGGCGCGTCTCGGCAAAGCGCCGCAGCCCTTGAGAAAATCTCCGCGCGGCCGCGAGCGCATCGGCGTGCAGCTCCGGATATCCGCCGGGCAGCCAGCAGCTATCCGCGCTGTCCGGCGGCGGTTCGTCAGCGAGCGGCGAAAATGCAAAAATCTCGGCGCCGGCGCGACGCCACGCCTCAATGAGGTGCGGATAAACGAAGCTGAAGGCTTGATCGCTGGCCAGCGCGATGCGCTGGCCAGGCGGAGGCAGGGCAGGGACATATATCGGTCGCGCCATCGCTCCGGCCGTCACGACCGGCGCTGCGCGCGCAACAATAGCATTGAGATCGAGATGGCGCTCCGCCGCCGCGGCGAGGCTGTCGATCAGCGCGGCTAGTTCGCTGTGCTCGCGGGCTTGAACCAAGCCGAGGTGGCGCTCCGGCAACGCCAGCGCGGCCTCGCGCGGCAGCGCGCCGAGGACGGGAACGTCGAGCGCGGCGATGGCGTCGGAGACGAGCGCGCGGTGGCGTTCGCTGCCGACGCGGTTGAGGATCACGCCCGCGACCTTCACCGCCGGATCGTGCGCGGCAAAGCCTCGCACCAAAGCCGCGGCCGACTGTGCTTGCCGCGCGACATCGAGCACGAGCAGGACCGGCAGGCCAAAATGCGCAGCGAGGTCGGCCGTCGCGCCACGTTGCCCGGCTGCTGTCGCGGCGCCGTCGAACAGGCCCATGACGCCTTCGATCACGACGATATCGGCGCCGTCCGCCGCTTGCGCGGCGAGCGCATCGAGAAGTCCGCGCGACATCGCCCAGCTATCCAGATTGACGCTCGGCGAACCGGTGACGGCGGCGTGGAACGCCGGATCGATGTAATCGGGTCCCGCTTTCGCCGCGCGCACGACCAGCCCGCGCCGCCGCAACGCCGCCATGAGCGCCAGCGCCATTGTGGTCTTGCCGGCGCCGGAATGCGGCGCCGCGATGATGAGTCCGCGGGCCGTCACTCTCGCTCCTTTTCTTTGTTCTCGGCCGATACCTCCTCGCCGACCAGCAGCGCGCGAAAATTCACGATCTCGCCGATCGCTACGATCGCCGGGGGTTCGAATTTCTGCTCGCGCGCATCGGCGGAAAGCCTTTCCAGCGTCGAGACCAGAACCCGCTGTTTCGGCGTAGCCGCCGAAGCGATGATGGCGGCAGGCGTCGGCCCTGGGAGTCCCGCTGCCAGCAAGGCGGCGGCGATCTGTTCGAGATTGTGCATCACCATGTAGAGCACGATCGGCTGTCCGGCGCACGCGAGCGGCGCCCAATCGAAATCCTCGTCGGCGCCGTGGCCGGCGGCGAAGATGACCGCGCGGTTGACGCCGCGCAGCGTTGCCGGGATCGACGCCGCGGCGAGTGCTGCCAGCCCGGCGGTGACGCCGGGGATGACGCGGAAGGGAACGCCGGCGGCCGCGAGTGCCTTCGCCTCCTCGCCGCCGCGTCCGAAGACGAACGGATCGCCGCCCTTGAGGCGCAGCACGCGTTGGCCGGCGCGCGCCAGCTCGACCAGGCGGCGCGTGATGTCGCCCTGGGTCGCGGATGGCTTGCCGCCGCGCTTGCCGGCGAATTCGAGCCGCGCTTGCGGCCCGGCGAGCGCCAAGACGCGCGGATCGACAAGGGCGTCGTGCACGACCACATCGGCCTGGTTGAGGCCGGACAGCGCATCGAGCGTGAGCAGGCCGGGATCGCCCGGACCCGCGCCTGCGAGCCAGACGTGGCCGGGAGCCAGGACCGGCATGCCGGCGCGTTGAGACGCCAGTGCATCCCAGGCCGTCACGGCGGCGTGCTCCCGTGGTGACGATCGCTCCGCGCCGCACTAAAGGGAGAAGCATGGAGAGGCAACAACGCCCGTTGCGCCGGGGATGGACCACCGGCACCTGCGCCGCTGCGGCGGCGAAGGCGGCGTTTGCGGCGCTCATAACCGGCGAATTTCCCGACCCGGTCGAGGTGACGCTGCCGCGCGGTGAGCGCCCAAGCTTCGCGCTCGCTTTGACGCGAAGGGACGAAGGCTCGGCAACCGCCGGCGTGATCAAGGACGCCGGCGACGATCCCGACGTGACGCATGGCGCGCTCGTCCTCGCGACGGTGCGCGCCGGCACTCTTGGCAACGGCGTGACGTTTCGCGCGGGCGAGGGCGTCGGCACGGTGACGCGGGCCGGCCTTCCGATCCCGCCGGGCGAACCCGCGATCAATCCGGTACCGCGCCGCATGATTCACGACGCCATCGCCGAAGTCGCCGCCGCGGTCGGCAGCGCCGCCGACGCCGAGGTTGAGATCGCCATTCCCGGCGGCGAAGCGCTGGCGGCGAAAACGCTCAACGGACGGCTCGGCATCGTCGGCGGGTTGTCGATCCTCGGCACCACCGGGATCGTCGTGCCTTATTCGTGCTCGGCGTGGATCCACTCGATTCACCGCGGCATCGATGTCGCGCGCGCCGCCGGTCTCACCCACATTGCCGGCGCCACCGGCTCGAGCTCGGAAGCGGCGGTGCAAAAGCTCTACGATTTGCCCGAGGTTGCGCTGATCGACATGGGCGACTTCGTCGGCGGCATGCTCAAATATTTGCGCACGCATCCGCTGCCGCGCGTCACCATCGCCGGCGGCGTCGCCAAGATCACCAAGCTTGCGCAGGGTCTCACCGATCTTCATTCCAAGCGCGGCGTCGTCGACCGCGCGCTGCTCGGTGCGCTGGCGCAGGCGGCCGGTGGCTCCGCACGCCTGTGCGCGCGTATCGTCATCGCCAACACCGCGGCGGAAGTTTTTGCGCTGGCGCAAGCCGAAGGCGTCGCGCTCGGCGATACGGTCGCGCATGCCGCGCAGCAGACGGCCGAACGCGTGGTGGCCGGGCGCGACATTGCCGTCGAGATCGTTTTGTTCGACCGCGAGGGCGTCCTCGTTGGCCGCGCGCCGTTCAAGACTGCTTAAGGGTCCGCTCAACTGCCGCCTCCACGGAACCGCCGGCGATAATCGGCGTCATAGAGCGCGCTGTCGCGAAAATCCTGCGCGGCAAGCGCGCGGCCGACAAGGACGAGCGCCGTGCGCTCGATCCGCGCGTCGGCAACCTTTGCGGCGATGTCGGCGAGCGTGCCGCGGAGGATGCGCTGAGTCGGCGAGCTTGCCTGCACCACGACCGCGACCGGACAGTCGGCGCCGTAAATTGGCGTCAGTTCGTTGACGATGGTCGCGATGGCGTGGATCGCAAGGTGGATGACGAGCGTGGCGCCGCTTGCCGCGAATGTCGCGAGCTTTTCGGGTTCCGGCATGCACGAGGCGCGGCCGGGCATACGGGTGAGCACCACGCTTTGCGCGATCTCAGGCACGG